>Ga0070683_100000245_pt1 | contig 37244 bp, 33 predicted proteins | sample KBSC713LmetaG_FD_64662 | JGI IMG/M metagenome (GOLD analysis project Ga0070683, IMG submission 64662) | Corn rhizosphere microbial communities from Kellogg Biological Station, Michigan, USA - KBS C7.1-3L metaG | ecosystem: Host-associated > Plants > Roots > Rhizosphere ... | reverse complement strand
CGCCGGATCACCGCCGCGTGCTTGCGCGAGATGTTGCCGTCCTTGATGGGCAGATCGGACGACTTCGCGCCGCGGCCGATGATGAACTGGTCCTTGTCGATGCGGTACTTCTGGTTGTCGAACACCAGGTACAGCGGCGGCGCCGGGACGCCGGGCGCGCCGTCCGAGAAGCTCGCATACGAGGGTGACGGCGGCGGCGGCGTGGCGGTGCCCGCCTGGAACATGCCGCCCAGGCCACCCTTCGGCGCCGGGATCGCGCGCCCGAAGCGGGTCGCGGCCGGCAACGGCGGCGGCGGGGGCGGCTGGTGCCCGGCATGCGACGGCGCCTGGTTGTGGTGCCGGCCGTGCGCGGTCGCGGGCGGCGGCGTCGACGGACCGTCCAGGTCGTCGCGCTCCGCCTCCGCTTCGGCGTCGATGCCCGTCTGGTAGCCGGCGAGCTGCGCGTAGGCCTCGAGCGCGTCGTTGATCAGCTCGTCGACGTTCTTCTCCTGATCGCCGGCCATGCGCTCGAACGTCGCCCACAGCGCATCGTTGCAGGCGAACTGGCGGAGGCTCTTGCGACCGAACAACGCCATCAGGGCCTCTTCTTCGCGCTCTCGGCGGCGCGCGCCGCCTGTTTGCCCACGGTGTCGCCCGCCGGGAAGCCCTTCACCGGGGCCGAGTCGCCGGCGATCTTCTCCAGCGCCGGCGCGTCGGGCGCGCGTCCCATCTGCTCCAGCGCCATCGCGGCGGTCATCCGCGCGAGCGGCGCCCGCGAGCCCAGCGTCTTCAGCAGCGCCGGCCGCGCCGCGGCGCCCTGCTTCTCGATCAGCTTCACCAGCAGGTCGTCGACGTCGACCTTCTTGTAGGTCGCGCTGGCGGGGAACGCCTCCAGGCCCGGCTGGATGCCGTCGGCCTTGCGCGCAGCCAGCATCGATTCGAACGCGCGGTAGCGAACGATCTCGTCCTTGTCCGACGAGATGATCGCGACCAGGCCCTTCTCCGCGTCCAGCCCGCCGATGACCTCGACAACGCCGAACATCTCGTCGCGCACCGTCTTGTCCGCCTTCGGATCGCCCGCGACCTTCAGCGCGAACGCCAGCACCGCCGGATCCCGCCGCTCGCCCAGCGCGCGCGTCGCCATCAACGCGTCTTCCTTGTCACCGGAGGTGACCTTGTCTTCCAGGTATTTCAAAGCCGTCGGCCCACCCAGCGTCCCCAGCGCCTTGTAGAACAGGTCGGGCCGCTTGTCCGCCTTGATCTTCGGCGCGCGCGCGATCAGCGCCGCCGCGCCCTTGTCGCGCGAGGCGTCGTCGCCGATCCGCGCGAGCAGGTCGGCCGTCGGCCCGTAGGGAACGTCCATCCCGAGGACGCCGACCATCATCGCGTTCGTCTCGGGCCCGATCGCGGTCAGCATCTTGTCCAGCGAGTGCCGCCCCTGGCGCAGCTTGCCCGCCTTGAAGTCGTTCTCCAGCGCTGGCAGCAGGATCGCGTCGATCCGCTGCTTGTCCGCCGCCGGCACCGACTGCCGCAGCGAGAAGAGCGCGTCACGGTACTCGAGCGCGCGCGTCCCCGTCGGCCCCTGCGCGGTCATCGCCGCCTGGTACCCGGGGATCAGCGTCTTCGCGATCTCGGCGCGATCGTCGGCGGGCAGCGAGGCGATCACGGTGTCGACCTCTTCGCCGTGGCCGATGTCGACCATCGCGATGGCCGCCTCGCCGCGAAGGTTCGGCGGCACCGAATGATCCGCGAGCGCGTTGTGCAGCCGCTCAGGCCCTTTTTCCGTCGTCTTCCACAGCTGGATGCTGTCCGAGGTCGGCTTGTTGCAGCCGCTCAGCGGACCCCCAAAAACAGCTGCGAGCAGAATGACGCCCGTCGCCGGAACGCGCATGTGCGTCGATGTTACATGCAAGGATCGGAGCGTCAAGACTTCGAGCTTTGTTTGCCGCCCCCGGAGGGTTCGGATAACGTCGCGTCTCCTCATGCGTTTCAGCGAGCGGCGCGCGCGCCTCGGGCGCCAGTGGCGGGCACGCTCGGTTGCGGGCCTCGCGATGATTGGCGCGCTGCTGGGCGCTGGGACCCGCGCGGCCGCCGCGCCGCTGGACGAACCGTTCGTGGGCGGGATGACGTTCGACGGGCCGACCTCGGCCAACCTGACGTCCGTCTACTGGAATCCGGCCGCCCTCGGGCTCGTCCGCGGCTTCCAGCTGATGGTCGCCGCGTCGGGCCGGCTGTCGACCGTCGAGGTGAACCGCGCGCCGATCAATCCGATGAACGGCACGCCCGCGCCCGGCGGGACCATGACCTTCCCGTCGGCGCGCGCCCGTGATCTGACCGGCCCCTCCCCGTTCGGCCCGAACAGCTTCTTCGCGCTCAGCACCGACTTCGGCGGCGACCGCTTCACGATCGCGTTCGCGACGTACATGCCCTACCTGCAGCGGATCACCTTCCCGGTCTCCCCGAACGGGAACGAGCCGACGCGCTACCAGATTCTGGCGCTGGACCTGCGCAACCTGCTGCTGGCGCCCGCCCTGTCGATCCGATTCGGTAGCGACTTCCGCGTCGGCTTCGCGCCCGGGTTCCTGTTCTCGACCGGGCGGCTCATGTTCGCGGAGGACCTCGCACTAAATGCCGGCAGCGCCGGGCTCACGAGCGACTGCCAGGGCGTCCCGTGCGGCGCCGAGAACCCGAGCGCCGCCGCTCGCTACGACGTGTCGTCGGGCAACGACCTCGGCGACGCGAAGTTCTCGGTGACGCTGGGCGCGGGCGTCTACTACCGGCGCCGCTCGTTCGAGCTGGGCGTCGCCTACCAGAGCCGGCCCCTGGGCAGCGACGTCCCCGGCGTCGAGGTCGCGGGCCAGCACACCAGCGTCACGCTGCCCCCCCGCGATATGCCGGGCGGCGGCCTCCCGGTCAGCTGCCCGAACGGGCAGTCCAGCCGCTGCATCTTCGGCGACGTCTCGTACCGGCTGCCCGACGTGTGGATCGCGGGCGCGACCTGGCGGCTCGCGCCTGGGCTGGAATTGTCGGCGATGGTTCGCTGGTTGTGGCTGTCCATGCACGATCGGATCGACATCCGCCTGTCCGGCCCGCCGCTGGACACGAACGGACAGGAGGTGCCACAGCACATCGTGCTGTGGCGGGGGTTCAAGGACGTCTGGGACCTGCGCGGGCGCATCTCGTACTGGTGGCGCGAGCGGGTCCGGATCGGCGCCATGCTGCGCGTCGAGACCAGCGCCGTCGACGCTGCGGCGGTCAACGCCGCCGCCGTCGACGGGTTGAAGATCGAGCCGGTCGGCCTGATCGAGTTCCGCGTGCTGCGCCAGCTCTGGCTCGGCGGCGGCTACGGCATCACCTTCATGCGCGCCGTCAACGTCACCAGCTCCGTGTTCCAGCCCCAGCTCGCCAAGGAATGTGTCGATGCCAACGGCAGCCTCACGAGCTCCGCCTGCGAGGGGCGCCTGTCCGGCTACGCCCGCCCGACCGCCGCCGGAAAGTACACTGCGCAGACGCAGGATTTCGGGGTCACGATGACCTTGAAGTTCTGACCCCCATGATCTCTATTTCAAACACGGTTCTCGTGACCCTCGCCTTCGCGCTTCCCGGCCTCGCCTGCGCGGCCAGTCGCGGCCGATCGGGCGGCGGCACGTCGGCTTCACGGCCGCCGGCCTCGCGGGCGGGCGCGGCCGGCGGCACGACCGCGCCCGCGGAGATGGTCGAGGTCGCCAGCGCCGCGCTGGGCGCGCTGACCGCGCGCAAGTGGAGGCTGCCCAACGGCCTCGAGGTCGTGCTGGTCCCGGATCCGCAGGCGACCAGCGTCAGCTACACCACCTGGTTCCGCGTCGGCTCGCGCAACGAGAACGAGCGCGGCGGCGAGACCGGCCTCGCCCACCTGTTCGAGCACCTGATGTTCACGCAGACCAAGACGATGGCGGCCGACGAGTTCGACCACGCGATCGAGGCGGCGGGCGGCAACGCCAACGCGATGACGTATTACGACTTCACAGCCTACGTCGACGATCTGCCGCCCTCGGAGATCGAGCTGGCGGCGCGGCTGGAGGCCGATCGGATGACCAACCTGGATCTGCGCAAGCGCCAGGTCGAGACCGAGCGTGACGTCGTCGTCGAGGAGCGGCTGTCGGCCGTCGAGGACAGCGTCGACGGCACGATGGACGAGCTTTTGTTCAAGCAAGCCTTCAAGGCGCATCCCTATCGCTGGCCGGTGATCGGCTGGATGAAGGACATCAAGGCGATCACGCAGGAGAAGGCGCTCGCGTTCTACAAGCGCTTCTACGCGCCCAACAACGCCGTCCTCATCATCGCCGGCAACTTCGATCCGACCGCGACGCTGGACCTGATCGCGCGCCACTACGGTCCGATCCCCGCCGCCGAGCCGCCGGCGCCCGACGGCGCGCAGCCCGAGCGCGCGCCCGCCGCCGAGGTGCGCGCGACGCTGACGCGGCCGGTGCCCGCCGACCGGCTGGTGATCGGCTTCCCGGCCCCGGCCCTCGGCGATCGCGATCGGGCGGCGTTCGAAGTGGCCGCAGAGATCCTCGCCGGCGGCCCGTCGTCGCGGCTGAACCGGGCGCTGGTTGTCGACAAGCAGGCCGCGTCGTCGGTGCGCGGCGACGTCCTGCCCACGCGCGATCCCGGCCTGTACGGGATCTGGGTGCAGATGACGAAGGGCCACGCCGCCGAGCAGGCCGAGCGCGCGATCGTCGACGCGACCACCGCGCTCGCGACGCAGCCGCTGGCCAGCGGCGAGCTGGCCCGGGCGATCGCCCGCCTGGAGACGGAGCTCTGGCAGCGGCTCTCGTCCAGCCACGGCCGCGCGGAGGCGCTGGGCGAGTTCGAGACCGCCGGGGGCGGCTTCCAGAACCTGTTCTCGCGCGCCGCCGCCTACCAGGCCGTGACCGCGGAGGACATCAAGCGCATCGCCGCGCAGTATCTGGCGACCGAGGCGCGGTCCATCGTCATCGTGCGACCGAAGCGCGAGGCGCGCTCGTGATCGGCGCCCTGCTATCGGCGACGCTGGCGGTCGCCACGCCGAAACCGGCGACCGCGATGCCCGCCGCGGCGCCCGTGAGGCGTCCCGGGCCCGCCGGCTCGACGCTGCTCGTCGAGAGCAACCACACGGTTCCGCTCGTCCACGTGGTCATCGCGTCGCGCTCGGGCTCCGCGTCCGATCCGCGCCACCGCGAAGGCCTGACCAACCTCGCGGCCGAGTGGGCCCGCCGCGGCGCGGGCGGCAAGTCGCGCGAGGAGATCGACACCGCGCTCGACGCGCTGGGCGCGACGCTGGACGTGTCCGCGTTCGTCGATTCCACGCGCTTCGAGGGCGAGGTGCTGACGCGCAACCTGGACGCGTACCTGGCGCTGGTCGCCGACATCCTGGTGCGGCCTACGTTCTCGGCCGCCGAGCTGGAACGGACACGCAAGGAGGTCCTCGGCCAGATCGACGAGCAAAGGACCGACGACCGCGTGCTCGCCGGCCGGTTCTTCTCGCGCAACCTGTACGCCGACCACCCGTACGGGCACCCGCCCGACGGGATCGCGGCCGCGGTCGAGGCCGCCCGCCCCGAGGAGATCACCGCGCACTTTCGCCGTCACTTCGTGGGCAAGAACCTGGTGTTTGCGTTCGCGGGCGACGTCGAGGCGGACGCCCTCGCCGCCTCGCTGAAACGCGCGTTTCACGGGCTCTCGGCGGCGGCGGCGCCGGAGGCCAACCCGCTGGAGATGCGCGAACCGGTCCCGCCCAAGGGCTGGCGCATCCAGCTGGTCGACAAGCCGGATCGCCAGCAGACGCAGCTGCTGTTCGGCCACCCGGCGCTGCGCGCGAACGATCCCGACTTCCTGCCGCTGACCCTCGGGCTCACGGCGTTTGGCGGCCACGCCATGAACTCGACGATGATGAGCGAGATCCGCCGCAAGCGTGGCCTCGCCTACGGCGCCTACCTGACGCTGGCCCCGCGCCGCGGCGTCGGGCCGGTGACCGGCTGGGTCTTTTCGGGCAGCGACAAGACAGTCACGACGCTGAAGCTGGTGCTGAAGCTGTACGTCGCGTTCATGGAGAAGGGTCTCGGCGACGACGACGTCGCGTTCTTCAAGCGCTTCCTGATCGGGTCGCACGCGTCGGACATGGACGTGCCCGAGCACCGGCTGGCCGCGCGCGTGACCGCGGAGGTCGCCGGCCTGCCCGCGGACTTCGTCGACGCGTTCCCGGACAAGATCAACGCGCTGACGCCCGCCGCCGTGAACGCGGCGATCAAGCGTCACGTCCACGCGCGCGATCTGGCGATCACGATGGTGGCGACGGCGTCCGTGATGAAGAAGCTGCTGGTCGACGCGAAGGTGCAGGAGAGCGCCATCGACGTCGTCCCGTACGACGGGTACTGAGATGGCAGACGACGACGGCAACGTGCGGGTGCTCGCGAAGGGGCGCTACCTGACCTTCATCGACGACGCGGGCTGGGAGTACGTCACCCGGCCGCACATCACCGGCGTCGTCGTGATCGTCGCGGTCACGGCGGACGAAGGGATCGTTCTGGTCGAGCAGTACCGGCCCGCCGTCAAGCAGCGCGTGATCGAGCTGCCCGCCGGCCTGGTCGGCGACATCCAGGGACAGCAGGCCGAGAGCATGTCCGACGCGGCAGCGCGCGAGCTGGAGGAAGAGACCGGCTACCGTGCCGCCGAGATGGTCCCGCTGTTCGACGGCCCGATCGCGGTCGGCGTCAGCGACGAGATCGTGTCCTTCTTCCACGCCCGCGGCCTGACCCGCGTCGGCCCCGGCGGCGGCGACGACACCGAGGACATCACCGTCCACGAGGTGGCGCTGCCGGACCTCCGCGCCTTTCTCGCCGCGCGGCAGGCAAAAGGTCTCGGCGTCGACCCGAAGCTGTTCGCGGGCCTGTTCCTCGCCGGCGTCAGCCTGCCAGCAGCGCGCGCGTCTTGGCCGGATCGTTCGTGATGATGCCGTCGACGCCCATGCGCCGGCACGCCGCCAATTCCGCCGCGCCGTCGACCGTCCAGACGTTGACCGCGTAGCCGCGGCGGTGCCACCCGGTCACGCGCGCCGGCGTGCAGAGCACCATCTCCGGGTGCAGCGCGAACGGACGCAGGACCGGCGCCGCCCAGGCGTTGCGCAACGGCAGTGGCGCTTCGCGCTCGAACAGCAGGCCGGCCGGCACCGCCGGCATCCGCCGCATCCACAGCCGGACGGCCCATGGGTGAAACGAGGACGCCAGCACCCGCCCCGCGGCGCCAATCCGCTCGACGATCGCCGCGACGCCGTCGACCAGCGGCGCGACGGGCGCCGGCCCGCGGGACGGAATCTTCAACTCGACGTTCACCCGCATGTCGGGCCCGCACGCCTCGAAGACCTCCTCCAGCGTCGGGATCTTCGCCCCCGACGTCAGGGTCACGCCGCGCAGGATCGCGAACGATGTCTCGCCGATCCGCTCGGGACGCCCACCCAGCCTGACCAGATCGTCGTCGTGGAAGACCACCACCTCACCGGTGCCGCAGATCATCGCGTCCAGCTCGACACCGTCGGCGCCGTCGGCGCGGGCGCGCGCGAAGGCCGCCACGCTGTTCTCGTTCTCGACGGCGCTCGCCCCCCGATGGCCGATGATCAGCGGGAGCTCCCCGCCGTTGCGTCGGCGCCACACGCGAAAAGCGTACCATCTCGGCGACGACGAACTAAACTGTGCAGTGATGCGCGCCTGCCTGCTCCGGAGTTCCACCGTGGTTTGTGCCCTGGTGCTGACGGCGTCGGGCCTTTACGGTTGCGCGCACAAGGCGGCGCCGGTGCCCGAAGGGCCGACGCGCGCGGTCGTCTCGGAGGCGGGCCGTATCGGGAAGATCGCCTACGAAGACGACTTCACGGAAGCTCGGCTCGTCTTCCAGGCGTTGCCCCCGAACGCCCCCGAGCGCGCCACCCTCCGTTCGAAGCTGCTGCACTACCTGCTGGACCCGGTGCTCGCCCTGAATCCGGCGACGCTGAAGCGCGAGGTGCGCGACCTCGAAAACGACGACGTCTATGACGTCATCTTCGACTCCTTCCGGGACGCGCTGGCCCTCTACGATCCCGCCGAGCTGTGGAGCGTACCGCCGCGCATCCCGGAGGCCGATCAGCGCATGCTGCGCCCGGCCGCCGAGCTGGTCGTGAGCTTGTTCTCTCCCCGTGGGGGCGCGGAGCAGGTGACGCTGGCGCTCGCCGCCCTCAACACCATGGCGCCCGACGTCGCCGACTGGCGCGATCGCCTCGAGCAGGTGATTCGCTGGACCGATGAGGCGAACGCGCTGGGCGAGCGCGGCCCGCGCATGAAGAGCATCAGCGCGGTCGACGTGCTGGAGGGCGCGCTGGGCGACTGGCCCGCGCCCTCGGTGGTCAAGCGGCTGGACGCGCTTTACCTGGAGCGACAGCAGCGCGTGGTGTCCGGCCTGCGCAAGCCCGGCGGCGGTGAGTCCGCGCGGCGCGCGCTGGGTGAGCTGCTGCTCGCGCACGGCGACGAGATCCAGCGCGCGGTCGTCAGCATGGGCGGCGTCTACCTGCGTGCCGGGTTGATCGGCGAGGCGGCGCGCCGCACCGCCGTGCTCGCCGGACAGACCGGCGACGATCCGGATCTGCGCGCGCTGCTGGTCGCGGCCGCGAAGCCCGACGCCGCGGCCACCGACTATCTCGCGCTGGCGCGCCGGTTCCTGCCCCGCATCGATTTCCTGGGTGGCACCGCGACGGAGGCGCCCGATCCGGTGATCGCGCTGCGCGTGCTGGAGGCCGGCATCGCGAAGCACCCCGACAACGCCGAGATGCTGGTGCTGTCCAGCCACATCGCGCGGCTTCTGTCGTCGTACTTCCTCGCGATCCGTCGTCTCGAGGAAGCGCAGATGGTCCTCGAGCACACGCCGAACGCCGCCGAGCTGACGGGCCGCGTGTCCGCGGAGCTGATCGAGCTCTACTTCCTGCGCCTGCGCCTGCGCCTCGATCCCGAACGCGACACCCCCGCCTACGCCGAGGCCGACGCGCTGAAGCAGCGCTTCGCCGAGACGCGCCAGCGCTTCCAGAGCACGGACATGAAGGTGAAGGCGGCGGACATCGACTTCGAGCTGGCACGCAGCTACGTGAACAGCGGTCAGATCGATCGCGCCGAGCCGCTGTTCCTGCGCGCGCGCGAGGAAGGCGAGCCGACCGCCGAGGTGACCGTCGAGCTGGCGAACCTCGCCTTGAAGCGCGGTGATCCGGCCCGCGCGGCGCAGATCATCCGCGAGGGCCTGGACGCGCTCCGCACGGCGCAGAGCGCGAACCGCGACACGATCGGCTCGGTCGAGGGCCGGGCGCGCCTGGAACGCCTGCTCGGCGAGTCCACCGACGCGGCGGGTGACCACGCCGCCGCCGAGGCCGCCTGGCGCAGCGCGCTCATCGGCTGGGAGCGGCTGATGATCGAGCACCTGCGCCGCAAGAACCTGGGCGACTCGGCGGAGGCCGCCGTCGAGGTCGGCCGCCTGCTGTATCTGCTGGGCCGCCACGCGGAGGGCCTGCAGAAGTTCGACGAGGCGATCGAGGCAGACGGCGATCGCGACCAGTCGTACATCGACGTGATCTCTTTCCTGGTCCAGCACGGCGAGGCCGACGCGGCGATCAGCGTCTACCACCGCGCGCTGGCCCGACCGGGCCGCGCGGTGTCGGAGTACGTGAAGGTTTACACCTCGCTGTGGGTGCTGGACCTGTCGCGGCGCACGGGCAAGGTGGCCGAGCCGAAGGCCGAGGCCTTCCTGCGGACGCTGGACCGCCGCCACGGCGATCTGCGCCCGCGCCGCGGCGCCGCCTGGTACCGCCTGCTCGCGCGGTACGCCGTCGGTCAGATGACCTACGAGCAGATGCTCGCGGTGGCGGACACGACCGGCAAGCGCGCCGAGATCTACTTCTACGAAGGCATGCGTCGCCTTGGCGACGGCAAGGCCGACGATGCCCACGAGCTGTGGCAGAAGGTCGTCGAGACGAAGATGTTCTCGTTCTTCGAGTTCGACATGGCGTCGCGCTACCTGCGCGTCGGCGCGCCGACCACGCCGTCCGCGCCCGCGACGACCCGATCGGCCAGCTCAGAGACGATCTAGGGCAGCAGCTCCCACTTCGGAATCAGCTTCGCGGGATCGCCGCCCGCCGCCGCGAAGTCGTCGAGCAAATCATCCGCGGGCGTCCGGCCTGCCGTCGCGTACGCCCACAGCGGCGCCAGCAGCGGCCGATCGTCCTCGCCGCCTGACAGGCGCGCCAGGCCCGCGTCGGAGATCCGGATCAGCTCCAGCGCCAGCTCGCCCAGCTTCCGCCCGCCCAGGCTCGCGTTCAGCGCCGCGCGCGGCACCTCGCGCCGCAGCGCCTGGCGCTCGGCGAACGAGTGCTTCGCGACCAGGTCCCACGCCGCCACGCGCGCGTCACGATCGTCCAGCAGGCCGCGCCACAGCGCGCCCAGCGCCGCCGCCATCGACATCGGCCCCGCGTCCGCGCCGCGCAGCTCGATGTATCGCTTCAGGCGCACCTCGGGGAACAGCGTCGACAGATGGAGCTCCCAGTCCCGGATCGTGGCGCCCTCGCCCTCGAACCCCTCCGCGATGAAACGCCGGAACGGCATCGCGCCCACCGGCCGGTAGGCGCCGTTCCGAACCACGAAGAACATCGGGACGTCCAGCGCCCACTCGACGTAGTCGCGGAAGCAGAAGCTCGGCTCGAAGACGAACGGCAACAGGCCGCAGCGCGCCTCGTCGGTCTCCAGCCAGATCGCCGCGCGGACGCTCTTGTCGCCGGTCGGGCGCCCGTCCGCGAACGGCGACCCCGCGTACATCGCCGTGATGATGGACGACACGCCGTTAGCGGTCCGGATCTTGTCGATCGCGTCGCTCTCGCTCTCGTAGTCGAAGTTCGCCTGCACCGTGGCGGTCATCTTCATCATGTGGTGCGCCAGCCGCGACGACGTCCCGTACCGCGGAAAGTAGTCGCGCATCACGTCGTAGCGGGCCTTGGGCAGCCAGTCGATGTCGTCCAGCTTTCCGAACGGGCGCGCACCCACCCGGATGAAACGGATGCCCAGCGGCCGCGCGACGTCCACCACCTCCTGAACGTGCGCGACCAGTGCGTCCCGGCAGGCCGCCGCGGTGTCACGCGCCAGACCGGAGAATTCCAGCTGGCCGCCCGGCTCGATGGTGACCCGCTCGCCGGCGCGCTCTAGCCCGACCACCCGACCGCGGTCGCGCGTTGCCGCAAAGCCGCGCCGCTCCAGGCGCGCGAGCACCTCCTCGATGCCATTCGGCCCCTGGTAGCCGACCGGTGCACCGTCGACGCGCGTGCCGAGCTTCTCCTGCTCGATGCCGATGCGAAATTGGCCTCGGGGCTTCGCGCCAGCGCGAAAATATGCGATCAGATCGTCGACGGACAGCGACACGGGCCGCGAAGGCTAACGATCGGGTTGCCGATCGTCAATGTGCGAGCCGTCCTAACCTTCTGATGCCACCTATCCCCTGAGATTTGGGCGTTTCTTTGCGTCCGGCCGTATACTGGCGCCTTCGCTTCCCGCCCTTTCCACTATGACCCAGCCGTCCAGCCTCATCCTGGTCGATGCCGACCTTCACGGACTCGAGACACTGACGTACGGGTTCGAGCGCGAAGGCTGCAAAGTCACGCGCACGTCCGACCTCAGCCGCGCCGTGCAGCTGGCGCGGACCTCGTCGCCCGCGCTGGCCGTGGTGATGCTGCGCGACCCGATCGGGCCGGCGCTCGAGGTGATCACCGGGCTGCACGCGGCGCGGCCCGAGATGCCGATCCTGGCCCTGGGCGACGTCGCCCACCAGGCCTCCTCGCGCATCGCGGGCGCGACTGATTTTCTGCGGACGCCGGTGTTCATCCGCGACGTCGTCAACGTCGCCAAGCTGAACGCCTACGGCGAAGACGGCGAAGGGCTGCTCTCCGAGTACCACGGGCTCTTCTATCTCCTGCGCGGGATGTCGGCCGTCGGGCGCTCGTGCGTGCTGAAGCTCGGACGCGGATCGCGGCGCGCCGAGATCCGATTCAAGGACGGCAAGGTCGTCTCGGCCAGCGTGCGCGCGCTGCAGAATCTGCCCGCGCTGCACCACCTGCTGCTTTGGGAAGAGGCCAAGGTCGCAACCGCGAGCGCCGCCGTCGCGAAGCCCAGCCAGTTCCCGCTCTCCGCGCAGGAGGTCCTGGACGAATGTGAGCGCTTCCTGCGCGACTTCGCGCACGCGGCGCGGGATCTGGGGCCGCCCAACACGATTTACCAGCCGGTCCCCGAACCCCGGCCCCCTATCTCGGGGCTGCAGCCGAACCAGATGGCGCCGCTGCTGCGCCTGTTCGACGGCAAGCACGGCCTCGCGGACGTCGTCGAGGAGAGCCCGTTCCGGATCTTCGACACGATCCGGATGATTCGCCGGCTGGTTGAAGGCGGCGTGCTCACCACGCGCGCACCGCGCCGGCCGTCGCAGCGCATCTCGCGTCCGCTCGCGCCGCTGAACGGCCATCGCCCGCCCACCGGGCCGCAGTCGATGCTCGGCCAGTGGGCGATGGTGCCCGACCAGCGCGGCGTCGTCGGCGATCGCCGCAGCCCCAGCCGCCCGCTCATGCCGTTCGGTCGGCAGGCGCCGGACCAGCCCGGGGCGGGCGGCGATCGGCGCAGGCCGAGCCAGCCTTTCAAGCCGTTCGCGACGCCCGGGCCGACGCCGCTGCCGACCCCGCCACCGACGCTCATCACGCCGGCGCCGGTGCCGATCCCGCTGACCCACAAGAAGATCTCGACGGGCGAGATCGTCGCGAAGGGAGAAGCGCCGGGCGTGCAAGGCCTCAAAGGCGAGCTCGAGGTGACGGGTGAGATCCCGCCGGTGAAGCGCCGCCCGACGCCGGGCGAGGCCACTGCCTTCGCCCTCGAGCCCACCGTGCAGGTCAAGGTCGCCGCCGACGGCACCCCGCTGGAGATGCCGCCCGAACGCCGCGCCACGCCCGCGCCCGTGGCCGCGCTGGAGCCGCCGCTCGACGCTGCCGCCTCCGAGCCGCCCGTGCGCGAATCGGCTGAACCGCCGGTGCGCGAAGTTGCTCTGCACGAAGCCACTGCGACCGCAGCCGCGGTGAGCGAACCCGCGGTCAGCGAACCCGAGCCGCGCCTGCCCGAGCTGGCGGAGCCGCCGCCGCGAGAACCCGCGCCCGCAGAGCCGCCGCCGCGCGCAGTGCGGGTGGGCAAGACGCCGATCCCGTCGCGCGTGACGCCGGCCGCGGCGTTCGATGCCGTCGAGGCCGACTTCTTTGCGCGCGAGGCCGATCTCTACAAGCGCGAGGCGGTCGACACGTTCGACGATCTCGATCCGGGCGGCGGCACGTACGATCCAGTCCCGTCGTCGAAGAATCGCCGCAAGCGCAAGTAGCGCGCCGCGAAAATATTACGCAGGGCCGAGTCGTGGGTCCGGGGTTAGCGTCTCCGCCATGCGCACACTCGACCGTTCCCGCCTCTGCGTGTGGCTCGCGATCCCGTTCGCGGTGCTCCTCGATGTCGGATGCAGCAGCGACAACAACGGACCGACGGGCGGACCTGTGTCGGGCGCGCTGGATACGCACTGCAAGGACGCGGACGGCGGCATCGTCGCAACCGTCGTCGGGGCGTGCATGACGGGCGCAGAGCCGGCGGACGCCGCGGCGCCCGAGCCGGACGGCGGCGCATCGACCAGCGACTACGGCGAGACACTGTTCAACGCCGAGGGCGACGACGACGACTGCAAGTACCACGTGAAGTGGACGGCGACGGCGATCCGGAAGAGCGAGAACGTGAACTTCACCGTCACCCTGACGAAGCTCGCAGACATGACGCCCGCGACAGGCGCCGGCGTTCGCGCCGAGGTCTACCTGACCGAGACGCACCCCGCCGCCCCGCCGCCCGCCGCGACGGAGTCAGCCGGCGGCGTCTACGCGGTCGGTCCGATCAAGTTCGACGCCTCGGGCGACTGGACGGTCCGCTTCCACTTCTACGAGGCGTGCAACGACGCGCCCGAGGACTCGCCCCACGGACACGCCGCGTTCTTCGTCCGCGTGCCGTAGCGCCCGTCAGTTGTTGGGGGCCATGCACGCGAGCCAGCCGAGCAACGCGGCGCGCGCCGCCGGATCCTTCAGCTGCGGCTCCCCGGCCGGCGGCATCGCGCAGAAGTAAAAGACCTGCTGCAGCACGGACCCGTACCGTGAGTTGGCTGCGGCCCAGCTGTCGAGCGGCTTGTTGAACTCGACACCGCCCGGGCCGTGGCACCGCACGCAGTACGTCTGGAAAATCGGGCTGATGTCGGACGCGTAGCTGGGCGCCGGGTCCGGGCAGGCCGGGGGCGGGGGCGGCTCGCAGGCCGGGGGCGCGACGGGGTCCGAGCACCCGGCGCAGGCGACCAGCAGGATCAGGGCGAAATCGCGCAATCCGCGCATGAGGGCGAACAAGGATGCCACGAACCGTGCGCCGAACACTTTCTGCGGCCCGCCAACGGCCCTGGCTCGCCGCGGACATATACTAGGGCCTCCAATGGCTGCCCGGACGCTGCCGCTCACGATCGCCTGCGCGCTGGCCGCGCTGCTGGCGCATGCGGGCTGCGGCGGCGGTTCGACGCCGGTCACGCCGCTGGATCACGAGGCGCTGCTGGATCCCGAGGCGTGCAAGACGTGCCATCCGGCCGCGTACGAGGAGTGGTCGGGCAGCATGCACGCGTACGCGTCCGACGATCCGGTGTTCCGCGCGATGAACAAGCGCGTCCAGCGCGAGACGAACGGCGCGACCGGCGACTTCTGCGTCAAGTGCCACGCCCCGATGGCGGTGCAGACGTCGATGACGACCGACGGGCTGAACCTGGACACGCTGCCCGCGAAGATGAAGGGTGTGACCTGCTACTTCTGCCACGCGGCCGAGAGCGTCGCGGGGACGCACAACAACCCGCTGACGCTGTCGAAGGACGACACGTTGTTCGGGCCGTTCTCGGATCCCGTCGCGGCCACGCCGCACAAGGGCGTCTACTCGCGCTTGCTCGACGGCGCGACGCTGGAAAACGCATCGATGTGCGGCAGCTGCCACGACATCCAGAACCTTCAGGGCGCGCACGTCGAGCGCACGTTCGAGGAGTGGCAAGGGACGCTGTTCTCGCAGCCGCCCAACGGCCAGGGCTGCGGCGGCTGCCACATGAAGGCAACGCTCAGCGGCGCGGTGTCGACGGTGTCGGACAAGCAACGGAAGATTCATCCGCACGGGATGCCCGGCGTCGACCTGGCGGCCACCGATTTTCCGGGTGTCGACAAGCAGCGCGCGCTGGCGCAGGCGATGCTGGACCCGCTGATCCAGCCGACGCTTTGCTACAACCCGCTTGCCCAGCGGATGGAGCTGACGCTGGAGAATGTCACCGCCGGCCACAGCTTCCCCAGCGGCGCGACGCCCGATCGCCGCGCGTGGATCGAGATGACCGCCTACAAGGGCGAAGACGTCCTTTTCACGAGCGGCGCGGCGGACGCAGGACCGCTGGAGGACTCGAGCGATCCCAACCTGTGGTTGATGCGCGACTGCCTCTTCGACGGCGCCGGCCAGGAGAAGAAGATGTTCTGGGAGGCGGTCACGACCAGCGGCAACGCGGTTCCGGGGTCGGTGATTCTGAACGTCGCCGACCCGACGTCGTTCAGCCGCTCGCACCCGCGCAAGCAGTACCCGGCGACAGGGATGCTGCCGATGATGCCCGACCGCGTGACGTTGAAGATCCACCTGCAGGCGATCGGCGACGACGTGCTGCAGGACCTCGTGCAGTCGGGCGATCTCGACGCGTCCATCCCGCCCCAGATCGCGCGCTACACGCTCGGCGGCGCGGCGTCGTTCGAGTGGACGCCGGCAACCGCGTCGGTGGTGAACGATCCCGACAGCGGAGCCATGTTGTGCATCGTCAAGCCGATCAAGTACCGGACGAGCGGGAACGTCATCGCCGCCGTCAGCAATTCGCACTGCGTTCCACCGCCGCCGCCCACGCAATAGCGTGCGCGGTGTGATGACGCCCCTTTTCCAGACGGCGGCGTGCATGCGATCCTGCGGGACATGGCGACCGGCGGCGGCAGCGTGTGGGTCCCGCTGTCATGCGCGCTGGCGGTCGCGGCCATCGGATGCGGCGGCAACCCGCCGGCGGTCTTCGTGGGCGAGTCGGCGCACTTTCGCCTGTACGTCGATCCCGCGCTGATGCCCCTGCCGGCGGCTTTCGACGGTGACAACGCGCTCGCCGCGCTGGAGACCGAATGGGCCGACGTCGCGACCATGCTGAAGACGCCGGACTGCAAGATCACGTACTACTGGTACACGCCCGAGCACATCGGGATCGCGTGCGACGACACCACCGAGGGCGGATGCACCAAGGAAGCCGAGATGGAGATCGACGCGCCCTTGCTGCCCGACGCGCACGAGCTGAATCACGCGTACACGTACCTGCGATCGCCGCGGCGTCCGGTCCCATTTCTCGCCGAAGGGATGGCGGAGGCGATCGGCTGCGGGTACGAGGCGCCGATCCCGGCCCCGTTCGACGCCGACTGGCGCGAGGCGATCGTCGAGCTACGTTCGGACAAGGTCTACGGTCTGGGCGGTCTGTTCGTGCGGCAGATGATTCGCCGCTACGGCATCGACGACTTCCTGCGCTACTACGAGCAGTCGCCGGAGCGGCGCGATCCCGCGCTGTTCGCCGCCAACTTCGAGAGCTTCTGGGGCGTGGCGCTCGACGATCTGTGGGCCGACTTCACGACCGTCGTGCCGGGCGTGCCGTTCGTGGACCAGAAGATCTGCCCGTGCTCGCTGCCGCCCATCACGCCGGACGCCGACGTGGTGACCGATCCGGCGCGCGTACCCTACTGGACGTTGCCCGACGTCGGCGACGGGACCCTCGCGTTCACGGCGGGCCGCTACCAAGCGGCGAGCGTGCGCAGCTGCGCGGGCGACACGGACGCTGTCAGCGGCAAGGCCGTCATGACACGGCTGGGTTCCGGCGCCGGCTGGTACGTAATGGCGCCGCTCGCGGCCGTGCAGACCGGCGCGTTCGTCGCGGAGCGCTGCGCCGATGCCACGCACTACACGTTGTCGCCCGACGTTCTGGTCGGCAACCCTTACCTGACCGTGACCATCCCCGCGACGCAGGCGTCGACCGTCTACCTCGCGATCGATGTCCCGTTCCCGCTCGACGGCATGAAGGTCGCGGGCGCGGACGCGGTCTGCCCGACCTGCGACTTCGACCAGAACGCCTGTCGTACGCTCACGCGTACGACGACCACGCCCGTGACCGGCAACTTCTACGCGCGGTTGCAGTACGACTCGAGCGATTCCGAGCGGGAGTACGGGGTCGTCGCCACGCAGGATCTGACGTTCTCGCGATGAGGGATCGCTCGCGGCGCACGCTGGCGCTCGCCGTGTTCGCGTACGGGGCCGTCACGTCGGGGGCGGCGTGGGGAGAGGAAGGCGGGCGCGTTCACCAGGGGCGCATCGTCCGCATCGCCGCCGGGCCGACGTACCTGCACGAGAGCTGGCATCCGTCCGCCGGCACGGGCGACGCGGTTCACACGGGATGGGGACCGGCGCTCGACGTGACGGTCGGAAAATTCGTGCGGCCGCGGCTCGTGCTGGCCGGCAGCGTCCAGGCCGCGGCGATCATCGACCGCGACGAGACGACGCTCGGCATGACGTACGCGCTGGACGACACGATCCACTTCGTCGACACGCTGGCGGCGCTGGTCGACTTCTACCCGGATCCGGCGCGCGGGCTGCACGCGGGCGGTGCGCTCGGCCTCGCCTTCGTCACCGAGGTGGACACGCACATGGGCGGGTCGCAGACCAGCTGGGGGCCGGTCGCGGCGCTGCACGTCGGCTGGGAGCGCTTCATCTCCCGCCGCTGGTCGGCCGGCGGAATGTTCCGGCTGTCCCTCTATCATTACGGGACGGACACGCCGCCGCCCGAGGCCGCGTCGAACGGCCTGCTCGTGACGGTGCTGTTCGCGTTCACGTACGACTGACGGCGATCAGAGACGCAGGCCCGGCGGGATCAGCTCGCACGGCAGCCGCCCGCTCGCCGGACGGTCCACGGTACCCGGCGTCTCCAGGCAGCCGACCAGGCCGCCGTCGGCGCCCCCGGCTGCGCCACCGACGCTGCCGCCGATCCCGCCAGCACCGCCACCGATCCCCGCGGCGCCATCCTTGGACGCGGCCTTCCCGCCGCCGCAGGCGCCGCCGATCGAGATCGCGGCCAGGAGCGCTGTCAGCCCGAGCCACCGCCCGGGCCGCATCAATACTTCACCCAGATCTCGTCGTTGGCCGCGAGCGACGTCAACGCCGTCACGCCGGCCGTCGACGTGATCAGCGTGGCCGTGCTCGGGTTCGCGCTGTACGCCGCCGTCCCCTTCCAGACGATCTGCGCGTCGCCGAAGATCGTCGACAGATCGGCGACCGGCTGCGCGACCACGAACTTGTTCCACCCCGGCTGGCGCGCCGGCAGGACCACCAGCGCAGGCGCGGGTTCATCGGTCCCGCCGCCGTCGACGACGGGATCCGTCGGCAGCATCGACCAGTCGACGGTCGAGAGCGTTCCGTCCATCGCCCGGCAGGTCTGGTGCGCCTTGAAGAAGTACGTCGTGAACGGCTTGTTCGGCACCTTCAAGCGGATGACGAGCTTGTAATACGCGATGTCGGCGTCCAGCGCGTCGGCCTCGGCCTTCTGCCAGCTGACGGCCGTGATCGCGCCGGCGGCGTCCTTCTCGATCGATACCTTGCCGAAGTCACTGCGCAGCGGGCGCACGGACAGCACGTCGGCGGGGATCTCGACGCGGACGCGATAGGTGTCGGCGCCGGCGCACCCGTGGCCGACACCGAAGGTGATCTCCTGCGTCGTGTTGGCGAAACCAGGGCCGGACGCGATCGAGATGTGCGCCCGCGCGACGCCGGGCACCGCCACGGCCGCGCCGAGCACGAACAGCGATGCGATGAGCTTCGTCGTCATGCGCTGACCAGTAACAGTCCGCGCGCAGCGCGACAATGCGTCGAAATTTCGCAGCGAAAATTTTATGCAGCGAAATTTTTACGCACCCCGCTCCAATCCACCGCGGGCGGCGATACCTTCGCCGGATGTTCCTCCCACGCGCGGTGACGCCGCTGCTGGCCGCGGCGATCGCCGTCAGCGGCTGCCGCCAGGCCGCGCAACCCCCGCCTGACGACGGCGGCACGACCGACGATGCGGGCGCCCTCGTCTGCACCGTGCAGGCGCCGACGGTCTGCCCGGATCCCCCGCCCCACTGGCCGGACGTATCGCCGATCTTCCAGGGCCGCTGCGTGATGTGCCACAACGGCATGATCGGCGGCCCGTGGCCACTGATGCAGTACAGCCACGTCGCGGACTGGTACGACGTCGTCCGCGCGATGCTGCTCGATTGCTCGATGCCGCCGCCGGACGCCGGCGTCACCATGCCCGACGAGGAGAAGACGGCGATCCTCACCTGGATCCTCTGCGGCTATCCCGAGTGACGGCCGGTCTCAGACGCGGGGCGGATACTTCTTCAGCTTCAGCTGCAGCGTGCGCCGGGTGATCCCCAGCCGGCGCGCCGTCTCCGAGATGTTGCCCCCGGTGTCGCCGAGGATCCGCTGGATGTGTTCCCACTCGGCGCGCGCCAGCGTTGGCGGCGGCGCGGCGTCGCTGGACGCGGCCGGCATCGGGCGCGCGTCGCCCATGACCGCGGCCAGGACGTCGTCGGCGTCGGCCGGCTTGCTCACGTAGTTGTGCGCGCCGAGGCGCATCGCCTCGACGGCCGACGCGATGCTGCCGTACCCGGTCAGCACCACGACACGCAGGTTCGGCTGCAGGCGCAGCAACTCGGGCAGCAGCTCGGTGCCGCTCATGCCCGGCATCCGCAGATCGACGACCGCGGCCCCCAGCGTCCCCTTCTCCGCCGCGCGCATCGCCTCCTCGCCGTCGGCCGCGGTCACGACCTCCTGTCCGCGCTCGCGCAGCGCACGCGCGAGCCGCTCGCGAAACACCTCGTCGTCGTCGACCAGAAGCAGCGGGATGGCGGTCATCGCGCCTCCGCCGGCGATGCGGCCGCCTCGAGGGGCAACGCGAACACGACCGACGTCCCGGTGCCCGGCGCCGATGTGATCGTCACCTCGCCGCCGAGGCGGTCAGCGACGGCGCGCGCGAGGAATACGCCCAGCCCCATCCCCCGCCCCGCCGGCTTGGTCGTGAAGAACGGCTCGCCGATGCGCGCCAGCACGTCAGCCGGAATGCCGGCCCCGCGATCGCGGATCTCGAAGCGGATGCGGCCGCCCGCGGGCGCCACGCGCAACGTGACGTCGCCGCCCGGCGGCGAGGCCTGCTGGGCGTTCTCGATCAGCGCCGACAGCGCCTGCCCGACCGCGCGCGGCGGCACCGTCAACGTGCGATCGACGATCGCCGGCGCGATCTCGGGCCGCACCGCGACGCGCGAGTCCGCCACGCCGCCCACCGCGCTGTCGACAAGTGCCGTCACCGCGACCGCGGCGAACCCTTCACCGGCCGTATCACCGGCGTCCGCGCGCATGCGCTCGATGATCGCCCGGCAGCGATCGACCTGGGTGCGCACCAGGCGCGCGTCTTCGACCGCGCGCGCCGCCCCGCCCGGCTGCGCGACGTCACGCTGCAGATCGCCGGCGATCACGGCGATGGTCGACAACGGTGTCAGCAGCTCATGCGCCGCGCCCGCGGCCAGAGTCGCCAGCGACGCCAGCTTTTCCTGCCGCTGCGCGGCCGCCCGCGCGTTCTCCAGCTCGTGCTCGTGACGCTCCAGCGCGCGCCGCACGCGCAGCAAGAAGTAGACGATGAACGACGCGGCGACGCCGAACGCGACCCACATGCCGCGCAGGTGCAAGCTCATGTGCCGGCTGTGATCGCCGACGACCAGCGGCTCGTGCGTCGCGAACAAGAAAGCCGAGCACGCGAGCGACAAGCCGACCAGCGTCCAGGTCCAGGCGGGGCGCATCGTGATCGACGCCAGCGCGATCGGGATCAAGTACAGGAAGCTGAACGGGTTGTTCGGTCCGCCGGTCAGGTACAGGAGACCCGAGAACAGCAGCACGTCCAGCGCCATGACCGCTGCCAGCCACCCCTGCCGCGGCCGGCGCCGGCCCGCCGCCACCGTGCACGCGAGGTTGCTGCCGATCTCGATCCCGACCAGCGCCAGCAGCGGCACGAGTGGGATCTCCACGTGCATCGCGAAGCGCACGGCGCCGATCGTGATCAGCTGACCGCCGATCGCCGCCCAGCGCAGGCGGATCAGCCAGTCGAAGTTGATGCGATCGGGATCGCGATCGCCGACGCCGGTCATTGCGGAACGCAGATCGCGAAGGCGGCCTTCTCGGCCGTTCCCGAGGCGGGCTGCAGATTCAGCTTCTGTTCCCAGTAGCCGGCCATGAAGAAGTCGATCTCAGAGAGCGTGAACTTCCCCGGGTCGCCCGGCGTGACCACCGGGTACGTCGTGGCGCCGTGGCCGTGCAGGGGCATCCAGGGCCGTTCGGCCGTCAACGTCACGTCGGCCGGCGTCCCGTCGGCCACGTTCGTGATCGATACGACCCACGTGTTGAGGCCGATCTCCGGCCCCACGATCTGAGGCGTCCCCTCGGTGACCGCCGAATCCAGCGTCGCGACGTACGCGCCCGGAATCATCGGGTTGCTCGTGGTCGACGTGACCGTGATCCCCGGCATGTAGATGACGGCCGCGGTGTCCATGCAGACGGAGAAATCGGCGTCCTGAGAGGCGCCGTCCTGTGTCGCCGGCTGTCCGTTCGATCCGCCGCAGCCCGCCATGGCCCCCGCACCGGCGAGGACCAAGCCCATGAACGTCGCGGAACGAGCGTGCCTTGCCATGGCGTTGCCTAGTGTATGTCCGGGCCCCGGTGAGTCCAGCATGCCCGAAAGACCCGGCATTTAGACTTTGCGTTCGGTGGCGACCGTGGATAATGGTACCGCTTCCGGGGTGGGGGGCCGGCGGGCGGTGGTCAGAGACCGAGAAACTTAAACGTTCACCTTCGAGGTAAATCTATGAATACCCGATCCTTTTCGGCCCTCCTTACCGCCGCCCTCGGATGCCTTTTGCTGGTATCGAGCTGCGCGAAGCCGACCAGCGGCGACCCTTCGGGAACCGCCGGTACGAGCGGCAGCTGCTCGAGTGGCCAGACGAGCTGCAACGGCCAGTGCAAGACGCTGACGACCGACAACTCGAACTGCGGCTCTTGCGGCAACGCGTGCGGCAGCGGGCGCACCTGTCAGAACGGCACGTGCACCTGCGCGGCCGGCCTGTTCCTTTGCGGCGGCGCCTGCGTGGCGTCGGATGCGCAGCACTGCGGCGGCTGCAACGCCTGCCCGAGCGGCCAGGTCTGCTCCGGCAACTCGTGCATGGCCAGCTGTCCGACCGGGCAGACGATGTGCACCGGCGGCGCGTGCGTCCCGGCCTCGGGTGACGGCACGATCGCGCACTGTGGCGGCTGCAACGCCTGCCCGACCGGCGCGACCGCTTGTAACAACGGCGTGTGCGGCTGCACGGGCAGCGACATGCTGTGCGGCAGCTCGTGCGTGAACACGCAGACGAGCAACAGCCACTGTGGCGGCTGCAACCAGCCGTGCACCGGCGGCCAGTGCACGAACGGCGTCTGCGTGACGTCGACGGGCACCGCCGGCACCACCGGCAGCGCGGGCAACACCGGCTCGGCCGGCCGCGGCGGCACCACGGGCAGCGCGGGCGTCAGCGGCAGCGCGGGCACGACCGGCACCGCCGGCACCACCGGTAGCGGGGGCCGCGGCGGAACGACCGGCACGGCCGGCACGACTGGGAGCGGCGGCAACACCGGCGGCACCCCGCCCGGCTGGTGGACGTCGGGCAGCATGCACGGCTGCCCGTGGACCGGCATCGACGTCCTCAACGTCGGCACCACGAACACGCCCCAGGACTTCACGACCAAGGCCGACTCGTTCGCGACGCCCTATTGCGTCTCGGGCACCGTCGGTCCCGACCCGGGCTACAACGGCGTCGCGCTCCTCGGCTTCAACCTCAACGAGACGTCGACCGGCGCTTCGACCCAGTGCGGGTACAAGCCGGCCGACGGCACCGCTCTGGGGCCGCCCGCCGTCACCGTGACCGGCTCGGGCATCGCGGTCGCGTTCACGAAGACGGTCGGATCGGTGCTGCGCATCCAGATCCAGGACGAGATGGGCGGCCTGACGACGGGCGGTGACACGCACCGCTGGTGCTACACGATCACCGACGTGCAGGGCCCGGTGTTCGCGCCCTGGAACAAGTTCAACACCAAGTGCTGGGACCAGACGGGCACGAACTTCAACCCGTCGACGAACAAGGTCTCGGCGGTCGTCTTCGGCGTCCCCGGCAACACGATCAAGACGCCGTTCGGCTACTGCATCGGCGGCTTCGCGTTCGGCAGCGACGTCAGCGCGGCGCCGGCGTACAACCCGAGCCCGTATCCGACGGTGGCGGGCACGCTGGGCGGCCCCGGTACGACCGACCTGGACTTCCAGCGCGTGAAGGTCGCGGCGCCGGGTAAGGGCGGCAAGCAGTACATCATCCAGAACAACAACTGGGGTACGCCGAGCGGCACCGACCAGACGATCATGTACAGCGCCAACACGTTCACGATCATGAGCACGACCGGAAACGTGACCGGCCAGGGCGTACCCGCGTCGTTCCCGTCGATCTATGTCGGCAACAACGGCGACACGCAGTCGAAGAACGATCCGCCCAAGGGGTCGTACACGACGAAGCCGGCCGATAACCTGCCGAAGTCCATCAGCTCGATCGGGACGGCGATGACGACCGCCGCGTACAACAAGAACAGCGGCGACTTCAACGCCACCTACGACATCTGGCTGGCGTCGAGCGCGCCAACCTCCGCGTATAGCGACGCGCTGGACGGCTTCGTCATGGTCTGGCTCTACAAGCCGGGTAGCCGATCACCGATCGGCAGCATGAAGGCCAGCAAGTCGATCGGCGGCAGCATGTACGACGTCTGGGCGGGCCCGCGTAACAGCGGCACGAACCCGAACCGGCCGGTCGTCTCGTACGTTCTTCAGGGCGGCAGCATGAACAAGACGTTCGACCTGAAGCCGATCCTCGCCGACGCCGCCGCGAACGCGACGACGTACGGTGTCGGTGCGATCAGCAGCAGCTGGCTGGTGACCGACATCTTCTTCGGGTTCGAGATCTGGACCGGCAGCGCCGCGTCGGGCCTCGGCGTCACCAACTTCAGCGTCGACGTCCAGTAGTGACGACGGTGGCGCTGCGCGGAGGGATCGGGATCGCCGCGGTCGGCTTGCTGCTGGCCGCGGGTTGCAGTTCGAAGTCCGGCGGTGAGACGTCGGTCTGCCCGGTGATGGACGACCTCATCTCGGACTTCACGACCGACAACGGCGTGTTCCCCGTCGATGGACGCGTGGGCGGCTGGTACACCTACGGCGACAAGTCGGGGCGCGGCACGCTGGATCCGGCAGAGGGCGGCAGCGCGACGCCGGACTTCGACACCGGTAACCCGAAGTGCTCGGGTCCGGGGTCGCTGCACGTCATCTCGTCTGGGTTCGCGGACTGGGGCTCGGCGATGGGCGTCGACTTCGCGATGAAGGTGAACACCGACGCTGGTGTCGCGAAGGGCGTGTACGACGCGAGCAAGTACAAGGGCATCTCGTTCTGGGCGCGGTCGGCGGACCCGATCCCGTTCGTCCAGGTGTCGATCCTCGATCCCTACACGGCGATCCCGTCGATCCTGTCGGTCGATCAGCAGTGCATCTATGACTCGTCGATGCCCGACAAGAACTGCAGCCCGTACCTGGTGAAGTTCGGCTACGGCTACATGGGCGAAGCGATGACGTCGGTCATGGAGGACTTCCCGAAGTTCATCAACGTCGGGATCGACACCACCTGGCGCCGCTTCGAGATCTTGTTCGCCGACATGAAGCAGGACCGCACCAACCCCGGCCGCCAGTCCCCCGGCAACACGCTGGCGGTCTCGCAGATCTCCGGCATGGCGATCCAGGTCAACACCGACCACAGCACCGTCCCCCCGACCCCCACCAACTGGGAGCTCTGGCTGGACGACGTCAGCTTCATCAAATAGCGGCTTCGCCGCTATTTGATGAAGCTGTTCTGATCCCGCGCCGCCCCACCCGCGGATCATCGCTCAATCAAATTTGCGCGGAGCGATTGCCGTGGCCTTCCCCGGCCGCCCGCCGCCGCGAACTTGATTGAGCGATGATCCGCCCCCGCAACAGACGCAATCGGCGCCTCGCCAAACTCGATGCTCCCGCCGGCGCGTCGCCACCCGATCGCAGCCAGCCAGGTCTGCGGCCGGACGACCGGGCACGGGTGATTCGACTGGCGCGGCGCTCGGGCCCAGCCATCGAACCACGGTGCCGAGCTGCGCGGGTCGATGCCCGGCGACGCGCGAACATGCTTGCAGAAGTTCAGCAACACATAGGTCAGCGCGCGCCGAACTTCATGCGGCGTCTCGAGGGCCCGCGCGTGGTAACGGTCCGACCAGACACGCCCGCGCCGGCCCGCACCCCGATTGATCGCCCTGGCCGTCCGGACGGCCAGGCCCCAGAGCCCACGTCGCCGTGCCGCCTGTGAGTCGGCCTCGGCGATCAGGTGAATGTGGTCGGATTGCACCGAGAAATGCACAACGCGAAACCCGCCGCGGCTCGACCGGCGGATCGCATCGCTGATCGCCGGCCAGACCGCCTGGCTCCGCAACGAGGGCAAGCCCGCGGCCGCGCGCAGCGTAGCGTGCACGGGATGACGAGCCTCATGGCCCGCGCGTAACCGATGGGGTGGCGTCGATCGAGCGGCCTTCCGCTTACGTCCAGCCCCCACCCGCCGCCCGCCCCACCCAACGGGAAGGGGCAGCCCGAGCTGGTGGACACGACGAGTCGCCATGGTGCATCCCGTCGTCGGCCGCCGGCGCATCCAGTTGCGTGAAATCACCGCCAACTTGATTGAGCGAAGATCGGGACTGGCGCGGACCTCCCGGGCTGCGGACACCGACGGAACCTCGACGTCTCCGCGCGGAGAGTCCGGGCCACGGACACGCCGGGGCCACGGCGACGCTCGCGACGTCCGGATCTTCGCCCATTCAAGATCGCGCGCTCTCGCGAGCGACGTCTCCCTGCGCGATCATCGCCCAATCAAGACCGCCGAGCCACGGCCGTCGGCCGCCGCGTGTCGGCGCTCATTTGGCGGCGCCCAGCGAGCCCCCATCCGCCAACTTGATTGAGCGATGATCGCCCCGGATGGGGCCCGGCGCAGAGAGCGCGACCGCCGAGCGGAGGCGCGCACGGCGGTGATGCCCGGCCTAGCCGCCTGCCGGCGGGCCTTCCACCAGTCCGCGCAAGCTCTCCATCGCGGTGATGGTCTGCTGCGGGAGCTGGCGGCGGACGAGGGGGGCGAACAGCTTGGCCATGAGGCTCTTCGGCCTGATGTCGATCGTGGGGGTCAGGCGCGCGCCGCCGTCCGTCTTCGTCATGTGGAAGTCGACGACGACCTCCATCATCTTGTCCGCGTAGCCCATGGTGAGGCGCTCGCCGGACGTGCGCGCCCGGATCTCGCCGTCCATCGTGCCGGTGCGCCCGCCCTCCCGGTAGGCGTAGCGCACCTTGGTGCCGACCGCGTTCGGGCCGGGCGAAAGCTTCTCGATGCCGGTGCAGCGCGACAGCCATTTCGGCGTCTGCGACAGGTCGTCCAGGACCGCGAAGATATGTTCCGGTGCGCGGGCGACGTCGATGGCGTGCTCGAAACGGATCGACATTCTCGGTCTCCCTTCAGCCGACTCGGCTCTGCGTGTGGCTCTGGATCTGGACCTTCGCGGACTTCTCCAGCGCCGACAGGCGCTCGAGCAGCTCCACGTGCAGGTGATCGAACTTCTCGTGCAGGTGGGCGATCTCCAGCTCGGCCTTCAGGTTCACCTCGTACTCGATGTCGTTGCGCACGCGATCGCGCGCCACCTGCCGGTTCTGACTCAGCAGCACGAACACCGACAGGATGATCGCCTCCAGCGACACGCACATCGTCAGCAGGCCGTAGGGAAACGCGTCCCAGCCCCCGATCGGTGTGCGCGCGAGCGGCCCCGTGTTCAGCACGATCCACAGGAAGAACAGCCCGCAGTGGATGAAGAGAAACGGCAGGCTGCCAGAAAAGTCGGAGATCCAGTCCGCCGCCCGCATCACCGCCGTCCGCTTGTCCTCGGTCTCTTCGTTGATGTTGCGCGACGCGGTCCGCCGCAGCAGCTTCGCCGATTCGCGCAGCCGCCGCCCCGCCGCGGTCAGCAGCTCCATCGCCGCCGCCGGCCGCGCGCGCAGGAAGCTCTCGAGGTCGCCGCGATCGACGACGACCGCTTCGAGATCTTGCGTCACGCGCGCCGACGCCGTCCGCGCGCCGCCGTCCAGCAGGGAGATCTCGCCGAAGAAGTCGCCCTTCCCCGCCGTCTCCAGCACGATGCGCTGGCCGGTGTCGTTCTTGAAGAAGATCTCCACCTCGCCGGCGCGCACGATGTACAGCGAGTCGCCGGGATCGCCGTAGCTGAACAACATCGTGCCGGCCGGCTTGCTCACCGTGTCGACGCGTTCGGCCAGCGCGGCGCGCTCCTGCTCGTCGAGCAGCGCGAAGAACGGGACCTCGGTCAAGATCTCCGGATCGGCGCCCACCGCCCCGGACTATCGCACGGAAAGGTTGTGAACCGCGAAGCTCAGCTTCCGGTCGGCGCGGCCCGTAGGCTCCTGCCACGGCGCCTCGGCGGTCGTGAGAGTGACCGTCGTGATTCCGCCCGGCAGCCGCAACGGTCCCAGGTTCACCAGCGCGTGGTCACCCACGTGCAGCACCACGCGGCGCTCGGCATCCCCGACCCGGACAACGACGGTTCGATCAATGACGGACGAGAGTCCGAACGCGATCGTCACCGTCCGGTCCGACCCGCTGGGAACGCGCACCCGCAGCGCGCCTGAACCGGCGGCCCAGCGCCAGCTGTGCTCGCCGGCGACCTCGCGCTCGTGCCACTCGCCGGCGCGCGTGACGATGATGCCGCCCGGGAAGGTGCTGTCCGGCGCCATCGGCAGCGGCAGGTATGCGACGCGCGCGGACAGCAGCGTGAGGTTCCCGGCCAGCAGCAGCGCCAGGCCCGCGCGCGTCCGCGGCGCCAGCACGTTGAAGGCCAGCGTCAGCGGCAGCACCGTCCGCGCCGCTGCCGACAGGTTCCCTTCCCACACCGGCCACGCGAGGACCAGCGTGAACAGCGCGAACGTCGCGCCGATCCGCCACCAGATCTCGCGCGGCTGCGGACGCGCGAGCACGAACGCGACCTGCGTCGCCAGCGACACGACCACCCACAGCTCGTGCCGGATCAGCATGAAGCCGCCCGCGCGCCAGTTGAGGCGCAGCTCGCGCAGCTTGTGCGCGAACCCGACGAGCGGCGGCGCGAGGTTGCGCGTCCCACCCAGATATCCGAAGTGCGCGCGCAGCACGACGATCCACAGCGCCGCCGGCAACGCCACGATCCCGATCGCCGTCAGCGTCCGTAGCCACGCCCGCGCGCCGCGGGGCGAGCGCTCTGGCAGCAGCGCCGGCGCCGCCAGCACGCTCGTCTCCCGCGTCAGCCCCGCGAGCGCGAGCAACGCGGCGCCCACGCGGTGCCGGCCCTGCTCCACCGCGCGCGCCCCGGCCGCGATCAGCACCAGCGCCGGTCCATCCACCAGGCCGCGCGAGACGCTGATCAGCATCCCGACGCCGAACAGCGTGCCCATCCAGCGCAGCAGGTTGTGAAGATCGCGCGGCGGAAACCACCAGCGGGCGAGCAGCACCGCCAGAATCAGCCAGGCGACGACGTTGCTGAATTCGTAGGCGGCCAGCGACAGCCCCGGCCGGCCCAGCCCCACCACGTGCGTCAGCATCGGGACCAGCACGCGCCGCGTCCGGTACGCCGGTTCGTCCAGCGACGTCTCCAGCTCCCGATCGAACGGATCTCCCACGACCGCCAGCTGCGCGTAGAACTGCCCGTCGTAGCCGTCCCCGTCGATCGTGTAGAGCGGCATCTCCGCCAGCCGCTGCACGCGCGTGGGCTCGAACCGCTCCCCGAACCAGAGCAAGGATGAAAAGCCTGTTTCCGGATGGTGGAAGGCGCGAAGGTGCGCTAGGAACCACAGCGCGAGCGCGACGTACGCGGCCAGGTACCGACCACGCCACAGGCGAAGCGCGACCGGTAGGGGTTGAGGCATGGACCAGAGAATATCCGCGAGCGCCTCCGCGTTCGATGCGATCGCGTCGCGTTATGACGACATGTTCTCGGCGGCGGCAAACCCGCTGATCGCGATGATGCGCGAACGCGTGATGCGGGCCGTGGATCGGCACTTCCCGGAACCTGCGACGCTGCTCGAGATCGGCTGCGGCACCGGCGAGGACGCCGTCGCGCTGCTGGAACGCGGGCATCGCGTCGTGGCGTGCGATCCGGCGCCGACGATGATCGCGACCGCGCGGGCGAAGGCGGCGGCGACCCGATCGGGCGACGCCCCGATCGAATTCATCCACGGGACGGTCGAGGCGATCGCCGACGGCTGGACATCCCTCGGGCGGGGGCGCGCCGTCGACGGCGTGTTCTCAAACTTCGCCCCGCTGAACTGCGAGCTGTCGCTGGCGCCGCTGCGCCTGCTGCTGGAACGGGCGTTGCGCCGCGGCGGGCGCTTCATCGGCGTCGTCCTGCCCCAGATCTGCCCGCTGGAGGTGGCGCTGTTCATGGCGCGCGCCGAGCCGCGGGCGGCGCTGCGGCGGTTTCGGCGCGACGCGATCGCCGACGTCGAGGGCCAGCGCTTCGCGATGAAGTACTACGGCGCGACCGACTTTGATCGGGCGCTGGGAACGGGCTTCCGGCGCATCGAGACCCGCAGCCTGGGGCTGTTCCTGCCCCCGCTGGGGTTCGGCAACGCCTTCGCGCGCGTTCCCGGGTTGCTGACCGCCCTGGGCGCCGTCGAGGACCGCGTGAGCGCCCTGCCCGGCCTGCGCCGGATGGGCGACCACGTGCTGCTCGTCTACGAGCGAGAGTGACGGTCGCGACCGTCACCAGAGCTTCGAACGAAGGCCGACGTTCAGCGAGCACACGCAGCGCGTGCAGACCGGGTCGGTCGCGACGTCCAGCCCGCCGCGGAACGCGGGCATCGCGTCTCCCAGCAGGTCGCCCAGCCGACGCTGCCGCAGGTTGCCGACCGCGGGATGGAAGAAGCACGGCCGCACGTCACCGTCGGCCTCGATGAACAGGCTGGCCCAGGGCGCGTTGCACGGCGGCGCGACGAAGCGCCCCTGCCCCAGATGCGCGCGGTAGTAGCCGACCAGCCGGCGAAGCCCCGCCGGATCCTGCGCGATGCGGCCCTCGCCGAACGCGTCCGCGTGCGTCCGGATCGTCGCCTCGACGACGGCCGCGAACTCCTCGACCTCTTCGGCGTTCAGCAGCAACCGCGCCGCGCCGTCCCCGACCTGCGGCAACCCCTGCGGGCGGTTGAACGCGTCCGAGCTGATGTCCGCCGCCAGGAACGAGATCTGGTCCAGCCCCATCGTGCGCGACTTCGCGATCAGATCGGGCAGGAAGCGGAAGTTGTGCCGGTGCAGCGTCGAGCGCGCCCACATCGCGACGTGCGGCGCGCGCGCCCGCAGCTTGCGCACGCCCGCGGCGACCGCCTCCAGCCCGTCGACGCCGCGAATCGCGCGGTACAGCTCCCCCGTGTGCCCGTCCAGCGACACGGTGACCGTCTGGAAGCGCGCCGCGATGTCGTCCGCGAAGCGTCCCAGCGCCAGGCCACTGGTCAGCAACTGCAGCGTCATGCCGCGCGCCCTGAACAGATCGGCCACCGCCATCACGTCGGGGCGCACCAGCGGCTCGCCGCCCGTGAGGACGACGACCCGCGTGCCCGCGCGTTCCAGGTCGCCGGCCAACGTGTCGATCTCGTCCAGCGTCAGGTCGCGCGCCCCGTCGGCCCGCCACCAGTCGCACGACACGCAGCGCGAATTGCAGCGCGCCGTCGGCGAGAACAGCACGAGGGGCAGCGCGTGCGTCTTGCCCGTCAACTGGCCGAGCTTGACCAGGACGTTCGCGCGGATGTTCGCGGGCGACAGCATGACGGGGACCCAGGCCCACGAACCTAACACCGCGCGCGCTTGACGGGCCCGCTCTCCTCACCTAGGACGTCAGAGATGCAGCCGTCGGTGTCGATCGTCGTTCCGACGTTCGATCGTCTCGAATACCTCCGGCCCGCGCTGGATTCGGTGTTCGCGCAGACGTTCGACGACTGGAATCTGATCATCGCCGACGACGGCTCGGGCGAGGAGCTGCGCGGCTATCTACGGGATCTGGGAAACCGACCGCGCGTGAAGGTGGTATGGCTGCCCCGCCAGGGCGTCCCGGCCGCGGTCCGGAACGCGGCGCTCCGGGAGGCGACGGGCACGCACGTCGCGTTCCTGGACTCGGACGACGTCTGGGCGCCGCGCAAGCTCGAGCGGCAGATCGCGCTGCTGACCGCGCGCCCCGAGTGCGGCTGGAGCTACACGGCGTTTCGACGGGTCGACCACCGGGGCGCGCCGCTCGCCGGCGAGCACGCGCGCCGCTGGCACCCGCATCAGGGCGACATCTTCGAGCAGCTTGTCAGCCACACCGCGGAGCTGCGGACGCCCAGCGTGATGGTCGCGCGGCAGCTCCTGAGCGACGTCGGCGGTTTCGACGAGAGCATGCGCTCGGGCGAGGACTACGACCTGTGGATGCGGCTGGCGCTGCGCAGCCCGGTCGCCGTCGTCGAGGAGCCGCTGGTCGACGTGCGCCACCACGACCGGAACTACAGCCGGGACTGGGCGATCGCGTTCGACGGGCGCGATCGTTCGCTCGCCAAGCTGCAGTCCCTCGTCGACCCGCAGCGCGCGGCCTTGCTGCGGCGCGAGCGCGCGCGCAACGGCGCCAAGCTGGTCGCGGAGCACGCCCGCCGCGGCGACCGGGTCGAGGCGCTGCGCGCGTTCGTCGGCAGCGCCGCCTTCTCGTGGTCATACCCGGAGTGGTGGTGGCGCTCGCTGCGCGCCGCGGCCGGCAGCGCCCTGCGGGACGGGCGGCGCGATCCCGCCCCCAGCCGCGAGCGATGGAACGCCGAGTACGCGGCCGGCCAGTGGGCCTACGTCGGGCAGCTTCCCGAGCTCGCGCGCCTGAGCGTCGTGGCCGGCTACCTGCGACACTTCGCGCCCGGCGGCGACATCCTGGACCTCGGCTGCGGCGAAGGGTTCCTTGCTTGCCGGTTGCACCCCGCCGATTACGGACGCTACGTCGGCGTCGACTTCTCGGCCGCCGCGATCGATGCAGCGTCCGCGCTGGGCCTGGCCAGAGCGACCTTCGTGACGGCGGACGTCGACGCCTACCGGCCGACGGAGACGTTCGCCGCCGTCGTGTTCACCGAGGTCCTCTGCTATCTGCCGGATCCCGTCGGCACCGTGGAACGGTACGCGCGCCACCTCGGGCCGCAAGGCGTCGTCGTGGTGTCGATGAACACCAACTACCGCGGCGGCGTCGCGATCATCCGGCGGCTGCAGCAGCAGTACGCGACGCTGGAGGAGGTCCGGGTGGCCCACCCCGACGGGCACCGCTCCTGGGTCTGCGCCGTGCTTGCCGTGCGCCGATGATCGCGGCCTTCAAGCGCGGCGTGCGGCGGGCCATCCGGTGCCTCGGCTACGAGGTCGTGCCCAGCGCGCACGTCGAGAGCCATGCCTTCATCCGCCACCTGGACGAGCTGTTCCGGAGGCTCGATATCCAGTGCGTGCTGGACGTGGGCGCGAATCGCGGACAGTACCGGCAGCTGCTGCGCGAGCGTGTCGGCTACCAGGGGCTGATCGTGTCGTTCGAACCGGTCGCGCAGAACGTCGCGGCGCTGCGTGCCCAGGCGCAGACGGATCCCCGGTGGGTGATTCGCGGCCACGCGCTCGGCGCCACCGACGCAAGCATGGAGATCAACGTCATGAAGGCGGACCTCCTCAGCTCGTTCCTCTCGCCCGATCCGGCGATGGTGCCGATGTTTCGCCCGGTGAACATCGTGGAGCGCACCGAGCGCGTCGAGGTGCGCGCCCTGGACTCCGTCATCGACGACCTCGGCGGCCCGCAGGCGCTGCGAACCGTGTATTTGAAGCTCGACACCCAGGGGTTCGATCTCGAGGTCATCCGGGGTGCGACGGCGACGCTGCCGCGGGTCCGCGCGCTGCAGACGGAGATCTCGATGCAACCCCTCTACCAGAACGCGCCGTCCTATCGCGAGACGCTGGCCGAGCTGACGGCGCGCGGTTTCGCCGTCACGGCGATGTCGCCGATCGTCCGCGACGATCGGATGCGCGTCGTCGAGTTCGACTGCGTGATGGTCAACGGCGCGCCAGCCGGATAGCCATCTGCCCGAAGAAGTGCGGCAGGCCGCGCCGTCCATCGACGACCAAACGCGGCAGCCGGAGCGGGTCGTCGCCGGCGCGCGCGATCCCCGACTGCACCGTCACCGCCGACGTGTACCCGCAGCGCTTCACCGCCGCGACGGTCGCCGCCGTGAACTTGCCGAACGGGTACGCGAAGTGGTCCACCGCGACGCCGAACGCTTGTTGCAGCGACGCGCGGCTCTCCGCCAGCTCGCGCGTCGTCTCGGCGTCGTCCAGCTTCTGCATCCACGGGTGGGTGCACGAATGCGACGCGATCTCCATGCCCGCCGCGAGCCATGACCCGATCTGCTCGCGCGTCATCAGCGCCTGGCGTTCGCGACCCTCACCGTCGTCCCAGCGGTTGTGGCCGCCGATCTGGCCGCTGACGACGTAGCACGTCGCGCGGCAACCATATCGCTGCAGCAGCGGTAGCGCCGCGGTCAGCGTGTCGAGGTAACCGTCGTCGAACGTCAGCACGACCCGGCCGGGCCAGGCGGCGCCGCCGCCGAGATGCGCCAGCCCCTCCGTCATCGACACGCCCCGGAGCCCGAGCCGCCGCAGCGCCCACAGTTGCCGTTCCAGCTTCGCCTCCGCGACGTGCAGCAGCTGGAATCGGCCGCCGGCGGGTGCCGGGCCGATGTTGTGGTAGCAGAGGATCGGAACGCGCGACATGCGCCGTCAGGCCGGGCGGGTCGCCCAACCAAGCTGCGGGTTCACGATGCCCGGCCACAGCGCCGCGCCCTGATCGTTCGCGCCCGCCACGACGAAGGAGAGGTAGGGGCGCGCCGGGGCGAGCACGCGCCCGCTGGGAATGTCGAAGCCGATGTCCACGACGTACATCCTTCCGTTCAGCAACCCACCCGGAATCGTACACGAGGTCCGGTAGCGGCCGGGCGGCAGGTCGGCGTCCCGGGCCTGCTGGTCGGTGGACTGGAACGCCACCTCCCCCTCCGACGTGCCGAGGGCGATCACCGTGCGCGCGCCGGGCAGCCGGCCTTTGACCTGGTAGTCGATGTCGATCGTGATCGGCTCCGTCGCGTCGAACAGCGCTCGCACGTCGCCCGCCCCGTTGCGCAGGCGCACCGACAGCACCGCGAGATCCGCGAACGCGAGCCCGTCCGGCCCGAAGCTGACCTCGCCATCCTGCGCGCCGCGGTCCGCCGCGCTCGCGAGGTAACCGGCGATCGCGTCGTCGACCGGACCGTCGAACTGCAGCGCGCCGCCGGCCAGGACGATTCCGCGCGTGCACAGCGACCGGACCGCGCCCAGGTTGTGGCTGACGAACAGCACCGTCCGGCCCTGCTTCGCGACGTCCCCCATCTTCCCGAGGCACTTCTTCTGAAACGCGGCGTCGCCGACCGCCAGCACTTCATCGACGATCAGGATCTCGGGATCCAGGTGCGCCGCCACCGCGAACGCGAGCCGCATGTACATGCCGGTCGAATAGTGCTTCACCGGCGTGTCCAGGAACGCCTCGGTGCCCGCGAAGCTGACGATCTCGTCGAACTTGCGCGCGATCTCCGCGCGCCGCATACCCAGGATCGCGCCGTTGAGGAAGACGTTCTCGCGGCCGGACAGCTCGGGATGGAAGCCGATTCCCACGTCCAGGAGGCTGCCGACGCGGCCGACGATCTCCATTTCACCCGCGGTCGGCTCCGTGATCAGCGAGATGATCTTCAGCAGCGTGGATTTGCCGGCGCCGTTGTGTCCGATGAGCCCGACGACCTCGCCCGCGCCGATGTCGAAGCTGATGTCGCGCAGGGCCCACATCATCTCGGGACGCGTGCGCCCGCGGACCAGCGTCGCCAGCCACTCGGCGAGTGTATTGAATCGCGCCGCCCGGTCGCGAGTGCCCACGACCTGGAAGCGCTTCGCGATCGACGACGATCTGATCCGTCCCCCGCTCATGTCAGATGCGATCGGCGACCGTCCGGTCGATCCGTTGAAAGTAATACAGCGAGGAGCCGAGCACGACGACGACCGTCGTGACAGCGAGGACCAGCGCTGGCAGCGCGGGCGGCGATCGTCCGAGGACGCACCAGCGGAAACCTTCGACGATCGCGGACATCGGGTTCAGATCCAGGAGGGCTCGCTTCCAGCCGCCGCCCACCGCCGACGACGGGTACAGCACCGGCGTGCAGAACAGCCACAGCTGGGTGAGGAACGGCGCCATGTGCCGGACGTCCCGGAACTGCGTGGTCAGGGCGCTCAACCACAGGCCGAAACCGAGCGCGGTGGCGCACGCCAGCGCGACAAAGACGGGCACGAGGACGATCTGCGGCGCGGGCCGGACGCCGTAGAACAGCAACATCGCGAGCAACACCACGAAGGCGATCGTGAAGTCGATCAGCGCCGTCACCACGGACGCGATCGGGACGATGGCCCGCGGGAAATAGACCTTCGTGATCAGGTGCTGGTGGCCGAGCAGGCTGTTGCCGGCGCTTGTCATCGCGTTCGCGAACAGCAGCCAGGGGAGCAGGCCGCAGTAATAGAAGACCTCGGGGCGGACGCCGTCGGTCGCGATGCGCGCGAAATGCGAGATGGTCGTGAACACGATCATCGTGCATAGCGGCTGCACGATCGCCCACGCGACGCCCAGCGCCGTCTGCTTGTAGCGGACCCGGATGTCGCGCAGGGCCATCACCCAGAACAGCTCGCGGTACTGCCAGATCGCGGCGAGGTCCGGAAGGCGCCAGCGCCGCTCGGGGCGCACCAGCACCCGCCGGAGCGGCGGCTGCGTCGGCAGGGGCGCAACGTCCAGACGTCCGGCTGGCTCTGCCGACATCGCGGCGACCAGTATGGATCACGGCACCGCGCGTAGCTCGGCGAGCGTCGTCACCTGCACGCCGCGGCCGCAGTCAGTGGCGTAGACCAGGTTCCTCGAATCGGGGCGCCACGCGGGGCTGATGCTGTTGCAATCCGCGCGGGTCAGTTGCCGGCGCGCCCCGTTGTCCAGCGCCAACAGCCAGAGTTGCCAGTTTCCGCGATCGCGCTCGGCGTACGCGAGCCAGCGCCCGTCGGGCGACACCTGAGGGTATCGGGCGGGGCGATCGGAGGCCGCGAGAGGCGACGGTGTCTCGCCAGCGGCGCCAACGACGAACAGGCCGGTCCTGGCGGCGCGCCGCCCGGCGAACACGACGCGATTGTCGGGGAAGAACCCGAAGTCGAGCACGTCCCACTCCGGGCCCGTCACAGGGCGCTCCGTGCTCGTGGCACGGTCGAGCCACCACAGCTGGCCGCGCCCGCGGCGCCAGCGAATGAACCCCAGTCGGCGCGCATCGGCGGACACCGCCGGGATCCCCGCATCCTCGATGACCGCGGGCAGCGCGCCGATCGACAGCTCGGCCGCGTCGCGCGGGAAGCGAACGACGCGCGAGCCGCCCGGGCCCGCCACCTCCACCCAGCCCTCCGGGCTGGCGGGCGTGAAGGTCGGGTGGAACAGGTCCGTTCCCGGCGCGCGCCGGACCTGCAGCGGCGTCGGCGCGCGATCCAGCAGGTAGCCGCTCTCGTTCATGCGCACGAAGACGACGCCTTCGCCCGCCACAGCCGGATGCGCGGCCGGCCACCCTGCGTCGACGCGCGCCAGTCGGTGCTCCGTGGCGGTGAACTGGCCGTCGAAGTGGCGACTCCAGGACAGCGCGGACGCGACGACGAGGCCGCCGAACACGGCCGCGAACCGAACCGCCCGTCGCCAATCGATCGCGGCACCGTCGGCCCCGCCGAGGCGCCGCTGGGCCGCGACGATCAGCAGCCAGAAAACCGT
>Ga0070683_100000243_pt1 | contig 37375 bp, 25 predicted proteins | sample KBSC713LmetaG_FD_64662 | JGI IMG/M metagenome (GOLD analysis project Ga0070683, IMG submission 64662) | Corn rhizosphere microbial communities from Kellogg Biological Station, Michigan, USA - KBS C7.1-3L metaG | ecosystem: Host-associated > Plants > Roots > Rhizosphere ... | reverse complement strand
TATGCCTGGCGCAAATTTGTGATCGCGCAGCTGTGTTTCGTTCCAGCGCTGATCGACAAGAACTTCGTCCCGGGCTGAACGAGCTGCGGAACGAGACTGCAGCGAAATGTGGACTTTCCGGTGCCGCAGGTCGTGTCGCCGTGCGATAGCGCGAGCTGGCCGTACTGGTTGCTCCCCCAGCAATAGGCGTCGCCATTCGTCTTGATCGCGCAGCTGTGTTCCTGACCAACTGAGACGGATTGCCAATCGCTCGAGCCGATTTCGTCGAGGATCGCATATCGCCGGATCGTCGTCGTAGGTTCAGAGCACGCTACGACGAGTCCGGCGACGGTCGCGACGACGAGGCGAACGCCGATTGGAGACGGGGAACGCATGAACGAGAAGGGCGGAAAGGCGAGGTTACCGGGAGCGCTGCTATTCGGGGTCGTCGCGGCGACGATCCAAATGGGGATAGTGCTGTGGATGATGTACTGCTGAGCGCTGACTCGCGAGGGGAGCAACTACCGGGGACGGGCGACGGGCGACGGGCGATGGGCGACGGGCGACCGGCCGTTTTCCCCATTGAATATCTCTAACAATCCGGTTCAGCGGCGTTCGGTTTCGACCGATACTTGGACCCATGCAGATCCTTGTCGCGCGGCAGCCGATCTTCGATCGGAAAGAAGGCCTCTACGGTTACGATTTGATTCTCCGCCGTCCCGACGGCAGCAGCATCGGTGGTGATGTCCCGGCTGAACGTCTCGTCGTAGACACATTCCTCGGTATCGGCATCGATCAAGTCGCCGCCGGTCACCGCGCATTCGTCACCATCGATCGCGACATGATGCTGAGCGGCGCGGTTCGGCTGCTTCCCGCCGAACGCGTCGTCCTTCAGATCCCGGAGATGTCGTCACCCGATTCCGAGCTCGTCGCCGCCTGCGGAGAGCTCGTGGCATCGGGGTACTCGTTCGCGATCGATAGTCCGACGCCCGAGTCGCTGACCGACGAAGTGCTCGGCATGGCGCACATCGTCAAAGTCGATGTCTCGACGACCGCACCGGAACTGCTTCCCGATCTCGCAACGTGGCTACAGAATCGCAAGGCTAAGCTGCTCGCGCGCGGTGTGCGCCACCGCGCTCAACGCAACGCTTGCCGAGCGCTTGGATTCGAGTTCTTTGAAGGCCAGGACTCCGCGGCGCCTGAGACGCTCACCCGCCGCGATATTCCTATCGAGCACATCGCGACGTTCCAGCTTCTCAAGATGATGCGCGAACCGAAGACGACCGACAACGAGATCGAGGAAGTCCTGAAGCACGACGTCGCGTTGTCGTACAAGCTGCTCCGAATGGTGAACTCCGCCGCGGTCGGCGGACGCAACATCTGGTCGATCGGCCATGCGCTTCGCATGCTCGGCCGCGACCCGGTCGCGCGCTGGCTCAGCATGCTCCTCGTGACCGACACGAACGGCAATGACGGAGCGCGGTCGGAGCTCATTCATCTCGCGCTTTTTCGTGCGCGGATGTGTGAGCTTCTCGCCGACACGGCGAGCGTCCCCCGCGCAAAGGGTCCGCTCTTCCTCGTCGGGATGTTCTCGGTGCTCGATCAACTTCTCGAGGTTCCGATGGACAAGCTCGTAGAGTCGATGGAGTTCGCGCCGGACGTCCGGTTCGCGCTCTTGAGCCGCGGGGATTTCTACGGCGCGACGCTCAGTCTCGTCGAAGCGTACGAGCGCGGCGAGTGGGACAAAGTCGATGCGCTCGCCGAATCGCTCGGAATCGGGACGATCGCATTGCCGCCTCTCTATCTGCAGGCGCTGTCGTGGGCGACTGAGCAGCGCGCGAACAGGGCCGCCGCGGCGTAGCCGCCGGGTTCCTGCCGAACTAAAGTCTCGCAAAGACTGTCCAACCGCACGGCGTGGGGCTAATGTCGCCCCCACCTTTTCCGTGTGCCGACATGACCCGCACCACGATCGCCCTGTGCCTCCTGGCCTGCGCGACAATTGCTCGCGCGCAGCAACCGGCCGGCGCAGACTACGTCATTCGCAACTTCAAGTTCGAAAGCGGCGAAACGCTTCCGCAGCTGAAGATTCACTACATCGCGCTCGGCAAGCCGCGAAAGGACGCGGGGGGCGTCGTTCGCAACGCGGTGATCATCATGCATGGAACCACCGGCTCGAGCGCGCCGTTCATGGGCAGTACCTTTGGCGGCGAGCTATTCGGACCGGGCCAGCCGCTCGATACGACGAAGTTTTATGTAATCCTCCCCGACGGCATCGGCCATGGGCGATCGAGTAAGCCGAGTGATGGAATGCACGCGCGGTTTCCCAAGTATACGTACAACGATATGGTCGACGCCGACCACGAGCTGCTGACCAAAGGACTCGGCGTGAATCATTTGCGACTCGCGATGGGAACGTCGATGGGATGCATGCACTCGTGGGTTTGGGGCGAGCGCTACGCAGACTTCGCCGACGGACTGGTTCCACTCGCGTGCGCGCCGACACAGATCGCAGGACGCAATCGTATGATGCGGACTCTGATCATGGACATCATCCGCACCGATCCCGGCTACAAGAACGGCGACTACACGGTGCAGCCTCCGCATTTGCGCGACGCAATGGGATTTCTTTACATCATGAGCTCCGCGCCGAAGGTTCAGCACGCGCAGGCGCCGACGCGCGATCGAGCGGACTCGGTCATCCGCGCGTATCTCGATACGAACGTGAAGACGCATGACGCGAACGACGTCGTTTATGCGTTTAACGCATCGAGGAACTACGATCCGTCGCACGACCTCGAGAAGATCAAGGCACGGGTGCTGGCCATCAATTCCGCTGACGATTACGTGAACCCGCCGGAGCTCGGACTCATGGAGCGCCTCATGCCGCGCGTGAAGAAAGGCAAGTACATCCTCCTCCCCATCACCGACCAGACTCGGGGCCACGGAACGCACTCCGTGCCGGCGATCTGGAAGGGATATCTCGCGGATTTCCTCAAGCAGCTTCCGCAGTAAACGACACCTTCTCCCTCGAAATGCACTCTCTCCTGAAAACCGTTCTCGTTGCGATGGCGGTGGCGCCGGCCGCGCTCACGGCGCAATCGGAAGATCTCGCGCCGGTGATCATGCGCCTCCCGATGGGCGCGCGTCCGCTCGCGATGGGCAACGTCGGCGTCACGAGCCGTGACGATGATGTGTTGTTCTACAATCCGGCGCAGCTGACCTTCGCGCGCGGCATGAGCGTTTCGATCGAGCAGTTCTCGTCGACCGCTCGCACCGGTGCGCTGTCCACCGTGACTCGATTCAACAACGGCGGAATCGCGATCGGAGCGACGGTGGCGCAGTTCAACGCCCCGATCGACGCCTATCCGGTATTGCGACGCGATTTCGCGACGGGAGGTCCAGTCAACGGGTCAGATGCCAGCCTAGTCGTCGGGTTGGCGCAAGTCATCAAATCCATCCGCGTCGGCGCGACCGCCAAGTACGTGCAGGAGGCCGTTGGGTCATCCCGCAACTCGGCGGCACTTTTCGACGTCGGCCTCGGACGCGAATTCTTCGGCTACAGCTTCGGGCTGGCGGTGCAGAATCTCGGAGAGTCATTCGCGCCGACGAACATCCCCGAGGCGATCGTCTTCGACGTTCCAAGCAGCCTGCCGCTCCGCACAACGCTCGGCGCTTCGAAGAACATCAACTTCGATCTCTTCGACGTCTCCGCAACGGCCGCTGTGACGACCCTTCGCGACGGATTCGTCGTTCCCGCGGGCGGCGGCGAGCTGACCTACAGTTGGCTCGATGGCTACACGATTCAGCTGCGCGCCGGCGGTCGGCGTCCCCAGCCAAGTGAAGGGCCGATCACGGCAGGTGTTGGCCTTACGATCGACCGTCTGTCCATCGATTACGCACTCGAGACGCTCTCAGGATCGCGTCTCGCTCATCGCATCGGGCTTCGCGTCCGCTAGCCACGACCATCCCTTTTGACCATGCGTCGTCTCTCCATTTTTCTTATCGCGATGGCCGCGGCTTCGTGCACGCAGGCACTGAAGCTCACGACGGACGATTCGCCGACGGTGCTCTCGCACCAAATGATCAACGCGCCGAATCCCGGCGTGAAAGGCACCTTTGCCGTCAAGACGCTGTACTACGGCAGCGGCACGGACAAGCGCCGCGCGGAGTTCCGCGATTCAGTCACGCTCAAGACAAAGACGGTCGATGCGTCGCCGTTCGTGAGCATCGATCCGCCGCAAGCGAAGGCGCGCGAGAAAGACTGGGGCTTCGGCACGAGCAAGTTCCCGATCAATGGCCGCGTGTGGTATCCGGACGGTGCCGGCCCCTTCCCGCTCATCCTCATCGTCCACGGCAACCACAACCCGCTCGACTACTCCGATCCCGGCTACGGCTACCTCGGCGAGCTGCTCGCGTCGCGGGGATTCATCCTCGTGTCGGTCGATGAGAATTTCATCAACGGCGGACTGCGCGGCGAAAGCGACGGCCGAGCGTGGATGCTGCTCAAGCATCTCGAGGTGTGGAAGAAGTGGAACGACAGCTCGTCGGGGCCGTTCTCGCACAAGGTCGACATGCACAACATCGGCCTCATGGGGCACTCGCGCGGCGGCGAAGCGGTCGGGATCGCCGCGTCGTTTAATCGGTTGAGCCACTATCCGGACGACGCCAATGTGAAGTTCAACTTCAACTTCGACATCAAGTCAGTGTTCGCGATCGCGCCGGTCGACGGGCAGTATCGTCCCGCGGGTGTGCCGACGCCGATCGAGAACGTGAACTACATGGTGATTCACGGCTCGCATGACGGCGACGTTTCGTCGTTCAATGGATTGCGAGCGTTTCAGCGCATCAAGTTCACGGACGGCAAGCCGTGGTTCAAAGTCGCGTGGTACGTCTACCGCGCGAATCACGGGCAGTGGAACACGGTCTGGGGGAACAAGGACAACGGCCCACGCAGCGGACGCTATCTCGACCTTCGGGGTCTTCTCACACCCGAACAGCAGCGGCAGTTCAGCATGGTGACGATCGGCGGCTTCATGGAGGCGACGCTTCACGGCAAGTCGGAGTATCTGCCGATGTTCCGCGATCACCGCGTCATCGGCGCTTGGCTTCCGAAGACGATGTACATCACGCGCTTTCAGGAGAGTGGCTTCAAGCCGCTCGCGACGTTCGACGAGGACGTCGACGTGACGACCGGGTCGGTTCCCGGAGTTACGATCAGTGCGGAAAGTTTAGCGACCTGGAAAGAGAATTCGCTGAACCTTCGTAGCGGTGCTGGGGATGCACTCAATACGAACGCCGTCACGTTGGGGTGGAACAACCACATTCGTGGCGACGACACGACAAAGATCGGCAAGGCGGCGTCATATACGATTTCGCTCAGCGACTCGCTCGTTGGTTCGTTGAATGTGACGCCGCAGTCGGCGCTCTATCTGTCGCTCGCGCCGACGGACGCAAAGCCAGGCCCGCGGGCGCCGGCGCGCGACACGACGAAGAAGGCGGACAGCACGAAGAAGGACAGCACGAAGGCGAAGCCGCCGGCGAAGAAACCGGATGCGAAGCCCGCGAAGGATACGACGCCGGTCGACCTCAGCATCGAGGTCGTCGACGCCGCGGGACACACGGCGCGCATTCCCTTGTCGCACTACGGAAAGCCGCGACGTCCGCTCGAGATTCACATTCTCAGAAGGGCGGACGAAGAGCGTCAGCGCTTCCCGACGACGTTCGAGATGGTGTTACAGACGTACGTCATGCCGTTGGCCGATTTTGTGCAGGTCACGCCGCAACTCGACGTCACGCACTTGCGCTCGATGCGTCTCGTGTTCGATCGTCTCGTGGCGGGAACGGTGGTGGTCGACGACATTGGCATCTCGGCGCGCGCCGGTCCGTTCGTGACGACCGCGATGCCTTAGCCAACGCGCCGCGGGCGGCGCTGAACGGAGGGGAGGTCCCACGTGCTCGCATTGTGGCTCATCGCGGCGCTGACGGCGGCGCCGCAAGGACCTGGACCCCAACGGATCGAACGGTCGCCGACGAGCAGCGCCGATTCGGTCCGCATCGTTCGGCACGCGCGCTCAGAGCAAACCGCGTTCGAGTCGTTTCGTCGAATGCGCTTGCCGCTCGGATACCGATCGAGCGATCCGTGCGAGATCCGCGTCGGCCGATACTGCTACTGGCGCGGCGACGAACAAGACGACAAACCTCCTCCGCCGGAGGAAAAGTCGATCATCGACCGACGCAACGCGCTGATCGCCGTGCTCGACACCGCGTCGCGCAGTCTTCGCGGAGACTCGTGGCTCGCCGGCCAAACGGTTCGCTATCTCGTCGAGGTGGACAGCATCGACGCCGCGCTCGCCGCCGCTCGTCAGTGCAAAGCGTCCGCGAGCTGGTGTCACGCACTTGCCGGCTACGCCGCGCACAGCGGAAACCGCTTCGCCCTCGCCGACTCCGAGTACAACGCCGCGTTGGCCGCGATGGACTCGAGCGAACGGTGCACCTGGCTGGACATTAGAGATCTTTTAACGGATGAGATCTCGGCGCGCTTCGAGAGGGCGGACTGCCGCGCACGCGAGGCCATCGCGCGACGCGCACTGCTCGTCGGGGCGCCCCTCTATTCGGTGAGCACGACTGATCTCTTCACCGAGCATCTCTCGCGCGTCACGCGAGCGAGAATCGCCGAACATTCGGCGGCCGCGGACGGAGAAACGTGGGCCGATGACATCCGCGAGCTCATGGTTCGGTATGGCTGGCCGCGCTGGTACTCCCGGACCCAGCCGGAGTTCGGATCGCAGCGCGCTCCATCGATCATCGGGCACGACGTCGGCATGCCGTACAATTTCATTCCGGCGCTGTCGACGCTCGAGCACGCCGGTGCAACAGCGCAGTCCAGCTGGCATCTCGACGATCCGCGCGCGGCAACCGGCTACTCGCCGTCGTACATGAAGACGATCCACGACGTGCCGAACCAAGTCGCGCGATTCCGTCGCGGCGATTCGACATTGATCATTGCGGCGTGGGATGCGCGGAAGGACACGACGCTGATCGGCCGGCCACTCGACGCCGCGCTCGTCGTTTGGTCCAATGATTCGACCGTAAGCGCAGCACGACGGTCGAACGTGCGCACGGTGGGAAGCCTCGTCACGACGGCGTTAGTCGATTCGGGGCTCGTGAGCCTCGAGCTGCTCGCGCCCGCGGATAAGCGCGCTGCACGCGTGCGCATCGGCATTGGCGCTCGCGATACGTCATCTCTCGCTGTCTCCGACATCCTCCTCTATACGCCCGCGTCAAACGCGACCGTGAACACGCTGTCGTCGGTTCAGGACAACGCGTTCGCGAGCAACGTCGTGCCGTCCTCTCGCGAGCTCGGCGCGTTTTGGGAGACGTACGGAGCGATGGGCCTTACAGAACCCGCACACTTCACGCTGACGATCGAACCGATCGACGTTGGCTGGTTCCGACGCATGGCTGAATCGCTTCGGTTCGCTGACCCGACGCGTGCACTGCGGATTCAGTGGCAGGAGCTGCCTCAAACCATGAACGGCATCGCCGGGCGAGGCATGCGCGTCGACGTTTCTCAGCTGCGCTCGGGGAAATACCGACTTCAGCTCGCGGTCGAAACGGCTGGAGGCAAAGCCGGTTCCGCAGTGAAGGAGATCGAAATCCCATAACGACAGTAAAGTTTGGCGAGCTGTGCAATAGATTGTTCATGAACTGTTCATGATCCCCTGTTGCAACCGCTTCTTCCGTTCTACCTTCGGCAACCATGAATTCCACTCCCGAAGAATCCACGGCCACCTTTGGCGCCGAAGAGCAAGCTGTTCAGCGTTCGATGAACGCTGTCCGAAGCGTTGTTCGCGCATTGCGCATCAACACGCGAGCCATCGAATCGAAGATGGGAATGAGCCTCGCACAGTTGTTTGTCCTGCAGCAACTCGCGGAGCGCTCAGCGAATTCGCTCAACGAGCTCGCCGAACGAACAGCGACTCACCAGAGTTCCGTGTCGGTCGTCGTACGACGTCTCGTCGAGAGCGGCTACGTGTCGCGCACGACGTCGGCGCTGGATCGCCGCCGCCTCGAGATCGAGGTCACGCCGAAAGGACGCCAGCTTCTTGTCGGTGCGCCGGTGACGGTGCAAACGGAGCTCGTCAACGCGCTGCGCTCGATGAGTGAACACCAACAGGCAACGCTCGCCGATCTCCTCGAACAGTGGCTCCACAACGCGAGCATCGACATCGCGACCCCGCCAATGCTCGGCGAAGAGGAGCATCAGGGCGCGCATCGGTAAGGCGGAAAAGCATTAACGGCGGAAAAAGCAGGTCCTCCGCGCGCTACGCTCGCATCAGGATGACGGTGTCGTAATCGCGGCGCGCGTCCGCTGCCAGTGACGCTGACGCGCAACCTCGATCCCTGAAATGCACGTCGTGACCCAGAGCAGTCCCGCGGCAGCCCCGGCGCTCGCATCGCTGATGTAGTGCTGGCCGAGATAGAGCCGGCTGATCGCGATGGCTGAGACCATTCCAACCGCCACGACGATGACAAGCGTCCGCGCCGCGGCGTTCTTGATCAGCGTACAGATGAGATACGCGAGCATTCCGTAGCCAACCATGACGCCGAGCTGGTGGGCGCTCGCCAGGCCCGTGCCCCAGTCGATGAGAAGGATGTCGGCGAACGGAAGCTCGGAGCGACGAACGACAAACCGGAGCGCGGCATCGAGCGCCGATCCGCCGATGAACGCCGCGCACCAGCCGAGGAGGTCGAGTCCTCGACGGCGAATGGCGCAGACGAAACCGCCGCCGAATAAGAGAAGTGTCATAGCACCTCGTCCACCGAGCTTGCTGACGAACTCGAATGCACTGAGCGCGGCCGGCGCAGCGGAATCGCGGAGACGCGCGGCGACCGTGACGTCGAAGCGGGTCAACGGAGAGCTGTCGACGAGGCCTTCGGAGATCGACGCGAAGATCCCGATGACCGCGAGACTGACGAGGAAACCGACGGCGAGGTGCAGCGCGAGGTAGCCGCCCTGCGCGAATGGTCCGGAGCGGAGTCGGTAGACCGTCGGATGCTGGACCTGCATCGCCGCCATGCGCGGCGAGGTGCCTTCCCGCTCGTAGCGCTCGTCGAGCGATTCGATGACCGTCTGCCGATTCTTCGTGAACCACCGAATGACGAAGACGACGCCGGCGATGACCGCGATGAGCGTCGCGAGGACGAGACTGACGCGGCCGATGTAGTGCACGAGCCGCGGAAGATTTCGTCCGAAAACGTATCCAAGAACGCTAAACGTAACGATCCAGATCAAACCGCCGACGGCGTTGTACAGCGTGAACACGCCGATCGGCATTCGCGAGATGCCCGAGAAGATTCCGACGAAGCTCCGCACGAATGCGATGAAGCGTCCGAGGAGGAGCGTCTTCGGACCGTGCTGGTCGATGAAGCGGCTCGTTTTCGCGAGACGCTCGTGATTGAGGCCGACCCAGCGTCCGTGCTTCTGAATGAACGTCGTTCCGCCGTGGACGCCGATCCAATAGCCCGCGTGCCCGCCGAGGATCGTGCCGATCGCGCTGGCGATGACGACGCCGACGATGGAGAGGGTTCCGCGGCCGGCGAGGGCTGCCGCCGTGACGAGCGCCGTCTCACCGGGGACCGGGAGACCAGCAGTCTCGACGAACAGAAACAACGCGACGAGCACGTAGCCGTAATGCGCTACCCACTGGCTGACGATGTCAAGCATGCGGCGTCGGTTGCGTCACGTTGTCGCGGGCACGGGTGGGCGTGTCAGGCGGCGCGGACTCGAAAGCTCAATGGACGATGGGCGACCCACAAGGCGTGGAAAAAGCACGTATAATTCCCGCCTCTGTGGGCCATGGATACGATTGTTAGACACCGAAATCGAGATCGATGATCGACATCGTCAATTTGGACAGCCTCGAGGCCCGCGCGCGCGAGCGCCTCGACCCGATGCTCTTCGACTATATCGCCGGGGGCGCGGGCGACGAATGGACCCTCCTCGAAAATCGCGCGGCGTGGTCGCGGTTCCAACTCCTGCCGCGAATGCTTCGAGGCGTCGCCAACCGCTCGATGGCGACGACCGTGCTTGGCGATCCGGTCTCGATGCCCGTCCTCGTGCCGCCCATGGGCTTTCACGGCCTCTGCCACCTCGAGGCTGAAACAGCGACGGCGCGCGCGACCGCCGACGAGCATACGGTCTTCTGCGCGAGTACGGTCTCGAACTGCAGTCTCGAGGCAATCGCCGACGCCGCCGGTAGCGGGACGCGCTGGTTTCAGCTCTATGTCTATCGCGATCGCGGAATCACGAAGAGCCTCGTCGAACGCGCGGCGGCCGCCGGATTCAGCGCGCTCTGTCTCACGGTCGACACGCCGCTCGCGGGTAATCGCGAGCGCGATCGTCGCAACTCGCTTCGGATGCCGGCGCATCTGCAGCTCGGCAATTTCTCGCAGGCCCATACGGACCAGCATCATCGGCCGGAAGGCGCGGGATCGTCGCTCGCGCAGTACATCGCGGCGCAGTGGGATCCATCGCTGACGTGGGACGACGTCCAGTGGCTTCGGTCGATCGCTCCGATTCCGCTCATCGTGAAGGGCATTCTCGCGCCGGAGGATGCAGTTCTCGCCATCGAACACGGCGCCGCCGCGGTGATGGTTTCGAACCATGGCGGTCGTCAGCTCGATTCGTCGCCCGCGCCGATCACGATGCTGCGATCGATCGTTGAAGCGGTGGACGGACGCGCCGAAGTCATGCTCGACGGCGGTGTACGACGAGGAACGGATGTCCTGAAGGCGCTGGCCCTCGGGGCACGAGCCGTGCTCGTTGGCCGACCGGTGTTGTGGGGGCTCACGCTCGACGGGTACGACGGGGTCCGCGCGGTCCTTCACCACATTCGGGAGGAGATCGATCTCGGAATGGCATTGAGCGGCTGCGCGACGCTGGCCGATATCACGCCGGACCTCATTCTCCGACATCGTTGACGAGACTGTATGACAGATTTCTCATTGGACGCGAAGACGACGGCGCTCGTCGTGATCGATCTGCAGCGTGGCATCGCGGCGATGCCGACGGTTCCACATTCGAATGACGACGTGCGAGCAAGATCGGCGCAGCTCGCCGACGCCTTCCGCGCGAAACAGGCGCTCGTCGTTCTCGTGCGCGTCGATCCAGGTCCGGGTGGTATTCTCTTCCCTCGCCCGATCACCGACGTCCAGCGACCGCCACTCGGCGGCTCGCCTGATTTCGCGGAGATCGTACCGGAGATGGGACCCAAGCCGGGCGACGTGATCGTTACGAAGCATCATCCCTGCGCGTTCAACGGAACCGATCTCGACATCCAACTTCGGCGGCGGGGAATTCAGACGATCGTGCTGTGCGGCATCGCGACGAACGTCGGAGTCGAGGCGACGGCGCGAATCGGATTCGAGTATGGGTACAACCTCGTGTTCGCGGATGACGCGATGGCCGCGCGCGATGCGGAACTGCACACGGCGAGTGTGTCGAAGTACTTCCCGACCATTGGGAGGGTGCGGAGGACGGCGCAGATCGTTGCAGGCCTGATTTAACTACAGAACTACAGAACTAGAGAGCTACACGACCCCGGTTTTTGACGCAGAGACACGGAGGACACGCAGAGGCGCAGAGGCGCAGCGGGTTCTTGACTCGGTCAACACGCTGCTTTCCGCCGGCGGCTGGTGAATCGGATGCTTCGCATCGCTGCGTCACACGCTCCGCTCGTTCCTGTCTAGACGCGATGCTCACGGCCTCGAATGGCGACGAGCAGCGACGGTACCACGAACAGCGTGATCGGCGTGGACAATGCGAGCCCGCCGATCACCGCCAGCGCGAGTGGACGCTGCATCTCGCTGCCCGCGCCCAGTCCGAGCGCCAGCGGCAAGAGGCCGAACAAGGTGCAGAGGGTGGTCATGAGAATCGGACGCAGACGAATGCGCGCCGCCTCGCGCAGCGCCGCTTCGAGCGGCAATCCTTCGTTCCGCATGACGTGCCGCGTGAAGTCGAGCAGAATAATGCCGTTCTTCACGATGAGACCGACGAGCAGAATCAGGCCCATGAACGAAGAGACGTTGAGCGGCGTTCCGGTGATCACGAGGAGACCGATCGCGCCAACGAACGACAACGGCGCGGCGAGAAGCACAACGAGCGGCTCGATGAATGATTGAAACTGAATCACCATCACCGCGATAACACTCGCCGCGGCGAGCGCAAGAACGAGCAAGAGCGCGCGGAACGCCTGCTGCTGCCCCGCGTACTGGCCGCCGAGCTCCACGCGAATTCCCGCCGGCGGGGGATTCTCGGCGAGCACCGACTTGATGTCGGCCATGACCGGCCCGAGCGAGCGATCCGCGAGATCCGCAGTCGCGGAAATCATCTGCTGTTGGTTCTCGCGCAACAACTGCGACCGCGCGTCGGTCGACTGAAACGTCGCGAGCGCGCCGAGCGGAACGGAGCCGTGCGTCTGCGGCGAGAACACGGGAATCGCCGCGAGCAGCTGCGGGCTGAAACGCACGGAGTCGGGCGCACGCACGCGAACACTCACGGAGCGATCATCGAGGCGAATGTCACCCGCGGGCGCACCGAGGAGGGTCGACGAGACGGCGTCGGACACTTGATTCGGGGTGAGGCCGGCACGATTCGCCTCGGCCTGATTGATGGTCATGTCCATTTCGGCGCTCGGCTCTGAGACGCCGCTGAAAAAATCTTCGAGGCCGTCGACCTTCGAGAGCTTCGGCTCGAGGTGCTTTGCGTATGCCTCGAGTGCGTTGAGGTCCAGACCGAAGTATTTGATCTCGACCGGATGCGCCGCGCCCGCGAGATCGTTGATGACGTCGGAGAGGATTTGAACGAACTCGACGCGAAGACGCGGAACCGCGGCCTCGATCTTTCCGCGGACGTCGTCGATGACCTCGAACGACGACCGACTGCGATCACCCTCCGGCTTGAGACGCGCGACGATGTCGCCCGTGTTCTGCTCCGTCGCGAAGAGTCCGAGCTCCGCTCCGGTGCGGCGCGACGTTCCCGTGACCTCCGGCGTCGAAGCGAGAATACGCTCGACGATATGGACCATGCGATCGGTCTCGGCGAGTGCGCTGCCCCCGGGACTCACGTAGTCGAGCACGAACGCGCCCTCGTCGATCTCCGGAAGGAAACCCGTCGGCGCGAGGCGCTGCACGATCACACCCGCGACAACGAGCACGAACGCGACGGGAATGATCCACCTCGCGTGTCGCAACGCTCCGCCGAGCGCGCGCTCGTAGCGATCCGCCAGCGAGTCGATCGCGCGTCCGAGTCTCGCCAGCAGTCCCCGGCTCGTCTCGGAGGATTCGTCTTCGATCGACTCGACGTCGAGAAACTGCTCGCTCAACAGCGGAATGATCGTCAGCGCGACGATGAGCGAAACGAGAACGGCGATCGTGAGAGTGATCGACAACGCATGAAAGAACTGACCTTCGACGCCGGTGAGAAGACCGAGCGGCAGGAAGACGACGACGGTCGTGATCGTCGAGGTCGTCACGGGCCAGATCAGCTCTTGAATCGCGTCTCGGATCGCGATGTTGCGATCGTGTTGGAGATGTGCATGGCGGACAATGTTTTCGGTGATCACAACGGCGTCGTCGATCACGATGCCGATCGCGATGGCCATTGCGCCGAGCGTCATCAGGTTGAAGGTCTGCCCGACCATCGACATGATGAACACGGTGATCGCCATCGTGATCGGAATCGATGATGCGCTGATCGCGGTGATGCGGCCGTGTCGCAGGAAGAGCAAGAGAACGATCACGGCGAGCACCGCGCCGACGATCATCGCGTCGCGAACAGATTTCGTCGCATCGCGAACCAGCGCGGCCTGATCGTACACCGGCTTCAGTATGACGCCTTTCGGGAGCGTCTTCCGAATCGCGACGGCGAGCGAGGCGACGCTGTCCGCGATTCGAGTCGTGTTGCCGCCGATCTGCCGCGTAATGTTGATCAGCGCGGCGGGCTGTCCGTCGCCGGCGATGATTCGGACATGGTCTTCGGTCCCTGAGCGGACCTCCGCGAGGTCTCGCACTCGCAGTCCATGTCCGACGACGATGTTGCCAACGTCGTCCGTCGAGTGTGCCTCGGCGGTCGTCACGATGAGGTATTGCCGATAGTCCTTCGGCATTCGCCCGACCGCATTGACCGTCGTCGACGCCTGAATGGCGTTCGCGAGGTCGGTGTAGGTCATCTGCTGCGCGGCGAGACGCGCCGGATCGGCGACGACTTCGATCTCGCGGACGTCGCTTCCCTGCACGTCTACGCGTCCAACGCCCGGCACACGCGAGATCTGCGGCTTGATCTGGTAGCGCGCGAGATCATACAGCGTCGCGGGATCACCTCCCTCGAGATTGTAGGAGATGATGGGAAACAGCGACGGAGTCAGTCGTTCGATCTCGATGTCGAGATTCGCCGGAAGGTCGGACCGAACTTGATTCACGCGCGCTTGCACCTGTTGCAGCGCGAAAATCATGTCGGTCTTCGGCGCGAACGTAATGTTCGTCTCGCTGCCGCCGCGAATGGATCTCGACTGAACGCGCGTTACGCCGGGAACGACAGCAATCGCTTCCTCGATCGGACGCGTGATGCTGAATAGCACCTGCCGCGCGCCGAGCGAGCTTCCCTCGGCGACGACTGTGATTCGCGAGAAGGTGAGCTCCGGATAGATCGCCGACGGCAGCTGCAGCGCGGCCCAGATGCCCGCGCCACTCAGTACCACAATCGCCAGATAGACGAACCGTCGCTGCTCGGCGAGGATGCCGAAGAGGGACCGTTTTTCGCTCACGGCTTGTCCTTCTTCGCCGCGGCCTTCGCTGCGTTCTTCGCGTCTTTCGCGTCGGACTTCTCGTCCTTCGCCTCGACCTTCACGCCTTTCTTTTCATCGTCGGGTTCGGCCTTCGTCGTATCCTTCAGAGGCGCGACCTTCGACCCGTCCTCGACGCCGTAGGCGCCTGTTGTCACGATGCGTTCGCCGGCCTTGAGTCCGTCGACGATTTCCGCCGTCGTGTTCGTTCGGGCACCGACCTTCACGTCTCGCTCGTTGGCGATCGAAGTGGAGTCGACGACGAAGACCTTGAAGTCCTCGCCTTCCGGCACCAGCGCGGTGAGCGGAACGACGATCGCAGATGGCTTGCTTCCGACGACGATCGCGCCGAACATCGTTTCGCCGATGCGCAACGGACGTCTCGTTGTCGGCGCCCGCACGCGAACGGCGACGCTGCGCGTCGTAGTGTCGACCGCGGCGGCAACATCGACAACCGAACCAATGCCGAGCGCTTCGCCCTCGGCTGATTGTCCGGCACTCAGAGAAACCTTCGCGCCGGCGTGAACGCGACCGGCGTCCGCCGGAGTGACGCTAAAGAGGAGATCGAGCGCCGCGGGATCGGCAATCTCGATGATCGGCTGCGCCGGATCGACTGGAGCGCCGATCGTTGCCGACATGCGCGTGACAACGCCGTTGATCGGCGATTTGATGATCGAGAGCTCTTGGGTACGACGCGCTGCAACGGCGTCTGCCCTCGCCTTTGCGAGATCGGCCGCCGCTTGCTCGGCATCCTTGCGCGGAATGATTCCCTGTTGCGCGAGTCGCTGCTGTCGCTCGTTGGCCTTCTCAGCAGCAGTCAGCGTTGCTTGCGCGCTCTCGAGCGCCGACTGAAACGCGGCCTGATCCATCTCGATGAGCGTTTGGCCTGCCCGGACGGCCTGTCCACTCGTGACGAAAACGCGCTCGACACGACCGGCCGACGGCGCACTCAGCGCGGCAGCGTGCCCGGCGCGTGACGCGACCGTCCCGATTGCGCCGAGTGTTTCGGTAAATGCCTGCGGCTCGACGATCATCGTCGCGGCGTTGACCGTCGCCTTCGGAGGCTCCTCTTCTTTCTTCTCGCCGTGACACGCGCAGAGCGTGAGTGCAGACAACGACAACGTGAAGGCGTGAACTGCTCGTCGGCTCATGGGCGTGAAGTGGAGGACGAAGACGCCGCCAGCGCACGGAGCTCGGCGGTCGCGATCCATGCGGCTGTTAGGTCGTCGATATACTGCGAGAGAACGTCGCGCGCCGTTCGCTGCGCCTCGAGCACGTTGGGCAGCGACGACGCCCCTTCCTGATATGCGGTGAGGGACATCGCCACGACGCGGTTCGCGCTCGTGACGAGCGATTGGTCGCGCGACGCGCGCGCGAGAGCATTCTCACGTTCGCGGGTCGCGTGCGCGATGTCATTCCGCGCTTCGACCTGCGCGAGCTTGAGCTCCGCCTCGGCACGAATGCGCTCGGCCTCCGCTTGCGCGATGGGTCCACGATTTCGATCGAGCAGCGGAAGTCCGATACCGAGACCGAACGTCGGTAGAATTCCCGTCTGATCAGGATCCTTGTACTCGAATCCTACTGAAACGCTCGGCTGCGACCACAGCGAGCGACGCTGGAGGCGCTCCGACAGCGTCGCCGATTCAAGCGCCGCACTCGCCGCGATCTCGTTCAACGTCTTGCTCGGCAATGCAGCCTCGGGAGGAAGCACGAGGGAGTCTGTTGCTTGGATTTGCAGACCGTCGTTCGTCATTCCGAGGACGGCCTGGAGGTCAAGGAGCGCGGAGATCCAAGTCAGCGAGTCGCCGGCCGCGGTGTTTGCTTCCTTTCCGGCGTTGACGCGCGCAAGCTCGACGTCCATGTCACTGGCGTCGCCCGCGTCACGCCGGCGTTCGACGATGTGCAGCAGACTGTCGGCGTCGAGCGCGTTGCGCCGAGAGAGGACGAGACGCTCTCGCGCAGCTATCGCGTGAGTGTAGGTGGTATCCGCGTCGAGCGCGACGGTCGCGCGAGCGAACTGATATTTGAGCTGTGCGGCCTGGACTCCGAGCTCCGCGGATCGAATGCGGAGCTGACGAATCCACGGGAAGTCGAACGGGATATCGAGGGAGAAATGAAGCTGCGGAACAGACTTGCTGTAGCTGCCGGTGAGCGTGGGATTGGGACGCGCTCTGGCGGTGATCAGTCCCGCGGCGGCGACCGCAGTATCGGCTCTCGCCGCGCCAAGACGAGCCCCACGATCGATTGCCGTCTGGATGGCGTCATTCCGCGTCAGGCCACTTCGTTGGGCTGCGATTGACGCGGCGGGAAACACACATGCCACGATCAGGGCAATGCGGACGCGCATGAACCTCTTGCGATGTTGGTGAACGTAAACGCTAGCCGAAAACACCTGTCAGGAGGATGACACCGACTCGCGCGGCAATGCGTGGAACTGAACTGTGACCCGTGTTCCCTGTCCAGCCTCTGACGCGATACCGATCGTCCCTTGGTGCTCCTCGGCAATCCATTGAGCAATCGATAAGCCAAGCCCGACGCCCGCGGATCCTTCGGAGCTCGCCGTCGAGCCGCGCGTCCGCGACGCGTCGCCACGGTAGAACCGTTCGAACACGTGCGCCACCTGGTCCGCCGGGATTCCAATGCCGGTATCTGTAACGATTAGTTCCGCCGTCGACCCGCGCGACAATACCTGTACGCGAACCACACCGCCCGACGGCGTGAACTTGATCGCGTTGTCGAGCAGAATCATCACGAGTTGGCGAAGCAGCTCGGCGTCGGCGTTGACCGCCGCCTCCTCGAAGTCTGCAACCTCGAGACGAACGGACTTCCGATCGGCGATCGCGCGTGCGGCTTCGGCCGCGTCCAGCGTGACGTCGTCGAGGAACACTCGGCGGCGCTCGATGTGTCGCTCGCCGGCGTCGGCGTGCGCGAGCATGAGTAAATCCTCAACGAGGCGTCCGAGGCGCGTCGTCTCGCGCTCGATGCCGCGCAGCGCGTCGGCGTATTCGTTCGGATCTCGCGCACGCTGCAACGCCACTTCCGCCCTCGCGCGAACGACTGTGAGCGGCGTGCGAAGCTCATGCGCGGCGTCGGCCATGAAGCGTCGCATGTACGAGAACGCCTGATCGACAGGCGCGATCGATTTCCGGGCGAGCAGCCAGCCGCCGAATGCGACGAGGACGACGGCAACGAATGCCGACACGCCGAAGGCTGCAATCAGTGACGCGTAGCGGTCCTCGAGCTCGATCTCGTCCGCGACGGCGATCGCGACGAGCGTGCGTCCGTCGGCAACCGAAAACGACTCGGCGTGCGCGCGGAGGATTCGCTCGCCTTCCGTCTGCGTGCCGTTCGCGGATCGCGACCGTCCTGCATCGCGCGCGAGGCGACGAAGCCATTGGTCGAGCGTCGTGTCCGTCGCGAGGCCGAATGTATCGGTGAGGAACAACTCGCGGTCCGGGATGCGCGGATCGCGGCGTGGATCGAACAAGACACGAGCGTGCGAGGCGTCAACAGAGTCTCGGGCGTTCGCGACGCGAATGAGCTCGCGGGTCGCGTCCTCGAGCGAATGATCGAGCTCGCGGTCGAATCGCCAGGTGATCGCCGCGAACATCCCGATGCCAAGCAGCGCGAGGATGACGAGAAACGTCCCCGCGTACCACGCCGTAAGACGCCAGCGGAGCCGATCGAGCGACTGAGAGAATGACGAGCGCCGCGTGTCGAGAGCGCTCAAGCGCTATGCACCGAGCCGGTAGCCCGCGCCGCGCAGTGTGTGAATCAGTTTGACGTCGAACCCGTCGTCGATCTTTCGGCGCAGACGCCGAACGAGAACCTCGAGCACGTTCGTAAACGGATCATGATTCTCGTCCCAAACGTGCGCGGTGATCGCCGCGCGGTCGACAACTTGCTCGCGATGCCGAACGAGAAACTCGAGGAGGGCGAACTCCTTCGCGGTGAGCTCGACTTCTCGCCCGCCTCGCCGAACGCGGTGTGATCGGAGGTCGACCTCGAGATCAGCGACCGTCGCGATTTCCGGCAGCGGCGTCGGGCGACGTCGCGCGAGCGCGTAGAGTCGCGCGACAAGCTCGCGGAACGCGAACGGCTTCGTGAGATAGTCGTCGGCGCCGGCGTCGAGCCCGCGCACGCGGTCGTCGACCGCATCGCGCGCCGTGAGCATCAGGACCGGCGCGCCGACGCCGCGCTCACGGATGTTTCGGCAAAGATCGAAGCCGTTGCCGCCAGGCAGCATGACGTCGAGGATGACGATGTCGAACGTGCCGTAGGTCGCGCGCGCCTCGCCGCCCGAGAAGGTGGACTCACGAACAACGTCCATCGCGTGCTCGGAGAGCCCGTTTTCAATCACCGCAGCGAGATCGGGGTCGTCTTCGACGAGCAGGACGCGCATTCAGAAAAATACGAAAGAGCCGGAAAGGCGGGAACAACCGACGCGTCATCCCGAGCGCAGCGAGGGATCGCTTTCGCTACAGGCAGTTGAAACGGCCTTGGCGAGAAAGCGATCCCTCGTCGCTTCGCTCCGTCGGGATGACGTCCGCGAAAGCGATCCCTCGTCGCTTCGCTCCGTCGGGATGACGTCTGCGAAAGCGATCCCTCGTCGCTTCGCTCCGTCGGGATGACGTCGGGAGGATGCTACTTCTTGATCTGAATCAACCACGCCGCCTTGATTGCCCCAGGCGTCGGGCGACCGCCGGGCGTCGATGACGGCGTGCTCGGCCCGCGCTCCGGCGTGAAGACATACGCCGTGTGCGTGGACGGATCGACCGAGATCGTGCGCGCGCCCTTCATCGTCGGGACAGTCTCGACGACCGTGTATTTGTCCGGCGAATCCTCGTGCACGATCGTGACCGTACCGTCTTCGCCGTTCGGGATGTAAATGAGCTTCTGTGACTGATCCCAGCCAAGCGCGTCGACGCCGCCGCCGTTCTTGATCTGTGCGACAATTTTGCCCGTGCTCGCATCGACGACGGCGGAGTTGTCATCGCAGCCGGTGAAGATGCGATTCGTTGTGCGGTCCATCGCGATGCCGGTCGGGCCTTCCTTGCACACCGACTCGACGCTCCACGTCGCCGTGACCTTCCACGTCTTCGAATCGACGACGTCGATCGCGTGCTTGTCTTCGAGATTGATGAAGATGCGGCCCTTGCCGTCGCTGACGCCGCCTTCCGGCGCATTGCCGGTGAGCGTCACGACACCGACGGCTTCGCCCTTTGCCGGATCGATCACGACGGCTGTCCCCGGCTTTTCGTGGTCGATCGTGAGGATCATGCCGGTGACGTCATCGTACATGATGCCGTCGAGGCCAGCGTGTCCCGCCTTCACCTTCTTCTTCACCTCGAGCGTTTTCCAATCGAACATCGTCGATGTGGAGTCGCCGCCATTCGTCGTGAAGCCCATTCCCGTTTTCGGGGCCAAGGCAATGCCGTGCACGCGCGGTGTATTCGCGATGTCGCCGAGGACCTTCCCAGTCGAACCGTCGACGACCATGACGTGCGTGCCGCGTGAGACGAATACGCGTCCGCTGCCGGGATCGGCGGTGAGATAGTCGAAGTTGCCTTCGCCGCCGATGTTGAACTTCTGCGTCTTGTACGTCTGCGCCGACGCACCAGCGGCGAGCGTGATCGAGCACGCCGCCGTCACTGCCAGCGAAGAGAAAGAGATCGTCCGCATGGTACCGCTTCCCCCTGGGAATTGTGATTGCCGAGCCGATCTGAGAATGCTATCGCTCGCCACCTGTCAGGAGTGTGACAGTTGCGTCACCAAGGATCAGGGCTTCTTCACTTTCTTGGCGGCCTTCGCATCCGCGGCGGCCTCCTTTTTTTCGTCGGCCGGAGACTCATGCGCAAAGGCGATGATCTTGCCGGTCGTCGCGTCGATGTCGACCTCGTCAATGCCGCTCTTCCCCGCCGTCTTGACGTCGTACGAGTAGATCAGCTTTCCCTTCTCCTTCTCGAGCTCGACGCCTTGAATCACGCCTTTGGGAACGCGCGCCTGCGCGGTCGCGGCGGCGGCCGCTTCGGTCACCTTCGCCAGCTTGGCGAGCGAGTCGGGGATCTCTTTCTTGTAGGACGTCTGCGCAGCGATCGGCACCGCGGCGACGAACCCCAGCGCAGCGGCCAGCAGCATTCTCGTCTTCATAATCAGCCTCCGTTGAATATCCGATGTATTCAGGGATGCTAACCATGACACCTGTCCCTCCGGTGACACGCGTCAGCGGTGTGCAGCCGAAGCGGGTGTCGCCGGCCTCGCTTTTTTCCTGCGCTCGCGACGAAGTATCTGCCGGTGCTTCGCGATCCCGCGCACGCCGACGCAGATCGCAACCCAGCCCGCACCGGCCAACAAACCACCGAGCACGTCGCTCGGATAGTGCGCGCCGAGATAGACTCGACTGATCCCGACGCAGACAACGAGCGAAAGTCCAACGCCCACAACGATGCCGCGCCACGGATTGCCAAACTTCTTAGGAACAAACAGGGCATACAGAACCATCGACACGCCGATCATGCACATCATCGTGTGCCCGGATGGGAAGCTCAGCGAAACTTCGTCGGGCCCTGTCGGCGTGAACGCCGGCCGATGACGATGAACGAGGTTCTTTAGAAGTTTCTCAAGTAGACCGCCGCCGCCGAAGGCGGCAATCCACGCAATGAGCATCGTGAACCGTCGGCGCCAGAGGATCACGCCGCCGCCGATCACGGCGATCACACCCATCGTCGTCGGCGAGCCGACCTCGGAAATGATCCTACTGACGGCGATCCCCGTTGGGTTGACGCGCTTATGGATCCACGCCGCGAGGGCGATATCGTAGTGAACGAGGGTTCGGTTATCGAGAACGGCCTCGAGCAGCGCGCTTCCGGCCCAGATCGCCGCCGCCGCGACGAGAAAGCTCACGGTGAGGTGCAGACCGACGTAGGAATCTGTGCTCAGCCGTTTCGCGAGAAACTTGTTTCCGCGATGCAGCCAGTGCCATTTGTCCGCCGTCGCATTCGTTGCCGTCATGCGACGTTCTTAAAGCGAATTTCGGTCCGTCGAACCGCCGTGGAGGTCCGCTGTTTGCGCGCGGGGGGAGTTCTCTTTCTCACGGAGCGAATCATGGCGGACAGCAGGCTGAGCGGACATCGGGTCGCGATCCTCGCCACGGACGGCGTCGAACAAGTCGAGCTCACTGAACCTCGCAAGGCACTCGACGACGCCGGCGCGACGACGAAGGTCGTGTCTCCCGCGGATGGTGAGATCAAGGCGTGGCAGCACGATCATTGGGGCGACAAGATTCCTGTCGACATCTCGCTCGCCGACGCGAACGCCGACGACTTCGACGCGTTGATGCTTCCCGGCGGCGTCATGAACCCGGATCATCTCCGTCAGGACGAGCGCGCGGTTCGGTTCGTTCGAGAGTTCTTCGAATCGGGAAAGCCGATCGCCGCGATCTGTCACGGGCCGTGGCTGCTCGTCGAAGCCGGTGTCGTTCGCGGTCGAACGCTGACGTCGTGGCCGTCGCTCAAGACGGACATCACGAACGCCGGTGGTGATTGGGTCGATCGAGAGGTCGCGACCGATCAGGGGCTCGTTACCAGTCGAAAGCCGGATGATATCCCGGCGTTCAATAGGAAAATGCTCGAGGAGTTTCGAGAGGGTACGCACTCCGGGCGTATTCGTGGAGTGATAGCTGAACAGTCGCGGGAGCAGCGACTCTAGGTCACAGGTCCCAGGTCGCAGGTCCCAGGTCCCAGGTCCCAGGTCCCAGGGGTTCCCGCGACCTGAGACCTGTGCCCCCGGCGACCTAGTCTCCTGAGTAGGTCGGCGCCACGCCACCGTGCGTATTAACTACTGCAGCAGCCGGCTCTTTCCTATGACTAAACCTCTGTTGCAGATCATCCAAGTACGTATAGAACACCGGCGTCACGTAAAGCGTGACAAGCTGCGAGAACGCGAGACCACCGACGACCGCGACACCGAGCGGCCGGCGCGTCGACGCACCCGCCCCCCAGCCAACAGCGATCGGAATCGCGCCCATGAGCGCGGCCATCGTCGTCATCATGATCGGGCGGAAGCGCACGCTTGCCGCTTCGAGAATCGCTTCAGCCGGCGTGCGATTGCCATCACGCTGCGCTTCGATCGCGAAGTCGATCATCATGATCGCGTTCTTCTCGACGATACCGATGAGCATGATGATGCCCACGAAGCCGTAGATGTCGAGATCGAGCCCGAAGAGGATGAGCGTCACGAGCGCGCCGAACGCCGCGAACGGAAGGCCGGTGAGAATCGTGATCGGATGGATGAAGCTCTCGTACAGCACGCCGAGAATCACGTAGATCACGAAGACGGCAAGCAGCATCAGGATGAGCAAACCCTGTTGAGTACTCACGAACGCTTCCGCCATCCCTGAGAAACTCGCCGCAACGGTGCTCGGCAACACTTCCTTTGCCACGTCTTCGACCTGCTTCACCGCGGTGCCGATCGACATTCCCGGCGCGAGGTTGAACGACACGGTCACTGACGGCAGCTGGCCGGAGTGATTGACGGTCACGGGTCCGACGCCGTACTGGAACTTCGCGACGGTGCTGAGCGGCACGAGCGGACCACGCGACGAGCGCACCCAGAGCTTGCCGAGCGCGTCGACGTCTTGCTGGTACTCGGGCAGGAGCTCCATGACGACCCAGTATTCGTTCGTCGCCGTGTAAATCGTCGAGACTTGGCGCTGGCCGAACGCATCGTAGAGCGTGTTCTCGATCTCACTCGCCGAGACGCCAAGTTGGCCGGCCTGCTCGCGATCGATGTCGACGGTGATCTGCGGATTCTCGATGAGAAGATCGCTCGTGACGTCGACGAGGCCTGGAATTCCGCGCAGCCGGCGCTCCATCTCCCGGGCCGCGTTGTTCAGCGCGTTGATGTCGCCGCCCTGCAACGTGTATTGATACAAGCTCTTCGACGCCAGACCGCCGATCGAGATCGCGGGCGGATTCTGGATGTACGTCGTGATGTCCGAAACGCTCTGCGTCGCGTGCTGCAGGTCGCGCGCGATGTCCTCGGCGCTTCGCTTTCGATCTTCGATCGGCTTGAGGTCGATCGTGACCTGACCCTGGTTCGCGGCAGCCGTCGTGCCGACGGACGACGTCACCGAACGAACGTCCGGATCTTTCTTGATGACGTCAGCGACTTCCTGCTGGTGCCGCACGAGTGCGTCGAACGAAACGCCTTCCTGCGCTTCCGTCGTCGCGAGGAGCTGACCGGTGTCGTCCGTCGGGAAGAGGCCCTTCGGTGTCGACCAGAAGAGATAGCCCGTCGCGACGAGAATGACGAAGGAGAACAACAGCGTCAGCGGACGGCGTTCCATGACCCACGCGAGCGTCCGCTCATAGATGCCGAGCAGGCCGTCGTAGAAGCGCTCGGTGGCGTTGTACAACGCGCCGTGCTGCTTCCCGTGATCCGATTTGAGGAAGCGGCTCGACAGCATCGGCGTCAGCGTCAGCGAGACGAAGCCCGACACGAGAATCGCGACGCCGATGGTCACGGCGAACTCGTGGAACAGCTTGCCGATGATGCCCCCCATGAACAGGAACGGGATGAACACCGCGGCGAGCGAGAACGTCATCGAGAGAATCGTGAAACCGACTTCCGATGCGCCGTCGATCGCGGCCTGCATCTTCGGTTTCCCCATCTCGAGGTGGCGCACGATGTTCTCGAGCATGACGATCGCGTCGTCGACGACGAAGCCGACGGCGAGCGTGAGCGCCATCAGCGACAGGTTGTCGAGGCTGTAGTGCAGGAGATACATCACCGAGAACGTGCCGATGATCGACATCGGCAGCGCGAGGCTCGGGATGATCGTCGCCGACCAGTTTCGTAGGAAGAGGAAGATGACCGCGACGACGAGGAACAGTGTCAGCTCGAGCGTGAAGGTGACGTCGTCGACGCTTGCTTTGATCGTCTGCGATCGGTCATAAAGCACCGACATCTGAACCGACGGCGGAATTTCGGTGCCGATTTTTTCGAGCGACGCCTTCACGCGATTCGCGACATCGACGGTGTTCGTCCCCGGCTGCCGCTGAATCGCAAGGACGATCGAACGCTCGCCGTTGAACCAGCTCGCCGTTTTGTTGTTCTGAACGTCGTCGGTGATCTTGCCGACTTCCTCGAGGTGCACCGGCGCGCCGTTTCGGTATGCGATGATCACATCGCCGAACTGATTCGCGTTCTCGAGCTGTCCCGTCGCTTGTACCGTGAGCGCGGTATGCGGCCCGTAGAGCACGCCCGTCGGCATGTTGACGTTCTGCTGCGTCACGGCATTCGCGACGTCCTCGAGGGCGATGTTGCGCGTCGCGAGCTGACCGGGATCGAGCTGCAATCGAACCGCGTACTTCTGTGCGCCGTACACGAGCACCTGCGCGACACCGCCGACCATCGACAGGCGCTGCGCGATCGACGTCTCGCCGATCTCATCGAGTCTCGAGAGCGGCACTTCGCTCGACGTCAGCGCGAGGGTGAGAATCGGCGCATCAGCCGGATTCGTCTTCTGATACGACGGCGGAATGATGCCCTGCGGCAGCTGACGCGCCGTCTGGGCGATGGCGGCCTGCACGTCCTGCGCGGCGGCGTCGATGTTCCGGTCGAGCGCGAACTGGATGACGATCTGCGTCGTGCCGAGGCTCGACGTCGACGTCATGTTGTCGATGCCGGCGATCGTCGAGAACTGCTTTTCGAGCGGCGTCGCCACTGTCGCGGCCATCGTCTGCGGGCTCGTGCCCGGCAGCGTCGCGCTGACCGTCACCGTCGGGAAGTCGACGTTCGGAAGATCGCTCACAGGAAGTTGCCTGTATGCGACGATGCCGAAGACGAGAATTCCGATCATGACGAGTGTCGTCATGACAGGACGTTTGATGAAGAGGGTAGTAAAGTTCATATCTCAGGTCACAGGTCTCAGGTCTCGGGTCTCAGGAACCGCACTTCCGCGACCTGAGACCAGCGACCTGCGACCTCTTCAAGTTTGCAAAGCGAATCACGGTATCAGTCCCCCGGGACCGGTACGGGCTCCGCCGACGGCACGTGAGCTTTTCGTCCGATCCAGGACTGCAATTCATCGAAGTACGAGTAGAACACCGGCGTCACGTACAGCGTGACGACCTGCGAGAACGCCAAACCACCGACCACTGCGATACCCAACGGCCGCCGCGATGCCGCACTCGTGCCGACGCCGATCGCGATCGGCAGCGTGCCGACGATCGCGGATACCGTCGTCATCATGATCGGACGGAATCGCACGCTCGCCGCCTCGACGATCGCTCTCGACGGACTGATGTTCTCGGCGCGCTGACGCTCCAGCGCGAAGTCGATCATCATGATCGCGTTCTTCTCGACGATGCCGATCAACATGATGATGCCGACGTATCCGTAGACGCCGAGCTCCACGCCGGTGATGTACAGCGCGAGCAGCGCGCCGAATGCGGCGAACGGCAATCCGGTCAGAATCGTGATCGGATGGATGAAGCTCTCGTAGAGAATTCCGAGAATGATGTAGATGATGAAAACCGTGATCATCAGCAGGATGCCCATGCCCTGCTGCGAATCCTGGAACGCCTGCGCGGTGCCGGAGAAGCCACCCGTGATCCGTGCCGGCAGCATCGACGTCGCGATGCGCTGCACTTCGGCCGTCGCCGCGCCGAGTGAGACGTTCTGCGCGAGGTTGAACGAGATCGTCATCGACGCCATCTGTCCCGAGTGCGCGACGCTCAACGGACCCGTCGTCGCCTCGAACGTCGCGACCTCTGTCAGCGGAACCTGGCGTCCATTCGCCGCCGGCACGAAGAAGTGCTCGAGCGACGTCGCATCCACCTGCGCGCTCGGCACCGTCTCCATGACGACCGTGTACTGGTTCGTCGGCATGAAGATCGTCGACACCTGCTGCTGATTGAACGCGTTCGCGAGCGCTGACTCGATGCCCTGCGGCGTCGTTCCCATCGCGAGCGCGCGCTGGCGATCGATATGAACTTTTAGAATCGGGCTGCGGTTGAGCAAATTCGAATTGACGCTGCTCAACATTGGACTCTCTTGGAGTCGCCCGAGGAGCCGTTCGCCCTGCCGATAGAGCTCCTGAATGTCGGGACCACGCAGCGTGTACTGATACGACGAGCGGCCACCGCGGCCGCCGATCTGAATGCTCGGCGGATTCGTGACGGAGATGTCGACGCCCGGCGTGTTCATCACACGGCGCAGCTCGAACACCATCTGATCGGCGGGCGGACGCTGTCCTGCCGGCTTCAATGTGATGTTGAACTGAATTTGATTCGACGGACCCATGCCGCCGACGTTCATAGTGTACGACGCGACGTTCGTGTCGGTGTTCAGGCGTACGCTCACGAGCCGGCCCAGGCGCATCATTTCCGTGAACGTCGTGCCCTGCGGCGCTTCGGCGCTCGCGTTCAGCGTTCCCGTATCATCGGGTGGGAAGAGTCCCTTCGGGATCTTCGTCCAGATGAAATACGTCGCGACGAGCACCAAGGCCGAGAAGGTGAGCGTCGCCGGGCGATGCGACATCACCCAATTCAGACTTCGCTCGTACGCGCGAAGAATCGATTGGAATGCGCTTTCCGTCACGTTGTAGAACCGACCGTGCTGCTCGTCCTTCGAATGCGGCTTGAGCAAGCGGCTGCAGAGCATTGGCGTCAACGTCAGCGCGATGAAGCCGGAGATCAGCACCGAGACGGCGATCGTCACCGCAAACTCGCGGAACAGCTTTCCGATGATCCCGCCCATGAACATGAGCGGAATGAACACCGCCGACAGCGACATACACATCGACAAGACGGTGAATCCCACTTCCGAGGCGCCTTCGAGCGACGCCTGCATCGGTGATTTTCCCATCTCGATGTGGCGCACGATGTTCTCGAGCATCACGATCGCGTCGTCGACGATGAAGCCGACCGACAACGTCAGCGCCATCAACGACAGGTTGTCGATGCTGAAATCGAGCGCGTACATCGCCGAGAAGGTGCCGACGACCGCGAGTGGCAGCGTGAGACTCGGGATGAGCGTCGCGACCGCACTTCGCAGGAAGATGAAGATCACGACGATCACCAGCACCAGCGCGACGAGCAGCGACATCTTCACGTCGTCGACGGCGTGGCCGATCATGATCGAGCGGTCGTACTGGACCTGCACTTTGAGCGTCGGAGGAAGTCCCTTCTCGATCTCCGCGAGCTTCTCTTTCACGCGCGCCGCAATTTCCATCGTGTTCGTGCCCGGCTGTCGCTGCACGTACAGATTGACGGCTCGCTCGCTGTTGAAGTAGCTGACCGACTTGTTGTTCTGAATGTCGTCGAGCACGTTGGCGACGTCGCCGAGTCGAACGGCGGCGCCGTTGCGATAGGCGATGATGAGATTGCGGAATTCGGCCGCGCTCTGCATCTGCCCTGTCGCGTTCAGCGTGAGCGTCTGGTCTCTTCCGTAGATGACGCCGGTCGGCAGCATGACATTGTTCTGCCGAATGGCGTTCGCGACCTGCGAGACGCCGATGTTGCGCGTCGAGAGCTGCTTCGGATCGAGCTGAACGCGAACCGCGTACTTCGCTGAACCGAACACGTTCACCGACGCAACGCCTTCCACCATCGACAATCGCTGCGCGATGTCAGTCTCGGCGTATTCGTCGACCTGCGTCATCGGCAGGACGTTCGACGTCAGCGCGATTGTGAGAACCGGCGTGGCGTTCGGATTGTTCTTTCTATAGTTGGGCGGCAGAATCGTTGACGGCAGGAACGGCAGCGTCTTGCCGATCGCCGCGTTCACGTCCTGCGCCGCGACTTCGACGTTTCGATCGAGGCCGAACTGCAGCGTGATGTTCGAGCTGCCGGTGTTGGAGTTCGACGTGATCTCGTCGATGCCCGCGATCGCCGAGAAGGCTTTCTCGAGCGGTGTCGCGACCGTCGCCGCCATCGTCTCCGGACTCGCGCCCGGGAGATTCGCGTTGACGTTGAGCGTCGGATAGTCGATGGTCGGGAGATCGCTGACCGGGAGACGCCGGTACGAGACAACCCCGAAGACCACGATGCCGATCATGATGAGCGTCGTCATGACCGGCCGTCGAACGAACAGACTTGTGAAATTCATGCGTTAGCCCTCGACCTCAGGCACCGCCGCCGCCGCCGCCGCTCTGGCCTCCGCCACCACCGCCCTTTCGCCCACCACCATTACCACTACCGCCGCCGCCGCCCTTCTTCCCTCGGCGAGCACCCTGACCGCCGGCCGCGTTGTCGCCACCAGCACCACCGACGCGGACCGGGGCATCGGGCGTGAGACGCGACTGGCCCTCTGTTACAACACGATCGCCTTCGTGAACGCCGCTCGATACGATCGCGAGTCCGCCAGCCGTACGCTCGACGGTCACGGCACGCTGACGAGCGGTGTCCGCCTGGTCGACGACGTAGACGTAGCTCCCACGCTGGCCGGTAACGATGGACTGCGACGGAACGACGAGGACGTCCTTCTCATCGAAAAGATGCAGCGACGTCGTCGCGAACTGACCCGTCCACAGCCGCCCGCTCGAGTTGTCGAATTCGGCCTTGAGCTGCACGGTGCCCGTCGCGGTGTCCACCGCGTTGTCGATGAACGAGAGCTTACCCATCATACGTTCGCCGACGATGTTGCCCTGCTGGACCGGTGTTCCACCATTCGCATTGGCCTTCGTCGCCGGAGCACCGGCCGCGGGTGCACTGCCGTTGCCGGCGGCGTTGCCGCCGCGACGACCGGAGCCGCGTGCGCCACGAGCGTTGCCTGTGCCGGGCGCGACGCCGCCGCCACCCCCGGTACCATCGGTCGCCCCAGCGCCGTCCGTCGCGGAAGCACCCGAAGCGCTCGCGCCGGACGGCGCGCCGGCGCCGGCGCCGCCACCACCGTTTCCACCACCGCCCTGGCCGCGATTCCGTCCACCGCGACGACCAGCGCCGCCCGCAGCATCCGGGGCGGAGCCAACGTCGGCCGGCTGCGCCATTGCCTCAGCGGCAAGCGAATCGATCGACGGCGTCGGCGGTGCGATGCCACCAGGCACCGCAGCGACTGGAAGTCCGCCCCCCGATCCATATTGAAGCACCAGCGGAAGCTGGGCCGACGGGATGGAGAAGCGGACGAGGATTGGACGGACCTGGTTGATCACGACGAGCGGCGTGTTGCCGCCGGCGCGAACCAGGTTGCCCTTTCGGACGAGAAGACCGCCGGTCTTACCGGAGATCGGCGCGCGGATGATCGTGTTCTCGAGATTGAACTTCGCCTGCTCGAGGTTCGCGAGATCGGCGCGCAGCGTCGCTTCAGACGTCGCGGCGGCCGTGAGATTCACATCGCCTTCTTGCGGCGTGAGGACTTTTTGCGCCAACAGCTGGCGCGTACGATCCGCGTTCGCCGCCGCGTTGCGGAACGTCGCACTATCCCGGAGCAGCACGGCCATCGACTGCTGGTAGGCGTTCTGGTACGGGCGCGGATCGATATGGAAGAGCGCCTGTCCGGCGCGGACATCCTGACCTTCTTGGAAATCGACCGATAGGATGATCCCATCGACCTGCGAGAGCACGGACGCGCTCTGGAGCGGCGTCACGATTCCGTTCGCTTCGATGACGTATGGGACCGTCGCGCGACGGGCTTGAACCACGGTAACGTTGGCAGCCAGTCGCTGTGGGCGCTCCGGTTTCTTGTTGCACCCAGCCACGAGTGCGGCAGAGAGCGCAACGGCGTAGAACGGCAATGGTGCGCGACGACGGCGGAGTCGCAGTCCAGTCATCAGAAATCGATCGGCGTTGGAGTGGCGGCGGGCAAACCCGCACTTCGGCGAGCCCGACTTTCAGAAGGTGAGGCGTTGCGGGGCGCGTCGCTCACGAATGTAGTACGTGCAACCGGGCCAATGCGTTTGGTGATTTTCTCGAAGCCAAAATCCGGCCCGAGGCACTCAAATCTACCGAAAAATGGCGCGGCCGAAGCAGCGCTAAGGCGCCTTAACGCGCCAGCTGACCCCGATTTACCCTAGCACCCTTTCGGCGACTCCAGCAGCAGCGCCTTGAACTCCGCGTTGTCGGAAAGCTTTTCAAAGGGCGCGTCGCACCGGAGGTGGACCTGATAGTGCAGATCCGCCCGATTTGGATACTGACGCAGCCACCAGAGCGCGCCGTCGACGTCGCCGATCGAGGCGTGAGCTTCAGCGACCCACACCGCGGTGTGCGTGACCGGCGGCATGTACGGCTTCACCAACGAATCGACGTCGCGAACCGTGGCGCGCGCGGTTGCGAGGTCTCCCGAGCGTGCCTCCGCCATCGCTCGGTTCGCGAGGGCGATGACAACCTCCACTTCGCTGCTCAGACGTCGAGCCGCCTCGAGAGACGCGATCGCCAGCGGAAACCGTCCGAGCTCGATCGCGTTGAGCCCCGCGCCGGCTCTGCCAAGGAGATAGTTCGGATCGATCGCGACCGCGCTGTCTGCCCAGCGAAGCCCACTCTCGAACTGCTTGTGCCAGTAAAGCCCTTGGGACAGAAACCCGAGACACAGCGTGTTCCGCGGCTTCCGTCGAATACACTCGGACCACGCCTTCAGCCCCTCGTCCAACTCGCCTGATTCGGCGTTGCCCATCGCGAGGAAATGCCACCCTCCCGCGCTCGAAGAATCGAGCTCAATCGCTCTTCGAGCTGCGCGAATCGATGGCTTGACGTCTGTCGGGTCGACGAGTCGGACAACCGCGGCGAGGGCGGTCCACGCCTCGGCGCTCGAGCTGTCGAGAGCAAGGCCGCGATCGGTGGCCGACACCGCGAGGCGAAGAACGCTGTCCCTCACCTTCGCTGAATAGACGAAGGCGCGCTCAAACGCCCGAGTGTATGACTTTCCGAGCCCGACCCAACCCAACGCAAACGATGAATCCTTCGCGATGGCCCTCTTGAAGAGGCGGATCGATTCATCGACTCCCGCGGGCGTCCGCTTCTCGTACTCGCTCGTCCCGCGCGTGTAGAGCCCCATCAACTCCGGATCCATCTTCTTCGTCCTGGGCCGCGCTATCGCCCACGACGCCGCCGCGATCGCGACAAGTCCGACGGCGATCCCCACCATCCGAACAGAACCGAGGCTGCGACGCCTCGCCTGCGTTCCGGTCGTTCGGCGCGTATCGAGCTCGCGCGAAAACGTCGCAACGTCCGGGAATCGATCCGCGGGCGTTCGTTCCAACGCTTTGAGCAAAACCTCCTCGAGCCCCGGCGACACAGTCGACCGTACGTGACGCATCGGACGGGCGGACTCGGCGAACCTGCGCGCGATGATCGCCTGCGCGTTCGAACCAGAGAAGGGCGGCTCGCCTGTGAGCATTTCATAAAGCATCGTCGCGAGACTGTACTCGTCGCTGCGACCGTCGACGGCGCTACCCGCCGCTTGTTCTGGGCTCATGTACAGCGCAGTGCCGATCGACAGTCCGGTGCTCGTCAGGCGGTCGTTTCCCGTATCGAGCAGCGCTTTGGCAATTCCGAAGTCGACGACGTAGACCCGATCGCCGTCGAGCATGACGTTCTCCGGTTTGATATCGCGATGGATGATGCCGTGGCGATGCGCCTCGCCCAGCGCGGCGGCAACCTCGCGAATGATGCGAAGCGAATCGTCGACGTCCAGTTGCGTCTCACGTTGCATCCGCGCGCGCAGCGATTCGCCGGCGATGAACGGCATTGCGTACCACGGCAGGACGCCGTCGGTCGTCTTGAGAGTTCCTGAATCGAGAACGGGGACGATGCCAGGATGTCGGAGTCGAGCGGTGACCAGGATTTCGCGAACGAATCGCTCCGCGGCAATGGCGCCGGCAAGCTCCGCGTGAAGGAGCTTGATCGCGACTTGCCGATCGTGACGGAGATCGCGCGCGAGCCAGACGGTCGCCATCCCGCCACGACCCAGCTCGCGTTCGATGGTGTAACGACCGGAAAGCTCGACTTCGAGTCGGTCGCGCATCAGGTGGTCAGGGGTGGCTGGAGATCTACCGAACGCGACCCGCGGCGTCGGCGCCATTATGCAACTGTCCGCGCCCAGTATCCAGCCGCCGACGACCTACGGCGCGATCGAGCCCCTCGTCGCCATCGCATCCGCCAACTGTCCAGCCGGCAACGGCCGCGAAAGGTAGAATCCCTGCCCCATCTCGCATCCGAGCGCGCGCAGCGACGACCACTGCACCTGCGTCTCGATTCCTTCGGCGACGACATGCATGCCGAGCTCCCGTCCGAGCCCGATCATCGCCCGCGCGAGGGGCGAGTCGAGGCCCATGCCAATCTTGTCGACGAACGATTTGTCGATCTTGAGAAGATCGACCGGGAAGCGCTCGAGATACGCGAGCGACGAGTAGCCCGTTCCGAAGTCGTCGATCGCCAGACGGACGCCGAGCGCTTTCAGGGCGCGCAGTCTCGCGAGAATCGCGTTGCTGTCTTCGACGAGCATGCTCTCGGTCATCTCGAGCGTGAGACAACCCGCCGGCAAACCAGAATCGCGAAGCGCGGCGGCAACGTCGGCGGGAAGCTCCGGCTGTAACAGCTGTCGCGCCGAGAGGTTGACGGTCACACCGATCTGCTGCGGCAGGCCACTCGTTGCGTAAGCACGCTGCCACGTGCGCGTCTGCCGGCATGCCTCACGAAGAATCCATCGGCCGAGCGGGACGATGAGTCCCATCTCTTCCGCGATGGGAATGAACTCCATCGGCGCGACGAGGCCGCGTCGCGGATGATCCCATCGCACGAGCGCTTCCACTTTCGAGATGTAACCGGTCGCCATCGCGGCGATCGGCTGATAGTGGATGACGAACGGCGGACGATCGCCATTCGTGTGCTTGCCGTTGACGGCTTGTTCGATCGAGCGACGAAGCTCCGTCTCGAGCTCGAGGCGTTTGCGAACCGCTTGGTGCATCGCCGGCTCGAAGACCTCGTAGCGGCCCTTGCCCCGATTCTTCGCGCGGTACATCGCGAGATCGGCGTTGCGAAGCAGATCCGCATCGTCGTCGCCGACGCGTGCGACCGCGATGCCGATGCTGACGCTCATCACGATCTCGGATCCATTCACGTCGCACGGCGAGCGAAGCGACGCGAAGATCCGCTCGGCGATGTGCGCGGCGTCCGAAACAACGCTGCCTGAGCCGTTCGCTTCGACGAGCACGGCGAATTCATCTCCGCCGACGCGTGCGCACGTGTCCGCGGTACGAATCGCTTCGGCGAGACGTCGTGAAATCATGCACAGCAGCTGATCGCCGGCCTCGTGGCTGATGCCGTCGTTCACCGACTTGAAGTTGTCGATGTCGATGAACAGCACGGCCGGCAGGACACCCTTTCGCGATCCGCGCGACACGGCTTGAGCAACGCGGTCGCGGAACAGCGCGCGGTTCGCCAGACCTGTTAGAGAATCATGAAATGCCTGGTGCGCGAGCTGAGCCTCGAGCGACTTCTGCTGCGTCACGTCGCGGACGATTCCCGTGTAGAACTCGTCGGTCCCGTCCATCCACTTGCTGAGCGTCAACTCCATCGGGAACGCGCTGCCGTCCCAGCGACGTCCCTCGAGATGCACAGTGCACTCGGGCACCTCTGCCGCGATCGCGAGCGACGTCTCGCGCTCATGCGCGGAGACCAGGAGTCCAATCGGCTGGCCGACGGCCTCGGGCGCCGTGTACCCGAAGATCTGCTGCGCGGCCGAATTCCAAAACACGATGAAGCCGTTCTCATCGGCGGACAGGATCGCGTCGCTCGCGGCCTGCGTCAGCGAGCGGAAGCGCGCTTCTTCCTTCATGAGAGTCTGGCCAAGCTCGTTGCGCTGCTGATCGAGCGCGGTCGCGACGTTCGCGAGACCGAGCAGCACGAGCGCGCCGGCCGTGACAAGCAACGCCATCTGCGACGTCGCGAGCACCATCGTGCCGTCGGACAGCGAGGTGTCCGGGAACGGCGTGAACGTCGCCGCGGACATCGCCGTGTAGTGCATGCCCGCCATCGCGAGGCCGAGCACCAACGCCGACGTTCGTTTCGCGCGACGGTCCGATGCGCGCGGGCCGACCGTCCCGGGCTTATGCTCGAAGGCGAGCGCAATCGTCGAGCACGCAATCGCGAAAACGAACGAGGCGACGACGGCCGGCGTCGAATACGTCAGCCGAGCCGGCATGCGCATCGCGGCCATGCCGAGATAGAACATCCCGGCGATCGCCCCGCCGAGGACGGTGCCGGCGATGAGAATTCCTGAAACCGTGAGCCGGCGCCGACTCGCGAAGGTCAGAGCGACCCCTGATGCCGCGATCGCTATGACGACGCTGCGGAACAGTTCGGCGCCCGCGTAGCCGATCGGAAGCGCAACGCCATTCGCGCGAAGACCGAACGCGAGCATGCCGATGAAGTGCATGCTCCAAATGCCGAGGCCCATCGTAAGGGAGCCAGCCGCGAGCCACAGCGCTCGACTCCTCCCGACAGCAGCCTGCGTCCGCCCCGCTAGATCGAGCGCGACAAACGACGCCAACGGCGCGATGGCGATCGATAGGGCGACCAGACGGATGTCGTAGCTGGGAAGAACTTGCAAACCAGCCCCGGTGGGAATCGGGAACGCCCCCTCGACGTGAAGGGACCTCTAAGGGAAAGTCTCGGTGCTTTATGAATGAAACTTGAAAAGAAACTTCTCAATAGGAGGCCGACTCATCAGCGTTTCTCGGGATCGGGCCGCTGTATGGGCGCGTGATGTGCATTTCCGCTCGGGCGCGGCACCAATGACTCGCTCTCGGAGGAGACGATGAATAGAAAGCGAACTACCGCACTGATCGCCTTTTCAGTGGCCTCGGCAAGCCTCGGCGCCTGCAAAGGCAAAGACTACGCAGCCGACACGGCCGCGGCGCGAACCGATAGCGCTGCAGGCCGGGTGGACTCCGCGACTCGCGCGAACGCCGATTCGATGGCGCACAAGGATTCGATGGCGAACACGGCGCGCAGCGGCTGGACCGAGCCGAACATTCTCGGATATGCCTGGGCAGCGAGCAACGGCGAGATCAAGCTCGGCCAGCTCGCGGAGACCAAGGCGACCAACGCCAAGGTGAAGGCGTTTGCTCGCGAGATGGTGGCGGATCACCGAGCAATGTTGGCCGATGGAAAAACCTGGGCGACGAAGCTCAAGGCGACGCCGGACACGGTCGCCGACAACGCGCACGATATCCTGAATCACGGTCGTGACGAACTGAAAGATCTGACGGATAAGAAAGCCGGCGCCGACTGGGACAAGGACTACATCGACAAAATGATCGATGACCACCAGAAGGTGCTCGACAAGCTGCAGGATGCGTCGAAGAACACGACGAACGCCGACCTTCGCGCCGACCTCGAGAAGGCGACGGGCAAAGTGCAGCAGCATCTGACGAAGGCTCAGGACATCAAGAACAACGTCCTCAAGAGCTAGGTCGCAGGTCGCGGGTCGCAGGTCGCAGGTCGCAGGTCGCGGGTCCAGGTTTCATTCCTGGGACCTGGGACCTGGGACCTGGGACCTGGGACCTGGGACCTGGGACCTGAGACCTGAGACCTGAGACCTGACTACGGTGCCCCGCGAGTGGCGCTGCGGATGATGCGGAGAATCAGCAGCAAGACGATCGCACCGATGAACGCGACAATGATGACTCCGGCCAAGCCGCCGACCGGAACTCCGGTGCCGAGCTTGCGAAGCACCCATCCGCCGACGAATGCACCGGCGATGCCGATGACGATGTCGCCAATCAGTCCATATCCGGTTCCGCCCATCACTAACGACGCGAGCACACCTGCTACGAGTCCGACGATCAGCCAGGTGAGGAGATCCATTAGAACGACCTCGAGTTGAGTTGTGGAGCTCGAAATCGCAACGCGCGTGCCTAGCGCGGCTGTTTGCGAATCAAGATCTCGAGGTTTGGCAGAGTCGTTGCAACGGCAGGTTGCGGCCGTTCTGACGCACCGTATCATCATCGCCGGATCAGAATGGCGTTCGATCGTGCGATCTTAGTGCGAGTGAAACACATTGGGTCTATCGGCATCGAAGCGATGCAAACATCCTAACGCGAGTTCCCTACCCCTCCGTTCGCGCTGAATGAGGAAGCTCACGTTTACCGACCGAAGTGGCGCAGTGTGGACGTTTCGCGACTATCGCGTCGCGACCACCGGTGTCCAACCAGTTTCGTTGAATCATCAATCCGGCGAATACCGTGCGTTCGTCGCCGAGCATAGCGACACGATTCTCGTTTATCGATTCGGGGATCGAAGCTATCGCACGGCGGAGCCGAACGTACTCGAGGGGCAATTGCTGTTTGCCCGCCCCGTCGAGCCTCCGCGACGGCATGTGCCGCACATCAGCCGGGAGGTCGTCCAGAGCGGCTGCCTTGCGGTTCGGAAACCGCTACCGCGGGTCGATCGCTAGCCCTTACCCGCGGCTTTCCGTCGGGCCTCGAGCCACGACTCGGCGACGGCGACGTCGCGGAAAATGTCGACGCGTTGATCGTGTGGCTCAGCGAACCCGGAGAACATTCGGGCGAGGCCATGCTGTTTCTGGTTCGCCACCACGAACGCGCGGCATAC
>Ga0070683_100000236_pt1 | contig 37800 bp, 39 predicted proteins | sample KBSC713LmetaG_FD_64662 | JGI IMG/M metagenome (GOLD analysis project Ga0070683, IMG submission 64662) | Corn rhizosphere microbial communities from Kellogg Biological Station, Michigan, USA - KBS C7.1-3L metaG | ecosystem: Host-associated > Plants > Roots > Rhizosphere ... | reverse complement strand
CGTGGCGCGATACGCCGTCGCAGCCCTGCAAGACCTCTTGGCGTACCGCCGCTCGTTCGAACCCGGGCTCGGCCAAGCCACACGGTACGGAGTCGGTATCGCATCGGGCCGTGAACTGCAGCCCGATTTGGATGCCGAAGTTGCACTCTGCACGCCGGACACGCTGGCGACGGCACTCGCACCCTTCATCGGCTGATCGGCGCGCGCGTTGGGGCCTGGAAAAGCCGGCCACTTTCAGGGGAGTTGCGCTGGAACGGGCTACAGCGTGTGCAACGGCACCTCGTAGAAGTCGACCGCCGAGCGGCTGCCGGCGTTCCCGGGCCCGGCGTTCATCGCCTCATCGCCTTTACGCATGGCGTCCTCGCTATCGAACAGCGTCACGCCGAGCATCCCGCCAGAGGCACGGTCGACCAGTAGCAGGAACTTGGCGTCCGAGAGTTCAGGCGGCAGCGCACCCGAGTCGATCGCAGAGCGAAGCCGTTCCACCCTGCCGTCGGTATCAGCCGGATCGCCTTCGAACCGTGCCACACGAGCCCACATCCGGTGCTCCTTTCGTCCGTTCTTACGGCCGGCCGGCTCCACCGTCGTCCGACCGCTGTGCTGGGGCCGCGCCGAGGTCTATGCCGGCGCCGGGATCGCTCCGAGCTGCTGCATCATCGCCATCTGGTCGAAGATGCCCCAGTGCTCGCGGGCAAGGCCGTCGTCCCCGAACCGGATGATGTCGATCAGCTGAACGTCGACGGTACGGCCGCTCGCCGGCATTCCCATGAACTCGCCCTGGTGGGTTCCTGTGGCGGCAACGCGGGCAACAGCTTTGTCACCGCTGACGATGACATCGCGCGGCTCCATGCGCAGATCGGGGAACGCGGCTCGGAGCACGTGGAACAGTTGCTTGACCCCGTCCTTGGTCCGTTCCATCCCCGGCAGCGCTTCCTCATGCTCGACGAAATCGTCGGCCATGAGATCGCCAAACCCATCGATCTCGCCGACGCTGATCAGCTCGTACATCCTCCGAATCGTCGCTGCATGATCCATCGTGGACCTCCCGTCGCCGTTTCTCAGACGACCGAGTATCCCACCCACCGACGGTCGGTGCCGGCTGCCCAGAGGAGGCACGTAGCCCCGCCGCAACCCACGCGTTACGGTTCGCACCTCTCCGGGGCGTCCCAACAGCCTTCCCCCAACGGGTTTGACTCCGTCCGACCTGTCTGCCACACTTCTACTCCGAACACATGTTCGGCAACCAAGGAGCGACGGTGGAGCTTTCCAGCAGGCAGCATGAGATCCTCGAGTTCGTCAACCGGCACGTGGATGCTCACGGTTATCCGCCCACGGTGCGGGAGATCGGCCAGGCGGTGGGACTGACGTCGCCGTCCACGGTGCACGCGCACCTGGCTCGGCTGGAGAGCGCCGGGCTGATCAGGCGCGACCGCACGAAGCCACGCGCGCTCGAGGTGATGGACGGTGGACGACGGGATCGTGGAGCAACGGCGGTGGTCGAGGAGCGCAGGGCGAACGTCCTACCGCTGGTCGGCGACGTGGCGGCCGGCACCGGACTGGTCGCCGACGAGCAGATCGAGGACATGGTCACCGTGCCCGATCAGCTGTGCTCTGACGCAGACTTCCTGCTCACCGTGAAGGGCGACAGCATGATCGACGCGGGGATCCTCGACGGAGACTTCGTGGTCGTCCGCCGGCAGCAGGACGCTCGCAACGGCGAGATCGTGGTCGCGCTGATGGGCGACGAGGACGCGACCGTGAAGCGCTTCTTCCGTGAGAAGGGGCGCGTCCGGCTTCAGCCCGAGAACGCCTCGATGGAGCCGATGTACCCCGATCAGGTGCAGGTGCTGGGCGTCGTCCGGGCGGTGCTTCGACGGCTATGAGCAGCGCCCTGACAGTTGCCGAGGCGCTCGGCCCCACCCTGGAAGAGCAGCTCCTGCATGCGCTCGCCCAGTCCCGGCGGCCCGCTCGCACCGCCGTCTGCCCGGTGTGCGCCGGCGCGATGCGCCGACCGGAGGTCTGCGAAGCCGAGCGGGGGGAGCCGACCGAGCTGACCTGCGGTGAGTGCGAGAGCGTCCTCGTCGATCAGCCGCCGCCGGGCTCGGGACAGCTTCGTCTCGTTCGCTGAGCCTGCGCTGCGACAATGGCGCCGATGGCAACGTCCCGGCGCGAGTTCCTCCTCAGCACGACCGCGTTCCTTGCCGCGGCCGGCTGCGGCTTCGGCACCTCGTCGAACTCTGACGTCGAGAACATCGGCGGCCCCGGAGTGCGGGGAAAGCAGGTGCTCGAAGGCGAGCTCAGCCTCGCCGTACCCGGCTCGGCTCTGCCCCGGCGCATCGTGTCGGACTTTCGCGACACGACGGGCGTCCAGGTGCGCGTGCAGCGGGTGGGCACCGACGAGGATCTTCTGCTCGGCATCGGCGCCGGCGCGACCGGATCGCTCGACGCCGTTTTGGTCGGCGACCAGGTGCTCACCCAACTGATCGACCGCGAGCTGGTCGAGCCGCTCGACCGCTCCCTGATCCCCGGCCGCGACGGCATTGCCCCGCCCTACGACGACCCGCCGGGTGACGGCGGGCTGCGCCACGGAATTCCCCAGGACCTGACTCCCGTCGGGTTTGCCGCGCTGACTACGGCGCCGATCCGCCAGGACAGCTGGCGGGGATTCTTCCGGCTGGCTGAGGAATATCCGGGCCGGGTCGACGTGCCCGACGACGCCGCCACCGTGATCGGTGCGGTGCTGGTGTCACTCGGCCACCAGTGGAACACCGACGACGGCGGCGACCTCGACGAGGCGGCGGCGGAGCTGCGCCGCCTGCGGCCTGCGCTGATCGTGCGATCGAGCCCGCGCACGGTGGCTGCGTCAGGCGCGATGGCGGCTCTCTCCGAGGGCAGCCGCTACCGGTCGGCGCCGCCCCAGGTGCGGTTCGTGGTGCCCATCGAGGGCACCATCGTCCGCGTGCGCAGCTGGTGCATCCCAATCCTGGCACCGCATCCGGTGTCCGCCCACGCTTGGCTGGCGAACGCGATCAGACCGGCGACCGCGAGAGCGTGGACGGTTGCGGTCGGGCGGGCGACACCCGTCGAGTCGGTCACGACGCAGCTGCCGGCGTCGATCGTCGACGACCCGGCCGTGTACCCGCCGTCCGACGCGATCCCGAACCTGATCTACCAGGACCTGTCGGCGGACGGCCTCGCGCGCCGCGAGGAGATCTGGGCCCAGGTGGCGTCGTGATCGGGCCGCTGCTGTGGCTGCTGCTGGCGGCCGCCGGCGTGCTCCAGCCGCCGGTCGTCACCTGGGACGGCACGGCTCCGGTTGTCATCTCCCGGCCCGCCCAGCCGAAGGCGGGGGAGCCGATCGCCGTGGCGGTCGGCCGGCTACCGGCCGGCGCCCGGAGGGTGGAGGTGGCGGCTGACGGGCTGAGCGCGCCGGCAACACCGGCCGGCAACGGCCTGCGTCGCGCCACCCTCTTCGCGACGAAGGCCGGGCCGCTGGCGATCGTCGTCCGGTTCACGCTTCGGGGCGTCAGATACGAATCACCGGGGGCGGTGATCCTTGTGGCGCCCGCCTCGTGATCGGCCTACAATCGGCTGTGCCGATCAGGCAGTCGCGGCGCTTCGGCGTCGAGGAAAGTCGGGACACCGTAGGGCAAGGGTGCCGGGTAACTCCCGGACGGGGAAACCCGATGGAAAGCGCAACAGAGAGCAGACCGCCGACCGGCGTCGCACGTGAACGCCGGGGCAAGGGTGAAACGGTGGTGTAAGAGACCACCAGCGTCCCCGGAGACGGGGGCGGCTAGGCAAGCCCCACCCGGTGCAACGCCAAGTGGAGCGACGACGCGGCCCGCCGAGCTCCAGGTAGGCGGCATGAGCCGGCCGGCAACGGCCGGCCCAGATGGATGGCTGCACCAGACAGAATCCCGCTTATAGATCGGCTACCGAAGAGCCCCGCAACCGCGGGGCTCTTCCAGTTGGTGTGAGGCAAGGGTGCTCTACCGACCATTAATTCGTACTTGACAAATAAACTTGTCGGTGACATCCTGCCGTCATGCTTGACGTCGCAGTGATCGATGACCCCGCGGTGGCGGCCGTATCGCTCGACCCCGTGCGGGCCGGGCTGCTGGCCGCGCTGGCCGAGCCGGCATCCGCCGCATCGCTCGCGGCCGGCGCCGGCCTCACTCGCCAGAAGGCCAACTACCACCTGCGGGCGCTCGAACGCAGCGGGCTGATCGAACTGGTGGAGGAGCGCCGCAAGGGCAACTGCACGGAGCGTGTGATGCGGGCCACGGCAGCGTCCTATGTGATCTCGCCGGCAGCGATGGCTGCGGTGGCGCCCGATACCGCGCGGGCACGCGACCAGCTGTCCGCGCGCTGGCTGATTGCGCTGGCTGCCCGCCTGGTGCGCGACGTCGGCGTGCTGCTGACCCGGGCCGCCGCCGCCCGCCAGCCGCTGGCCACCTTCGCCGTCGATGCCGAGATCCGCTTCGGCTCGGCCGCCGATCGGGCTGCGTTCCTCCAGGAGCTGTCGGGTTCGCTGGAGCAGCTGGCGGTCAAGTACCACGACCCCGCCGCGACCGGCGGGCGGCTGCACCGCCTGGTGCTGGCCGTGCACCCGAGCATCACCAAGCCCGGAGCGCTCGCACTGGCCGACGCGCCGGTGACGAAGGAGGCATCATGAGCCGTGAGTTCGAGATCCGCCGGGAGACCATTCTCGAAGCCACACCCCAGCAGGCGTGGGACGCCATCAACACCGGCGCCGGGTTGGCGTCGTGGCTGTTTCCGGCGGGCGAGGGTGCGCCTTCCGGCGAGGGCGACGTGTGGGGCGGGCATCGGGTGCTGGTCTGGGATCCTCCCCGCCACTCGCATGTCCGGATGGACGGCGAGGACGGCTTCTTCAACTCGCTTGAGAACACGATCGAGGATCGCGGTGACGGCACGCTGCTGCTGCGCTACGTGCACAGCGGGGTGATCGTGGACGACTGGGACACCCAGTACGACGGGGCCGCCCAGCACACCGACTTCTACCAGCACTCGCTGGCCGAGTACCTGCGGCACTTCGCCGGCCGCCACGCGGTCTATGTCGGCGCCGAGGGGCCGGCCGCGTCAACCCGGCCGGGCGCCTTCGGGCAGGTGCGGCGGGCGCTCGGCATCGGCGAGGCGACGGCGGTCGGCGACCGCATTCACCTCGAGATCCCGGGGCTGGCGGCGATCGACGGCGTCGTCGACTATCTGACGCCGCAGTTCGTCGGCATCAGATCGGACGACGCCCTGTACCGCTTCTACGGCCGTGACGCCTTCGGCGGCCAGCCCGCCTTCGCCGGGCACCACCTGTTCGCGGAGGGGGTCGACGGCGGCGCACAGGAACAGGCCTGGTCGGCCTGGTTGAAGGACGTGTTCGCCGAGCGCTAGCGCTGGTCGGGCAGCCAGCCCTCGCGATATGCCGTCCGCTCGCTGCGGGGGAACCGCTCGTAGGCCAGCTCCTGGTCCGATGTCTCCTGCTCGAGGCCCGCGCCCAGCCGGATCGCCGTCTCGTCGACCGTGTAAGCGCCCCAGTCGGGGCCGGTCGAGCCCTCCCGGGCGCCGATCGCCACCAGCACGCAGGGGACGTCGCCCGAGCCGATGATGACGTGGTTGGTGTCGGGCGGGCAGTGCACGAAGTCCCACGGTCGCAGTGAACGCTCCTGGCCCTCGATCACCAGCAGCGGCTCGCCGGCGAGCACCAGGAAGTCCTCCTGGTCGACCTCTCGGTGGTACATCGCCATCGGCTGGCCGGGGCCCAGCACCTGGAGATTGACGCCCAGCTGGGGGAAGTCGAGCTCGCCCTCGAAGTCGCAGTAGGCGCCCCGCCCCTTGCGGTCGATCCACTGCGCGTCGCGAGCGTTCAGGACGTACCAGCCGTCGCCGGTCGGCACCATTCCCTGCCCCGTCTGCTCGAGTCGCCCCTCCGGAACCATTGCCGGCAGTCTGTCGCACCGGCTGGTCGGCTGCAACCGCCCAGACCCGGCGGAGCAGCGCCCCTCCGCACGGCCGCCGGTACGCTCCGCAGGTCTCGTGGAGATCGGCGTCTACACCTTCGCGGAGATGACCCCGGATCCGGTCACCGGGCGGACGATCGATGCGCAGCAGCGGCTGCGGAACCTGGTCGAGGAAGCGCGGCTGGCCGATCAGGTCGGGCTCGATGTGTACGGCGTGGGCGAACACCACCGCGCCGAGTTCGCCGTCTCCGCGCCGGCGGTGGTGCTGGGGGCCGTGGCCGCGCGCACCGAGCGGATCCGGCTGACCAGCGCCGTCACGGTGCTCAGCTCCGACGACCCCGTGCGCGTGTTCCAGGACTTCTCGACCCTCGACCTGCTGTCGGGCGGCCGGGCGGAGATCATGGTCGGGCGGGGCTCCTTCATCGAGTCGTTCCCGCTATTCGGGTACGACCTCGATGACTACGACGAGCTGTTCGCCGAGAAGCTCGAGCTGCTGCTGCGCCTGCGCGAGGCGGAGCTGGTGACCTGGTCGGGCCGGCACAGGCCGGCGATCGACGACCTACCGGTGCTCCCCCGGCCGTTGCAGCAGCCGCTGCCGGTGTGGGTCGCGGTGGGCGGCACGCCCGGCTCGGCGATCCGGGCCGGAAGGCTGGGGCTGCCGCTGGCGGTCGCGATCATCGGCGGCGCTCCGGAGCGGTTCGCGCCGTTCGTCGAGCTCTACCGCGACGCCGCCCGGAAAGCCGGCCATGACCCGGAGTCGCTGCCTGTCAGCATCAACTCGCACACCTTTGTCGCCCAGTCGTCGCAGGATGCGGCGGACGCCTTCTTCCCGTCCTATGCCGAGCTGATGAACCGGATCGGTCGCGAGCGAGGGTGGTCGGGGATCAGCCGCCAGGAATTCGAGGCCCTCCGCTCGCCGCGCGGTGCCCTGCTGGTGGGCAGTCCCGATCAGGTGATCGAGAAGATCCTGTCCCAGCACGAGACCTTCGGCCACCGGCGGTTCCTGGCCCAGCTCACGGTCGGCACGATGCCTCACGAGCAGGTGATGCGCGCCATCGAGCTGCTGGGAACCGTGGTGGCGCCGGCTGTCCGCCAAGAGGTGGCGCGGCGGCAGCGCTGACCGCTGTCAGGCCCCGAACAAACACCCGGCGCCAGGCTCGGAAGGACGGAATGCGGTGAGCCTGGCGCCGGGTGTTTGGGGGGGTATGTCTGTGCCCGAAAGGCTGCTGCAATCCACAGCCGCTCGTCAAGCCCGGCAACGAGTTATCCCCAGGTCGACATCGCAACGTGCGGGAGAATCCCCCGAGTCATCCACAGGATCGTGCCATCCGGGGCACGATCGTCCACAGGCCTGTGGATCAATCCGACAGCAGCGCCGCCGCCAGCGCGTCGGTCAGCACCTGGGCGGCGGCCAAGCAGTCGTCGTCGGAGGCGGATTCGGCCGGGGCGTGGCTGATCCCGCTCGGGTTGCGCACGAACACCATTGCCGAGGGCACGTGCGGCGCCAGGATCCCGGCGTCATGGCCGGCATAGGAGGGGAGGTCGCCGGCCGTCACCCCCCGGGCGGCCGCCGCGTCGGCCAGCGATGCCCGCAGGACGGGGTCGAACCGGGCGCCGTCGTTGCTCGACTCGCGGCCGAACGTCGCCTCCGGGAACCGGTCGCGCAGCTCGGCCACCATGCCGTCCAGGGTGTCGACGGCGAGCGCCCGCACGTCCAGCGACACGGCGACATGGCCGGGCACGGAGTTGGTCGAGCCCGGCTGCACCTCCACCCGCCCGACCGTTCCCACCGCGCCGTCGCGGCTGCGGGCGACCTCGTCGACCGCCAGCACGAAGCGGGCGGCCGGCAGCAGCGCGTCGCGGCGGTCGGCCATCGAGGTGGTGCCGGCATGGTTCGCCTCGCCGGCGAACTCGACCCGCCAGCGCTGCCGGGGCGCCAGCACGTCGGCGATCCCCAGCGTCAACTCGCGGCCGGCCAGCGCGCGGCCCTGCTCGACGTGCACCTCCAAGAAGGCGCGCACCCGGTCGAGCTGCGACCGGCTGTTGGCGAGCGACTGGCGGGTGACCCCGTAGATGGCCGGCGCGTCGCCCATCACCTCCAGCACGTGGTCGATGTCCAGGCCGCCGGTGATAGCCAGGCTGGCGAAGGTCGGCGTGCGAAAGCGCGCACCCTCCTCGTCGACGAAGGCGACCACGGCCAGCGGATGCCGCCGAGGGAGGCCCGACTCCAGCAGTGCTGCGGCCGCCTCGAGGGCGCTGACGACGCCCAGCGCGCCGTCGTAGGCTCCGCCGTCCGGCTGGGTGTCGAGGTGCGATCCGGCGCAGATCCAGGGGCCGTCGTCGGCGTCGGGCGTGACAGCCCACAGGGTGCCGGCGCCGTCCTGCCGGACCTCGAGCCCGATCCCCGCCGCGGTGCCGCTGAACCATGCCCGTGCCTCGGCCTCCAGCGACGTCCAGGCGACCCGGTTCCAGCCCGAGTCCGAGCGGCCGATCGCCGCCAGCTCCCCGAACCAGGACACGAACCGTTCCCGCGATACCTCCGCCATCGGCATGGGAGGATACGCCGATGCGGGCGCTCCCCGGGTTCACCAACGCGCACAGCCATGCCTTTCAGCGGGCGCTGCGCGGCCGCGTGGAGCGCGTAGATCCGGCGCACCCCCACGACGACTTCTGGACCTGGCGGGAGGCGATGTACCGGGCGGCGACAGCCCTCGACCCCGACAGCGCCTACACCGTCGCCCGGCAGCTGTACGGCGAGATGGTCGACGCCGGGTACACCGTCGTGGGCGAGTTTCACTATCCCCACCACCAGCCGGACGGCACCCCCTATCCCGACCCCAACGCGATGGCCAAGGCCACCGTGGCGGCCGCCCGCGACGCCGGCATTGAGATCGTGCTGCTGATGTGCGCATATGCCCGGGCCGGTGCCGGGCTCCCGCCGACCCCCGGCCAGCGGCGCTTCTGCGACCCCGATGTGGCCAGCTACCTGGAGCGGGTCGAATCGCTCGCCGGGGAGTGCGCCGTCGGGCTCGCGCCCCACAGCGTGCGAGCGGTGCCCCGCGAGTGGCTGGAGGAGATCGCCCGCTACGCCGAGCGCAGCGGCATGGTCGTCCACATCCATGCCGGCGAGCAGCGGCGGGAGGTGGAGGAGGCGCTCGAGGAGTACGGCCGCCGGCCGATCGAGCTGCTCGCCGACACCGGCCTGCTCGGCCCGCGCACCACCGTCGTCCATGCCACTCACGTGACCGGCGACGAGCTGGGCCTGCTGGCAGGGAGCGGGGCGACCGTGTGCGCCTGCCCCACCACCGAGGCCAACCTGGGCGACGGCTTTCTCCCCGCCGCCGAGCTCCTGGAGCGCGGCATCCCGGTGTGCATCGGCAGTGACTCGAACACCATCGTCGACCCGATCCTCGAGCTGCGCGAGATCGAAGCCTGCGCGCGGCGGCTGGTGGAGCGCCGGAACGTGCTGGTACCGCCCGGCGCCGACGGGCCCAGCCGCTACCTGCTCGAGATCGGCACCGTCAACGGCGCGCGTGCCCTGGGCCTGGAGGCACCGGTGGGCGAGGTCGAGATCGACGCCTCGCATCCGTATCTGCAGGGCGTGGCGGGGCCGGATCTCCTGCCGGCGCTGCTGTTCGGTGGTACGGCCGCCGCGCTGACACCGCGTCCCGCATCGAAAGGATCCGCCTGACATGGACTTCACCCTCAGCCCCGAACTGCTCGAGCTGCGCGCTCGCGTACGCCGGCTGGTCGACGACGTGCTGCAGCCGCTCGAGCTCGAGGCCGAGGAGCAGCACGGCCGGCTGGCGGCCGAGATCCACGCCAGGGTCAAGCAAGCCGTGCTGGATGCCCGGCTGAATGCCGCCAACATCCCGGTCGAGTACGGCGGCGGCGGCTTCAACCTCACCCAGCAGATCGTCATGCATGAGCAGCTGGGACGGCTGACCAACTGCCTGTGGGTGCTGGTCTGGAGCCCGGGCAACGTGCTGGTGCATGGAACGCCCGAGCAGATCGAGGGCTACCTGCTGCCCGCCGTGCGGGGAGAGAAGGCCTACGCCTACGCGATCACGGAGGAGCACGCCGGCTCCGACCCGCGGGCGATCCGCGCCGAGGCGGTCAGGGACGGCGACGACTACCTGCTGTCCGGCGTCAAGTGGTTCGTCACCGACGGCGACGTGGCCTCGTTCTTCATCGTGCTGGCATGGGCGGTGGACGGCGAGGAGCGGCGGCCGGCCCTGTTCATCGTCGACAAGCACCTGCCCGGCGTGGAGATGACCGACGACCCCGACTTCACCCACAACTTCCCCTACCGGCACCCCGAGTACACGTTCACCGATGTCCGGCTGCCGGCCTCGAGCGTGCTCGGCGAGGTGGGGCAGGGGTTCGATCTGACCGGCGAGTGGTTCATCGAGGAGCGCGTCCACATCGCCGCCCGCTGCTGTGGGGCGTGCGACCGGCTGATCGAGCTGGGCACCGAATGGGCGCTCGACCGCGAGCAATTCGGCTCCCGGATCTTCGATCACCAGGCGATCGCCTTCATGCTTGCCGACTGTGCCGCCGAGACCACCGCCGCCAGGCTGCTCACCTATTACGTGGGCGACCTCTACGACAGCGGCGCCGACCCCAAGCTGGTGCACGCCAAGGCGTCGATGGCCAAGCTGATCGCCTCGGAGACCGCCGGCCGGGTGGCCGACCGGGTGGTGCAGATCTTCGGCGGCCGCGGCTACATGCGCCGTAACCCGGCAGAGCGGCTGTGGCGGGAGTTGCGGGTCGACCGGATCTGGGAGGGCACTTCCGAGATCCAGCGGCTGGTCATCTCCCGCGGTCTGGAGCGCCGCGGCGTGCCCAAGATCCTCGAGCTCTAGCTCCGAGCGGCGAGCACGCCGTCTGGATCACTGCGCGAGCAGTCGGTGCAAAGATACGATGAGGGCGCGGCCGGCGCCGTTTCGCACCAGATGCAGCGGCCGGATTCGAGCAGGGCACGAGCGTCGTGAAACGCGGTGCCGATCGTCGCCGGGCGGATCTGGGTCGGGGCGTGGTTGCGCATGAACGGTGACATTCGCCATTCGTGATCGTCCGGGTGATCCGCAATCTGAGGTATCCGCTCCCCGAACTGCGGTATCCGGCCTCAAGCCCGGCCTCCCAACGTTCGATGCAGAGATAGAGAACATGTCACCATCGGAGCTCAACAGGAAGATCGCCGACATCGAAGAAGGGCTGCGCTCCGCGTTCACCGCCTGCGCGTCGCTGATCGTTCTGGCCCTGCTGTCGGTGGCCGGCGGGTTCGGCGTGCACCAGCTGTCGCAGGGCATCGCCCGGACGGTCGCCGTGATCGCCGTGCTGGGAGCGATCATCTCCCTGGCAGCGGCCATCGGCCTGCGCTGGCGTCGCGCGGAGGTGTATGAGGATGTGATCGTCGCCGGCTTCCGTCATGTCAGCTCACATGAGGTGGCTCGCCGCGCTGCCACCCTGGTGCTGCCGTCACGTCGCCGGCAGATGGCGGAGGCGCTCGACCGCCTGGCCGACGTCGCCATCACCGGCGAGCGCACGCCGGTGCCGGTGCACCGCGAGGCGCTCCGCGCTTGCGAGGGCCAGCTGCGCTCGATCGCTGTCGCACTGCGTCACACCGACACCGAGCTGCGCGCCGCGGGGATGGTCTTGCTGCGCCGCCTGATCTGCGACGGCGCCACCAGCCCGGTGTTCCGCGTCGAGGCGCCGCCTCGTGAGCTCGAGCGGCTGCTGGACGTGATCGCCTCTGAGCTGTTCGGATCGAGCAGCCGCGCCCAGAGCGTGCTCCAGCCCGCCGCGTAGCCGCCGCCGGCCATAGACTGACGCCCGTGAGCCTGGCAACCACGGAGCAGCAGACAGGCCGCAGAACCGCTCCCGTCCGTTCCCCCCTGGCCGGCGACCTTGCCGCGTTCGGCCTGGTGGCGGTGCCGGTCGGGGCGATGCTGTGGCTGGCGACGCATGGCGGCGGCTACACGATCGACGAGTGGGGCGGGTCGGGGATCCTGGTCTGCCTGGCGCTGGCCGCCGCGCTGATCGCGATCGACCGGCCGGCTCCCGGCCCGCTGCAGCTGGCGGTGCCGGTCTGCCTGTTCGGGCTCGGCGCTCTCAGCCTGCTCTCGCTGGCGTGGGCCGACTGGCCGGAGAACACGCTGGTGGAGGTGGCCCGCTATCTGTTCTATGGGTTCATCGTGCTGCTCACCCTGCTGGCGCTTCCCCGGCCGGGGGTTCGCCGGGCGGCGGTGGCGATGACCGCCGGGGCCTCCGGCCTGCTGGCGCTGGCGATCGCGTACGGGCTGTGGCGGAACAGCGCCGGCGCGGATGCCTTCATCCAGGGTCGGCTGATGGGGTCGATCGGCTACGGCGGCGGGATGGCGGCGGTGATGGCGATCGCGGTCTGGCCGTTGGTCGGCTTTGCCAGCGACCGTCTGACCGCGCTCTGGCTGCGCGCCGCCTCGGCGGCCGGCGCCGGCGCGGCGCTCGCGCTGGTGATTCCGACCGGGGCGCGGGCGGCGCTGATCGCGCTGGTCGTGTCCGGGCTCGCCTACGTGGCCCTCAGCCCGACGCCGCTTCGCTGCGCGGCCATCACCCTGCCCATCATCGCCACCGTCGGACTCCGCTGGAACGATCTGAACGCGGTCTTCGCCGGCGGCGTCGGTGGGGGGCAGGTGCATGCCGCCGGCCGGGCGGCGGTGCTGGTGGCGGTGGTCGGCGGCGCCGCCGGCCTCGCCCAGGGACTGCTCGACACCCGGGTCACGCTTCGCGGTCGAGCGCGCGAGTGGGCGACCCGGGCGGGTGCGGTGGCGGCCGTGATCGCGGCCGGCGCCGTGCTCGGGGTCGGCCTGCACGCGACGGGCGGAAACCCGGCCTCCTGGATCTCCGGCAGGTGGCACCACTTCCAGCAGTCCGGCAACCCCTACCGGGGCGACGTGGACACCAGATTTTCCTCGCTGGGCGGCGGCCGCTACGACCTCTGGCGGGTTGCCGCCCTCGAGTTCCGGCGCCATCCGCTGAACGGCCTGGGTGCCGGGAACTTCGCCCGCGGATACTTCCAGGAGGGCCGGTCGCCGTCGCAGCCGCAGCAGGCGCACAGCGAGCCGCTGGAGGTGGCGGCCACTCTCGGCCTGCCGGGGCTTTTGATGTACATGGCGGTGGTCATCCTGCCCGTCGGCTTCGCCGTCCGCTCCCGGCTGCGGGCGCGACTGCCGTCCGACCGCCTGCTGGCGGCCGGGATCGCTGCCGCACTGATCGAGTTCATGGTGCACAGCTGGGTGGACTGGACGTGGCACATCGCAGCCGATGCCATCCCGGCGATGGTGCTGGCCGGGGCGGCGCTGGCCACCGCCTCGCCGAGCCCGGGACGGGCGGCCGCCGCCGGCCGCCGCCGGCTGGTGGTCTCGGCCGCTGCTTCGCTCGCCGTGGTGCTGGTCGCCGTGCTGCTGATCCTGCCCGCCTGGCTTGCCCAGAGGGCGCTCGTCAGCTCCTATGGGGCGACGTCGGGCGATGCGCTGGCCGCGGCCGACGATGCCGCACGCTATGACCGGCTGTCGTCGCGGCCGCAGCTGGCGGTCGCCAGGGCGCAGCTTCGCTCCGGGGACGCTCGCGACGCACTGACCGCGGCCCGCCGGGCGACCGCGGACGAGCCCAACTTCTGGATCGGCTGGCAGCTCCGATTCCTGGCCGCCCGCCGGCTGGGACTGGGGCAGGAGGCGAACGCCGCGCTGGACGAGGTGGCGCGCCTCAACCCGTCGCTGCCGCTGGAGCTTCGCTTCCGGGTGCCGCCCACCCGCTACGACCATTACTGATCTCGGGCGGGGTCATTAAACACCGAGGGGGCTGTCCGGAGACAGCCCCCTCGAATGCTTTGGCTCGGCGAGCTGTTAGCTCAGCGAGCGGCGAGACGACAGCGCGCGGAGCGCGAAGCCGCTCGCGATGACCGCGACGCCAACCACGACGTAGAGCAGCAGATCCTGCCCGGTGAAGGGCAGATTGCCCCCGCCGCCGGTCTGCTCGCCCGCGACGTTGCCGGAACCGCCCTCAGCGAGAGCCGAGGTCGCGGTGACGGCCATGACCATGGCCGCAGTGGCGAATGCGATCGCACACCGAACTACCTTCCTCATTTCCGAACCACCTCTCCTGTAGAAAAACCCAATGAGGCCGAAGGAGCACTCACACTCTGCACGCGAGTGTTCCCCACGAGAATACGGGCCTAACCGGATGGATGCAAGCCGAAGGCGAAAAACTTCGGACGGGAGCTCGCCCGCGAGCGAACGGCGCCCGCCCGTACGGCTAGATTCAGGCGTCCGCGGCCCGCCCGCCCGACCAGCTGCGAAGGCCCCTGACCTGCCATGGCAGCGGGGCGAAGATCGGCCGCCGCTGCTTCGCCAGCTCGAGGGCGCGGTCGATCGGCATCCCCTCCAACCTGGCCAGCAGGGCGACGGCGACGGTCGCCGAGCGCTCACGGCCGCCGCGGCAGTGCACGTACACCGTGTGATCGCCGGCCAGCGCCACCGCGGCGTCCAGCACGCCAGCCGGCACCGTGGAGCCGTCGATCACCGGCAGGTGATGCTCGGCGATGCCGTGCTCGGCGTACGCGGCGGCGATCAGGTCGCGTTCGCCGTCCCAGTACTCACGTTCCTGGCACAGGTTGACGACGGCGGTCACCCCCTCGGCTCGCAGTGCCGCCACGTGGTCGGCGCGGAACGGCATGGCGCCGGCCAGCAGCCTGTCGCCGATCCGGGAATAGTTGAGCCGAGCCATGCAGCGGATTCTACGGCCGCGGCTCGTCGGCCATCCTGGCCGCCGCCTCCGCCCTGGCATCGAGCTGTGCCCGCGCACGCTGCTCCAGCCGGCGCGCCAGTTCCTTCTCGCGGCGGCGTCCGAGGAGCTTTTCGAGGACGCGCACGTGCATGCGGCAATCATGCACGGTCGGCATCAAGAAATCCACCCTGTGCAGGGTTTTCGATGCCTGTCCGGCTGTGAGCTCTAGACTGCCGCGGGTGTCCACGACAGACGATCTGCTGGCCCTCGCCCAGGCGGCCGGGCGCGAGGCCGGCGAGCTGCTGTCCGCCCGGTTCCGGCTGCCGGCGACCGGTGTGGACGCCAAGAGCACGGCCACCGACCTGGTCTCGGATGCCGACCGGGACGCCGAGGCCCTGCTCCGTGAGCGCATTCTGGCCGCCCGGCCCGGGGATGCGATCCTCGGCGAGGAGCAGGGCGAGCAGTCCGGCAGGTCGGGCTTCCGGTGGGTGATCGACCCGCTGGACGGCACCATCAACTATCTGTTCGGGCTGCCCGGCTGGTCGGTCAGCGTCGCCTGCGAGGATTCCCAGGGGGTGCTGATCGGGGTAGTCCACGATCCGCTGCGGGACGAGACGTTCACCGCCGTGCGGGGCGGCGGCGTCAGCCGGAACGGGCAACCGGTCGCGGTGTCCGGGGCCGCGTCGCTCCAGACCGCGCTGATCGCCACCGGCTTCTCGTACCGGCGGGACGAGCGGGCGATCCAGGCCCGGGCGCTGGCCATGGTGCTGCCGGCCGTGCGCGATATCCGGCGGCTGGGCTCGGCGGCGCTCGATCTCGCCTACGTGGCCTGCGGCAGGTTCGACGGCTATTACGAGACCGGCCCGTCGCACTGGGATCTGGCCGCCGGCAGCCTGCTGGTCACCGAGGCCGGCGGGGTGGTGTCGCCGCTGGCCGGTGTTGGCTCGTCAGGCGACGGGGTGGTGGCGGCGGGCCAGGCGCTGCACGACTCGCTGTCGGAGATGGTCGATGCGGCCCTGCATCGCTCAACGCAGGAGAATTCGCTACACTGAGACTGCTCCCGGAGCCGCCACGCCGTTGGCGCCCGCATGACCCGGTAGCTCAACTCGATGACTTTGGGGATCAAGGCCGATCTTGAGGCGGCTGCGCACCGTGTATCAGCGTGGTGCGGGGAGCCGCTTCTCCACGAAGGCGAAGACGCCGACGTAGCCCTGGCGCCGGGCACCGCCCGCCGCGCCGCACTCGACGCTGCGCTCGAGGAGATGAAGCGCGGCGGTACCGAGCCGAGCTACGACTGGCGCCGGGACTTCGCGCTGATCCTGGGCCTGGAGCGGGTGCTGAACGATCCGCAGCCCAAGCTGGCATCGGGAACGACGCTGCGCCGCCATCAGGTCGACGCGCTTGCCGGTCAGCTGGCGGCGCTGATCGGCGACCTGGAGCGCGGCGAGCAGGACGACGAGGACGAGGAACCGCCGGCCAACGGCAATGGCAACGGCAACGGATCCGATGACGAGGACGAGGTTGAGGCCGAGGGCTACGACGTCACGGTGGCCCACGTCGCCGACCCGGTTGAGAGCGAGCGGACGGCCGGCCAGCCCGACCCGGGGGCGCGGCGCCGCTACCGCTTCAAACATCCGACCGCGTCCGGCAAGACGATCGCCGCCGCCGGGTTTGTGGAGGCGGCTCGGACGACCGGCGTCCTGATCCTCACCCACCGCCGGCTGCTGGTCGACCAGTTCACCCGCGATCTCAGCAAGGAGGGGTACAGCGCCCGGATCCACGGGCCGGTGCTGACCGGGCACATCACCCCCGCCAAGCCGCCGCTGACGATCAACACCTACTCCTGGTTCATCAAGCACGCCGATCAGCTGAAGGACGACGTCTACGGCGTGATCGTCTGCGATGAGGCGCACACCGCGCTGGGCGACAAGACTGCGGCGGCCATCCGCCGCGTCTCCGAGCCGGTCTACATCGGCATGACCGCGACCGATCAGCTGCTGCAGAAGCACGTCGGCGACGTGTTCCCGGCCGAGGTGGCGGACTTCCCTCTTGCCGAGGCGGTGCGCCGCGGCGTGGTGGCTCCTCTGCGCTGCAGCCGGGTGCGCCCGATCGCCTCGCTGCGCCAGGTCGAGATCGTCGGCGGCGACTTCGACCAGGGCCAGCTGGCATCCGCGCTCGACCTCGACCCGCTCAACATGGCGGCGGCCGACCTCTACCAGAGCCGCTTCGGCGACACGCCGGGGATCGTCTACGCGGCCGGCGTCGATCACGCCGAGCGGGTGGCGGCGGCGATGAAGGCGATCGGCATGAAGGCCGGCGCCGTGTCCGGCAAGACACCGCCGCGCGAGCTGGCCGAGACGCTGGCGGCCTACGAGCGCGGCGAGATCAACGTGCTGGTCAACGCCCAGCTGCTGGCCGAGGGCTGGAACGCGCCGCGGGCCACCGTCTGCATGCACCTCGCGCCCACCGCCAGCCGTCGGGTGTACCAGCAGCGGGTGGGACGGATCATGCGGCTGCACCGCAAGAAGGAGGCCGGCGTGGTCGTCGACTTCGCCGAGCCCGGCGCGCCGCACACCGAGCGAGTGATCACGCTGCACTCGCTGCTCGACGTGGACGCCTACCGGCCCAACGGGCTGGTCACCCCGCCGCCGCCGCGGCGGCGGCGCTGGCGCCGCCGGCCGCCCAAGCCGCTGGTCAAGGAAGCATCGTGGATCGTCCCCGTGTCCGACAACCCCGAGCGGCGGATCGCCGTGATCGCCAACCAGTGGCGGCTGGTGGACGCATCGAAGCTGCCGCTGGACGAGCAGCGGGCATGGGGCGTCGTCGCTGCCCGCTCGGTGTCACCCGCCGATGTGCACATGCTGGCCGAGCGGATCGCCGGCCTGCAATCCGAGGCCCGGGAGCTGTTCTTCTTCACCTGCGCGGCCGAGAACAAGCACCGCAAGCTACGGCTGCAGGCGCTCGGCGACCTGGCCTCCCACAATCCCAGCCAGACCACGTTCGCGATGGCCTGCCGGCTGGTCGAGGCGGCACCCACCTGGCAGCAGGACCGGGGTCAGGGAGCACGGATCCTGCTGCTGGCGCTGGGCGACGGCAAGATCGGTGCGCCCGACGATCGGATCGTCGCCTGGACGTGGCAGCTGGCGCGGGCCGCCCGCGACCACGAGTATCGCTATGCGGGCAGCCACGTCGAGGACGGCCGCAGCCTGCTGGGCGCGCTGGCCGCGGCATCCTCCGACCAGGCCCATGTCGAGGCCGCCGCCCGGCTGGTGCAGGTGGCGACCACCGCCCCGCTGGAGGCCGGCGCCGCGATCCTGGCCGTCGCCTCCCCACGGCGCAACACCACGGCCGAGCGGCTGGTCGAGCGGGGCAGGGTGGCGCTGTCCGCCGACTCGCAGCGGCTGGCCGCGGCGCTGGGCTCGAACATTCCGGCGCCCACCGCGCGGGCCAAGCAGCCGAAGCGGGCGAAGCAGAAGGAGCGGCCTGAGCGGGCGGAGACGGTCTCCTTCAACGGCGCCGTGGTCGGCTCGACGCCGCCCGCGGTGCCGCTCCGCCGCGAGGACGACCAGGGACTGGTCGAGATCCCCGCGGCGGTCGCCGTGCGGCTGCGTGATGATGCCGACGGCGTGGTGGCGGCCCGGCTGCCCGAGGGCATGCGGCTGACCTGGCAGCTGGCCGACGATTCCAAGCGTCGGTACGAGACCGCCGGCGAGGTGCGCAGCGCTGCCGCCGAGCTGTCGCCGCTCGAGATCTCGGTGGGCAAGCTGCTGGGCGATTCCGAGCGGGGCGACCGCAAGGCCCGGGTGGCAGTGGAGGGCGCCGGGCTGGTGGTGCCGCTGACCCGCGAGGAGGCCGAGGTGCTGGTCGACGACGCCGCCCGCCGCGTGCTCGGCCAGCTGAAGGGCGCCGGCGTCCGGGGACGCGTCCGGGTCGAGTTCGAGCTCGAGGACTCCGACGGCAAGCGCGTCCGCGATTCACGGCCGGGGGCGGTGCGCAAGATCTCGCGGGGCGAGCCGGTGGGCGCGTCCTCTGAGCGCCGCGACCGTCGCCGGCGGGCCCGCTCACGAGGCCGGCGGCGACCCGAAGAAGGTGCCGTGGAGCAGCCCACAGAGGCGGTCGAGACGGCTGCCACAGCCGCGGACACGGACTGAATGGCCGTTCGCTAAACTGGCGCCGTGTCGGCGACCGGCAGCGTCAGATGGTTCTCCCACGACCGGGGTTACGGGTTCATCGCGCCGGATGACGGAGGGCACGATCTGTTCGTGCACTTCTCCAGCGTCACCGGTGTCAGCTACAAGCAGCTGGACGCCGGGCGCCGGGTCGCGTTCGAAACCCGCCAGGGCGCGAAGGGCGCCGAGGCCACCAACGTCAGCGTGATCGAGTAGGGGTTACGCGTGGCGAAGGAAGAGACGATCGAGGTCGAGGGCGAGGTGACCGAGGCCCTCCCCAACACGATGTTCCGCGTCAAGCTCGACAACGGTCATACGGTGCTCGGTCATATCTCCGGCAAGATGCGCCGCTACTACATCCGCATCCTCCCCGGCGACCGCGTCAAGGTCGAGCTGTCGCCCTACGATCTGACGCGCGGCCGCATCACCTACCGGTTCAAGTAGCTCGCGCAGGAAAACGGGGTCAGTCCCCGTTGTTTCCACCGGCTCAGGCGGTGCTGAGCGCTGCCTGGCGCTGGGCGATCAGCCGCTCGACCGCGTCGCGGTCGCCCGCGCGCAGCAGCTCCACCGGATCGGGGTCGCCGTTGACGAGGCCCTCGAAGAACGCCTTGCGGTCGTCGTAGGTGGGCAGCGTCGACTTCGCCCAGCCGCGGACGCCGTTCAGCAGTTCCGCCAGCTCGGCGTAGGCGGGCCCGAACAGGTCGCCGATCTCCCGCTTCATGCGCTTGGCCAGGGCGGGACTGGCGCCGGCGGTCGAGATCGCGATCGCTATCGGCCCCTGGCGCACGATCGCCGGCAGGATGAAGCTGCATAACGGCGGCACGTCGACGACGTTGCAGAGCATCGCCCGCCGCTCGGCCTCGTCGAAGACGGCGATGTTGGTTTCGGTGTCGCTGGTGGCCGCGATGGCCAGGAAGTGGCCCTCCAGATCGCCCGGCTGCCAGCGCCGCGGGGTCCATTCGATGTCGCCGGCCGCCGCCAGCTCGCGCACCTCCTCGCAGGCCTCCGGTGCGACGACGTGCACCGTGGCGCCGGTGGCCAGCAGCCCCTCGACCTTTTCCAGGCCGACCGAGCCGGCCCCGACCACCAGGCAGCGGCGGCCGGTCAGCTTCAGGCAGGCCACGTAGAAGGTGGTCGAGAGCATGTCCGCAACGCACCGCTGATCGCACAACTCGAGCCGGTGCTGGCAGACGCAGGGGGCGCCTCGGTAGGCCTGTGCGGGCATGACACTATGGTACCCGCGGTGCCGCACTTCTCAGCCGCCTACGAGGTCGACCGGCCGATCGCCGACGTGTTCGAATGGCATCGCGACACGCGTAACGCCGCCGCCATCTCGCCGCCGTCGCTTCGCGTCGAGCAGGTCGAGGGCCGGTTCCCCGTGGAGCAGGGCGATCGGGTGCGGCTGGTCGTCCACCAGCGGGGAAACCCGATCCGCCAGCGCTGGCTGGTGCGGATCGCCGAGATGCGCAGCCCCACCCTGATCGTCGACGAGATGGTGGAGGGGCCGTTCGCCCGCTGGCGCCATGAGCACTGCTTCCGCGACCTTGGCGGCGGTCGCACCCGGGTCACCGATCGCGTGACCTGGGCGCTGCCCCTGGGACTGCACGTCGTCGCCGGGCCGATCGCCGGCCGGCTGCTGTCCGCCACCTTCGCGCATCGGCAACGGCGCAGCAGGGATCTGTTGGAAGCCGGCCGGTGAGGCGGTACGATCACGGCCCCGGCCGCGCACGCCCGTCAAGCACGAGGAGGAACGACCGATGAGCACCGCCTATCAACGCGCTCCCGACGAACTCGTGTCCGGCTCGATGACCAGGAAGCTGCTCACCTGCGCGCCCGACACCACGCTGGTCGAGGCCGCGCACAGGATGGCCGACCGTCGCGTGGGCGCGATCCTGGTCACCGAGAACGACGGCCTGGTCGGCATCCTCACCGAGCGCGACGTGCTGAAGGCGGTCGGCAACGACTCGATCAGCTGCAGCGTCGCCGACTGCATGACGCACGATCCGATCACGGTTGGACTGGATGCCAGCAACGGGGAGGCGGCGTCGCTGATGATCCACGGCGGCTTCCGCCATGTGCCCGTGGTGGACGGCCAGCAACTGGTCGGCATCGTCTCGATCCGCGACCTGCTGCGGCTGCCCAACGAGTCGCCGAGCGGCGTCTGAGCCCGCTCAGCCGGCGCTGACCGTGCCGACGACGGCCCACGCGCGGGCGGTCAGCTCGAACGGCTCGTCGCCGGCGCCCAGCCGGCGCCGGTAGGCGTCCCGGAGCGCCGAGCGACCTTGCTCGTCGAGCGAGGCGCAGTACGCGCCGGACGGCGCCACGCCAATCGGCAGCGGCCACCACAGGTCGTCGAACCCGGAATACGCCGCCCGCACCTGGATCGCGCCGAAGCGCACCCGTGCCAGCCCGGCGTCCTCCCACAGCCGAGCCAGCTCGCCATCCCCGCACCACGGCATCGTCCGCCCCTCGTCGAGCGCCTCGGCTTGCGGATCCACCTCGATGGCGGCGTCCCAGAAAGTCCGCAGCAGTGTCATCTCGCCGGCGTAGTCCCATACGCACGCCGCGACGATGCCGCCCGGCCGGGTCACCCGGGCCATCTCCCGCACGCCCGCCGGGGGGTCGGCCATGAAGTTGACGACCAGCTGGGAGAGGGTGGCATCGTACGCACCGTCGTCGAACGGCAGCGCCTCGCCCCCGGCCACCCGCACGTCGGCGCCGGGCACCCGTGACCGGCAGGCGGCGACGAACGGCTCGGACGGGTCGACGGCCGCCACGCCGGTCGGTCCCAGCCGCTCCGCCAGCTCGGCGGTCAGCGCGCCGGGGCCGCAGCCGACGTCCAGCGCCCGCATGCCCTCCCCGACGCCTGCGAACCGGATCAGCTCCCGGGCCAGGGCGGGGCTGTAGCGACCGACGAGCCGGTCGTACGCCTCAGTCGCCACCTCGAACATCCCGCTCATCGGGCCTCCGACGCCGCCGGAACAACGGGGTCTGACTCCGTTGTTCCGGCGGGCTCGAGGGTCAGCGCTCGAACTTGGCCAGCACGTGCTTGACGATCGTGTAGTCGTCGAGCCCGTACTTGGACATGTCCTTGCCGTAGCCTGACTGCTTGAAGCCGCCGTGCGGCATCTCGTTGAACACCGTGAAGTGGTCGTTCAGCCAGACGGCGCCGAACTGCAGGCGGCGGACGGCGTTCAGGCCGCGCCGCGCGCTCTCCGTCCACACCGAGGCGGCAAGGCCGTACTCGACGTCGTTGGCCCAGGCGATCGCCTCGTCGTCGTCCGAGAACCGCTGGACCGTGACGACGGGGCCGAACACCTCCTTCTGGATGATCTCCGAGCGCTGGTCGGCGCCGGTGACCACGGTCGGCTTGATGTAGAAGCCGCGGTCGCCGATCGTCTCGCCGCCGGTGGCCACCGACGCCCCGGCCGAGGTCGCGCGGTCGAGGAAGCCCATCACCCGCTGCTGCTGGTTCTGGGAGACCACCGGGCCCATGTCGATGTCGCCGTCTGCAGGGTCGCCGACGTTGATCGACTCCACCTGCTCGACCAGTGCGCCCAGGAAGTCGTCGTAGACCTTGGGGCCTGCTATCACGCGGGTGGCGGCGGTGCAGTCCTGGCCGGAGTTCCAGTAGCTGGCGAACTTGAGCGTCTCGGCGACGGCCTGGAAGTCGGCGTCGTCGAACACGATCACGGGTGCCTTGCCGCCCAGCTCGAGGTGCACGCGCTTCAGGTTCTCGGCCGCCGCGATGGCGACCTTTCGACCGGAATCGACCGAGCCGGTGATGGACACGAACCGCACGCGCGGGTGGCCGGCGATCCGCGCGCCCACCGGGTCGCCGTGGCCGGCCACGATGTTGATCACGCCGGGCGGGAACACGTCTGAGGCCAGCTCGGCAAGCCGTAGAGTGGTCAGCGGCGTCATCTCGGACGGCTTCAGGACGACGGTGTTGCCGGCTGCCAGCGCCGGCGCCATCTTCCAGGCGGCCATCATCAGCGGGTAGTTCCAGGGGGTGATCTGGCCACAGACGCCGATCGGTTCGCGGCGGATCATCGAGGTCGAACCGCGCACGTACTCGGCCGCTGCCTGGCCCTCAGGCACACGTGCCGCGCCGGCCATGAACCGGTAGGTGTCGGCCGAGGCGTCCATCTCCTCCTTGGCCGCCTCCAGTGGCTTGCCGACGTTCAACGACTCCAGCTCGCCCAGCTCGTCCCGGTGCTCCTCGATCAGGTCGGCGAACCGGTTCAGCAGCTCGAACCGTTCGGACGGGGTGGTGTCGCGCCAGTCGCCGAAGAACGCCTTCTCGGCGGCGTCCACCGCCCGGTCGATGTCCTCGGCACCGCTGCGCGGCACCTCGGCGATCACCTCGCCGTTGGCGGGGTTGATGATCTGGTCGACCTCGCCCGTCGACGTTTCGGCAGGCTCGCCGTTGATGAAGTTTGCGTATCGCTTGACGGCGACACTCATGCTCGTCCTCCCAGTCAGAGAAATGTGCCGGGATTGTACTCGTCGTGAGGGGTCCCGGGTTAGGCTTGCGGGCATGAGCAACGGCATCTTCACCCTCCCCGATCCGTACAACGAGCCGATCCGCGACTATGCGCCCGGCTCCCCCGAGCGAGCCAGCCTGAAAGCTCGGCTGGAGGAGCTGGATTCGACCGAGATCGAGATCCCGCTGATCATCGGCGGCAAGGAGGTGCGCACCGGCAACACCGGCACCGTGGTCAAGCCGCACGACCACCAGCACGTCCTCGCCACCTACCACAAGGCCGGCGCTGACGAGGTGGCCGCCGCCATCGACGCGGCCAAGCGGGCGCACCGGGAATGGTCGCGGACGCCGTGGGAGGAGCGGGCCGCGGTGCTGCTGCGGGCGGCCGACCTGCTCAGCGGCCCCTGGCGCGACACGCTGAACGCTGCCACCATGCTCGGCCAGTCCAAGACCGCTTATCAGGCCGAGATCGACGCCGCCTGCGAGCTGGCCGACTTCTGGCGCTTCAACCCCAGCTACATGCGCCGCATCCTGGAGGAGCAGCCGGTGTCGTCGCGAGGTGTGTGGAACCGGCTCGAGTACCGGCCACTGGAGGGATTCGTGTTCGCGGTGGCGCCGTTCAACTTCACGGCCATCGCCGGCAACCTGCCGACGGCTCCCGCGCTGATGGGCAACACCGTGCTGCTGAAGCCGGCCTCCACCGCCGTCTACTCGGCGCACTTCCTGCTCAAGCTGCTGGAGGAGGCGGGGCTGCCGCCGGGCGTGATCAACCTGGTCGCCGGCTCGGGCTCCGAGGTTGGCGACCCGGTGCTCGCGCATCCCGACCTCGCCGGCATCCACTTCACCGGCTCGACGGCGGTGTTCCAGAACATGTGGAAGACCGTCGGCGACAACATCTCGAGCTACCACGGCTACCCGCGGATCGTCGGCGAGACCGGGGGCAAGGACTTCATCGTCGCCCATCCGTCGGCCGACCCGCAGGCGGTCGCGACGGCGATCGTGCGCGGGTCGTTCGAGTACCAGGGCCAGAAATGCTCCGCCGCGTCGCGGGTCTATGCCCCGTCCAACCTGTGGCCGCAGATCCGGGAAGTGCTGGAGCGGGACGTGTCGGAGATCGCGGTCGGCGACGTCGAGGATTTCCGCAACTTCATGGGCGCCGTGATCGACAAGAGCTCGTTCGCCACCCAGGCGGAGGCGATCGAGATCGTCAAGAAGAGCGGCGAGGCCGACATCGTCGCCGGCGGCGAGGCCGACGACACCCAGGGTTGGTTCGTCAAGCCGACGGTGGTCGCCACCACCGACCCGATGTTCGACCTCATGCAGCGCGAGCTGTTCGGCCCGATCGTGACCACCTACGTGTACGACGAGGGGCGTTACGAGGACACCCTCGACGTGGTCAACGAGACATCGCCCTACGCGCTCACCGGCTCGGTGTTCGCCAATGAGCGGGCGGCCATCGAGCTGGCTCACGAGCGGCTGATCGACGCCGCCGGCAACTTCTACGTCAACGACAAGCCGACCGGTGCGGTGGTCGGACAGCAGCCGTTCGGCGGCGCGCGGGCGTCCGGCACCAACGACAAGGCCGGCTCGATGTGGAACCTGATCCGCTGGGCCAGCCCGCGCACGATCAAGGAGACGTTCGTGCCGGCCACCGACTATCGCTACCCCTTCATGGGCGAGAAGTGACCGCCGGCGCCGACCCCGAATTCCGGGCGGCCTTCGAGTCGATGGCCGGTCGCAGCGGGCTGGCGGCGGTCGGTCAGAACGAGTCGGAGTTTCCGCTCGACGTCGTCTCACTCGAGGATGACACGGTGGTGGCGCTGGTGCCGCGCATGCGGCTGGTGGGCGTCGAGCAGGTGACCGTCAGGTTCGCGGAGGGCGGGCGGCCGTGGCGCGCCCAGTTCGACCTGCAGAAGGCCGAGCTGCACTCGGACGAGCAGGCCCTTGTCACGCTGCGCCTGCTGGAGATCGCCCTCGACGGCACCGGCAGGGTCGCTCCCCGGGCCGAGGTTCATGCGCCCGGAATGCTGACGGCCGGTCACTGCCGCAGCATCGTGCGCGGAAACGAGTACTCGGTCCGGGTGGACGACGTCTCCGGCACCGGCTTCCAGTTCACGTCGGAGGTGGAGCTGGCGCCCGGCGACGAGTTCAGCGTCGTCTTCGAGGCCGGCGGCCGGAAGCTGGTGCTCGACGGGAAGGCGGTCAGCATCGCCCCCGGGCCGTACGGCCGCCATGTGATCGGCGCCCGGATCACCGGCAGCGGCCCCGGCGACCTGCGCACGATCAGCGAGCTGGCCGGCGGCGGCTGACAGCCCGAGCATCGACACCGGCCCGGGCGCGCGCTCGCTGCCGGTGGTCGCAGCCTTCGCCGCGGTGTACCTGGTCTGGGGCTCGACATTCCTGGCCATCCGCTGGGCGGTGGAGACGATCCCCCCGCTGTCGATGATGGCGGGCCGCTGCCTGCTGGGCGGCGGCTTGCTGCTGCTGATCTGGCGCCTGCGCGACCGGTCGGCCCCCTGGCCTGCCCCGGGCGAGTGGGCCGGGGCGCTTGTGGTCGGATTGCTGCTGTTCGTCGGCTGCCACGGCCTGCTGGCATACCTCGAGCAGCGCGTCCCGTCCGGCATCGCCGCCCTCTGCCTGGCCACCATTCCCCTGTTCGTCCCGCTGTTGGCGTGGCTTGTGACCGGCGCCGGGCCGCCCGCCGCGCGGATGAGTGCTGCCCTGCTGGCGGGGTTCTGCGGCGTCGCGCTGCTGGTGGCCGCGCAGGAATCGGGAGGTGCGCTCGACGCTCGAGACGCCGGTCTGCTGCTGTTCTCGGCGTTCTGCTGGGCGGCGGGCACCGTGGTCAGCCGCCGCGTGCGGATGCCTGCGGCGCCGCTGGCGACGGCGGCCCTGCCGCTGCTTTTGGCGAGCGTTGCGCTGGCGCTGCTGGCGATCCTCACCGGCGATGCCGGCCGCATCGACCCCGGCCAGATCACCCCCCGCTCGGTCGCTGGGATGCTCTACCTGGTGGTGATGGGAACTGTCGTCACGTTCGCCGCCTTCATGTGGCTGCTGGGACATGTGACGCCGTCGCGGGTGGCCACCTATGCCTTCGTCAACCCGGTGGTCGCGGTGCTGCTGGGGTGGGCGATCGCCGATGAGCCGCTCACCGGCGGGATGCTGGCGGCCACCTGCGTGATCATCGCCGCCGTCGCCGTGGCCGTCACGAGCCCGGCACGAGCGACGGCGCGGCAGGCCTGATCGCGGCCAGCACCGCCGCGCGGGCATCCCGCGAACGGCAGAAGTCGCGGAACGCGGCGGCTTCGGGCAGCTGGGTGCCGGTGTCGCGCTCCAGCAGGTACCAGGAGCGGCGGAGCGGGGCGCCCGGCATGCGGACGCGGCGCAGTGTGCCCGCCGCCAGCTCGGGGCCGGCGGCGTGGGCCGACAGCAGTGTGATGCCCAGACCGAGCGCGGCCGCCTGCTTGATCGCCCCGTTCGACCCCAGCGTCATCGTCGACCGCGGCGAGATGCCCTGGTCTGCCAGGAACCCCTCGACCGTCGTCCGGGTGCCGGAGCCGGGCTCCCGCAGCAGCCAGGTCTCGTCGGCGGGCGCGTCGACGCGGGCGTCGGCCGCCCCCACCACGACCAGCCGGTAGGCGAGAAACGGGAAGCCGGCGATGCCCGACGCCGGGGGCGGCTGCCCGCCGATCGCGAGATCGACGTCGCGCCGCAGCAGCCGGTCGAAGACGGTGGAGCGGTTCCCCACCTCCAGCGACACCTCGACATCGGGGTGGAGGGTGCGAAAGGCCTTCAGCAGCGGCGGCACGACGTGCTCCCCGGCGGTGGTCACCGCGGCCAGCCGGAGCGTCCGCGCTCCCCGCAGCTCGCGCAGCGCCTGGTCGCGGATCCCGACCAGCTCCGCCGCATACCGGGCCAGCGTCTCACCCGCGGCGGTGAGCACGATCCCGCGGCCCTGGCGCGCGATCAGCGGGCATCCCAGCTCGCGCTGGAGCGCCGACACCGCGGCCGAGACCGCCGGCTCGGTGACCACCAGCCGGGCGGCGGCAGCGCGCACCGAGCCGGTGCGGGCGACGGCGAGAAACGTCTGCAGCTGGCCGAACGTCATCTAACAACTACCTTATCAGTTGGCCTCGAACATTCAATTGTCATTGTGCAGTGACATGCGTAGCCTGCGCACATGGCAGACCACACCTCACCGCTGTTCGCCGCCGGCGTCAAGGAGTATCGCGAGACGTACTGGCGCCCGGGCTACGAGCCCGCAGACACCGACATCCTGACCGCCTTCCGGGTCACGCCGCAGGAGGGCGTGCCCATCGAGGAGGCAGCCGCGGCGGTCGCCGCAGAGTCCTCGACCGGCACCTGGACGCAGGTCTGGACCGACCATCTGGTCGACATCGGCCGCTACCAGGCCAAGTGCTACCGGATCGACCCGGTTCCCGGGGAGGGCGATCAGGCGATCGCCTACATCGCCTATCCGCTCGATCTGTTCGAGGAGGGCTCGATCTCCAACGTGATGAGCTCGATCGTCGGCAACGTGTTCGGCTTCAAGGCCCTGCGCGCCCTGCGGCTCGAGGACATGCGGATCCCGGCCGCCTACATGAAGACGTTCCCGGGGCCGCCCAACGGGATCCAGATCGAGCGCGACCGCCTGAACAAGTATGGCCGCCCGCTGCTCGGCTGCACCATCAAGCCGAAGCTGGGCCTGTCGGCCCGCAACTACGGCCGCGCCGTCTACGAGGCCCTCTCCGGCGGGCTCGACTTCACCAAGGACGACGAGAACATCAACTCCCAGCCGTTCATGCGCTGGCGCGACCGCTACGAGTTCGTGATGGAGGCCGTGCTGAAGGCCGAGACCGAGACCGGCGAACGCAAGGGCCACTACCTGAACGTGACCGCGCCAACCGTCGAGCAGACGTTCGCGCGGGCCGAGTTCGCCCGCGACCTGGGGTCGCCGATCATCATGCACGACTACCTGACGGCGGGCTTCGCGATGCACCAGTCGCTCAGCAACTGGTGCCGGGCCAACGGCATGCTGCTGCACGTGCACCGGGCGATGCACGCCGTGATGGACCGCCAGAAGCATCACGGCATCCATTTCCGCGTTCTGGCCAAGTGGCTGCGGATGGCCGGCGGCGACCACCTGCATGTGGGCACGGTCGTCGGCAAGCTGGAGGGCGACCGGGCGTCGACGCTGGGTGTGGTCGATCTGCTCCGCGAGGACCGGATCACCGCCGACCCTGCCCGCGGCATCTACTTCGACCAGGAGTGGGTGTCGCTGCCGGCGACGATGCCGGTCGCGTCGGGCGGCATCCACGTCCACCACATGCCCGACCTGGTCGAGATCTTCGGGGACGACTCCGTGCTGCAGTTCGGTGGCGGCACGCTGGGCCATCCGTGGGGAGCCTCGGCGGGAGCGACCGCCAATCGCGTGGCCCTGGAGGCCTGTGTCAAGGCTCGCAACGAGGGCCGCGACCTGATCGCCGAGGGCCCGGACATCCTCCGCGGTGCGGCCGTGCACAGCCGGGAGCTGGCCATGGCGATGGAGACCTGGGCGTCGGTGCGGTTCGACTTCGACACCGTCGACACGCTCGACCCGGCGGTGACGCCATGACCCGCGCGGAGACGTTCAGCTACCTGCCGCCGCTGACCGACGGCGAGCTGCGGGCGCAGATCATCAACCTCACCGCCCGCGGGCTGATCCCGGGCATCGAGTACACCGAGAACCCGACGATCCGCGACAGCTACTGGAAGCTGTGGAAGCTGCCGTTCGTCGACCGGCCGTCGCCGGAGGCCGTGCTGGTCGAGATCGACCAGTGCGTCGCCCACAATCCGACCGCGGAGATCAAGCTGGTGGGCTACGACAACATCCGCCAGGGTCAGGTCGTCGCCTTCGTGGTGCGTCGCCCGGAGTAGATTCTCCCCCATGCCTCGCCCCATCATCCTCGGTGTCGTCGGCGACTCCGCCAGCGGTAAGACCACGCTGACCCGCGGGCTCGTCCGGCTGCTGGGTCAGGAGCAGGTGTCACACATCTGCCTTGACGATTACCACCGCTACGATCGTGGACAGCGCGCCGCGATGCCGATCACGCCGCTCGACCCGGCGTGCAACTACATGGACATCATGGCCCAGCACCTGAAGCTGCTGCGGGAGGGGCATGCCGTGCTGAAGCCGGTCTACCGGCACTCGGACGGCTCGTTCGGGCCGCCCGCGTACATGACGCCCGGCCGGTTCCTGATCGTCGAGGGGCTGCTCGGCTACCAGACCGAGGAGATGCGCCGGTGCTTCGACATCCGCGTCTATCTGGATCCGCCGGAGAGCATGCGTCGGCGCTGGAAGGTGGTGCGCGATTGCTCCCGGCGAGGGTACACGACCAACCAGGTGCTGGAGGAGCTCGACCGTCGGGAGCCCGACTCCGAGGCCTACATCCGCCCCCAGCGCCACCACGCCGACATCGTCGTTCGGTTCGCCCCGCCGCCGGGTCTGGACGACGAGGCCGACGCGACGCACCTGGACGCCCACCTGCTGCTGCGGCCGGAGCTGCCGCATCCCGACCTTGCCGACGTGGTGGGCGACGGCGAGCAGCGGCTGCAGCTGATGTCGCCCGGCGGCGAGCAGGACCTGCGCGTGCCCGGGCTGATGGATGCTTCCCGGGCACTGGAGCTCGAGGAGCGGATCTGGGAGCACATGCATTTCGCCAGCCATCTGCGCTCGGAGCGGCTGGGCGAGTTCACCATCGGCACCGACCTTCACCGTTCCGACTCGCTGGCCATCGTCCAGCTGCTGGTGCTCTACCACCTCGTCACGGCCAGGGCCAAGATCGCCCTCGGCGGGGCCGAGGCGGCGACTCGCCTGTAGCGACTTCGTGCCGACTGCAGCAGCCCCTGCGGCTGCCGATAAAGGCGGGTGTGGACGCCAACCGCCGCCAGTTCTTCCGCATGATGATGCGCTTCCCCGTCGCCTGCAGGCGGCTTCGGCCGGGTGGGGAGGCCGCCGAGCGGTTCGACGCCGAGACGGTCGACCTGTCGGCCGGCGGCGTTCGCATCGTCACCGATCGCCCCATCTCGCCGGGCGACCGGTTCGAGCTCGAGATGCGCCTCGGGGAGCCTCCCACCACACTCGACGCCGAGGCGCACGTCGTCCGCGTCGAGACCGCCCACGACGGCCGCTCGGTCTGCGCGCTGGCCTTCGACAGCCTCGACCCCGTCGCCGAGCGGCGGGTCGTCGGCGCCGTCTTCGCCGAGGAGCGGCGGGCGGCGGAGGCCCGCTCCCGCGTCCGGCTGTCGCTGTGGCTGCCCGTGATCTGCCGCATGCCCCGCCACAGCGAGCCGGTGCGCGCCCGCACCATCGACCTCACCGCAGACGAGGTGCGCCTGCTGACCGTCGCCCGCTTCACCCCAGGCGACCGCGTCGACGTCGAGATCCGCGGCGCCGAGGCCGCCTTCGAGCTCTCGACCGCAGCCCTTGTCACCAGCGTCGCCGACGAGCAGGACGGCCGCCAGATCGCCACCCTCCAGTTCGACCGCCTCGACCGCGCCACCCGCGCCTCCGTCCTCCAGTTCGTCTTTGCCGAGGAAAAGCGCCAGGCCGAGCGGCGCCTGCTCGAAGACACCTGACCCGCGAACACAGGTGTCAGACACTTTTGTTCACCCGCCGCGCGAGTCACGGCGAGCGTCGCAGGGCCCGTGACACGTCGGCGTTTCGCCGTGGCGCGTCTTTCCCATCGTTTGCAGGCAGACGGTGGGTCGACCAAATGACATTCACTCGCACGGCCAAGTGGCCATCGTCCTGCCGGCCGGCTGCCGTGACAGGTGGCGAGGGTGAACGCAGGTGTCAGACACTTGTGTTCACCCGCCCGCTCTGTGACGGCGAGCGTCTCGAAGGCTGGGACAGTTGGGCGTTTCGCGTCGACGCGTGGTTCCCTGGGATTTGCAGGCAGAAGGTGGGTCGACCAAATGACATTCGCTGGCTCAGCCAAGTGGCCAACCCGCCTCCGGCCGATCGGCTGTGACAGGTGGCCGGGGTGAACAGAAGTGTCTGACACCCGTGTTCACCCCCGGCCTCGGGCCGCGAGTGCCTCGGTTTGAGTAACGTCCCCGGCATGCGGGTTTCGGTGATCGGGTTGGGGACGATGGGTGCGCCGATGGCGCGGCATCTGTTGGAGGCCGGGCACGAGGTGACGGTGCACAACCGCACGCGCGAGCGGGAGCAGCCCCTGGCGGAGCTGGGCGCGGCGCGGGCAGCGTCGCCGGCGGAGGCAGCGGCGGGAGCGGAGGTGCTGCTGACCTGTGTGTCGGATTCGCCCGACCTGCTGGAGGTGCTGTTCGGCGCCGGCGGGGCGGCGGAGGGGCTGGCGGCGGGGGCGGTGGTCTGCGACTGCTCGACGATCTCGCCCAGCGCCACAGTGGAAGCGGCCGGCCGACTGGCGGAGCGGGGGGTGGGTCTGGTCGACGCTCCGGTGTCGGGCGGATCGGAGGGCGCCGAGCGGGGCACGCTGACCATCTTCGTCGGCGGCGAGCCGGATCACGTCGCCGTGGTGCGGCCCGTGCTGGAGACGTTTGGCTCGCGGATCACCCACCTGGGGCCGGCCGGCAGCGGCCAGCTGGCGAAGGCCGTCAACCAGGTGATGATCGCCGGCACCTACGCCACCGTCGGCGAGGGGATCGCGCTCGCCGAGGCGGCGGGGCTGCCGCTGGACGCGCTGGTGGAGGCGCTCGGCCAGGGCGCGGCCGCGTCATGGGTGCTGGAGAACCGCGCCGGCAACATGATCGGCAACAGCTACCCGCTGGGCTTCAAGGTGCAGCTGCACCGCAAGGATCTGGGCATCGCGCTCGACGAGGCGGCCCGGCTGGGAGTCCAGATGCCGGTCTCCCGCCTGGTCGGCGAGGAGGAGGACGAGCTGATCGCCGACGGGCATGGGGACGAGGACGTCAGCGCCCTGGCCCGGCTGCCCCGGCGTCGCGACGGCGGATGAGCAGCCTCGAGGTTCGCACGCTGAGCGGGCGGGACGAGCTCCAAGAACTCGCCATCACCCAGGGACACGCCTTCGGCATCTTCCGCAGCGACGACGACGTCGACGAGCGCGCGGAGCTGCTCGCCCACGTCACCTGCCGCGGCGCCTTCGTCGACCGCCGCATGGTCGGCACGGCGGTGGACTGGGAGCCGCGCCTGTCGCTGCCCGGCGGCCGCCAGCTGACGGCGGTGGCGCTCTCGATGATCGGCGTGCTGCCGACGCACCGCCGGCGGGGGGTGATGCGTGCGCTGCTCGACGCCCAGATCGCGGGCGCCCGCGAGCAGGGCATCGCCGTGGCCGCCCTGACCGCCTCGGAAGCCACCATCTACGGCCGCTTCGGGTTCGGGCAGTCGACGGTGCAGCTGGGCGCCGTCGAGGTCGACACGGTGCATGGCGCGTTCGCTGAAGGACACGCCGATCGCGGCACCGTCCGGCTGCTGGAGCTGGACGAGGCGCTGGCGGTGCTGCCGGCAGTCCACGAGCGTTCGCTGCCGCTGATGCCCGGCGACCTCAGCCGGGTGCCAGAGGCCTGGGAGTACGACCTGTCTCCCAAGCGGTCGCAGCGACGGTTCATCGCCGTCCACGAGCCCGCGGACGGCGGGCCGGCCGACGGCTACGCCATCTACTCGCTGGAGCGCCGCTGGCAGGACAGCGTCTCCGGCCATCTGGTGGAGACCGAGGACATGGTGTGGGCGACACCCGAGGCACACGCCGGCCTCTGGCGCTATCTGCTCGACATCGACCTGGTCTCGACCGTGCGCGCGATCGACCGGCCGCTCGACGATCCCATTCGGCTGCTCCTGCGCGACAACCGCCGGGCGCGGATGGGGCCGCTTCAGGACATCATGTGGCTGCGGCTGCTCGACCCGGCGGTCGCGCTGGCGGGACGCGGCTACTCCGCCGACGGGGACGTCGTGCTCGAGGTGCACGACGTCGACGGCGGATCCCGGCGGCTGGCGCTGACGGCGTCGGCCGGTCGGGCCGGCTGTGAGCCGACCGGATCGCCACCGCACGTGGAGCTCGGCGAGCAGGCGCTGGCCGCGGCGTTCCTCGGCGGATACCGGGTCAACCACCTGCATCGAGCGGGCCTGATCGAGGAGCTGCGGCGGGGGGCGGTGGACAGGCTCGACGCCCTGCTTCAGGGCGACCGCGAGCCCTGGTGCTCGGCCGGCTTCTGAGCCGTCGTCTCGATCTCGAACTCGAGCATCTCGGCGGCCTCGGCGGCCCGCGTGACCAGCTCCCGGCGGCTGGCGCCGGACAGGGCGATCACCGCCAGCCGGTGGCTCGCCGTGTCGTCGTCGTTCTCGGACAGCCGCTGGCCGTGGCGCACGAGAAGCTCGATCTGGACGCCCGGGAAGCGCTCCAACAGCGGCATCGGGTCGGGCAGCCCACGGACGATCCCGTCCTCCCAGAACCTGATCAGCACGCTTGCCGCCACCACCCCCGGCCGCCTCGGGGGCAGCGCCGGCCGGCCGCCGGCCGCCAGCTCCATTCCCAGCTCGTAGGTGGAGACGCCGTGCACCGCCCGCACCAGCGGGGCGAACTGCGATGCCATGCGTCCGTTCACCTCGACGATCCGCAGGCTGCCGTCGGGCTGCACGAAGAACTCGATGTTGAACAACGAGCCGTCGAACCCCAGTGCCGGCATCAGCCGGTCGGCGATGCCGGCCATCGCGTCCTGCAGGCCGGCCGGGAACACGCTCGGGTATTCGAACCGCATGAAGCTGATCTCGTTGGGATGAAGGACGGCGTCGGTCACGCCGACCGGCGTGACGTGGCCGTCGGCGATGAATCCCTCGAACGTGACCAGCGGCCCGGTCAGGAGCTCCTCTGCGATCAGGTTTCGGAATCCCGCCGCGCGGGCGGCGCCCAGCGCGTGCTCAAGGTCGGCCGCCGAATCCACTCGGTAGGCGTGCTGCGACAGATGCCCCTGCACCGGCTTCAGGAAGAACGGGTAGGGCAGCGGCGGCTCGTCCCACCGGCGGTGGGCATCGACCGGCGCGAACGCGGGCGTCACCTCGGGCACCGCCTGCTGGCAGATCCGCCGGCATACGAGTTTGTCGTGGCAGCGCATGAAGGCGTCGTATCCCGGACCGGGCAGCCCCATACGGTCGGCAACGACCACCGCCAGCGCCGCGGTGGAGTCGCTCGAACCGAACACCCCGTCGATCCCCGGTTGCTCCTCGAACACCAGATCGAACCGGGCGTGCAGCCGCGGGTCGGCCAGGTTCACCAGGTCTCGCCGGGTCGGTGAGGGGATCAGGATCCGGTCCACGTCAACCGCCGGCCTCGGCCGTGGCCGGCACCGTCCGGATGCCGGCGGCGGCGATCACCGCGCCCCCGAGTGCCAGTGCTGCGCACATGAGCATTGCCGAACCATAGGCGGCTTCGGTGAATCCGTCCTGTGCCGCAAGTCCCACCGCCGCCACCGCCAGCGTGGTACCGAGCCTCGCCATCGCCGTGTTGATGGCCGACGCGACGCCCGCATGGCTCTCCGGCGCCGCGCCGATCACCGCCGCCGTGAGCGGGGCGACGACCACCGCCAGCCCGATCCCGAACACGATCATCGGGCCCAGGATGTCCTGAACATAGGCCGGGTCGCCGTCCAGCCGCGACAGCCAGGCCAGCGCCACGGCGATCAGCAGCGGGCCGCCGGCCATGAACCAGCGGGGGCCGTACTTTCCCGCAAGGCCACCGAACCGAGCGGCCAGGAACACCATGCAGATGCTGATCGGGGCCGAGGCTGCTCCGGTCTGCAGCGCCGAGTAGCCGGCGATGTTCTGCAGCAGCAGGGTGAGCACGAACGTCGATCCACCGAGCGCGGCGTACACGGCCAGGGTGGAGGCGTTGCCGAACGAGAAGTTGCGGATCGAGAACAGCTCCAGCGGGATCAGCGGATCGCGGGCCCGTTGCTCGCGCCAGATCAGCACTGGGAAGGCGAGCAGCGCGACGCCCACCAGCAGCCAGTCGCGTTCGATCAGGCCGTAGGTGATGCCTCCAAAGGCTACGATCACCGCCGGGATCGCCGGCCAGTCGAGCGGCGGGGCATCCGCGCGGGGAGGGAATGCCGGCACGCAGCGCAGCGCAAGGTACGCCGCGGCGGCCAGCAGCGGCAGGTTGATGGCGAAGATCAGCCGCCACGACCAGGTGTCGACCAGCCATCCGCCGAGGAACGGCGCGCCCACGGTGGTGATCCCCGACCAGGCCGTCCAGGCGCCGATCATCCGACCCTGCTCGGACTGCGGGAACGAGGCCCGCAGCACGGCGAGCGAGTTGGGGATCATCAGCGAGCCCGCCACCCCCTGCAGCGCGCGAGCGATGATCAGGCTCTCGATCGACCAGGCCACCGCGCACAGCGCCGACGCCACGGCGAAGGCCACCAGGCCGATCACGAACACCCGCCGGCGACCGAACCGGTCGCCCAGCGCGCCGCTCACAACCATCAGCGACGCCAGCGTGAACACGTAGCTGTCGATCGTCCACTGCAGCCCCGAGAGCCCCGCGTCGAGGTCGCGGCCGATCGCCGGCAGAGCGACGTTGACGGCCGTGGTGTCGATGAACGAGACGCTCGAGCCGAGCACCGTCGCCCACAGGATGCCGTTGCGGGCAATGCTCACCCTGGGGGCGACGGTGGCGGTCACCTAGAGTGCCGTGGCCTGGGCGGCCTCCGCAGCCTCGAGTTCATCGCTGCGAAGCAGCACGAACGTCGCCACCAGGCTGATCGCGGCCAGTCCCGCACCGACGAAGAACGCGGTGGCGTAGCTCTCCGTCTGTGCCGTCAGCGGGGCGGTGCCGCCGGCGACCAGGTCGGTGAACCGGTTGTTGGCCACGGTGACGAGGATGGCGACGCCCAGCGCCCCGCCGATCTGCTGCGAGGTGTTGATCAGCCCGGAGGCGAGGCCGGCGAGGTTCGGCTCGACGCCGGCCAGCGCGGCGATCGACACCGGCACGAACGAGAAGCCGAGGCCGATGCCGACCAGGATGAAGCCCGGGAACAGATCGGCCCAGTAGCTGCCGTGGACGGAGATCTGTGTGAAGTAGAGCAGGCCCGCTGTCAGCACCGAGAGGCCGATCGCGAGCACCACCCGCACGCCCAGCTTGGTCACCAGCGCCTGCGAGATGCCGGATGCGACGACCGCCGTCAGCGCCACCGCCAGGTAGCAGACACCGGTCTTGAGCGCCGAGAAGTGCAGCACCTGCTGCATGTACAGCGACTGCAGCAGGAACATCCCGAAGATGGCGCTGCCCAGGCCGAAGCCGACGATGTTGGCGCCGGTCGGCGTCCGCTTGCGGAAGAAGCCGAGCGGCACCAGGGGCGCGGGCGAGCGGTTCTCGATCACCGCGAATGCGCCGATCAGGACGATCGAGAGCGTCATCAGGCCGACCGTCTGCAGCGATCCCCAGCCTGCGTCGTTGGCCTGGGTGATGGCGTAGACGAGCATCAGCAGCGCGGTCGTGATCACCACGGCGCCGAGCGCGTCGAAGTGCCGCTGCGCACCCTCGAGCCGGCTTTCCTTGACCAGCCGCGGCACCAGCGCCAGCGTCGCCAGGCCGATCGGCACGTTGACGAAGAAGATCCACTGCCAGCCGGCGTACTCGGTCAGCACGCCGCCGGCGAGCACGCCGATCGCGCCCCCGGCGCCCGCGATCCCGCCCAGGATGCCCAGCGCCTTGTTGCGCTCCGCGCCCTCCTTGAACGTGACCATCACGATCGAGAACACCGACGGCGAGAGGATGGCGGCGGCCGCTCCCTGCACTCCGCGTGCGAGGATCAGCATCGTGTCGGACTGCGACAGGCCGCAGACCAGCGACGAGAGCGCGAACAGCCCCAGACCGGCCATGAACACGCGCCTGCGCCCGAGCAGGTCGCCCGCGCGGCCGCCCAGCAGCAGGAATCCGCCGAACGTCAGCGAGTACGCGCTGACCACCCACTGCAGGTTGTCAGGCGTGAATTTGAGATCAGTTTCGATCGACGGCAGAGCCACGTTCACGATCGAGATGTCCAGAACCACCATCAGATAGGCGACGCCCAGCACTGCCAGCGCTTCCCATTTTCCCCGGTCGGTGTACTCCATCACCGCCTCCTTCCTGCAGTCGCGTTGGCCCGCATGAAAGCACAGGCGGTTGGGATCACTGGTACGGATAACCGAACGTTCACGAGCTCCGCCGCTGCCGCCGGTCCGTATGATCCGCCGATCGCTGTGATCACGCTCACCGGGGACGGCCTGACCATCGACGACGTCGAATCGGTGGCCCGCGGCCGCCGAGCGGTGGAGCTGTCGGGCGAGGCTCGGCAGCGGATGGCCGTGGCCCGGGCCGCGGCCGAGCGGATGGCAGGCGGTGGAGAGCGGGTGTACGGCCTGACCACCGGCCTCGGTGCCCTGCGCGAG
>Ga0070683_100000233_pt1 | contig 38043 bp, 33 predicted proteins | sample KBSC713LmetaG_FD_64662 | JGI IMG/M metagenome (GOLD analysis project Ga0070683, IMG submission 64662) | Corn rhizosphere microbial communities from Kellogg Biological Station, Michigan, USA - KBS C7.1-3L metaG | ecosystem: Host-associated > Plants > Roots > Rhizosphere ... | reverse complement strand
TCGTGGCGATCCTGCTGCACAAGTTCCCCGAGGGTCTGGCGATCTCGAGTCTCTTTCTGGCGGCCGGCGCGGGGCGCGACAAGGCGCTGTACGCGGCCATCGCGCTGGGCATCGCGACGATCCTCGGTGTGATGCTCACCGACACGCTCGGCGTGCTCGTCACCTACGGGCTCGCGGTGTCGGCCGGCGTGACGCTGTACGTGGGCGCGTCGAATCTCATTCCGGAATTTCAGGGCAAGCACGAGTGGCGTACGCAGTTTGCCTTCTTTGCTGGGTGTGGGTTGTATTTTCTCTCTCGCGCCGCCGTGGGGATCTGATCGTGCCGCCACGACGCTCCGGCGGCGCACGCCGTGCCGAGCGCGATCCCAGGCGCGATCCGTCGCTCTTTCAGCCTCCGGAGTCCGCTCGCCCGCTTGCGGCGCGCATGCGGCCACGAACACTGGATGAGTTCGTCGGCCAGCAGCACCTGCTTGCCCCCGGCATGGCGCTGCGTTCCGCGATCGAGACGGGCAGCGTGGGCTCGATCATTCTCTGGGGCCCTCCAGGCTCGGGTAAGACCTCGTTGGCGCTGCTGATCGCGCAGTTCACCGATCGGGCCTTCGAGCCGTTCTCGGCGGTCACCGAGGGCGTGCCCCGCGTACGGGAAATCGTGCGCGACGCGGAGGATCGGCTCGCGACGATGGGTCGCGGCACCATTCTCTTTGTCGATGAGATCCACCGCCTGAACAGTGCACAGCAGGACGCGTTCCTGCCGCACGTAGAGCGCGGTACCATCACGCTCATCGGCGCGACTACCGAGAATCCGAGCTTCGAGATCATCGGCGCGCTGCTCTCTCGTTCGCGCGTCTTCGTGCTGCGACAGCTCGCGGAAGAGGACATTACCTCGCTGGTGCGCGCCGCCATCACGGACCGCGAGCGCGGACTCGGCCGTCTGGAGCTTCAGGTGGATGATGACGCCGTAGCGCTGCTCGCCCGCGAAGCAGACGGCGACGCCCGGCGCGCACTCACCGCACTGGAGGCCGCGGCGCAGCATGTCGGAGAACGGGGACACGTGACCGGGGCCGTCGCCCGCGAGGCGCTGCAGCTGCGTTTCGCCCGCCACGACAAGGCCGGAGAGGAGCATTTCAACCTGCTGTCCGCGTACCACAAGTCGCTGCGTGGCAGCGATCCGCAGGGTGCGCTGTACTGGATGGCGCGGCTGCTCGATGGCGGCGAGGATCCCATGACAATCTTCCGCCGCGCCATCGCGATGGCCGCCGAGGACGTCGGTCTGGCCGACCCGCGGGCCCTGCAGCTCGCCGTCGCGGCGCGTGACGCGTATCACATGCTGGGGCCGCCGGAAGGCTATCTTCCACTGGCCGAGATGACCATCTACCTGGCGACCGCACCCAAGTCGAACAGCGCAAAGCGCGCGCTGGGCGCCGCGCTCGATGCCGCGCGCGAGAGTCCGGGCGAGCCGGTGCCACTGCACATTCGCAACGCGCCCACCGCGCTCATGAAGGAACTGGGCTATGGGCAGGGGTATCAGTACGCGCACGACGCACCCGAGGCGTACACGCCGCAGGAATATCTTCCCGAGCGGCTGCGCGGCTCCATGTTCTATGAGCCCGGGCCGTTCGGCTTCGAACGGGACATCGCCAGGCGCCTCGCCTGGTGGTCCGAACTGAAGGACAAACTCGAGCGACCCTCCTGACGGGGGCGCGCGACCAACTGTCTGGAGCAGAGATGAAACCGGTGACGTTGCTGCTGATGTCGATCGTGCTGAGCGCAGGTGCCGCGTGTGCCACCTTCAACCCTCTGTCCTATCAGAACCCCGTTGTCACGGTGCGGGATGTGCAGGTCAGCCAGATCGGGCTCACGGGGGGAACGGTGGACGTCGTGCTGAACGTCTACAATCCGAATCACTTCAAGCTGGACGCCACGCGCATCACCTACAAGCTCATGGTCGACTCGGTTACCTTCGGCTCCGGCGCGAGTGACTCGCGCTTCACCGTGCAGAGCGGCGATTCGCTGCAGGTGCCGCTCCCGCTCACGTTCAGCTGGAACGGCGTCGGAACGGCCGGGCGCCAGCTCATGAACAGCGGCAAGGTCAACTATCGCGTGCTCGGAGACGTCACGGTCGGGGCGTCGGTGGGAACGTTCACGATTCCCTACGACCGCACGGGCACGTTCACCGCGTTCAGCGGCAGCGGCCGGTGATGTCCTCTCTCTGAGGCCCTGCGCATTCCTCGCGATATCATCTCTCTCGAAGCGCCCGTGGAGCGCGCCCTGCTGGTGGGCGCGCCGCTCAAGCGTACGCGTGCCCGGCATCAACTCGCCGAGCATCTGGGTGAGCTCGCCGAGCTCGCCGATACGGCCGGCGCCATCGTCGTTGGTGAAGTCACGCAGGTGCTCGATCGGCCCAATCCCGGTACGTACCTCGGCAGCGGGAAGCTCGAGGAGCTGAAGGGCGCAATAGACGAAACGGGGGCGACGCTCGTCATCTTCGACGACGAACTGTCACCCGCACAGGCGCGCAACATCGAGCTCGCGATCGGGAAGCGGATCATGGATCGCGCGGAGCTGATTCTCGATATCTTCGCCACGCGCGCGCGCACGAGCGAGGCGCGCATGCAGGTGGAGCTGGCGCAGCTCGAATATCTGCTGCCGCGGCTGACACGCATGTGGACGCATCTCGAGAAGTTCCGGGGCGGCATCGGCATGCGCGGGCCGGGTGAAACGCAGCTGGAAACCGACCGCCGCCTGATCAATCAGCGCATCCGCACGCTCCGGGAGCGCCTGATCGCCGTCCAGAAGTCGCGCGATGTCCAGCGCACGGCGCGGCATGGGATCTTCCGCGCGGCGCTGGTTGGCTACACGAACACGGGCAAGTCGTCGATTCTGCGCGCGCTGGCGGCCGAACCCGGTGTGCTCGTGGAGAACCGGCTCTTCGCCACGCTCGATCCGCTCACGCGCGAGGTCGTGCTCGACGACGCACAGCGCGTGCTCGTGACCGACACGGTCGGATTCATCCGCAAGCTGCCGCACGATCTGGTCGCATCATTTCGCGCGACGCTGGACGAAGTTCGCGACGCGGACTATCTGCTGCACGTGATCGACGCGAGCCATCCGGCGTGGGACGAACAGCGAACCGTGGTGGATGGGGTCCTCGCTGAACTCGGCGCGCAGGACCGTCCCGTGCTGCACGTCTTCAACAAGGTCGATCGGCTCGAGCGGCCGGAGCTGCTGGCGTTGCAGGAGCGCATGCACAATCTGCTGCCCAATTCCGTGTTTGTCACCGCGACGGTGTCCGGTGGCCTGGAGCCGTTGCGGCGCGCGCTGGTGACGGCCGTGCGCGCATCGCGCCCCATCACCGAGCTGCTGGTGCCGCTCACCAATGGCAAGCTCCTGGCCGAGGTGCATCGCGCGGCCGAGGTGCTCGGGCAGCGGAGTGACGGCGACCACATCGTCGTTTCGGCGCGGCTGGATGCCGCCACGCTCGGTCGATTGCAGCAGCACGGCGCAGTGGTGCAGCAGAGCTGATCAGCCCACGGGAGTGGCGAAGCGGGCGCGCGCGGGAACTGGCAGCCCGGCAGGTTCCGTGGCCCCGGTCAGTCGCTCTTCCCACACCGCACGTTGCATGGTGATGGCCTGTTCCGGGCAGAGCTGCACGCACACGCCGCATCGCGTGCACCGGGCCGGGTCGAGGCGCACCGCAGGCGTCGCCCCCGGCGCGAGGACGAGCGCCCCGGTGGGACAGCCGCGCGCGCACTGCCCACAGCTCGTGCATCCCTCGCTGATCACGGGCGCGACGGTGCAGTCCAGACAGCGCGACGCTTCGCGACGCACGCCGGCGCCGATCTCGCGCACCGCAAAGGGATCAGCGGCCGGCGTCGTGTTCCCGGGCAGCAGCGCACGCGGAGTGGCCAGCGCGAGCGTCGTGTGCTCCGCGGCGCGATCCTCCACTTCCACCCAGAATACCGAGACCGCAACACGCACGGGTTGACGCGTGAGCGCCCCGTGAATGTGCCAGGCCGCACGCTTCCCGTCGGCGGTCGCATGGGCGATGGCGCGGTGTCCGTACGCGCAGGCGCCGCCGGCCCACACGCGCGACATGGACGTCTGCAGAGTCTCCGGATCCACCTGGATGAAGCCGAGTCCGTCGACCTCGATGTCGGGACGAAAGACGGCGGAGGGCGCCGTGCGGCGGGCAGCGGTCACGATGCGGTCGCACGCCAGGATGCTGGAGACCCGCGCCGCGCGGCGCGTCAGCTCCACGCCCGCCAGCACGTGGGCGTCGCGGGTGAAGTAGCGGGTCGCACTCCAGCCGATTCGGACATCAATGCCCTCATCGAGCGCGGCGGCGAGCATCGATCCGGAGAGGGTACTCTCTTCGAGCGGCGTTTCGAGTACGAGATGGACTGGAGCCGCGGTGGAACCGCCGTGCGGGGCCAGCCGACGGAGCGTGCGCGCGACGTCGAGTGCCAGATCCCCGTCCCCGATCACGACCGTGCGGCCCGGGCAGGCCGCCGGGAACGCGAGGACGTGCATGGCGTCCACCACGTCGGGATGCTCAGGCTGGTCGGGAAAAAGCGATTCCCGTGGTTCGGATGCTCCGAGTGCGAGGAACACCGCGTCGAACTCGCTGGCCAGCAGCGCACGCAGGTCCGCGCTGCCCTCAATGCGATAGTCGCTCTGGTATTCAACGCCCATCGCGAGTATCGCCGCGCACTCGGCACGAGCGCCGGCGACCGAGAAGCGAAACGCGGGCATGGCGTGCGTCAGCAGTCCGCCCGGTTCGCGGGCGCTGTCGAAGACCACGCACTGGTGTCCCAGGAGCGCGAGGTCGTGCGCGCACGCGAGGCCGGTCACGCCGGCACCCACCACGGCCACGCGCTTGCCCGAGCGGCGCGCGCGCACCGCCTGCTCGGGCGTACGGCCGACCAGTCCCGCGACCGAGCGGGCGTCGTGCGCGCTGGTGCAGGGGCCATCCGCGGTGGTGAGCGCCGGCACCGAGCTGCTGGCGGCGGTCCACTCGAGTGCGGCAATCGCCACCGGCGCGCCCCAGGTACGGCGATGGCAGGCGCTTTCGCATGGTGCGTGACAGCCGATGCCGCAACTGCTCGCGAACGGGTTTGCGGCTCGCACAATGCGGTACGCCGCCGCGTGATCGGTGCGCAGAACCGCGCTGGCCAGCGCCGGCACATCGACGCCGAGCGGACAGCCGGGTCCTCGCGCGCACGGGACGAGCGCCGCAAGTGACGCGCTCTCCGGAGCCATGGGCAACGGGTGACTTTTTCCTTGAACGCTCACTAGGCTTCGCTTATGTTGCTCCGAACCGTGGCGAGAGGCGCGACGGTGCGCGGCCTGCATTTCAGGGCCGGTCGCGCGCTCGCGAGACCGCACGGGTAAGACTGATCAGACCGGGTGAAGGTTACGACGTCCCGAGCGGGGCGTCCGCGTCTGGGCGCTCCGCGACCGCGGCGCACCGGCTGTGAGACTTCGTCCTTGCGATGCACATGACGACATATCAGAAGTTGCTCGACCGTTTCACGCGCGGTGACGTCACGTGCGGGGTGGTGGGCCTCGGCTACGTCGGACTGCCGCTGGCTGTGGAAATGGGCAAGGCGGGGCTACGCGTCGTGGGATTCGAGAAGTCGGCGCGCGTCGCGGATCTCGTGAATCGCGGCGAGAGCCACATCAAGGATGTGGCGGCGCACGACGTCGCGACGCTTCGCGCCCAGGGCCTGCTCGAGGCGACGCTGGACATGTCGCGGCTTTCCGAGTGTGACGTGATCTCTGTCTGCGTGCCCACACCGCTGGGCAAGACGAAGGATCCGGACATGTCCTACATTGTGTCCGCTTCCGAAGCGGTGGCCGAGGCGCTGCGCCCGGGACAGCTCATCGTGCTCGAATCCACCACGTATCCGGGGACGACGCGCGAGGTCATGCTGCCCATGATCGAGAAGCGCGGCTTCGTGGTGGGGGAAGACTTCTTCCTGTGCTTCTCGCCGGAACGCGTGGACCCGGGCAACGGCCGCTGGCACACGAAGAACACGCCCAAGGTGCTGGGCGGTGTGACGGGACGGTGCAGCGAACTGGGGCAGCGGCTCTACGAGCGGTTCATTGACCGCATTGTGCCCGTCACGTCTCCCGAGGCCGCAGAACTCACGAAGCTGCTGGAAAACACGTTCCGCATGATCAACATCGGTCTCGTGAATGAGATGGCGGTGATCTGCGACAAGCTCGGCGTGAACGTGTGGGAAGTGATCGAGGCGGCGGCGACGAAACCGTTCGGTTTCATGAAGTTCACGCCCGGGCCGGGACTGGGCGGTCACTGCATTCCGCTGGACCCGCACTACCTCGCGTGGAAGATGCGCACGCTGCACTACAAGACCCGCATGATCGAGCTCGCCGGCGAGATCAACACCGAGATGCCCGCGTTCTGGGTCGGCAAGGTGGCGGATGGGCTGAACGACGCCGGCAAGCCGGTGAACGGCGCCCGCGTCCTCGTCGTGGGTGTGGCGTACAAGAAGGACATCGACGATCTCCGTGAGTCGCCCGCACTGGAAATTCTGGATCTGCTGGCGCGGCGCGGTGCCGATGTGCACTACCACGATCCCTACGTGCCGGCCATTGTGGATGACGGGCACACGCCGCCGGGTGCGGTGGGCACGTCGGTACCGCTCACGGAAGACATGGTGCGCGCCGCGGATGCCGTCATGATCGTCACGGATCACACGAGCGTGGACTACGATCTGATCCGACGCTGCGCGCGTCTGCTCGTGGATACGCGCAATGCGTGCGCCGCGCGCGGCGGCCCGTTGCCGGAACCCGTGGCGGCGAATGCCTGAGCCGCGAGCATCTGCGGCGACGCGGCCGCGCTTCCGCATTGGCGTGGTGGGCTGTGGGCGCATCAGCGACAGGCACTTCGAAGCGATTTCCAGCACGCCCGATCTGGAGCTGGTCGCCGTCTGCGACGAAGTCCCGGAGCGCGTGCAGCAGGCCGCGGAAAAGACCGGAGTGGCCGCCTTCACGAGCTACCAGAGCATGCTCGACACGGCGCCACTCGACGTCGTCGCGTTATGTACGCCGAGCGGTCTTCATCCGCGCCACGGCATTCTGGCGGCCGAACGCCACCTGCACGTGATCTGCGAAAAGCCCATGGCCACGCGGCTGGAGGAAGCGGATGCGCTCGTGCGGGCGTGTGATGATGCCGGCGTGCAACTGTTCGTCGTCAAGCAGAACCGGCTGAACCCCGCCATCCAGCTCCTCAAGCGCTCGGTGGACATGGGACGCTTCGGCCGCATCTACCTCGCCAACACCACCGTGCGCTGGAACCGGCCGCAATCGTACTACGACATGGCGCCGTGGCGAGGAACCTGGGAGTTCGACGGTGGTGCATTCATGAATCAGGCCAGTCACTATGTGGACATGATTCAGTGGCTGGTCGGTCCCGTGGAAACGGTCGCCGCCAAAACGGCCACGCTGGCGCGTCGCATCGAAAGCGAGGACACGGGCGTCGCGATTCTTCGCTTTCGCAACGGCGCGCTGGGCACGATCGAGGTGACCATGCTCACCTATCCGCGAAACCTCGAAGGCTCCATCACCATCATCGGGGAGAACGGCACGGTGAAGGTCGGGGGGACGGCGCTCAACCGGATCGAGCAGTGGGAGTTCGCGGCCTACGATGACATTGATCGCGAGGCGGAGCTGCTGCGGGCCGCCGTCAATCCGCTCTCGGTGTACGGGTCGGGACACCGGCCGTACTATCAGAATGTCGTCAAGGTGCTGCGCGGGGAGGCGGCGCCGGACACCAATGGCCGGGAAGGGCGCAAGTCGCTGGAGCTCATCCTGGCGATGTACGAATCGGCGCGCGCGGAACGCGAAATTGCGCTGCCGCTGCGCGCGTTCTCGAGGGAGCGGCGCCAGGCATGAGCGGCATGGTGGAACTGCAAAGCGGCGCGCTCGCGCATGAATCCAGCTACGTGGATGACGGTGCGCTCGTGGGGCAGGGCACACGCATCTGGCATTTCTGCCACGTCATGTCCGGCGCGGTGATCGGAGAGTGCTGCAGCCTCGGGCAGAACGTGGTCGTCATGCCGGGCGTGACACTCGGCCGCAACGTGAAGGTGCAGAATAATGTCAGCCTCTATGAGGGTGTGACCTGTGAGGATGACGTGTTTCTGGGACCGTCCATGGTGTTCACCAACGTGATCAATCCGCGCAGCCACGTTTCGCGCAAGCACGAGTACCGCGCGACGCTCGTGCGGCGCGGCGCCACCATCGGGGCCAACGCCACCGTGGTCTGTGGCCATACGCTCGGTGAGTACGCCTTTGTCGCCGCGGGTGCGGTGATTACGCGCGATGTCCCGGCGTACGCGATGATGGCCGGAGTTCCCGCGCGCCGCATGGGCTGGATGTGCCAGTGCGGCGAGAAGCTGCCACTTCCCGCGCGCGTCGGCACGCCGGTCACCGTGGAGTGCACCGCATGCGGCGAGCAGTACGACGCGGATGATGCGGGTGTGCGCTCGGTGCGGGTGCGCGCCGCGGGCTGATGTTCGGTCAGGGGAGCGCCACGGAACGACCGGCGCCAAAACACGAGCCGGGTCCGACCGGGCGGAGCCGGACCCGGCGTGCACCGCATGGTCGCGCAGGGACTCGAACCCCGGACCTCTGGTATGTGAGACCAGCGCTCTAACCAGCTGAGCTACGCGACCGCGAACGGCGCGGTGGCGCCGAGCGTGGTCAAGTCTAACCGGGGACCTTGCGCGGTGGTAGTGGCGGGCTTCATACCTGCCCTGTACTGTACGGCGCCACGAACGATTGCCGAACCACTCCGGTTCAGCGCCGCCCACCGCCCGCGCGGAGACTTGCCGCATGGCACTCTTCTCGTTTCTCAGTCGCGATCGCACCATCGCGACGCCGACCTACAATCGCTGGCGCATTCCCACAGCCGCGCTGGCCATTCATCTGGCCATCGGACAGGCCTATGCGTTCAGTGTCTTCAACCTTCCGCTGCATAATCAGGAAAGCTGGAAGCTGAGCACCATCGGCTGGGTCTTCAGTACGGCCATCGTCTTTCTCGGAGTCTCGGCGGCCCTGTTCGGGCAGTGGCTCGAACGCGTCGGTCCGCGCAAGGCGATGTTTACCGCGGCATGCTGTTTCAGTGGCGGGTTCCTGGTGGGTGCCCTGGGCATTCGCCTGCACAGCTTCGCGCTGCTGCTGCTGGGATACGGTGTGCTGGGAGGGTTCGGACTGGGCATCGGATACATCTCGCCCGTCTCGACGCTGATCAAGTGGTTCCCCGACCGGCCCGGCATGGCGACGGGCATGGCGATCATGGGGTTCGGCGGCGGCGCGATGATCGCATCCCCGCTCTCGGTAGGACTCATGAACCACTTCAGGACGGCCACATCGCAAGGCGTGGCACTGACGTTCGTGGCTCTCGCCATCCTGTATTTCATTTTCATGATGTTCGGCGTGTTCAGCGTGCGGCTGCCGCGGCCGGGGTGGAAGCCCGTGGGCTGGACGCCGCCCGCCGCGTCGCCCAGGCTCGTCACGACGGCCAACGTGACGGTGAACGAAGCGATGCGCACGCCGCAATTCTGGCTACTCTGGTGGGTGTTGTGCCTCAACGTCACGGCGGGTATTGGCGTCCTCGGCCAGGCCTCGCCGATGATCCAGGAGATGTTTTTCCACGGTAATCGTCCCGCGGCGGCGGCGGGCTTCGTCGCGCTGCTCAGTCTCGCGAACATGGCCGGTCGCTTTCTCTGGGCCTCCTTTTCGGATTACATCGGCAGAAAGGCCACGTATACGACGTTTTTCATCCTCGGCATGATTCTCTACGCCTTTGTGCCGCACACGGGCCGATTGCAGAGCGTCGCCCTCTTTGTTCTCGCCTTCGTCATCATCCTGTCGATGTATGGCGGCGGATTCTCCACCATCCCGGCGTATCTCAAGGATCTCTTTGGCACCATGCATGTCGGTGCGATCCACGGTCGCATCCTCACTGCGTGGTCCGCCGCCGGCATTTTCGGACCCGTGCTGGTCAACTACATCCGCGAGTACCAGATCGATCACGGCGTGGCGAAAGCGAACGCGTACTCGGTGACCATGTACCTGATGGCGGCGCTGCTCTTCGTTGGCCTGATCTGCAACTGGCTGGTTCGCGCCGTGCACGCCAGGCACTACTTCACGGGCGATGTGAACGCGCCCGGCGCGCCGTCCGGTGCAGCGACCCCTGTCCTCGGCACCCCGGAGGGCCAGAATGTCTAACACACATGGCGTGCTGGACTACCAGCGGCCTGCGCCGGATCCGCGTGAACGCGTCATCCTGATCTTCTCCTGGCTGTGGGTCGGCATTCCCGCAGTGTGGGGAGTCTATCACGTGGTCGTGGACGCACTGAAACTGTTCCGGTAGGCGGCGTGCCACGCTGATCCAGATCCGATCGCGGCGTCCTCCTGATTGACGCCGCGCCGCCCGGGCGTATATTCGCCGGCTGTTCGCGACCAGATGTCCACCGTCCAGGGCATGGCGCGCCAAGGGGGATGCAGGGCGTGGCAACCACACGTGTTGGCTTGCCGCGGCGAAGCGCCCGACGCTGGGTGACGCCGCTTGCAATTCTGTCCGCTGTGCTCATGGCGAGCTGCCAGAAGGACGGCTCGCCAAGCTCGCCTCGGCAACAGGCTGCTGGCCTCGCTCTGTCAGCCCAGATCAATGCCACAGGCGCCACGCAGCTTCGCGTTGGCGTCTTCTATTTCCGCTCGGTTTCAAACGGCGAGCCTGTTCCGGTCACGATATTCGACCAGAATTTTCCGCTCGGCACCGGACAGACGTCCTTTCCCATTTCCGTGGATCTCGCGGGGTGCGAGGCCGATCAGGCGCGTGTGGTTCCGGGACCGGGCTGCGTCGTGAACGTGCAGCTCAGCCTGCTGTCCGGCAGCTCCGTGTTGGACGTGCAGACCGTTTCGGCCGTTTCACTCGAACCCGATCAGACGACGACGCTCCCGTCGGTCGTACTGTCGGCTGTGGCATCACTCGCCATAACACCCGCCGCGGCGACGGTCCTCGCGGGCGATTCCCTGCAACTCACCGCCATCGCATCCGACATCAACGGCCAACCGCTCACGGGACGCAGCGTGACGTGGACAACCAGCGACGCCACCGTGGCGAGCGTGAGCGCGACCGGCTTGGTAAAGGGCGTTGCCGCGAGCGCGCAACCGGTCACCATCACGGCCACGACGGGGTCGAAGAGCGCGACCGCGCAGATCACCGTGAGGCCGGCGGTGTCTATCCAGCTTTCGCCTGCCATCGTGACCTTTGCGGCGTCGAGCGGTGGCGCGCTGCCGGTGTCGCAGACCGTCACGGTGAACAATCCAACTGGCGGTACAATACCGGGCCTCGCGCTCGGGACGATCGCCTACCGGGGCGCTACGGGTTGGCTGCAGGCCACGTTGAGTGGGAAGATCGTGACGCTGGCCATTCTGCGATCTGATCTTGCAACGGGAAGCGACACGGCGATCGTGCCGGTGACGTCCGCGGCGGCCGGCAACTCTCCGCAGAACATCACGGTGGTGTACCAGATTGGCCAGGGTCCGCTCATCAGCGTCGCCCCGGCAACCGTGACGTTCTCCGCGGTGACGGGCAGCGCGAATCCCACGGCAAAGACGGTCGCGGTCTCGAATACCGGCGGTGGTACGCTGAGCGGACTCTCAACAGCGACGACGTACGCGGCTGGACAGCCCACCGGCTGGCTCGCCGCGACATTGTCGCCGACCACGGCGCCGGCCGCCCTGACGCTGCAGCCAAACATTGGCTCACTGCCCTCGGCATTCGATACGCTCACGGCGACAGTGACCGTCAAATCCAGCGTTGCTGGCGTCAGCCCACAGGCGGTGACCGTCACGTTGTTCCTGTCTCCGGCACCGTCCATCTCGCTCAGCACCAGCATCGTCACCTTCGGCGCGTCGAAGGGTGCGGCGGCTCCGGCGCCCGCGACTGTCACGATCAGCAACGGCGGTGGTGGTACGCTCACCGGCCTGGCGCTCGGCACCACGACCTATCAGCCCGCCGGGACCTCCTGGTTGCAGGCGACGCTCAGCGGTTCGACGGTGACGCTGACGATTCTCAACACCAACCTCACTGCGGGCAGCTACAACGCGTTCGTGCCGGTCACGTCGCCCGTCGCGTCCAACAGCCCGCAGACGATCCTGGTCACGTTCACGGTCGGCCAGGGCCCCATCATCCTGGCGGCGCCGCCCTCGCTCTCCTTCAATGCGGTCGCCAAGGGAAGCAATCCCGCAGCGCAACAATCCGCGATCACGAACGCCGGCGGCGGAACGCTGAGCGGACTCGCCGCGGCGGTGACCTACGCCGCCGGTCAGCCCACGGGCTGGCTTGCCGCCACATTGTCGCAGACGACGGCTCCAGCCACGCTCACGCTCCAGCCGAATATCGCGTCGCTCCCCTCGGCATACGACACGCTGACCGCCACCGTGGCTCTCACGTCCACCGTGCCGGGCGTGACGACGCAGCATGTGATCGTGACCCTGTTCCTGTCGCCGCAGCCATCCATCGTGTTGAGTCCGGCGTCCGTACCGGTGACGACGACGCAGGGCGGCGCCGCACCGGCACCCGTGACCATCGCGATCAGCAACGGCGGCGGCGGAACGCTCTCGGGCGTCGCCCTCGGCACCACGACCTATCAGCCCACGGGCACCGCCTGGCTGCAGACGGCGCTGAGCGGGAGCACCATCACCGCAACCGTGGTGAATACCAGTCTCGCGCCCGGCACGTACAAGGCATTGGTGCCGGTGACATCGCCGGTTGCGGCGAACAGCCCGCAGACGCTTACCGTAACGCTCACCGTGGGGCAGGGTCCCGTCATCAACCCGGCGCCCGCCGCGCTCACGTTCAACGGCGTGCAGGGCGGCAGCAACCCCGCGCTGCAGGCGGTGAACATTACGAATACGGGCGGGGGCACGCTCACGGGGCTGACCGCAGCTGTGTCGTACGCGGGCGGTCAGCCAACCGGGTGGGCCAACGCGACACTGTCGAGTGGCACGGCGCCCGCGCAGCTCAGCGTGCAACCCGCGATTGGCGCCCTGCCCCCCGGAACCTACAACGCCACAGTCACGCTATCGTCCAGCGTGGCCGGCGTGGCTTCAGTGACGGTGCCTGTCACACTCGTGGTGGCCACGGCGCCAAAGATCGTGCTTTCCCCGGCGAATGCGCATTTCAACATGTTCGAGGGTGGCCCGATCCTGACCATGGAGAATATTCAGATCACCAATGGTGGTGGCGATACCCTAGCGCCAGTGGTGATTCAGAGCGTGACCTTCCGCGGCACGAGCGGAGCCACTGCGTGGCTGGAGGCGTCAGGTGGTGGTACCGGGCTGACGTACAAACCACTCACCTCCATCCTTGCACCTGGAGCCGACACGGCGTTCGTGACCCTCACCTCCGCCGGTGCATCGAACAGCCCGTACGTTGACACGGTGACGGCGACGATCGCCCCGGGGCCGGTGATCGGCGTCAGTCCGACGGCGCAGTCGTTCAGCGCCGTGGCCGGCGGCGCCAGTCCGGCCGCCCAGGAGGACACCGTGTTCAATGCCGGCGTCGCGTCCACGACGCTGGACGGCATTGTGACGTCAGTGACCTATGGCGCGGCTCAGCCAACGGGCTGGCTCACGGCGTCGCTCAACCGCGGCACCGCGCCGGCCTTCATCACGGTCACACCCACCACCACGTCGCTCGCGGCTGGTACGTACAACGCGTTCATCATCGTCACGACGACCACGCTGCCCGGCGTCGTGCCGGACACCATTGCCGTCACGCTCACGGTGGAGCAGGGAGCCAGTCTGGTGCTGTCATCAGATACGCTGACGTTCGATGTGCAGGCAGGCGCGCCAAACCCCTCACCCCAGACCGTGACGGTGAGCAATGGTAGCGGCGGGTCGCTCGGCACGACGGCGCTGGGCAGTCTCGCCTACACGAGCAGTCTTGGGGCCTATCAGGGTTTTGTGTCAACGTGGGCCAACGGCGCCTCCCTGGTGGGAAGCACGATTTCCGTGGCGCCGGTCACCTCGTCGCTGCCGGTGGGGACGTTTGTGGCCTCGATTCCGGTAACCGCATCAGGCGCCACGAACAGTCCTCAGTCTCTGGTGGCCGTCGTGCACGTCACCACCAACTGGAACGCGATCAGCACTGGACTCAATCACACATGCGCCATCGATTCCAATAGCGACCTGTATTGCTGGGGCGACAACACGCACGGCCAGCTTGGCATCAACTTCGGACCATTCTCCGGCGGAGAGGCGAATCCACTTCCTGTCACAAGTGGTGGAACCAAGTGGAAGTCGGTATACGCGGCCGGCAATCACACGTGCGCCATTGCCATTGACGACGTGCTGTGGTGCTGGGGTCAGAATGACAAGGGAGAAGTTGGCAACGGCAGTTACGCGGACGTCTCAGTGCCGTTCGCCCCGCAGTATTCCGATCTGGCCACCAATACGACGGCCGTGGCGCTGGGCAGCGACTTCACCTGTGCGGTGGAAGGCCCCAACAAGGCGCTCAATTGCTGGGGGAACAACGATCACTTCCAGGTAGACTTCATTTCAACGACCAGTTTCAACACGCCGTGGCCGGTGAGCGACGTGCCGACGCAGTTTGATCAGTTGCAGGCGGGGAACGAACATGCGTGCGGCATCAACACGGCATCGGTCACGATGTATTGCTGGGGCGCGGACAGCCTGGGGCAGCTTGGTGACAGCACGGCGGTTTCGGCGCGCCCGCTGAGCGGCGCCCAGCAGGTTCCGCTGTCGTCAGGTGGATACACAGTTGCCCTGTCCTCGGGCGGCAATCACACGTGCGTCATCAGCTTCAACGGGATTCCGTGGTGCTGGGGCGCAGACAGATCCGGCCAGGTGGGGAATGGAGTCACTCCGGATTCCGCCATGCTGCCAGCCGTGGTCCGTACAGCGCCGGCGGGGTTCTTCAGCGGTGCGACGCAGGTGAGCACCGGGACTTCGCACTCGTGTACGGTCGTCGGGACTCAGGCGGGGCTCACGTACTGCTGGGGGAGCAACCAGCACGGAGAACTCGGCCTGGGCTTCGCCAGCGTTGACACGGTGTGGGCCGCGCAGGTCGTCGCCGGCGGCGCGACCGGATTCCGGAGTGTCAGCACCGGCGGCGACTACTCGTGCGCGATTGGCAACGATGATCTCGCCTATTGCTGGGGCGATGCGGCCTTCGGCAAGCTCGGTACCGCGGCCGGCGTGGGCGGATCCAACATAAGTACGCCGACCGCAATTGTCGGTCAGGCTGGGAGCCCCGTGCCGGCACCACGAATCGTGCGCCAGCGTCCCGTCATCGCACCCAACCGTGGCGTCCCCACGCGAATCACTCCACAGCGGGCTGCTCCCCGCGCTGCGCCCGTGCAGCCGCGGCCGAGACGCACCGGGGCGGCGCCGTAAACCGTTTCGTCACCGCACACGAGTGGGCCCTGCAGGGATCGAACCTGCGACCGTCGGATTATGAGTCCGCTGCTCTAACCAGCTGAGCTAAGGGCCCTGCGCACCTGCACCGCGAACGATAGCAGCGCGCCGTGCCGGGGTTCAAGCGGGCGTTGCGGATGCGCTGCTGCTACCGGCTGGGCACGTATGGCAGCATGGTGGTGCTGGTGGCGCCGCTCGAGTACGTCACGGTCGCACCCACGAACGATGTGCGCGCCGACACGGGGAACACCGCACTGTAGGGCGCATCCTGAAACGTCTGCTCGGCCAGCACGTGCTGCAGCGAGTCAGCGAGAAACAATCGCACGGCGGCGATGGTCGAACCGGTGGCAGGGCGCGTGAGCCGCACGGTGTCACCCGGCAGGCGCTGCACCTCGATGATCTCGCCGTCCGGTCCGGGCGCGACTTCGATCACCTTGGTCCCCGCGCGTGCGACAGCCGGAGCACTGGTCGTGTCCTCTCCGTAGACGACCGGATAGAACTCCGGCACGATCGCGATGACTCCCGCCGTGCGGCCGTGCACCGGCCTGGGCCGCTGCGCCGGCGTGGCGCCCCGTCGTGTTCCCGATTGCACGCGAGGCAGACCACCGCCGCCCGCCGGCTGTGTCTGTGCGGCGAGCGTGCCGCGAAGGCACACGAGTCCCGTGATCGTTACGACGATCAGCGACGTGATCCTGCCTAATGCTCTCGTCATGAACCCCCGCCTGTCACAGCGCCTCCGGCCCTGCCGCGGCGCTGCGTTCACGATACTCGTCAAAGGCGTCGATGACTTCATCGGTACTGACTGTTGCCGCACCAAGCTTCGCGACTTCCACGCCGGCAGCCACGTTGGCGATTTCGGCCGCTTCGCGGGCCGTCGCTCCGGCAGCCAGCATGGCCGCCAGATACGCCGTCACCGTATCGCCGGCGCCAACCACATCATACACCGCGCGCGCCGTGGTGGGTACGCGATGGCTCCCGCCGTCCCCGGATACCAGCACCATGCCCTGTTCACCCAGGGTGAGGAGAAGATTGGCCACCCCCAGGCGGTGCAGCGTCACGGGCAGGGCATCCGGATCCTCGAGCACGACCGCGGCGCCCAATGCGGCCTCCAGCTCGCGGCGATTCGGCTTGAACACCGTGGCGCCATGATAGCTGAAGAAATTTCGGAATTTGGGGTCCACGATCACGGGAATCCCGTGGCGCTGTGCCCGCGCGATCGCATCCTCAATGATGGCAGGGACGAGCACGCCCTTGTTGTAGTCCTCGAGGATCAGCGCATCGGACCGCTCGATGACCTCGCGCGCCGTAGCCATCAGCCGCTGCACGTCCGGGGGCGAGAGGTCCGCGTCATCCTCCTCGTCCACCCGCACTACCTGTTGTACGCGCGCCACCACGCGCGTCTTGGTCGTCGTGGAGCGCGATACGTCGATCAGACCCGCGCCGTCATCGGCGACGGCGCTCAGCATCTCGCGCAGGAGCGTGCCACTGGCGTCACGGCCAACCGCACTCACCAGCGTGCTCGCTGCACCCAGTGCCACGACGTTCTGCGCGACGTTGGCCGCGCCGCCCAGCGCGAGTCGCCGTTCGTGCACGCGCACCACCGGAACCGGCGCCTCGGGTGAAATGCGTTCCACATCGCCGTGCAGGTAGATGTCGAGCATCGCGTCGCCGATGACCGCTACGCGCTTGCCCTGCGCGGCGCCGAGCAGGGCGCAGAGCCGCGATCGCGTGAGCGTGAGGGCCGGCACTGGGGGAACTGGCATGGCTCGGAAGCTACGCCACCACTGTTCGTGCGACCAGAGCGCATGCGGCGGCGGTGTCCAGGGCGTGCATCTGGCCGCACGCGCGACGCATCCCCCATTAGCTTTTTCGAGTGCTCGCCGTCCTCCTGCTCGCGGTGCTCGGGATCTCCGTCGCCGCCCCTCTGGTCCGACTTTCTCACGCTGATCCGCTCGCGATCGCCGCGTGGCGGCTCTTCTTCTCGCTCATCATCATTGCGGCGTTCCTGGTGCCGACGCGGGGCTGGACGCAGTGGCGCCGGCTCGACAGACGGGGCGCCCTGCTCGCCACGGGCGCCGGCGTGCTGCTCGCGCTGCACTTCTGGGGCTGGAACAGCTCCGTCGACATGACGACGGTCGCGGCGTCCGTGATCCTGGTGAACACGCAGCCGATCGTCGTGGCACTGCTGTCCGCGGCCTGGCTGCACGAACGGCCGAGCGGACGCCAGTGGGTGGGGATCGTGCTGGCGGTGGCCGGCGCCGCGATCGTGGCCTGGGGCGACGCGGGCGGCCTGCTGCACAGCCTGGGCAGCCGCGCGGTTCTGGGCGACCTGCTTGCCCTTGGCGCGGGCGTTGCGGCCGCGCTGTATTATCTTGCAGGGCGGCGGCTGCGTCAGGTGCTCGATGTCTGGCCATACGTTGCGCTCGTGTATGGCGCCTGTTTTGTGACGCTGCTCGTCATCGCCGGGCTGGCTCGGGTGCCGCTGCTGCCGCAACCGCCGCGCGAGCTCGCGATTTTTGTGGCGCTCGCGGTGGGCCCGATGCTGCTGGGGCACACCGGCATGAACTGGGCGCTGAAGTTCCTGCCCGCGTACCTGGTCAACCTCACGGTGCTTGGCGAGCCGGTCGGCGCGACGTTGTTGGCCGCGCTGCTGCCGGGTATCCGGGAAGTCCCGCCACGCGTCACACTGATTGGTGGCGCGCTGGTGCTCGCGGGAATTCTGCTCGCACTGTCGCGTCGCACAACGCCCTCACGAGGGACAACGGTCAGCAATGCGGTTTGATCTGGACGTGATCGCCACACGTGGCGACATCGTGGAATCAAGACACCGGGTCCATGCGGCCGTGGTCGACGCGCGCGGCGTGCTGCGCGCGGCCGCCGGCGATCCGGACTTCTTCACCGTCTGGCGCTCGTGCGCGAAGCCCTTCCAGGCCATGGCGCTCGTGGAATCCGGACAGTTCGACGAGCTCGCGTGGGGCGACGACGAGCTGGCGCTCTCCTGTGCATCGCATGGCGGCGAGCCGGAGCACCTCGCGCTCGCGCAGCGCATGCTGGATCGCCTCGGCCTGGAGCAGGGCGATCTGGTATGCGGCCCGCACGATCCGATTACCCGGCGTGGCGCGAAAATTCTCGCGCAGTCCGGCGAAGCGGCCACGCGCCTGCACAACAACTGCTCCGGGAAGCACGCGGCCATGCTGGCGCTGGCGCGCACGTCCGGGTGGCCGACGATGGGCTACGAGTCCTCCCGACACCCGGTGCAACATGCTGCGCTCGAACACGTCGCGCACTGGACGCGTGTGGACGCGCCGCGCATCGGCCAGACGGTGGATGGTTGCGGTGTCGTGGCATTCGGGCTGCCGTTGCGCGCCATGGCCGGGGCCTTCGCCCGGCTCGGTGACGCCGCGCGGCGCGGCGACGAAGTGCCGGCCCGCATCGTCCATGCCATGGTCACGCGTCCGTTCCTGGTTGGTGGGACGGATCGCTTCGACACCGTGCTGATGGAAGAGACCGAGGGGCGCGTCCTGGCCAAGGTCGGCGCCGAAGGCATTCATACCGTTGCCGTGCCGGACGCGGGCTTTGCCTTCACGGTGAAAGTGGAAGATGGCGCGTCGCGGGCGCAGTATCCTGCGGTCCTGCGTTTGCTCCAGTTGCTGGACGTGCTGCCGGATCCACTCGCAGCGCCGCTCGCGTCCTTCCTGCGTACGCCGATCATCAACACCCGCGGTGTGACCGTTGGTGAAGTCCGGCCGATGGCCTGACCAGCGCGTGGATTCGCTCCGCCGCGCGATGCTTTCATGATGCCGACGCCGGACGCTCCCACTAACATCGGAATGCTCGATCAGCCCACGCAGGAGCTGTTGCGACTGGCGATGGTGATTGCGGTCGGTACCGAGGTCACCATGCGCGCCGGAATGGCGCGTGCCGCGGCGGGCGAGCTGAATCCCGTTTGGGTGGAGGAACTCATTCTGCAATCGTATCTGTTTGCCGGCTTCCCGCGCGCGTTGAACGCGGCGCGGGAGTGGCGTCGGGTGTCCGGCCGCGCAGCGCCCGCGTCGGATCCCGATACGGATCCCCGCGAGGCCGCCGCATGGCAGGAGCGCGGCCAGCGCACCTGCGCCATCGTATACGGCGCCACGTACACGCGGCTGAGAGGCAACGTACGGGAGCTGCACCCCGCTCTCGATGCGTGGATGATCACGGACGGGTATGGAAAGGTGCTGAGCCGGCCGGGTCTGGAGCTGCGGCTGCGCGAATTGTCCATCGTGGTGACCTGCGCCGTACTGGAGCAGGACCGGCAGCTCCACGCGCATCTCCATGGTGCGCTCAACGCCGGAGCCACTCCCGGCGAGGTGGGGGAGGCACTGGCGCTGGTGTCGTCAACTGTGCCACCGGAGGCTGCGCGGCGCTTTGCACTGCTGTGGAACCGGGTGAGGCCCGAGTGAGCAACTTCATCGATCGCGTGGAAATTCAGGTCGAAGCCGGAACCGGAGGATCCGGATGCGTCTCGTTCCGTCGTGAGCACCGGGTGCCCATGGGTGGGCCCGACGGCGGCGATGGTGGGCGCGGTGGCGACATCACGGTGCGTGGCGATGACAATCTCGCCACACTGCTCGACTACACCTATCGAACGCGATTTGCGGCCGGCCGCGGCGAGCACGGAATGGGTTCCAACATGACGGGGCATGCCGGCAACAGCATCGTGCTGCCGGTGCCGCCGGGAACGGTCGTCCGCGACGCGAAAACCGGCGAACGGCTCGGTGAGATCCTCGCGAAGGATGAAGAGCTCATCGTCGCTCGCGGTGGACGCGGCGGAAAGGGCAACGCGTTTTTCGTATCGGCGACGCATCAGGCGCCGCGCGAGTGGCAGCCGGGTGAGGAAGGTGAAGCGCGCACGCTCGAACTGGAGCTCAAGCTCATCGCGGATGTCGGTCTCGTCGGCCAGCCCAATGCGGGCAAGTCCACGTTGCTCTCGGTCATCTCCGCCGCGCATCCCAAGATCGCCGATTATCCGTTCACGACGCTCGCCCCCAATCTGGGCGTGGTGCAGCTCAGCGATCATCGAACCTTCGTGGTAGCCGACATTCCTGGGATCATCGAAGGTGCGCACGAAGGTCGCGGCCTCGGGCTCACCTTCCTGCGCCACATCGAGCGTACGCGCATCCTCGCCGTGCTGATTCCGGTGGACGCGATGGACTGGCAGGCGGAGTACGATGCGTTGCGACTCGAGGTCGCCCGATATTCCGCGGACCTGGCGGCCAAACCGCACTGCGTGGTGTTCAGCAAGATGGACCTGCTCGGCGAACTGGAGCCGCCGCCCATTCACGCCCCGCACGCGTTCGGCATTTATGCGATCAGCTCGGCCGGCCGACTCGGCCTCGCCTCCCTGCTCGCAGCATGGTGGGATGAACTGTTGTCGCTCCGCCGGAGCGCGTCCACCGGAGCGGCCAACGTCGCTCTGCCCTGAGGAAGAGACCCGGCGCAAGGCGCTCGCGCTCGCGCTGCTTCCCGGCGTGGGGCCCAGCACGTATCAGAATCTCGCTGCGCAATTCGGGTCCGCCGAGCGGGCTTTCGATGATGCTCCCGGACTCCGAGGACATGATGCCGCGCTGGGGCGCGCGGGTGAGGTGCTCGTCGACGCGCGACATCGCGGCATCGCCACCATCCTGTCGGGTGAGACGGGGTATCCGGCGTCGCTGCTGGAACTCGCTGACCCGCCACCTTGTATGTTCGCGCTGGGCAACCTGGCGCTGCTGGAGCGGCCGTCCGTCGCCATCGTCGGGACGCGTGACGCAACGCCGTATGGCGAGCGCATCGCGCGCGAGCTGGCCACCGCTCTGGCGCGAGCAGGCGTGGTCGTCGTGAGCGGCATGGCGCGCGGCATCGATGCGGCCGCACATCGCGCGGCGCTCGCCACAGGCGGTTCCACGATTGCGGTCCTTGGTACCGGTGTGGATCTGGCGTATCCGCGCGGGCATCGCGAGCTGCACGGCCGGATCGCCGCGGATGGTTTGCTGCTCTCCGAGGAGCTTCCTGGCGATCGGGCATCGGCCGGCTCGTTTCCGAAGCGCAATCGTATCATCGCCGCGCTGGCGCGCGCGACCATCATTGTTGAAGCGCCCTTCAAGAGCGGAGCGCTCATTACCGCCGGGCACGCACTGGATCTGCACCGCGACGTGGCCGCCGTACCCGGGCGCATCGACGATCCGCAGAGCGCCGGTTCCAACGAACTCCTCCGCGATGGCGCGCAGGTCATCGCCAGCGTCGCCGATGCCTTGGCGCTCGTTGGCGTCACACCGCCTGTGCGCACGATGGCCGCCATTGACTCTCCGGCCGAGCAGGCGATCTGGGACGCGCTGGGGGGCGGCGCCCTGCACCTCGACATGCTGGCCAGTCGCTCCAGGCTCCCGGCTCGCGAATGTCTCGCCGCGGTGACCGCGCTCGAGCTGCGCGGCGCCATAGAGTGTGCGCTGACCGGCGAGATTCGCCGCCGGTGATGGCTTGCACGCGCCGGTCCTTACCTTTCAGCATGCCTCCGCGCCACCTGTACGTTCACGTCCCCTTCTGCGCTCGCCGCTGCTCCTACTGCGATTTCTCCATTGCCGTTCGCCGGACCGTTCCGGTGGCGGCGTACGTGGACGCCGTCGCGCGCGAGCTGGATGTGCGGTTCGGCGCAGACGCCGCCTGGGAGGTGGACACGCTCTATCTGGGCGGCGGCACGCCATCGCACCTCGGCGGCTGGGGCGTGGCGGAGCTCATGCGCGTCCTGCGGCAGCATGTCACACTGGCGCCGCGCGTCGAAGTTACGCTCGAAGCGAATCCCGACGACATCACGCCTGACCACGCGGCATCATGGCGTGTGGCCGGCATCACGCGGCTCTCCATCGGCGCGCAGTCGTTCGACGACGGTGCCCTGGCATGGATGCATCGAACGCACGATGCGGCGCGCATCGCGGTCGCGGTGCGCGACGCCCGCAGCGCCGGATTCACGGATCTGTCGCTCGACCTCATCTTCGCGCTGCCTGAAGCACTCCGGCGCGACTGGCACCGGGATCTCACGTTGGCGCTGGCGCTTCAGCCCACTCATCTGTCGCTTTACGGTCTCACCATCGAGCACGGCACTGCGCTCGCCCGGTGGCGTGATCGCGGACTCGCGACCGAGGCGCCGGATGAACGGTACGAGCAGGAGTTTCTTCTGGCGCACGAGCTGGCCGTGGCCAGCGGCTTCGAACATTACGAGGTGTCGAATTTTGGGCGGCCAGGATTTCGCGCGCGCCACAATTCCGCGTACTGGCACCAGGTTCCCTATGCGGGGGTTGGGCCGGCGGCGCACGGCTACGACGGAACGTGTCGTCGGTGGAATGCCGCGGCGTACGAGGAATGGCGGCGCGCCGTTGCCCTATCCCGTGACCCAGTGGCTGGCACGGAGGTCCTCACTGCAGAACAGCATGCGGCGGAACGAGTGTATCTGGGGCTGCGTACGATTGACGGCCTTCAGATGGGCAGCGGAGGAACCGAGCAGGTACAGCGGTGGCTCGCTGCGGGGTGGGGAACCCTGGAAAACGGTCGACTCCGCCTGTCTCCCCTTGGCTGGCTGCGCCTCGATGCGCTGGCTGGCAGCTTGACGATGGCCGGAAGTCCTTACTAGCTTTTGACTTATGACCGGAGAAGAGCTCACCGATCGCGAGCGGCGCGTGCTCGCGGCGGTCATCCAGTCGTACGTGGAAACAGCAGAACCCGCGGGATCGCGTGTCATTTCCCGCCGGTTCGGCCTTGGCGTCTCGCCGGCGACGATTCGCAACACCATGAGCGACCTGGAGGAAAAGGGGTTTCTCTTTCATCCGCACACCTCCGCTGGCCGCGTCCCAACCGACATCGGTTATCGCGTGTACGTGGACAGTCTGCTGCATTTCACTCCCCTCGACGCCGGCGCGCGGGATACGTTGCTCGAGCGACTCTCGGGCAGCGGAACCGCGATTGAAGCAATCCTGCGCCGTGCCGCACAAGTTCTCGGTGTGCTCACCCAGGAGTTGGGAGTCGCTCTGGCCCCGCGTCTCGATGAAACGCGCCTCGAGCGACTGGAGCTGATTCGTGTCTCGGCGGAACGTCTTCTTCTCGTCATGCGTTTGGGCGGAGGAGCCGCGCGCAGCATCTTCGTCGAGGTTCCGGGCGAGATTGCCGAAACGGTGGTGGCCGACGTCGCCATCGTACTCAATGAACGGCTGTCTGGCCTGACGTTGCGAGAGATCCGCTCCTCGCTGGCGGAGCGACTGCGCGATCGCAGCGACAAGGGAGGGGCTCGTGAGTTGCTCAACATTTTTATTCAGGGCGCGGATCAACTGTTCGAGCTCAGCCGACCACTTGGGGAGTCGCAGGTGCTCTTTGGCGAGGCATCAGTGCTCGCGGAACAGCCGGAGTTCGCGCGCGGAGAGAATCTGCGCAAGCTCGTTGCGCTCACGGATCGCCCAGAAACGTTGAGCGCGCTGCTGCGACAGCACACGGCCGCGCCCGGCATCTCCATCACGATCGGCACCGAGCACAGGGATCCGGCGCTCTCGGATTTCACGGTCGTCACGGCCGAGTACCATCTGGGAGCGCTGTCCGGAGTGATCGGCGTGATCGGGCCGACGCGCATGCCCTACGAGAAGGTTATTTCCCTGGTGACCCACACCTCGCGACTCATCAGCGATCTGCTGGAATAGCTCGCGCGGAGCGGGCGCGCCGCGATGCGGTGTCGCGCCGCGACGGGTCACCGGTCACTGCAGTGCCGGACTACACTGACGATCCACACTGGGACAGACGAGAACGATGGCAGACTACTATTCCGTGCTCGGCGTCGAGCACGGCGCATCAGACGAGGACATCAAGAAGGCGTACCGGCGGCTGGCCATGCAGTACCACCCCGATCGGAACGGCGGCGCGAAGGAGAGCGAGGAGCGCTTCAAGAGCATCACCGAGGCGTATGACATCCTGCGCGATCCCGACAAGCGCGCGGCGTACGATCGCTTCGGCGAGGCCGGTCTGCGGGGCGGGATGGGCGGTGGATTTCACCACGTCGATCTGTCCGAAGCCCTGGGCATCTTCATGCGCGACTTTGGCGGCTTCCCGGGCTTCGAGGAAATGTTCGGCGGTGGCCGTAATCGCGGGGGCCCGCGTGCCGGCTCCGATCTCAAGGTGAGCGTTCCACTCACGCTGACCGAAGTCGCCGAGGGCGCGGAGAAGCGAATCACCATCAAGATCCTGGATGCGTGCGAAGCATGCGAAGGCTCCGGCGCCGAATCGGGTACCAAGCCGACGCGCTGCGCCACGTGCGGTGGATCGGGTGAGGTGCGCCGCGCACAGCGCTCGTTCTTCGGTCAGTTCGTCAGCGTCGCGCCGTGTCCGACGTGTGCGGGGCAGGGCAAGACCATTGACACGCCGTGCCGGAAGTGCAAGGGCGAAGGGCGCGTGCGGGGCGAGAAAACCATCGCGGTGCAGATCCCGGCCGGCGTGTCCACAGGGCAGTACATGACGCTGCGCGCCATGGGAAGCGTTGGTCCCCAGGGCGGACCGCGCGGCGACGTGCTGGTCGTGTTCGACGTGGAAGAGGATCCGCGCTTCGAGCGGGACGGCGCCGATCTCTACACCGAGGTCCTGGTCACGTATCCGCAACTCGTGCTCGGCGCGGACGTCGAAGCGCCGAATGTGGTCGGGAACATCTCTCTGCGCGTACCATCCGGAACGCAGAGCGGGCAGGTCTTCCACCTTCGCGGCCGCGGACTCCCGCGCGTGAACGCGAGTGGATCGGGTGACCTTCACGTGCGCGTGCAGCTCTGGACGCCCCAATCGTACACGCCGGAGCAGGAAGCGCTGCTCGCGCAGTTGCAGGACACGGAGGGCGCGCTCCCCGCCAGACGGTCAAAGGGATTCTGGTCGCGCATGAAGGAGGCGCTGGGTGCCTGACCGCGGGCGTCACGGCGCGCCGTGACGACGTCATGGGTGGAGGTCCGGGTGTGCGGCATAGCCGAGAGCGGCCGGGACGCGGTGGTGCGCGCGCTCGTGCAGGCCGGGGCCGCCGGTGTTCAGGACGTAAATGGTGAACTGGTCACCCAGCTCGAGGATTCGGCGGACCGTGCTGCGCTCGATGCGGCGGTGACCTCCGCGAGTGCCGGTGCGCAGGTGCGGTACACGCCCACCGGCGCGTACGACTGGGCGCACGCGTGGCCCGTTCGCGTGGGCGTGAACCACGTCGGCCGGATTGCCGTCGCCCCGCCGTGGCTCGCCGCCGGCACTGCGAGCGCGGAGATCGCCATCCTCATTGACCCGGCCATGGCGTTCGGCACCGGCGAGCACGAGACCACGCGCGGTGTGCTGCATCTCATGCAGGCGGTCGTTCGACAGGGCGATTTCGTGGCCGATCTCGGAACCGGAAGCGCGGTGCTCGCCATCGCCGCCGCACGGCTGGGCGCCGCACGCGTCGCGGCGATCGAGCTGGATCACGACGCGATTGGCAACGCCGAGGAGAACGTTGCCCGCAATCACGCCGAAGACCGTGTCCATGTCATCGAGGGCGATGCCGGGATGCTGCTGCCGCTCCTGGCGCCCGTACGCGTGATCCTGGCGAACATCATCTCGTCGGTGCTGCTCGACCTGGCGGCGGCGATGCGTGCGGCACTGACGGCGGACGGCCAGGCCATTCTGTCCGGCATGCTGGCGACCGAACGCGAGGAGTTGCGGCGCGAGTTGGCGCGCAGACGATGGAAGATGGGAGCAGAGCTCGTCGAGGGAGACTGGTGGAGCTGCGTGGTCAGTCCGCGCTAGCGACGCTGTTCGCCGCCGAGCCCTTCGAATCGGGCAGGCCCGTGCTGCTCGGCGAGTCGGAAGCGCGCCATGCGCACGTGCGGCGCGTCGGCGTTGGCAGCCGGGTGTGTCTGGTGGATGGCACGGGCACGCGCGCGCAGGGTACGCTCGTGCGCCTCGCGAAAGCGCAGGCAACCGTCGCGCTCGAACGGGTCGAGCAGGTTCCGCCCTTGCCGGAGGTGCATCTGCTGGTGCCCATCGCCGATCGTGACCGCATGCTCTGGCTGGCGGAAAAGGCCACGGAGCTCGGCGTGACATCCTGGCGGCCCGTGATGTGGCGCCGGTCGCGCAGCGTGAATCCGCGCGGGGAAGGCGTGACGTTCCGGCAGAAGACGCGCGCGCGCATGATCGCGGCGCTCACGCAGTCGGGCGGCGCATGGCTCCCGGTCCTGTACCCGGATGCCACGCTGGAACGCGCGATCGCGGCCTGTCCGGCTGGCACGCGGTGGATGCTCGACGGTCTCGGTGACCCTGTGCCCATGTGCCCCATCGCCGCACCGGCCACGATCGCCGTGGGACCCGAAGGTGGATTCGAGGACGATGAGCGCGCCGCCCTGCTCGACGCCGGATTTCTGGCGGTGCATCTTGCGCCGCTCACGCTCCGCTTCGAAACGGCGGCCATTGCGGGAGTCGCGATGGCGCGCGCGGCGCTTTCTGCATTGAAGGAGGATGATCGTGACTGACACGGAGCAGTGTCTCTTCTGCAGAATAGCGCGCGGTGAAATTCCCGCGACCGTCGTCGCGGAAACCGCGGAGTGCCTGGCCTTCCGCGACATCACGCCGCAGGCGCCGGTACACGTGCTCGTCATTCCGCGCGCGCACGTGCGCTCGCTGAACGAGGCCGCGGGAACGTCGCTCGCCGGTGCCATCGTGGAGCTGGCCACGCAGGTGGCGCAGCGCGAAGGACTCGCGGATTCCGGCTATCGCGTGGTGTTCAATACGAACGCGGACGGCGGGCAGACGGTGTACCACCTGCACGCGCACCTGCTCGGCGGACGACACATGCACTGGCCGCCCGGGTGAGTCGCCGTTGCCGCGCGCCGCGCCGCTGTGGCGGCGTGCTTGACACCTTTTGCCGGAGCGCAATAGCTTCCGCAGGGATCGGCCACTGAACCGGCGCGCACGCGCCATGACGGGGGTAGGGGCTCCGTGTCGGAAATCATCATTCACGACGATGAGAACTTCGAGCGGGCACTCCGGCGCTTCAAGAAGAAGTGCGAGAAGGCCGGGATCCTCTCTGACCTGCGGAAGCACCGGCACTATGAAAAGCCCAGTGAGCGCAGAAAGCGGAAAGTGAATGCTGCCCGGCGCAAGACGCGTCGTCCCCGAATTGCCTGAGTGACGTGTCCGAGCTCCTCGCCCGATTGCAATCCGACCTCAACAGTGCCCGCAAGGCCCGTGACAAGGCCGGTGTGCTGCTGCTCGGCACATTGCTGGCGGACCTGAAGAATCGGCGGATCGAGTTGCTGCGCGATCTCACCGACGACGACGTGCGGGACGTGCTCCGCAAGGGGATCAAGCGGCGCCGGGAGTCGGTGGAGATGTACGAGAAGGGGGGCCGCGAGGATCTCGCATCGCGCGAACGGGACGAAGCCGCGCGCATCGAGCAATACCTTCCGGCGAACGTACCCGATGCGGACATCCGCGCGGCCGTGCGCACGGCGATCGCCGCCGGCGCCACGAGCATCGGCGCGGTGATGGGAACCCTCTTGCCTCAGTTCAAGGGACGGGCTGACGGTGCCACGATCAATCGCATCGCGCGCGAGGAGCTGGCCAGGCCGGGTGGCTGAGAGGCGCAGGCCGGACTGGCGGTGCGGGCGCGACAGGATTCCGTGGTGAATCGCCACGCGCTGGCTGTGCTGGAGTTTCCCGCTGTCGTGGCGCTGGTGGCGCAGCGCGCCAGCTCCGCGCTCGGAGCGGAGCGTGCTGGCACGCTCGAGCCGCACACCGATCCTGACTGGATCGCGCAGGAACTCTCGCGGGTCTCCGCGATGCGCGAACTCGGTCGCGGTGACCCGGCGATCCATCCCGAATCCATTCCTGATGTCCGCGCCCCGCTTGCCCGTCTGCGCGCCGCGGGCGCCGCGTTCAGCGGTGCCGAACTGCTCGACGCCGCCACGCTGCTGCGCTCTTCCCGACTCACGCGCGCGGCACTCCTCGATGACCGCAATGCACCATCCGCGCGCGTGCTGGAGTCATTGGCGCGACGGCTGCTCGTGGCGCAGCGCGAGGAAGCGGCCATCGAGCGGGCCATCGATCCGGACGGTTCGGTGAAGGATGAGGCGTCGCCCGCGCTGCGCCGCATTCGCCGAGAACTGCGTGGCGCCGGCGCGGACGTCGTGCGCATGCTGGAGCGCTTCATGGCGCGGCTCGAGCCGCATCATCGCGTGCCCGACATGTCGGTGTCGCTGCGCAATGGGCGATACGTGGTGCCGGTGAGGCGGGAAGCGCGAGCGGTGGTGGGCGGAATCGTGCACGGCGAGTCGGCAACGCGGGGCACGCTGTTCGTCGAACCCCCGGCCGCGATCGAGGCAGGGAATCGCATGGAGGAGCTGCAGGCGGATGAGTTGCGCGAGGTCAACCGCATTCTCGGCGAACTCAGTGATGCTCTTCGGCCCCTGCGCGATGCGCTTGCGGATGCACTCGAGGTGCTCGTCGTGCTCGACGTGCTGTACGCGCGTGCGCGGTTCGCCGACGATCTCCACTGTACCACCCCGGCGCTTGCCGCGCCGAGCGAAGGATTCGTGCTGCGTGATGCGCGCCACCCGTTGCTCCTGGCCGCCGGCGGCACCGTGGTCCCGTTCACGCTCGACATGACGGGTACGGCACGCACGCTGCTGCTCTCCGGCCCCAACACGGGCGGAAAGACCGTGCTCCTCAAGGCCGTGGGCCTCATCGCGGTCATGACGCAGTCGGGCATTCCGGCGCCGATAGGCCCGGAAAGCCGGATCGCCATTTTCGACGAGTGCTTTGCCGACATCGGGGATGAGCAGTCCATCGCGGCGAGCCTGTCCACCTTCAGCGCACACCTGCACAATCTGGGCGACGTACTGGAACAGGCCACCGCCAACTCGCTCGTGCTGATCGACGAACTGGGGTCGGGTACCGATCCGGCCGAGGGTGCCGCGCTGGGTGGGGCGATTCTCGAGGAGCTCACACGTCGCGGCACGATCACGGTGGCGACGACGCACCTGGGCGCGCTCAAGCTGCTGGCCGTGCAACAGGAGGGCATCATGAACGGCTCGCTGCAGTTCGACGAGGCAGCTCTGGAGCCGACGTATCACCTGCGGACGGGTGTTCCCGGCAGGTCGTACGGATTGAGCATCGCTCGCCGCCTGCGTCTCCCCGAGCACGTCCTGAAGAGCGCCGAAGCACGCGTGTCGCGAGAGGAACGCGACGTCGCGGTCCTGCTCGCCGAGCTGGAGCGGCGGGAGCAGGCGCTCGCGGCGCGTGATGCGGAACTCGCGGACATCGAGACGACGGCGCGCGAGCGCACAGCGCGACTCGCGGCGCGCGAGGCGAAGGTGCGGGACGCCGAGCGGGAGCTGGAACGACGCTCGCGGCAGGAGGCACGCCAGTATCTCCTCGAGGCGCGCCATGAGGTGGAGCGCGCCATCCGTGGCGCGCGGGAGAGCGCCGCGACGCCGGACGCCGCCCGTGCGGCGCGACGCCGCGTGGAGGAACTGGCCACCGAGCAGGCGGCCGCGCTGGATGCACTGGAACGCGCCACGCCATCCGGAGAGGACGCCGCGCCGGAAGCCGCGCCGCAGGCCGCGCCGCTCACACCCGGCGCAACGGTCGAAGTGCGCGCCCTCGGCGGACGCAGGGCGCAACTGCTGGAACTGCGCGGCGCCGACGCGCTCATCGCCATGGGATCATTTCGCCTGTCCGTTCCGATACAGGATCTATCTGCGGTACGCACGAACGCGCCGCCGCCGGAGCCGATCCCGCTCCGCGGGGCCCTGCCGGAAGAGCATGCGGTAAGCGAGATTGATGTGCGTGGACTTCGCGTGGACGAGATGGAGCAGGTGGTGATGCAGGCGCTCGATGCGGCGATTCGTTCGGACATGCCCGCACTGCGCATCATTCACGGCAAGGGAACCGGTGCGTTGCGTGCACGCGTGGCGGAGCTGCTGCGCGGCGACGCGCGGGTCCGCTCACAGCGCATGGGCGCCTGGAATGAGGGCGGCGCCGGCGTGACGATCGCTCAGATCCGCTGAACCGCGCATGATCAGCGACGAAACGATCGAGCGCGTGGAGCAGGCCGCGGACATCGTCCAGATCATCGGCGAACACGTGAACCTCCGACGCACGGGCGCGGATTTCCGCGGGCCCTGTCCGTTTCACCAGGGCACCAAGCGCAACTTCTCGGTGTCGCCCTCGAAGGGCATCTACTACTGCTTCGTGTGCCACGAAGGGGGAAGCGTCTTCACGTTCCTGCAGAAGCGGCTCGGCATGGACTATCCGTCCGCGGTGCGGTACGTGGCGGATCGCGTGGGGATCATCGTGGAGGAGGAGCAGCGGCGCCAGGGACCGGATCCGCGGCAGCCGCTGTGGGACGTGAATGCCGCGGTTGCCGACTATTTTCGCACGACGCTCTGGACCGGAGAGGAGGGTCGCGCAGCGCGCGACTACCTGGCGCTGCGCCGCGTATCACAGGAAGTGGCGGACCGGTTCGGCCTCGGCTTCGCGCCGCGCGATGCCGACACGCTGCGTACGCACTTCAACGCCCTCGGCATCGATGATGCGCAGCTCCTCGAGGCCGGCGTGCTCGTGCAGCGCGAGGATCAGAGCGGTCCGCGCCCCCGCTTCCGCAACCGGCTCATGTTCCCCATTCTCGATGCCCAGGGCAACTGCGCGGGATTTGGCGGCCGTCTGCTCGGTCCGGGGGAACCCAAGTACCTCAACTCCGCCGAGTCGAAGATCTTCTCGAAGGGCCGGCTATTGTACGGCTTTCACATGGCGCGTCACGTCATCCGGCGTGACGACCGCGTGATGATCGTGGAAGGGTATTTCGATGTCGTACGCCTCGTCTCCGCGGGGTACGCCTGGGTGGTGGCGCCACTGGGTACCGCGCTCACCGAGTCGCAGGCGGCGCTCGTACGACGCTTCACCAGAAACGCCTATCTGCTCTACGACAGTGACGAGGCGGGACTGAAGGCAACCTTCCGTGCCGGCGACGAGCTGCTCCGCCACGGGATGGCCGTGCAGGTCGTGACCCTCCCCGATGGCGAGGATCCGGACAGCTTCGTGGACAAGTTCGGCGGCGAGAAACTTGCCGCGCAGGTGGAGAATGCGATCGACGTGTTCGAGCGCAAGCTCCAGTTGCTGGAGCGCAAGGGGTGGTTCGCGGATCTGCATCGCAAGCGCCGGGCACTCGATCGACTGCTGCCGACGCTGCGCGCCACGGCGGATCCCGTGACGCGAGACATCTACCTGACGCGGACCGCCGAAGCGCTGGGCGTAACGCGCGCGGTGCTGGAGCGCGAAGTGAGTGCGGGGACGGGCGGCGCGCCGGCGTCGGCGGCTGTCGCGTCAGCCGGCGCGAACCGCCGCACCAGCAGCCACGGTGGACGTGAACGCAAAGAGGAAACCGGCACTCTGGCGCGCCTGCCTGGCACCCAGACCGAGCTGATTCGCATTCTGATTCACGACCGCTCGCGGCTGGAGGAAATCGCCGAACAACTCGGCCCTGACGCACTGTCTCATCCCGGCTTGCGGCTCATCTTTACCGCCATGCTCGAGCGGGCGCCCGATGCGTCCGCGAGCGAGTTGGCGGACGCGTTGCCCGAGCCCGTGCGACCGCTGCTGGACGCGCTGCTCGCGCAGCCGCCGGGCGAGGGATTCGACGCGCGGGCCGCACTCGATGGTGCAGTCGCGCGACTGCGCGACGAAGCCATGCGTCGCGAAATGCAGGAGAAGATGCGTGAGATGTCGCTCGCGAGCGACGAACAGAAGGACAGGCTGCTCGGCGAACTGGCGAATCTGACGCGGGATCGTCGCGCGCTGGGCGCGGCTGAACCCAAGCGATACTCTGGACGTTAACGATGAAGGAGGGGGCGTGCATCCGGATCTGAAGGCACTGTTGGCACTCCAGGAAAACGACGGCCAGGTCGCCGCGCTGGACAGGCAGCTCCACGATCTCGAGGTCCAGGAGCAGCGACTCGATCGCGAGCGCGAGGCGGTGGAAGCGGCGCGCGATCGAGCGCGCGAGAGCGCGGACGAGGAAGACGGCAAGCGCCGTGAGCTGACCCACAAGATCGAGGCGCATCGCTCGCTCCAGGAGCGACACGTGGCCGCGCTCGATGGCGTGCGCAAGGCGCGGGAGGCGGAAGCCGCCATGTCGCAGATCGACATCACCCGGCGTGCGCTCGCGCAGGAGGAGGGCGACCTGCACATGCTGGCCGGCAGGGTGACGGATCTGCGCCAGGCGGCGGACCTGCATGATCTGGAGCTCGAAGAACTCGCGCAGCGCCAGCGGGACCGACGGGAGGAGCTCGCGGCCGCGCGTGCAAAGCTGCGCGGCGAGCTGTCCGACGCGCGTGCCAGGCGTGACGAGACGGCCCAGCACGTCTCCCGTTCCGTGCTGTCCAAATACGAGCGCATTCGTGGGCGTGAGAAGTCCACTGCGCTGTATCCGCTCAGGGGCATGGCTTGCGGCCGGTGCAACACGGCTATTCCGCTGCAGCGGCGCAACGTCATCGCCGCCGGACGATCCATCGAGGTGTGCGAGGGGTGTGGCGTGCTGCTCTATGCAACAGCATGATGCTTGTTCGGTATCGGGTACGACCCTAGCTTTGGGAGCGTGACCGCTCCCACCGACCGTCTCCGCCAGTCCACCCGCTGGGTGATGCACGACGAGCCCGATGCGGCGGCGGTGAACGCGCTGGCGACGGCGCTGCATCTGCCTGATGCCATTTGCCGCCTGCTCGTGCAACGGGGCTTTGCCGACATCGACGAGGCCCGGCGCTATCTCCGACCAGGTCTCGATCAACTGCACGATCCACTGGCGTTCGCGGGCATGGACGTGGCCGTGGCGCGCCTGCAGGGCGCGATCCGCAACGGCGAGCGCATCCTCGTGCATGGCGATTACGATGTGGACGGCATCTGCTCCACGACACTGTTGCTGCGCGCGCTGCGCTACTGCGGCGGCACCGCCCTGCCGTTCATTCCGCGGCGCGTGGAGGACGGCTACGACCTGACGATGGCCGGGGTGAATGCCGCCGTTCGGGAACGCGCGAGCCTCATCGTGACCTGCGATTGCGGCACGACGGCGGTCGAACCGGTGCACGCCGCTCGCGAACTGGGCATTGACGTGATCATCACCGATCACCACCTGCCGTCGAGCGATGAGGTGCTGCCGGATGCGGTAGCCATTCTCAACGCGAAGCAACCTGGCTGCTCGTATCCGGACAAGGATCTGGCCGCGGTCGGCGTGGTCTACAAGCTGGCACTGGCGCTGGCTCGCGCCCTGGGCATGAGCGAAGCGCCAATTCACGACATGCTCGACCTCGTCGCGCTCGCCACGATTGCCGATATCGCGCCGCTCAAGGGCGAGAACCGCATCCTCGTGCGGCATGGGCTCAAGCTCATGCAGCATTCCCGAAACGTGGGCCTGCGCGCCCTGATTCACGCAGCCGGCCTGGAAGGCAAACCGCTTACGGCAGGCCGTGTGGGATTCATTCTCGCCCCCCGGCTCAACGCGGTGGGACGGCTCGATCATGCGCTGCGCGGTGTGGAGCTGCTCATGACGGACAGCGAGGAGGAGGCCAACGCCATCGCGCGCGTGCTCGAAGAGACCAATCGGCGCCGCCAGCAGCTCGATCGCGACACGCTGGCGGAAGCGATGGACATGGCAGCCGCGCTCGATATGGAGGAGACGTACGGCATCGTGCTGGCGCGCGAGGGGTGGCACGCCGGCGTCATCGGCATCGTGGCCTCGCGGCTGGTCGAGGAATTCTGTCGGCCGGTGATGCTGATCGCGTTGCACGACGGACAGGGCAAGGGATCGGGCCGCTCGACTGGCGGATTCGACCTGCATGCCGGGTTGACGGCGTGCCGTCACCTTCTTACACGCTATGGCGGACACAAGGCGGCGGCCGGCGTGTCCCTGCCGGCCGATCGCGTGAGCGAGTTCGCCGCGGCCTTCAACGCCGTGGCGCGCGAGCGGCTCACGCAGGCCGACTTCGTGCGCCGCGTGCATGTGGACCTCGCCGTTCCGCTGCCCGAGGCGTCGGAGGACCTCGAACGGCTGCTGCGTCACTTCGAGCCATACGGTGTGGGGAATCCGCAGCCGGTGTTCGTCGCCCGGGGCGTGCGACTCGCGGCGCCCCCTCGTATCATCGGCCGGCAGCGTGATCATCTCAAGCTGCGCCTGGCGCACGAGGATGCGCACATGGACGCCCTCGGGTGGGGAATGGCCGATCGCGCACGGGAGCTGGCGGACTCGGCGACTGTCGATGTGGCGTACCGGCTCGAGCGGGACGAATGGCATGGAGAGCAGCGGCTGCAGATCAAGCTGGCGGACATTCGACGGTAGCGATTCATGCGCATCGTGAGCGGCCGATGGCGCGGCCGGATCATTCTGGCGCCCACGGACCGCCGCGTGCGGCCCACGGCGGACCGCGTACGCGAGTCCTGGATGAGCATCCTGCAGTACGAACTGCCCGGCGCGCACGTGCTCGATCTCTTCGCGGGTTCGGGGGCACTGGGACTCGAAGCGCTCTCGCGCGGCGCGGCGCGAGCCGAGTTCGTCGACCTGTCGCGCCGGAGCCTCCTGGCGCTGCGCCGAAACATCGCGGCGCTTGACGCCGGCGACTCGAGTGTGGTTCACCAGGGCGATGCCGTTCGCTTCGTCGAGCGTCTCGCCGCCGGCGCATTCGACGTGGCGTTCGCGGACCCGCCCTACGAGATGGGGCTCGCCGGACGCATCGCGGCGCGCTGGCACACCGTTCCCTTTGCGACCGTGCTGGCTGTCGAACATTCCATTCGCGAGCCGCTGTCCGGTGCGGGCGACCTGCGCCGTTACGGCGATACCGCCATCAGCATCTTTCGAGGCGCCGTGCGCCGCGAACCGCACGCGCGTCCTGACCCCGCCACCTGACCACACCGCACATGACCACGGCCATCTACGCCGGCAGCTTCGATCCCATCACGCGCGGCCACGAGGATCTCATCCGTCGCAGCCTCGTGTTCGTGGATCACCTGGTGATCGCGGTGACCACGAACGTGGCGAAACAGCCGCTCTTTCCGGTCGAGGAGCGCATGCGCTTCATTCTGGCCTGTGTGAACGACCCGCGCGTTGATGTGCGCCAGTTCGACGGGCTCCTGGTGGATTTCGCTCGCGACGTCGGCGCCACCCTCTCGATCCGCGGACTTCGCGCGGTGGCGGACTTCGAGTACGAGTTCCAGATGGCCCTCATGAATCGCCATCTCAACGCCGATCTCGAAACGGTCTTCATGATGCCGCGGCTCGATCTGACGTATGTCAGCTCGAGTCTCGTCCGCGAGGTCGCGCGCTTCGGCGGCGACACGCGGGAGCTCGTGAACCCGGTGGTGCACGCCGCACTGCGCGAGCGATTCCGGAGCGCGTGAGCTTCATCGACGATCTGCGGCGCCGCGCGGCCGCTGTTATCCGCCGGATTGCCTTTCCGGAGTGCGGCGATGAGCGCACGCGTACCGCAATGCACCAGCTCAAGTCGCAGGGCATTGTCGAGCCCATCGCGGTGCTCTCGTCGGATGCCGGCCACGTTCGCCGCGGGTTCGACGAGGCGGGCATCGCGTGCGTTGACCCCGGCACCGATTCCCGGCTCGCCGCGGTGGCGGATCTGCTCCTGCGCCGGCGCGCTTCAAGGGGGCTCTCAGCCGCCGAGGCAGCGGCGCTGGCGCGCGATCCGCTGTTCTTTGCCGATGGGCTGGTCGCGCTCGACGAAGTCGATGGGTGCGTCGCGGGCGCGGTTCATGCATCCGCACACGTCGTCCGTGCAGCGCTCTGGTGCGTGGGCGCCGCGCACGCCGGCTCGACCGTATCGAGCGCGTTCTATCTGGTGCTGCCTCCCCGGTCCGGAAGCGGCGAGCGCGTCCTGACGTTCGCGGATTGCGCCGTCGTACCGGAGCCGACCGTCGAGCAGCTCGTGGAGATCGTGCTCGCCGCGGCGGCGGCGCGACGCACAGTCGTCGGGGACGAACCGCGGGTCGCGATGCTATCGTACAGCACGCTGGGGAGTGGGTCGGGCGGGTCGGTAGACCGGGTGCGGGCGGCGGTCGGGCTCGTGCGGCAGCGGGCGCCCGAGCTGCTGGTGGATGGAGAGCTGCAGGCCGATGCGGCGCTGGTCGAGTCGGTCGCCGCGCGCAAGGCGCCGGGCAGTCAGGTCGGGGGCGTGGCGAACGTGCTCGTCTTTCCCTCGCTGGACGCGGGGAACATCGCCTACAAGCTCGTGGAACGGCTCGTGCCGGCCATCGCGGTGGGGCCCATTCTGCAGGGAATCGCCCGGCCATGCGCTGATCTCTCGCGTGGAGCCGGTGCCGATGACATTATCAATGTTGCCGCGGTCACCGCGTTGCTCGCGGTTGAGTCGGGGCGCGTAATCACGGATGGAATTCGACGGGAGACGGATCCATGAGTTTCGCGATGCAGAAGAACGGTGAAGTGGTGGTGGTGGACGTGGCCGGCCAGCTGATCGTGGGCAACCGGCAGGAGCTCAAGCAGAAGGTGCTCGATGAGCTCGAAAAGGGGGAGCGCAAGTTCCTCATCGACTTCAGCCAGACCGGCTACATCGACAGCTCGGGGCTGGGCGTCCTCGTATCGCTGTCCAAGAAGATTCGCGAGCAGGGCGGTGAGTTGCGCCTCTCGAATCTCAACGATGATCTGAAGACCCTCTTCGAGCTCACCAAGCTCGATACGCTCTTCCAGATCACCGACACCCGCGAACGGGCGCTCCAGTCATTCTGAGCCAGAGCGGGATGTCGTCACGTCCTGATCGCGGCGGCATGCCGCTGCTGGACAGCCTGCACGTCGCGCTCGAACTGGAGATTCCCAGCGACGTGCGCTACATCGAACGGGTTGTCGAGGTCGTGACGCACCAGGTGTCGCGACTGGCGTACCATCCCCGACAGGTCACGCTCAACCTGCCGGTGGCGCTCACCGAAGCGTTGTCGAATGCCATCCTCCGCGGGAACGCCGACGTGACGCAGCGCCGCGTGCGGATTCGCTGTGACGTCAACCGCGAGCGCGTCATTCTCGAAGTCGTGGATGAGGGGTCGGGCTTCGACCTGCTCGCCTGCATGCAGGATCCGACCAGTCCGGAGAACCTCGTGCGCGAGGATGGGAGGGGCCTCTTTCTCATGGCGCGCCTCATGGACCGCGTCGAAAGCTTCACGAATCACGGGAACGTCGTACGCATGACGTTGCACCGGCATGATTGAGCTGCCGACGATTCTCAGCAGCTTCCGCGACGCCACCGGATGCAGCGCGGCGGTCTGGCTCGGTGATGAGGGGCATCTTCCCACCCGGGTGGCGACCTCCGTGCCGGCGGTCGGCATCCTGGGGTGGACGCCGCCGCTCGACAGCGGGCCCCCCACCATGGTGGAGTCACCAGGGGGGCCGGTGCTGGTCGCGAGCATACCGGGACGGCGGCGTGCATGGCTCGTCCTCGGGCCCTCCTCTGATGCCCTGGCTTCACCCGAGCGCTGCGCCGGATTTCTCCTTCCTGTCGTCTCCCAGTACCTCCA
>Ga0070683_100000230_pt1 | contig 38094 bp, 39 predicted proteins | sample KBSC713LmetaG_FD_64662 | JGI IMG/M metagenome (GOLD analysis project Ga0070683, IMG submission 64662) | Corn rhizosphere microbial communities from Kellogg Biological Station, Michigan, USA - KBS C7.1-3L metaG | ecosystem: Host-associated > Plants > Roots > Rhizosphere ... | reverse complement strand
GACCTGCTCCTGGTGACGGCCGTGGTCAAGCTGGGCCTGGCCGTCGTCGCCGTGCTCGGCGTGTACCTCCTGGTCCGGTCCTACGACGCGCCTCCGGCGGCGGCGTACGTCGCCGCCGTGCTGGCGCCGATGGGCGGCATGACCCAGTACCTCGACCTGCCCTCGTGGGCGGCCGCGGAGATGATCTGGGCGCTCTTCCCCTGGGTGTGGTGGGCCCTCCGGCGGACGATGCTGCGTGGCGCCAACCCGCTCCCGGCCCTGGCCACGGGCTACCTCCTGGTGACCGTGGGCTACGTCTTCGGCACGATCATGCTGATCGTGGCGATCGTCGCCTGCCTGGTCGACTGCGCGGTCCAGCACGACCGTGCCGCGGCGGTCCGCGTGCTCGGCGCCGGGCTGCTGCTCGGGCTGGTGGCGCTCACCGTCTATCTCCCCGGCGTGCTGACCGCATCGGTCACGGCCCGGGCCGAGATCTACGGCACCTCGCCGGACAAGTTCACGACCGACCCGCTCGCGCTGTTCGGTGCCGTCCTGCCGACGGCCGCGGTGCCCGGTGCGGACGTTCCCCTGCTGCCGTACGTCTACCTGGCCTGGCTGCTGCCGATCCTGCTCTGGCTGGACTGGGGCCGGGTGCGTCGAGGCTGGCGTCCGCTCTCCGGCCTGCTGGTCGTGACCGTGGTGACGCTCGGCATCGTCGCCGGACCCTCCCAGCTCGGCCCCCTGCGGTACCCGCTGCGCATGCAGCCGTTCCTGGTGCTGGCGTTCGCGGTGCTGCTGATGGTCGCCTGGACCCGGTTCGGGCTCGCCCGACCCGCGCCGGTCCGGCTCGGGCTGTCCTGCGCGTGGGTGGTCCTCGCGGCCGTCGAGTCGGCGGTCCGTGCCCCGTCGGAGTGGCCGGCGCAGGCCTGCTCCGTGGTGCTCGTCGGGGCCGCGCTGGCGCTGCTCTGGTGGCTCCTGCGCAGCGGACGACGCGCCTGGCTGGCGCCGGTCGCCGGCGCGGTGACGCTGGCCGCGTTCGGGACGCAGCACGTGTTCTTCCGCACCCCTCCTTCTCCGCAGCGCAACGCCCCGACCGAGCTCGCGGCGTACCAGGGGTGGTATCCCCGAGCCGTGGGTGACCTGCTCGAGGTCGGCACGACGCAGCCGCTGGTGCAGACGCATCCCGGCGCAGCACGCGACCTGCCCATCGGCTCCGCGTGGTACCTCACCGGCATCAGCTCCTCGAGCACCTACACCGCCATCAGCCACGCGGCGTACAAGGACCGCTACTGCGTCTACTACGAGGGCAGCACCTGCCCCGCCCTGCTCGCCACGCTGTTCAGCGTGGAGCCGGCCACCGGCCAGGAGCGGGTCGACCTGCTGGGGGTCAGCTCGCTGCTGCTGGTCCGGGACTCGTACCGGGCCCGGACCGTCGCCCACCCCCCGCCCGGGTGGCGGGTCGCCGAGCGCACGCCGTACGCCGTGCTGTGGACCCGGAGGGCGCCGCTGCCCGGGGCGGGGAGCGTCGCCTGGACCTCGCCGGGGACCTCGGTGTCCGCGGTCGACGCCGGCGCGACCAGTACGGCGTTCCGCGTGGACCGGGTGCCCGCCTCGGGTGGGACCGTCGTGCTGCGGCTGCTCGACTGGCCCGGCTACTCGACCTCGAAGGGGTCGATCGAGGATCCGGTGGACGGGTATCTGCTGACCGTTCACGTGCCGGCGACCGCGACCGGTGAGACGGTCGACGTCGCCTTCCACCCGCCGGGCTGGGCGGCCGAGGTCGCCGCGTGGGCGCTGGCCGTTCTCGTCGGTGCGGCCTGGTCGGTCGTCGTGTGGGTCGGCCACCGGCGTCGGCCGGTCAGCGCGCCGCGAGGGAGGGGCTGAGGCTCAGCGGGCCCGGCCCTGCAGCGTGGCGACCGTGTCGTGCTTCGCGTTGGTGAAGGTGATGGTGTCGACCGTGCCGTCGGTCGAGACGTCGACGCGCGTGGCGTGACGGAGGGTCCTGGCCAGCCGTCCGCCGGGACAGCCGGGCCTCACCGGTGTCGTCGCCCGGGCGAACGAGAAGGCGTGGTCGATCCTCACCGAGTAGGTGCCCAGCGCCGCATGGCAGCGCACGCTGGCCAGGGTGCCGTCCTCGAACCGCACCCGCGCGTCCCGGACCGGCTTCCCGTCGTGGAGTGGAGCCCACGGGTGCCCCTCGACCTTGCTGGGGAGGGCGGTGTCCACGGCGTGATGGATGACCGACTCGGCCTTGTCCTTCGCCCAGCTGACGCCGAACCCGGCGACGACGGCCACGACGACCAGCGCCAGGATCACCTTCATGTGCTCGAACCCTTCCCCGATGACGGCAGGGAGAGGCTAGACGAGGCGGGCGCGCCTGTCCGACGAACCGCCCCACGTGGGTGGGATCCGCTCAGCTGGCCACCGGCGTCTGCGCGTCGGCGTCCGCCGGCGCGTTGAGGCGGTGGCGCGGCGAGTACTCCTCCGCGTGGATGCGCGCGATCTGGCTGAGGACCCGGAATCCCCGGCCCCGCGGGTGGCCCTGCACCGGCCGCTCGGCAGGCGTCTCTCGGGCCAACGTCTCCACCGGACTGCCGCTCATCACCATCGAGCTCATCGCGATCCCCCCGGAATCGTCCGTGGCGGCCCCCCATAGGCTCACCGTCCCGGTGGTCCATCCCCGGTCCACCGTTGATCACCATGGTGGGCCCAAGCCGGCCGACAATCCAGGTTTCCTCCGAGATTTTACGTCCGGCCCGACCACGGATCCCGCCGTCGACGGGCGCCGATGCCACGGGTTCCGTCGGGGACAGGTCGTTCAGCGGGGCAGTCCCGACGCGCGCCACGCCCCCGGGCCGTGCGGGTGGACGACGCGGTGGAGCCGGCGCGGTGCGTTCCAGTCCGGCGTACGCCGCGGCGGCAGGGGCGCGGGTCCGCCGCGCGCGGCCAGGACTCCGACGAGTGCCGCGAGCTCCTCCGGTGTCGGCTCGCCCCGGACCACGCGCAGGAACGGCGGCCGGTGGTCGGCCGGATCCCTCGTCGAGTCGTTCACAGCGGGATGTTCCCGTGCTTCTTGCTCGGCAACAGCTCGCGCTTGGAGCCGAGGAGGCGCAGCGCCTTGACGATCTCGATGCGCGTCTCGTGCGGCGCGATGACGCCGTCGACGTACCCGCGCTCGGCGGCGACGTACGGGTTGGCGAGCGTGTCCTCGTACTCCGTGATCAGCTCGGCGCGCCGCGCCTCCGGGTCGGCGGCCTCCTTGAGCTCGGTGCGGTACAGGATGTTCACGGCCCCCTGTGCCCCCATCACCGCGATCTGCGCGGTCGGCCAGGCCAGGTTGATGTCGGCGCCGAGGTGCTTGGAGCCCATCACGTCGTAGGCACCGCCGTAGGCCTTGCGGGTGATGATCGTGACCAGCGGGACCGTCGCCTCGGCGTAGGCGTAGATCAGCTTCGCACCGCGTCGGATGATGCCGTTCCACTCCTGGTCGGTGCCGGGGAGGAAGCCCGGGACGTCGACGAAGGTCAGGACCGGGATGTTGAACGCGTCGCAGGTGCGCACGAAGCGGGCCGCCTTCTCCGACGCGTCGATGTCGAGCGTGCCGGCGAACTGCATCGGCTGGTTGGCCACCACACCCACGGAGCGGCCCTCGACGCGGCCGAACCCGACCACGATGTTGGGCGCGAACAGCCCGTGCACCTCGAGGAACTCCTCGTCGTCGAGGACGGCGGTGATCACCTCGTGCATGTCGTAGGGCTGGTTGGCGCCGTCGGGGATCACCGTGTCGAGCGTGCGGTCGAGGTCGGTGATCTCGAGGTCGGCGTCCTGCCCGAGCCCCGATCCGTCGTACGTCGGCGCCGGGTCGAGGTTGTTCTGGGGGAGGTAGGACAGCAGCGTCTTGACGTACTCGATCGCGTCCTCCTCGTCGGAGCCCATGTAGTGGGCGTTGCCCGACCTGGTGTTGTGGGTGCGCGCCCCACCCAGCTCCTCCATCGTGACGTCCTCGCCGGTGACCGTCTTGATCACGTCGGGACCGGTGATGAACATGTTCGACGTCCCGTCGACCATCACCGTGAAGTCGGTGACGGCCGGCGAGTAGACGTGCCCGCCGGCGCAGGAGCCCATGATCAGGCTGATCTGCGGGATGACGCCCGACGCGTGCACGTTGCGGCGGAAGATCTCGCCGTACAGCCCGAGCGAGACCACGCCCTCCTGGATGCGGGCACCCGCTCCCTCGTTGATCCCGATGATCGGGCAGCCGGTCTTCATGGCGAGATCCATGACCTTGGTGATCTTCTCGCCGTACACCTGGCCCAGCGAGCCGCCGAAGATCGTGAAGTCCTGGCTGAACACGCACACCTGACGACCGTCGACCGCGCCGTAGCCGGTCACCACGCCGTCGCCGTACGGCCGGCGCTTCTCCAGGCCGAACGCCGTCGACCGGTGTCGGGCGAGCTCGTCGAGCTCCACGAACGTCCCCTCGTCGAAGAGCATCTCGATGCGCTCGCGCGCGGTCTTGCGACCCTTCGCGTGCTGCTTCTCGACCGCCTTCTTCGACGACGCGTGCACGGCCTCGTCGAGCCGTCGGTGGAGGTCCTCGAGCTTCCCGGTCGTCGTGTGGATGTCGATGCCGGAGCTCGGGTCGGGGACGTCGGTGCCCTGTCCGGGTGCCGTCGTCGGCTGCTTCGTGGGTTGCGCGCTCACCTGCACGACACTAGTGCCCGTGAACCTCCCCTCTCCACGTGCTCCGCTCGACCTCACGGCCCTGCAGGAGGCGGCCGGTCCGGGGTGGACCGTCCGCCTGCACGAGGCGGCCGGGTCGACGAACGCCCTGGCAGCCGCGGCGCCCGAGCGCGGCCTGGTCCTGGTGGCCGACCACCAGACGTCGGGACGTGGCCGGCTGGGCCGCGCGTGGGTGACACCGCCCGGAGCGGCCCTCACCTTCTCGGCCGTGGTCGACCCGGTCGTCGACGACGAGTGGTGGCCCCTGGTGCCGCTGGTCGCCGGGTACGCCGTCGCCCGCACGGTCCGCGGGTCCGTGAAGTGGCCGAACGACGTACTGCTCGGCGAGCACAAGGTCTGCGGCGTCCTGGTCGAACGGGTCCAGGTCCGGGCGCACGGCGGCGAGAAGCCGCTGGCGGTGGTCGGCATCGGCATCAACGTCGACCAGACCGAGGACGAGCTGCCGGTCACGACCGCGACGTCGCTGGCCCTCGCGACGGGTCCGGCGGACCGGACCGAGCTGTTCGGCGACGTGCTCCGTGAGCTGAGGCGGTGTCTGGGCACGCTCGCGGCGTCCCCGCACACCTTCGTCGCGGGCTACCGGGCCCTCTGCACCACTCTCGAGCGCGACGTCCGGGTGGACCTGCCCGACGGCTCCGTGCTGGAGGGGCGGGCCACGGAGATCGACGACCACGGCCGGCTCGTGGTGAGTCCGCCGTGGGACGGGACTCCGGCCGGGCCCGGCCCGGTCACCGGGGTGGCCGTCGCCGCCGGCGACGTGGTGCACGTGCGACCGGGGGGCATCTCTCCCCGGCCGCAGCCTGCCGCGCGGCGCCCGGGCGACGACCGAGGCTAGGGGGACACGCCCTCTCAGTGCCACACTCAGGCCGTGGCCATCTCACCCAAGCTGCTGACCGACGGCGAGACCGTGGTCGTCGACACGCGCACGCATCCCAAGGCACTGATCCTGCCGTCCGTCATCCTGGTCGTCCTGCTCGCGGCGGCGATCTACCTCGACCGCAAGACCGGGAACGGCACGGTGAGCCTCGGCGAGTGGATCGTGGCGCTGCTGGTGTTCGTCTGGTTCGTGCTCCGGCCGTTCCTGGACTGGCTCACCTCGACGTACACGATCACCAACAAGCGGCTGATCACGCGTGAGGGCCTGGTCGCGCGGCGAGGGCACGACATCCCGCTGATGCGGATCAGCGACGTCGCCTACGACCAGGGCATCGTCGACCGGATGCTCGGGTGCGGCACCCTGGTGATCAGCGACGCCAGCACGCACGGCTCGGTCCGGCTGCACGACATCCCGCGGGTGGAGCAGGTGCAGCGCCAGCTCACCGAGCTGCTCGGTGGGTCCGGCGGTCACGCCGCCGAGCGACGGGACGATGACGGAACCTGACGGGAACCCCGCCCAGCAGCTGGAACAGGCCATCCTGGGCGAGGACGTGGTCTTCAACGCCCTCGACGTGGCCGCCGAGACCGGCGCCAGCATCGAGCAGGCCCAGCGACTGTGGCGCGCCCTCGGGTTCCCCGACCGGGGCAGCGAGCGGGCGTTCACGCAGGCCGATGCCGACGCGGTATCGACGCTGCTACGCCTGGTCGACGACGGCGCGATCGACTTCGACATGGCCGTCGACCTCACCCGCGCTGTCGGCCAGACCATGGCCCGCCTGGCCGACTGGGAGGTGGCCACGCTCGTCCACCGGGTCCAGGAGATGGAGGCGGGGGACGACGCGACCGGCTCCCGCGCGACCGCAGCGCTACGACTCCTCGATGCCCTGAACGGGCCGTTCGAGGGGCTCCTGGTCTACGTCTGGCGCCGGCACCTGGCCGCGGCCGTCGCCCGGGTGGAGGCGCTCGGCGCCGAAGACGCCGACCTGCACACCACCGTGCTGACCGTGGGATTCGCCGACATCGTCCAGTTCACCGCGCTCACCAACCGCCTGGACCACGACCGGATCGGCGACCTGGTGGAGATCTTCGAGTCGCGGTGCGCCGACGTCGTCGCGGGCCAGCACGGCCGGGTGATCAAGAGCCTGGGCGACGCCGTGCTCTTCGTGAACGAGGACCCGATCCGCGCCTACGACACCGCCGAGGGCATCATCGCGGTGGTCGGCCGCGACCAGCGGATGCCCGACGTGCGCGTGGGCCTGTCGACCGGGTCGGTGGTGATGCGGCTCGGGGACGTCTTCGGGCCCCCGGTGAACATGGCCGCCCGCCTGACGGCCGTCGCACGGCGCAACCGGATCATCGTCGACGGCGCCACCGCGGACCGCCTCCCCGAGGACCAGTTCGAGGCTCGCGCCCTTCCGGCCCGGCCCGTCCGGGGGTTCGGACTGGTCGAGCCGGTGGCCGTTCGGCGTCACTAGCGCATGGTCCGAACGGCCTAGGTCGGTGACACGACGCGAGGAATTTACCCTCGTGGAGCGGCGAGTTGTGCCATTCCCCGGCGCGAGAGGGTGTTCGCTCCGTATTTTCAATGCGTGCTCAAGGTCCAGGACGTCGCCGTCGATCCGGTCACCCGCCGGGTCTGGCGTGATGAGCGCGAGATCGTGTTCTCGCGCAAGGAGTTCGACCTGCTGCATTTCCTGATGCAGCGGGCCGGTTCTGTGGTGTCCCGTGACGAGCTCATGCTGACCGTCTGGAACACGACGTTCTGGACGTCGTCGAAGACGATCGACGTGCACCTGGGCTGGGTCCGGCGCAAGCTCGGCGACGACCCGAGCTCGCCGAGCCTGATCACCACCGTCCGAGGCCACGGTCTCCGCTTCGAGCTCCACGCGCCCGGCACCCCCGACGCCCTGCGCGACTCCGAGCCGGCCGAGGCCCGCACCGCCTGACGGGTTCTCTACGCTTCACCGGGTGAGCCCCGGCCAGTCGCGCACGCCGTACGACGGCACGCCCGTCGACGCGCCCGTCGATGCGCCCGTCGATGCGCCCGTCGATGCGCCCGTCGTCGCCCCCCAGGTGGCGGTCGTCGGCGGCGGTCAGCTGGCCCGGATGCTGGCGGAGCCGGCCGCCGCGATGGGCGTCCCGCTGCGCCTCCTCGCCGAGGCTCCGGGCGCCTCCGCAGCCCAGGTGATCCCGGACCACGTGGTCGGCGACTACACCGATCTCGCCACGCTCCTGGACCTGGTGGTCGGCTGCCGGGTGATCACCTTCGACCACGAGCACGTCCCGTCCGACCATCTGCACGCGCTGGAGGAGGCCGGGGTGGCCGTCCGTCCCGGTCCCGGAGCCCTGGTGCATGCCCAGGACAAGGTCGTGATGCGCGACGCGCTGGCCGGACTGGGCGCCCCGGTGCCGCGCTTCCGCGTCGTCACGGACCCCGAGGAGGTCGCGGACTTCGGCCTGCCGTGCGTCCTGAAGACCAGCCGCGGCGGGTACGACGGCAAGGGCGTCTGGTTCGTCGGTACGCCGGACGAGTGCGCTCCGGCGTTCGAGGTGGCGGCCGCGAGGGGGGTCTCGATCCTGGCCGAGGAGCGGGTCGACTTCCGGCGCGAGCTGTCCGCCCTGGTCGCACGAAGCCCGAGCGGCCAGGCCGCGGCCTACCCCGTCGTCGAGTCGGTGCAGCGCGACGGCATCTGCCACGAGGTCGTCGCCCCTGCGCCCGGACTGCCGGCCCACCTCGCGACGCAGGCCCAGGAGCTCGCCCTCCGGATCGCCCGCGAGCTCGACGTGACCGGCATCCTGGCGGTCGAGCTGTTCGAGACCGTCGACGGGCGGATCCTGGTCAACGAGCTGGCGATGCGCCCCCACAACACCGGTCACTGGACGCAGGACGGTGCCGTCACCTCGCAGTTCGAGAACCATCTCCGCGCCGTGCTCGACCTGCCCCTCGGGTCACCGGTCGCCCGCAGCCCGTGGACGGTGATGGTGAACATCCTCGGCGGCCCTGCCGAGGTGGGGGGCCGGCTGTACGACGGATACCCGCACGCGCTCGCCCGCGACCCGCTGCTCCGGGTCCACCTGTACGGCAAGGAGCCGCGGCCCGGGCGCAAGGTCGGTCACGTGAACGCCTACGGCGACGACCTGCAAGAGTGTCGGGCACGCGCCCGCCACGCGGCCGCGTGGTTCGCCGGTGAGCTGGGAGACGAGAGCGAGTGAGCAGGTGACCGAGCATGGCTGACGCGCCCACCGTGGGCATCGTGATGGGCTCCGACTCCGACTGGCCGGTGATGGAGGCAGCCGCGGAGGCGCTGAAGGAGTTCGACGTCGCCTACGAGGCCGACGTCGTGTCGGCCCACCGGATGCCCGACGAGATGCTCGGCTACGGGCGCGAGGCCGCCGACCGGGGGCTGTCGGTGATCATCGCCGGCGCCGGGGGAGCGGCGCACCTGCCCGGCATGCTGGCCGCGGTCACGCCGTTGCCGGTGATCGGCGTCCCGGTCCCGCTCGAGCACCTCGACGGCATGGACTCCCTGCTCTCGATCGTGCAGATGCCTGCCGGGGTCCCGGTCGCCACCGTCGCCGTCGGCAACGCCCGCAACGCCGGGCTGCTCGCCGTACGCATCCTGGCCGCGGCCGATGCCGACCTGCGGCAGCGGATGCTCGACTTCCAGGCCGACCTGCGCCGTACCGCCCAGGAGAAGGGCAAGAAGGTCCGCTCGGCCTCCGGCCGGAAGCTGGGGTTCTAGCCCCTCTGATCCCGCGGGCCGTCGATCAGGCCGGTCGCGGGTCGTCGCGGCGACGCCACTCGATCGCCGGGCAGGTGTCCATCACCATCGGGGTCCCGGCCTGCGTGGTCCGCCGGAATGCGTCGAGGTCGATGACGCCGAGCTGGAACCACACCCCCTGTGCGGCGACCGCCATCGCCTGGTCGGCGAACTCGCCGGCCGCGTCCGAGCGGCGGAACACGTCGACGACGTCGATCGGGAAGGGCACCTCGGCCAGCGTGGCGTAGCCCGGTTCGCCGAGCACCTCGCCGTCCTCCTCCCCGAAGCGCGGGTGGATCGGCACGATGCGCTTGCCGCGCCGCTGCAGGAGCTCGGCGATCGAGTACGCCGTGCGCCCGCGGTCGCCGGAGAGGCCGACGACGGCCCAGGTACGGAGGTCGTCCAGCATCAGGTCGACCCACTCGTCGCGCTGCCACTCACCCATGCCGCCAGCCTAGGCACGCGTGGGCAGGGTCAGCCGCCGTGCCGGGCCCGGTGCACAGCGTTCTTCGCGCGGTTCTGGCAGCGGGTGGAGCAGAACCTGCGGCCACCGTTGCGTGAGGTGTCGAGATGGACCCGGTCGCACCGGTCCGCTGCGCACACGCCGAGCCGTCCCGCGTGCGCGGTCCCGAGGGCCATGGCGAGCCCGGCCGCGATGCCGGCCGACCAGCCGACGCCGAAGCTGTCGTCCGGACCGTGGAAGTGCAGGTTCCACACGCCCGGGCCGTGCGTGTCCAGCTGGGGCCGGGCGCCGGTACGCCGGAGGAGCACGTTGACCCGCCGGGCCGCGGTCGCCAGGTCTCCCCGGTCGATGTCCTCGATCACGCGGCGGGCCTCGGTCACGGTGCTGCCGATCATCCGGGCGTCGTCGGCGCGGACGGCGCGAAGGGTGACGTGGTAGCCGTGGCCGTTGAGGCCGTCGCGGACTGCGGCCCGGAGCTCGCGGTCGTCCGTGGGGCTCGCGACCGTGTGGCCGCCGTCGAGGCCGGGGGTGAGCCGGTTCACGAGGGTCACGGTGGTCTCGAGCAGGGTTGCAACGTGACTGTCGAACAGCATTTGACCAGTCATACACACAAGTGGCACGGTGGGCAACGCCATGACTGTCAAAACACAGGACACCAGTCACGCGCGGTTGCCACGCGAGGTGCAGATCCTGGTTGCCGCACGCGTCGTCGACCGTCTCGGCGGCTTCACCCTGACCTTCCTGCCGCTGCTGCTGGTGACGGCGTACGGCGCGTCGTTGCGCGCCGCGGGCCTGGTCGCGGCCGCGTTCGGAGTCGCCACCATCCCGAGCCGCTTGCTCGGGGGCCGGCTCGCAGACCGGTGGGGCCCTCGCGCCACGATCGTGCTGGGGCTGACCGGATGCGCGTTCGCGCAGCTCGGCCTCGCGGTGGCGCCCGGCCTCGTACCGGCGTTCGCCGCGGCGCTCCTGCTCGGGCTCTGCTTCGAGATCTACGAGCCTCCGAGCCAGGCGCTGCTGGCCGACCTCACTCCGCCACCCCAACGGGCCGCGGCGTACTCGGCACTCGGTGCCGCGATCGCGGCGGCCGGAGTCGTGGCGGGCGTGCTCGCCGCTCTGCTGTCCGGCTTCGGGATGCGCTGGCTCTTCGTCGCGGACGCCGTCACCTGCGTCGCCTGCGCAGCGGTGGTGAGGTTCGCACTGACCGGCGGTGCTCCCGACCGGGTGCCTGGCCATGAGCGAGGGTCGAGCCCGTGGCGCGACCGCCGGCTCCTGGCGATGTTCGCCGCCGGCATCGCGTTCGCGACGGCCTACATGGTGATGCTGGGTGGGCTCCCGCTGGCGCTCCACCACGAGGGTGTCGAGCCGGGGTGGGCAGGCGTCCTGATCGCCGTCTCCGCGACCACCGTCATCGCCGGGCAGCGACTCCGGGCCGCGTTGCCGGCCGGCTGGGGTCCCTTCGCCCGGATGGCGCTCGGGTATGTCGTGCTCTCGCTGGGCCTGGCGTCGGCCGCGCTCGCCTCGATGACCGACACCGGCGCCGCCTACCTGGTACCGGTAGTCGTGTGGAGCCTCGGTGACGTGATCCTCCTGGGGGAGCCGTTCGCCGTCGTCGCGGACCTCGCGCCCGAAGAGGCGCGCGGCCGCTACCTCGCGGCGTACGGCGTGTGCTGGGGCGTCGCCACCACCATCGGGCCGCTGGTGACGACCGGACTCGTCGCCGTGGGTGGCCCCGGGTTGCTCTGGCTCTCGTGTGCCGGACTCTGCGCGATGCTGTCCATGGCCCAGAGCCCCCTCCGGGCCGCGGTTACCCGAAAGTAGAATCCGCCCCATGGCAGACGAGTTCCCACTCTTCGCCCTCTCGGAGGAGCACCGAGCGATCCGCGAGGCGGTCCGCGAGCTGTGCGAGGCCAAGGTCGCGCCGTACGCAGCGGAGGTGGACGAGGAGAGCCGCTACCCCGAGGAGGCCGCCAAGGCCCTGCAGCAGGCGGACTTCCACGCGCCGCACGTGCCCGAGGAGTACGGCGGCGCCGGGGCCGACGCGCTCGCCACGGTCCTGGTGATCGAGGAGATCGCCCGGGTCTGCATGAGCAGCAGCCTGATCCCCGCCGTCAACAAGCTCGGCTCGCTGCCCCTGATGATCAGCGGCTCGGAGGAGCTGAAGAAGCACTACCTGACCAGGCTGGCCTCGGGTGAGGGCGGCTTCTCCTACTGCCTCTCCGAGCCCGACGCCGGGTCCGACGCCGCTGCCATGAAGACCCGGGCCGTCCGTGACGGCGACGAGTGGGTGCTCAACGGCGTGAAGCGCTGGATCACCAACGCCGGCGTGAGCGAGTACTACACGGTGATGGCCGTCACCGACCCGGACCTGGAGCCGGAGAAGCGCAGTCGCGGCATCTCGGCGTTCGTCGTGGAGCGGTCCGACCAGGGCGTCACGTTCGGCGCCAAGGAGAAGAAGCTCGGGATCAAGGGCAGCCCCACCCGCGAGGTGTACCTCGACAACGTCCGAATCCCGGCCGACCGGATGATCGGCGACGAGGGCAGCGGGTTCGAGACCGCGATGAAGACCCTCGACCACACCCGGATCACCATCGCCGCGCAGGCCGTCGGCGTCGCCCAGGGCGCCCTGGACTTCGCGCTGGGCTACGCCCGGGAGCGCCGGCAGTTCGGCACCCCGATCAGCGAGTTCCAGGGTCTGCAGTTCCTGCTCGCCGACATGGGCACCAAGGTCGAGGCCGCACGGCAGCTCACCTACGCCGCCGCGGGTCGCTCCGAGCGGGGCGACGCGGACCTCACGTTCTTCGGGGCCGCCGCCAAGTGCTTCGCGTCCGACGTGGCGATGGAGGTCACGACGAGCGCGGTCCAGGTGCTCGGCGGCTACGGCTACACCCGCGACTTTCCGGTCGAGCGGATGATGCGCGACGCGAAGATCACCCAGATCTACGAGGGCACCAACCAGGTGCAGCGGATCGTGATCGCCCGCCAGCTGCTGGCGGGGGTGCAGTCGGAGCTCTGAGGCCCGTCTCAGGCGGCGTGGGTGGCCGTGTGGCCGATCTCGCCCTCGACGACCCAGCGCGCCTCGAGGTGCTCGTTGCCGTGCTCGTCGGTGACGATGACCCAGCGCTGGACGAGGGTCGAGCGCTCTTCCTTGCGCATGTTCATCTCCTTCACGTTCACCGATCGTTCACCTTCGGTTCACCTTAGCGCATCGACCCCACCTGCCCGGTCATTTCCGCGAGATCTGGCCCGGATCGCCCCACCTGAACATCCGAACCGCCCATCCGTCGCCCCTGGACCCCCACTCGAGCGTGACCACCCGGCGGCGCAGCACAATGTGCGGGTGACCGACACCGTCTCGCCGACCTCGACCGGCACGTCGTACGACGTCGCGCGCGTGCGCGCCCGCTTCCCCCAGCTGCGCGAGGGCGAGGGTCTCGGGGCGGCGCACTTCGACGGGCCGGGTGGCACGCAGACCCCGGACGTCGTCGCGCAGGCGGTCTACGACACGCTGGTCGCCCCGCTGGCCAACGACGACCGCGTGACGCCGGCCGAGCGCAACGCCTCGCGAGCACTGGCCTCCGGCCGCGCCGCGATGGCCGATCTCCTGCAGGTCCCTCCCGAGGGGGTCGTCTTCGGTCGCTCGATGACCCAGCTGACGATGGACCTGGCGCGCACGCTTGCGCTGGGCTGGGCGCCCGGCGACGAGGTCGTGGTCAGCAGGCTCGACCACGACGCCAACGTCCGCCCGTGGACGATCGCCGCCGAGCGGGCGGGTGCGACCGTTCGCTGGGCGGACTTCGACCCCGAGACCGGCGAGCTCGACGCGGAGCAGGTGGCGGCGGTCCTCTCCGACCACACCCGGCTGGTGGCGGTCACCGCCGCGTCCAACCTGATCGGCACCCGGCCCGACATACCCGCGATCGCCGAGCTGGTCCACGCGGCCGGGGCGCAGCTCTACGTCGACGGCGTCCACTACACCGCCCACGTGGCCGTCGACGTGCCGGCCCTGGGGGCGGACTACTTCGTCTGCTCGCCGTACAAGTTCCTGGGCCCGCACTGCGGTGTCCTCGCCGCCCGCCCGGAGATCCTCCAGCCGCTGCGTCCCGACAAGCTGGTGCCGGCCGGCGACGGCGTGCCGGAGCGGTTCGAGCTCGGCACGCCGGCCTACGAGCTCCTGGCCGGCGTCGCCGCGGCCGTGGACTTCCTCGCCGACCTGGTACCGGCCGAGGGCTCACGCCGCGAGCGGCTGGTGTCCTCACTGGCGGCCGTGGCGGAGCACGAGGACCGGCTCCGTGTGCGCATCGAGGCGTTCCTGCTGTCGACCCCGGGCGTGGTCCTGCACTCGCGGGCCGCACGCCGTGCACCCACGCTGCTGGCGACGTTCGCCGACCACGACGTCCAGGAGGTACGGCGCCACCTCGCCGCCCGCAACGTCAACGCCCCGGCCGGCTCGTTCTACGCCTACGAGGCCGCACGGCGGCTCGGGCTCGGCCCGGCCGGCGGTCTCCGGGTCGGCGTCGCGCCGTACACCGACGACCGCGACGTCGACCGGCTCCTCGAGGCCCTGGCCGAGAGTGTCGGCGGTGCCTGAGCCCGAGCCCGACAGCTGGCTGAACCCGGACGTCGAGGTCCGCCCCTCGGACGTCGCCGGCCGCGGTCTGTTCGCGGTGACCGACCTGCCGGCGGGCACACGCGTCTCGCGACTCGGCGGGCGGCTGGTCGACACCGCGACGATGCGCGACCTGGCCGCCGCGAGTGCCGAGCACCTCCACACGCTCGCGATCGACGAGGACACGCACCTGCTCGTGGCTCCCGGCGACGGCCGGTCGGGCAACCACGCCTGCGACCCCAACCTCGGATGGGTCGACGCGTTCACACTGGCCACGATGGTCGATGTCGCGGCCGGGGTCGAGCTGCTCACCGACTACGCGATGAGCACCGTCGAGCCCGACTGGATCATGCGCTGCCACTGCGCCAGCTACCGCTGCCGGCAGATGATCGAGGGCACCGACTGGCGGATCCCGCAGCTCCAGGCCCGCTACCACGGCTGGTGGACGCCGTACGTCCAGCGGCTGGTCGATGCCAGCCGGGCGGGCTAGCGACCGCTCGACCGTCGCGGGCGGCTGGAACGACGCGGCGAAGGGTCGGGTCGCGGGGTGTCCCCCCGGTCCGCCGCGACCCGGCCCTGCACGCCGGCGACGCGGCGCTCTCCCTCTGGGGCCGGGGGCGCTGTTCCCCCGAAGCAGCGATCCCCGGCCTCCTGAACGTCAAGAGCCGTGCGGGTTCGTCCTGATACAACGTCGGCACAAAAACCTCGCTCGGCCCCGTTGTCGGCCGGGAAGTGCTCACACCAGGAAGGGCGGGGTGACGAACGGGGGGACGGCGTCGCTGTCACCGCGCGAGGTCTGCGGAAGCAGCCACAGCCGCACCTCGCCCCGGATCGGCGTGGGGAACTCGAACCGCCCCTCACGATCGGCGTACGCGCTCTGCCGGGTGTGCCCCAACGTGTCGCCCTGCGGGCCGAGGAACGCACGCATCGGGAGAGCGGGGACGACCCAGCCGTCGAGGCGGCGGGCGCCGTCGCCGGCGTCGCTGATGCGCACCAGGACGCGGTACGCCGTGCCGGCGAACTCGAGCGCGACGGTCGCACTGGTCTCGGGCTCCTCGCTGCCCTGGCGGGTGCCGACCCGGGTGTCGACCGACTGCACGAGCGTGAACAGCTCGAACTCCACCTCGAGGTCCTCCACCGCCAGGCGCGCGAGGGCGCCATCGGCGATGTCGGCCGGAGCCGGGTCGAGCTCCTGGTAGACCCGGGCCACCGCGAGCAGGAGGTCGTCGTCGGACACCGTCATCCCAGCGCTGCCAGCTCGAGACGCAGCTTGTCGAGGCACCGTCGACGGGTCGGGCCGATGCTCCCGACCGGCATGCTCAGGGTGTCGGCGACCGAGGAGTAGTCCGGCCGCGGCTCCCAGGCGACGATGCGCAGCAGCCTCTGGCACCGATCGGGCAGCCGCGAGAGCGCCTGCCAGAGCTGCGCGCTCTCGTCCTGGGCCACGACCTCGGACTCCGGCGAGGCCTGTGCGGGCATCCGGGCATCGATCATCTCGTCCTCGACCGGGCGGGTGCGCGAGGACGCCTTGCTGACCCGCCACGCCTCACGGCGGGCGGATGTGCACAACCAGCGGGTGATCGCCTGGGCGTCGCGGACGGAGTCGGCCGAGCGCACCAGGGTCAGCCAGGTGTTCTGCACGACGTCCTCGGCGGCCTCGCGGTCGAGCCCGGTCGCCCGGACGACGTGCCAGAGCACGGGGCTCATGATGCGGACCAGGTCGTCGAGGGCAGGCTCGTCACCCGCGCGCCACCGGCGGAACGCATCCGTCGCGGCGTCGTACAACGCAGAGGAGGTCGGACCTCCTGATGCGCCGTGCGCGGCCATCACACCCCCACAGGAGTCGCGCCCGAGCGGTCCTGATACATCGTCGAAGCTCGTCGGACAGGTCTGGCGAACCTATCGCGGGCGTGGCGGGTCCGTCATGCCGTTTCGTGCGGTGGCGTCGAGGCCCTGGCTCCCTCGCCTCGCCGGCGTCAGCGGACGGCGAAGAGGAGCAGGCAGGCGGAGCCGGCGACCAGGCAGTACCAGCCGAACGGGCGCAACGTGTTCGTGTGGACCCAGCGGGTGAGCCACCGCGCCGAGATGTAGGCGCCGATGCCCGCCAGCGCCGAGCCGGCCAGCACCTGCGGCCGGACCCCGTCGCCGAGCGGGCCGAAGAGGTCGGGGAGCTTGAGCACACCAGCGGCCAGGATCACCGGCGTGGCGAGCAGGAAGGAGAAGCGCAGGGCGTCTTCGCGCCGCACCCGTGCCGCCATCCCGGCCGCGGTGGTCGCCCCGGAACGCGAGATGCCGGGTGCGAGGGCGAGGACCTGCACGCTCCCGATCGCCAGTGCCTTGGCGAAGGACATCCGCGCGAGGCGAGCGTCCGCGGCGACGCCCTCGGCGCCGGCAGCCACCGCGCCCTGCTCTCGCACCGCGACCGCCCCCGCGGCGGTCCCCTCGACCGGCGCTTCGACCGGCCCTTCGACCGGCGCTTCGACCGGCGCTTCGACCGGGCTGTTCTCCGGGCCGGGTGACCGAGCGACGTACCACTCGATGCCGAGCAGGATGAGCCCGTTCACGATCAGGAAGCACGCGGCCGGCACCGGTCGCCCGAGATGTGTCCGCAGCCAGTGCTCGAAGAGCAGACCGACCAACCCGACCGGAACGGTGCCGAGGATGAGCTGCCAGATCAGGCGCTCGTCCGGGTTCGACACGCGGCGGTGCCGGAGGCTGGTGACCAAGCCGCCGAGGAGCCGCAGCCAGTCGCGCCAGTAGAACGCGAGCAGCGCCAGGGCCGTGGCGACGTGCGTGCCCACGATGAATGCGAGGTACGGCGACTCCGGCGCCGCGACGTTCAGGTCGCGCGCCCAGCTGCCGCCGATGACCGCGGGCAGCAGCACGCTGTGGCCGAGACTCGAGACCGGGAAGAGCTCGGAGACGCCCTGGAGAAGACCGACGACGGCGGCCTCGAGCCAGCTCAGGTGGTGCACGAGGAGCCCTCCAAGGACAGGTCGGACGTCCATCGTGGCGGTGCGAACCTGACCAGAACCTGACCGCGCCGCCGGCTCCGCGTGGTCGACCGCCCGGTCTAGCGTGAGCGCGTGAACCTCATCGAGATCCAGACCCCCGACGGACCGGCCGAGGCCCACCTGACCGGGTCCGGCCCCGGCGTGCTCGTCTTCATCGACGCGTTCGGGCTCCGGCCGCAGATCGCCGAGATGGCCGACCGCGTCTCAGGCTGGGGGTACACCGTGCTCGCGCCGAACGTCTTCCACCGGGTCGGCACTGCCGAGGAGACCTCGCCGAAGGTCGACCTGCGGGAGCCCGGTGAGCGCGAGAGGTTCTTCGCCTCGATGGGCTCGCGGATCGCGGACCTGACCCCCGGGCTCGCCCGCCGAGACATCCCGGCCTACCTCGCCGCGCTCCGCGACCACGCCGACGGCCCGCGGGTCGCGGTCGTCGGGTACTGCATGGGTGCTCGACTGGCCGTGCGCGCGGCCGCGCTGGACGACGACGTCGTGGCCGTGGCCGGCTTCCACGGCGGCGGGCTCGCCGTCGAGGACGACCCCGAGAGCCCGCACCGGCTCGTCGGCGGCACGCACGCCGAGTACGTCTTCGGCCACGCCGACCGGGACCGGTCGATGGACGCGGCCGCGGTCGCGCGGCTGGGAGCCGCACTGGACGCCGCGGGCGTCGCGGCGACGAACGAGGTCTACCCCGACGCGCCGCACGGGTACTCGATGGCGGACACCTCGTCGTACCAGGAGCGAGGGGCGGAGCGCTCCTTCGACGAGCTCCACGCGCTCCTCCACCGCACCCTGCGCGACTGACGATGCGCCGCGCGGCATGCTCGCCGCGCCGCCCGGGTACGGACCACGTGGACGACGTTCCCCGGACCTGGAGGGAGACATGCCGCAGCAAGCCTGGAGCAAGAAGCGCGAGCGTCAGTACGAGCACATCAAGGAAGGGCTCGAGGAGCGGGGCCGCAGCGAGGACCAGGCAGAGGAGATCGCGGCCCGCACCGTGAACAAGGAGCGGGCCCGGTCCGGAGAGGCCCGCGAGGCCAGCCGTACCTCGACCGACGACATCTCGTCGGCGCGGCGCGGAGGGCTGCGGTCCCACTCCGGCCCCGGTGGCCGGACCAAGGCCCAGCTCTACGAGGAGGCGAGGCGGAAGAACGTGAAGGGACGCTCCTCGATGTCCAAGGCCGACCTGGAGCGTGCCGTCGGACGCTGACTCGCCCCTCCGCCCCGGCGGATCCGGGTCAGCCCGCGAACAGCTCCACCATCGCCTCGTTGAACGCAGGCAGGTCGTCGGGCCTGCGGCTGGTGACCAGCCCACCGTCCACCACGACCTCCTCGTCGACCCACTCGGCGCCCGCGTTGCGCAGGTCGGTCTGCAGGCTCGGCCATGACGTGAGCCTGCGGCCGCGTACGACGTCGGCCTCGACCAGCGTCCACGGCGCGTGGCAGATCGCCGCCACCGGCGTGCCCGACTCCACGATCTCGCGGACGAACGTCACGGCGTCCTGGTCGGTACGCAGGGCGTCCGGGTTGGCCACGCCGCCGGGCAGTACCAAACCGTCGTAGGAAGCCGGGTCCGCGTCCGCGACGACATCGTCGACCTCGAAGGTGTCCGCCTTGTCCAAGTGGTTGAACGCCTGGACCCTTCCGGCCTCCACGGACAGCAGACGGGGGGAGCCCCCGGCCTTCTCGACCGCGGACCATGGTTCCGTCAGCTCCACCTGCTCGACGCCCTCGTTCGCCACCAGGAACGCGATCGTCCTCCCGCTCAGATCCGTCATGTCCGCTCCTCTCGGTCCTCCGTTCGGGATCTCCGTCCGGTGTGTACCCGGGACGCACGAGCCCATGCCGCTCCCGGTCCGGGCGCATGCGTCGAGCACGCGCGGGTACGTCGAAACCCGCGGGTGCCACCGGTGACGCACCCCCGGCCCACGAGGAGGAGACATGGCGAGCGGCGTCGAGACCGGCCAGATCACCACCGACATCCCGGCCAGACTGGACCGCCTGCCCTGGGCCCGCTGGCACTGGCTGATCGTGATCGGCCTGGGCACCGTCTGGATCCTGGACGGGCTGGAGGTCACCATCGTCGGCTCCATGTCCGACGCCCTCAAGCCCGCGAGCACCGGCCTGGGCCTGAGCAGCTCCGACATCGGCTTCGCCGGCTCGGCGTACGTCGCGGGCGCCTGCCTCGGCGCGCTGTTCTTCGGCCAGCTCACCGACCGGTTCGGCCGCAAGAAGCTGTTCCTGGTCACCCTGAGCGTCTACATCTGCGCCACCGTGCTCACCGCGTTCTCGATGAGCCCCCTGTGGTACTTCGCCGCCCGCTTCCTGACCGGCGCCGGCATCGGCGGTGAGTACGCCGCCATCAACTCCGCGATCGACGAGCTGATCCCCGCGCGGTACCGCGGGCGGATCGACGTCGCCATCAACGGCTCGTTCTGGGTCGGTGCCGCGATCGGCTCGCTGCTGACCATTCCGCTGCTGGATCCCACGATCGTGAGCGCCTCCGTCGGGTGGCGGCTGGCGTTCGGACTCGGCGCGGTGCTCGCGGTGGGCATCCTGCTCGTGCGGCGCAACGTCCCGGAGAGCCCGCGCTGGTTGTTCATCCATGGCCGCGAGGACGAGGGCGAGGAGATCGTCCGCGACATCGAGCAGAGCGTCCGCCACGAGACCGGGCGCGACCTGCCGAGCGTGCAGGACACGATCACGGTCCGTCAGCGCAAGGCGATCGGCATCGTCCTGATCGCACGCACCGTGTTCACGTTGTACCCCAAGCGGACCGTGCTCTGCTTCTCGCTGTTCGTCGGCCAGGCCTTCCTCTACAACGCCTTCTTCTTCACCTACGGCGACACCCTCACCACGTTCCTCGGGGTCGGGCAGACCGGGTGGTACCTCGCGGCGTTCGCGGCCAGCAACTTCCTCGGCGCGCTGCTCCTGGGTCCGCTGTTCGACACGGTCGGCCGCGTCCGGATGATCACCGGCACCTACCTCCTGTCCGGTGCCCTGCTGGCCGTGGCCGGCTTCATGCTCGGCGGCCTGAGTGCCATGAGCCTGACCCTGTTCGGCATGGTCATCTTCTTCTTCGCGTCCGCCGGGGCCAGCGCGGCGTACCTGACCGCGAGCGAGGTGTTCCCGATGGAGACACGAGCGCTCTGCATCGCGTTCTTCTACGCCATCGGCACGGCGGCCGGTGGCATCAGCGGGCCACTGCTGTTCGGCCACCTGATCGACAGCGCCTCCGCGAGCGGCGACATCACCGGGATCGCTCCCGGTTACTTCCTGGGCGCGGCGCTGATGATCGCGGGCGGGATCGTCGAGGCCTTCCTCGGGGTGAGGGCCGAGGGCCAGTCCCTCGAGGACATCGCCAAGCCGCTGACCGCCGAGGACGCCGAGACCGGGGGGCAGCCGGCCGCCGCGAACGCCTGACCGACTCCGACCAGACCACCCCAAGGAGGAGCGCACACCGATGCCGATGCCACCACCGAAGGCGACCACCGAGAGCCCGCGCGACCGCCATGTCTTCCACGAGATGGGACAGATCGTGAGAGCTCTGCAGGAGCAGGGACCACAGCCGATCGCGGACCTCGCGCGCCTGGTCGGGGCGCCGTACTGGGAGGGCGGGCGGTTCGAGCGCGCCGTCTCCTTCGCGGTCGCCGACGGGCTCGTCGTGCACACCACGGACGGGCGCCTGCAGGTCGTCTGAGGCCGCGGCGACGGGGCCCGTGGGGCCGTTCCCGGCCGGGCTCAGACCCGGGGGGTAGGGATGAGGCACACCCCTCAGGGGGGTTAGCCCCCTACGCCCCTGAGGGTGTGCCCCGCGCCGTACCCGGAGTGATAGACCGGTGCGTAGTGGTCGATTACTGCCACATCGTCGACCCGCACCCGACCCAGACCCCGAAAGGTGCCCACCGTGGCAAGCGTCGTCTCCGAGTCCCCGCCGAGACCTCCGTCGGACCAGCCCGAGGTCCTCGATCTCGCGCAGCTCTCGCGACGCGAGGCCACCGAGCGGCTGCTCTCGCTCGCCGCCGCGGCGACGGACGACGAGGAGCGGCGGCGCCTCGAGGACCAGGTCGTGGAGGTCAACCTCCAGATCGCGCTCGACGTGGCGCGCCGCTACCGGTCGCGCGGGGTCGCGACCGAGGACCTCGAGCAGGTGGCCTGTCTCGGCCTGGTGAAGGCGGCCCGCGGCTTCGACCCGGAGCGGGCCACCGACTTCCTGAGCTACGCCGTCCCCACCATCCGTGGCGAGGTACGCCGCTACTTCCGCGACCACGGCTGGACGGTGCGGCCGCCCCGCAGCGTGCAGCAGGCCCAGTCGCGGATCACCGCGGTCGAGTCCGACCTGTGCCAGGAGCTCGGTCGTGCGCCGCGACCCAGCGAGATCGCCGAGCGGCTCGGGCTCGATCTCGATCTCGTGGTCGAGGCGCTGGCGGCGAACGGCTGCTTCTCGCCGACCTCGCTGGACGCCGTGCCGGTCGAGTCCGAGGGCGCCATCGGCGACCGGCTGGGCGACGACGACGCCTCCTTCGACAGCGCCGAGGCGCGGGTCGCGCTGAAGCCGATCCTGGCCCATCTCGACCGGCGCGAGCGGATCATGCTGGAGATGCGCTTCTTCAAGGGCGCCACCCAGTCGGAGATCGGCGAGGTGCTCGGCATCACCCAGATGCAGGTGTCGCGGCTGCTCTCCGCGCTGCTCGCGCGGCTCCGCGACGAACTCGGCGACACGAGCTGAGCCTCGCCCGGCGAGCCGGTGGCGAGCGACTCCGAGACCCTGCCTGGCTAGCCTGACCGCGTGACGCCGGAGGAGACCGCCCGCCGCAGTGCCGAGGCGATGTGGGCCGGCGACCGGGCGAGCTCGGGGTTGGGGATGAGCCTCGACGCCGTCGGCCCGGGGACGGCGACGCTGTCGATGACGATCCGCGAGGACATGGTCAACGGCCATGCCATCGGCCACGGCGGATACACCTTCACCCTCGCCGACAGCGCCTTCGCGTTCGCCTGCAACTCCTACAACCGGTCGACCGTCGCGGCCGCGGCCGAGATCCGCTTCCGTCGGCCGACACGTCTCGGCGACCGGCTCGTCGCCACCGCCACGGAGCGATCCCGTGAGGGTCGCGACGGGGTGTACGACGTGCTGGTCACGGTGGGCGACGAGGTGGTCGCGGTCTTCGTCGGCCGGAGCAGGGAGATCGGCGGATCGCTCTTCCAGGCGCCCTGATCGAGCACGCCCAGCTGGTGCGACCACCTCGACGTGCCGCCCGAGCGCCAGCACGTCGACCGCCATGGCGAGACCGATCGGATCCGACAGGTCGCGGTGACCCACTCGGCGGTAGTGGAGCACGACCGCAACAACCGGATGCGGGCGCGCCACGGCGCGTCCTGGACAGAGGTCCTAGATTCGCCGCATGAGCGGTGAGGTCCCGACGTTCGACCGCGGTGAGCTCGAGCGACTGCAGCTCGAGCGCCTCCGGGACACGCTGGCTCGGGTGTACGCGCACGTGCCGCACTACGCTCACGCCTTCGGCGAGGCGGGCGTGGGGCCGGACGACGTGACGACACTGTCCGACCTCGCCCGCTTCCCGTTCACCACCAAGGCCGACCTGCGAGCGAACTACCCCTTCGGGATGTTCGCCGTGCCGCGAGACCGGGTGAGCCGCGTGCATGCCAGCAGCGGTACGACGGGCAAGCCGACCGTCGTCGGGTACACCGCGGGCGACATCGACACCTGGTCGGAGCTGATGGCCCGTTCGATCCGAGCGGCCGGTGGCGGTCCCGGTGACCTCGTCCACGTCGCCTACGGTTACGGCCTGTTCACCGGTGGGCTCGGCGCCCACTACGGCGCGGAGCGCCTGGGGTGCACCGTGGTCCCGGTCAGCGGCGGGATGACCGAGCGCCAGGCGCAGCTGATCGTCGACTTCCGGCCGCGGATCATCATGGTGACCCCGTCGTACTTCCTGTCGATCCTCGACGAGCTCGAGGCCCAGGGCGTGGACCCCCGGGACACGAGTCTCGAGATCGGCATCTTCGGTGCCGAGCCATGGACCGACGAGATGCGGCACGCCGTCGAGGCGCGCACCCGCCTCAGGGCCGTCGACATCTATGGGCTCTCGGAGGTGATGGGGCCAGGCGTCAGCCAGGAGTCCGGCGAGACGCAGGACGGCCTGCACGTCTGGGAGGACCACTTCCTGCCCGAGATCGTCGACCCGCTGACGATGGAGCCGGTCGCGGACGGCGAGGAGGGTGAGCTGGTCCTCACCAGCCTGACCAAGCAGGCGATGCCGGTCGTCCGGTACCGCACCCGCGACCTGACCCGCCTGCTCCCGGGCACGGCGTACCCCGCCTTCCGGAGGATGCAGAAGGTCACCGGCCGCACCGACGACATGATGATCGTGCGCGGCGTGAACGTGTTCCCGACGCAGATCGAGGAGCAGATCCTCGCCGTCGATGGGCTTGCTCCGCACTACACGTGCGTGCTGACCAGGCCGGGCAACCTCGACGAGCTGACGGTGCGCGTCGAGTCGCTGGCCGAGCTGTCGGGCGAGGCCGGCGCCGCGGCGTCGCTCGGGTCGGCGCTGGCCCAACGGATCAAGAACCGGGTCGGCGTCACCGCCGGGGTCGAGGTGGTGGCGCCGCACAGCCTCGAGCGCTCGACCGGCAAGGCACGGCGGATCGAGGACCTGCGCCGCGGCTGACAGCGCGTCGGCGAGCAGGTCTCAGACGAGCTCTCCCCAGACCCGGAGCCGGGCCATGCCGCCGTCGGGGTACACGTCGAGCCGGACATGGGTGGCCGGCCGGGTCTCCTCGACGAGGATGCGGTGCCGGGTGTCGGGCTGCGCCGGGCGACGTACGACGAGGTCGAACCACTCGGCGTCGGCCACGGCGTCCGCCGAGAGCCTGTCGGCCTGTGCGCCCGGGGGACCGGCCACCGGCAGGCTGGCCCCCGAGAGCCCCACCCAGCCGGGTGCGTTGCCGAGGAAGTACGACGTGTCCAGCTCGACGTGCCGCACCACCCCGGCGCCCGCGAGCGCGAACACCGCCCAGTCGTGGCCGTCGTCGCGGCGCCGGGCGTTCTCCCAGCCCTCGCCCATGTGCCGCGCCCGACCGGGCAGGATCAGGTTCGCCGGCGACCCGTAGAAGTCGTCCGAGCAGGCGATCAGCCGACCGCCGTTCTCCGCGGCGGCCAGGTCGATGGTGCCGGTCAGGAACCGTCGATCGGGCACGGGGATCCCGTGCACGCGGAACCGGGCCACCCCGCCGTCCGGGTGGATGCTCAGCCGCACATGCGTCCAGATGCGGTCGTCGGCCAGCTCGAACGCGTTCGCGGTGTCGCCCAGGACCGGGGACTTCTCCAGCAACGTCTCCCACGCCCGGTCGGGCAGCTCGCGAGCCGCGGGGTAGCCGTCGACCACGGCCGCCTCGACCGACACGAACGGCGGGTAGTTGCCGGTGAAGTACGACGTGTCGACGACGACGCCCTTGACGACGCCGGGCACTCCGAGCCGCACGATCGCCCAGTCGATGCCGGGTGAGCGACGCCGGCGGGTCTCCCAGCCGTCGTACTCCTTGCCCTTGTGGCCGAACGTGTGCACCGCCGACGGCGCTTCGGGCCTGATCAGGTTCTCCCGCGCGGCGAAGAACTCGTCGTTCGCGGCCACCACGCTTCCGGTCAGGGCTCGTGAGGCCAGGTCGGGCAGCTCGGTGAAGCTCACGGTGACCCCTTCCACAGCAGATGCCCGTGCGGGCTCCCGCTCACGATCCCATCCCGGACGACCAGCCGCCCACGACACCACACGGTGCGCACCCGGCCCGACAGCGTCCGCGCGGCGTACGGCGTCACCCGATGGCGGTGGTACAGCTGCTCGGGCTCCACGACGAAGCGCTCGTCGGGCGCGAACACGACGAGATCCGCGTCGCGGCCCGCCGCGATCGCCCCCTTGCGCGGCAGCCCGGCCAGGGCGGCCGGCCCACCCGACATCCAGGCCACCACCGTCTCCAGGGTCACGCCGCGCTCGCGGGCGGCGCTCCACACCAGGGGCAGGCCGAGCTGCAGGGACGAGACGCCTCCCCAGGCCGCACCGAAGTCGCCGGTGTCCAGGAGCTTGAGGTCGGTGGTCGAGGGGGAGTGGTCGCTCACGACACAGTCGATCACCCCGCCCGAGAGGGCGTCCCACAGGGCCTCGCGGTTGGCCGCGTCGCGGATCGGCGGGCAGCACTTGAACTCCGTGTGCCCGTCCTGGACCTCCTCCGCTCCCAGCGTCAGGTAGTGCGGACAGGTCTCCACACTGACCCGGACCCCGGCCGCCCTGGCCTCCCTGAGGCGCGTCAGGGAACCGGCGCTCGACAGGTGCAGGACGTGCACCCGTGCCTCGTGCTTCATGGCCAGGTCGAGGAGTCGCGCGATGGCGACGTCCTCGGCCTCGGGTGGCCGCGAGTCGACGAAGCCGGCGTACGACGAACCGGAGCAGGTGGGCGCCGCGGCGAGCACGCCGGGATCCTCGGCATGGACGATCAGCAACGCGTCCAGGGCGGCGACCTCGGCCACGGCCCGCTCGAGCTGCACGTCGTCCAGCGGGGGGAACTCCGGTACGCCGCTGTCGACCAGGAAGCACTTGAAGCCGAACACCCCCCCGTCGGCCAGGGACCGGAGGCTGCCGAGGCTGCTCGGCACGGCTCCGCCCCAGAAGCCGACGTCCACGTGGCACTGCTCCGCGGCGACGGCGCGCTTCGTGTCCAGCGCGGCCAGGTCGACGGTCGGTGGGATCGAGTTCAGGGGCATGTCGATGATCGTGGTCACGCCGCCCGCGGCGGCCGCCCGCGTCGCGGAGGAGAAGCCCTCCCACTCGGTGCGGCCGGGCTCGTTGACGTGGACGTGGGTGTCCACGAGGCCCGGGAGCAGGACCTCGTCCTCGCGCAGGGTGACCACCTCCGTGGCCTCGACCGGGGTGCCGGGTGCCTCCACCGCGACCACACGTCCGTCCGCGACCGTGACCACGGCCGGGCGGAGCTCCCCGTCGACGAGGGCGGTGCCGATGACGGCCAGGTCCACGGTGGTCATCGCGTCACACCCGGCGCAGCGCGAGCTCGTCCAGGGCCGCGACGGGTGCCCCGGTCCGGTCGGTGATCTCGGCGGGTGTCACGGCCCCGCACAGAAGGGCGCGGCGGAGGAAGCCCGCCAGCGCCTTCGCCGTTGCCGGCTCGTCGAGCACGGTCGTCGACTCCGCGGCGAGGTACGCGCGGAGCCGGCCCGCGGCCGCATCCAGCCCGGACCTGAAGAAGAGGAAGGTGGCCAGGTGACGGGTCGGGAGCTGCGCCGGGTGCAGGTCCCAGCCCTGGTAGAGCCCACGTTCCAGCGACCGTTGCACGAGTCGGAAGTGCAGGGCCCAGCCGGCGTGCACCTGCTGCCTGGCTCCGACCGGCAGGACGTTCGTGGAGCCGTCGGAGACGGGAACGCCGGTGCCGGACGCGGCCAGCAGCATCACGTTCTTCGCGTGGTCGGCGACCGGGTGGTCCATGGCCTGCTGGGCGGCCGCGATGCCGAGCGCGGCGGTGTAGTCGTAGGTCCCGAAGTGCAGCCCGTCGCAGCGTCCCTGGGCCTCGTGCACCAGCCGCGCGACGGTCGCGGTCCCGTCCGGGCCGAGGATCACCTGGGGCGTCTCGACCTGGACCTCGAAGCGCAGCCGCCCGGTCGTCAGTCCGTACGCCGTCTCCAGCCGGCCGCAGGCCTCCGCCATCGCCGCGACCTGCTCGACCGAGGTCACCTTCGGCAGGGTCAGCCGGAACCCGTCGGACAGCGGACCGGTCTCCAGCGCCGCCCCGAGCACCAGATCGAGGGTGCGCAGACCGCGGGCCCGTGTGGTGGACTCGAAGCTCTTGAAGCGCACGCCCCAGAACGGGGGCGGGTCGGCGGCGACGGACCGCACGGCCGCCACCGCGTCGGCGTCCTCCTCGTCGTCCGAGTGCCCGCGGTAGCCGTCCTCGAGGTCGATCCGGAGGTCCTCGACCGGCTCGTGACCGAGCTTGGCGAGCAGGCTCGGCCAGACAGGGGTGACCGACGCGGGATCCACGCCGACCACGCGGGCCAGGTCGGGGGCGTCGGGGGCGTGCTCGGCGAGGGCCGACCTGGCCGTGGCGCCCCAACGAGCGGCCAGGCCCGGCCCTACCCGGTCGGCCGGGACGTAGACCGTGTGGACCGGCTGCCGGGCTCCCGGGTCGCCGGGGTAGCCGGTGGCCAGGGCGAGGTCGGCCGGCGCCATGATCGTCTCGACGGCGGCGAGGTCCGCGGGGGTCAGTCGGGGATCGTTCACTCGACGTAGTCCGCGTAGGCCGGGATCGTCAGGAAGTCGAGGTACTCCTCGGCCAGCACCACGCGTGCGAACAGCTCGCGGGCCTGCTGGAGCCGGACCCGGGCCGCGTCTTCGAGCCCCGCCGAGATCGCCGCGGCCTCGTCGGCGAGCACGCCCTCGACGTAGGCCCGGTCCACCACCCGACCCGTGTCGGTCCGGGTGCCGTGCCGGATCCACTGCCACAGCTGGCTCCGGGAGATCTCGACGGTGGCGGCGTCCTCCATCAGGTTGTCGATGGCCGCGGCGCCGTCACCACCCAGCCAGGACATCAGGTAACGCAGCGAGACCGAGATGTTGGCCCGGACGCCGGCCTCGGTGACCGCGCCGTCCGCGGAGGCCAGGTCGAGCAGGTCGGCCGCGGTCACCACGACGTCCGACGGCGGGCGCGCCAGCTGGTTGGGCCGGTCGCCGAGCACCGCGTCGAACTCCTCACGACAGATCGCGACCAGCCCGGGGTGTGCGACCCAGGAGCCGTCGTACCCGGCCGCCGCCTCGCGCGACTTGTCGGCACGGACCTTGGCGAGCGCGGCCTCGTTGGTGACGGGGTCCTTCGTCGGGATGAACGCCGCCATCCCGCCCATCGCGAACGCGCCCCGCCGGTGGCAGGTGGCCACCAGCAGGTCGCTGTACGCCGACATGAACGGGGTGGTCATGGTGACCGCCGACCGGTCGGGCAGGACGAACTCGGGGCCGGCCTCACGGAAGTTCTTGATCAGGCTGAACAGGTAGTCCCACCTCCCGGCGTTCAGCCCCGACGCGTGCTCGCGCAGCTCGAAGAGGATCTCGTCCATCTCGAAGGCGGCGTTGATCGTCTCGATCAGGACGGTGGCCCGGATGACGCCGTGCGGGATCCCGAGAGCGGCCTGGGCGTGGCTGAACACGTCGTTCCAGAGCCTCGCCTCGAGGTGGCTCTCGAGCTTGGGCAGGTAGTAGTAGGGGCCCTCCCCGCGGGCCACGAGCTCCGCCGCGTTGTGGAAGAAGTGGAGACCGAAGTCGAGCAGGGAACCGGACATCGGCCGGCCCTCGAGCTGCAGGTGCTTCTCGTCGAGGTGCCAGCCGCGTGGGCGTACGACGACCGTGGCCAGCGGCCCGTCATCGAGTGCGTAGTGCTTGCCCTCGGGCGAGGTGAACTCGAGCCGGCGCCGGGCGACCTCGTACAACACCTGCTGGCCCTCGAGGACGTTGTCCCAGTGGGGGGTGTTGGCATCCTCGAGGTCGGCGAGCCACACCCTCGCGCCGGAGTTCAGCGCGTTGACGGCCATCTTCGGTCTGGTCGGCCCCGTGATCTCGACGCGGCGGTCCCGGAGGGCCGCCGGAGCGGGCGCGACCCGCCAGTCGGCGGCCCGGACGTCCGCCGTGCCGGGCAGGAAGTCGCGCGGTGGACCCGCCTGGCGGCGCGCCGCCAGCAGCTCGTCGCGGCGCGGTCCGAAGCGACGCTGCAGGTCGGTGACGAACGCGACCGCCTCGTCGCTCAGCAGCCGGCCGCTCGGCAGGAAGGTGGTCATCGGGTGCCGGTCACGTCCTCGGGTCGGACCGGCACGCGGCGGAGGTCGAGACCGGTCGCCGCCCGGATCGCCGCCATGACCGCGGGACCGGACGAGATGGTGGGCGCCTCACCCACCCCGCGCAGGCCGTACGGCGCGTGCGGGTCGCCGTACTCGAGGACCTCGATCGGCATCGGCGGGGTGTCGAGGATCGTCGGGATCAGGTAGTCGGTGAAGGACGGGTTGGTGATCTTGCCGTCCACGATCTGGATCTCCTCCATCAGCGCCAGCCCCATGCCTTGCGTGCTCCCGCCCTGGATCTGGCCGACCACGGCCTGCGGGTTCAGCGCCTTGCCGACGTCCTGCGTGCACGCGAGCTCGACCACCTTGACGAGCCCGAGCTCGACGTCGACGTCGACCACCGCCCGATGCGCCGCGAACGCGTACTGCACGTGCGCGTCGCCCTGCCCGGTCTCCGGATCGATCGGGGATGTCGGCCGGTGTCGCCACTCGACGGTGTCCTCGACCTCGACGTCCCCGAGGAGGTCCGCCAGCGGGATCGAGATGCCCAGCACCCGGCTGACCACCTGCTCGCCCTCGAGCCGGAGGTCGTCGGCCTCCAGACCGTGCTGCGCGGCCATCGTGAGCACCAGGGCACGCACGCTCTCACAGGCGGCCTTCACGGCGCCGCCGGTGACGTACGTCTGGCGCGATGCCGAGCTCGAGCCCGCGGACCCGACCTGGGTGTCCTGCGGGGCGACCACCACGTGCTCGACCCCGAGCTCGGTGCGGCAGATCTGCTGCTCGATGGTGACCAGGCCCTGGCCGACCTCGGCCGCGGCGGTGTGCACGGTGGCCACCGGCCGGCCCTCGACGACCGCGAGGCGGACCCGCGCCGTGGAGTAGTCGTCGAACCCCTCGGAGAAGGCGACGTTCTTGTAGGCGACCGCATAGCCCACGCCGCGACGGACACCCTCGCCGTGGGTGGTGTTGGAGACCCCGCCCGGCATCTCCCGGAGGTCGGTGCCGCCGTCACCGGCGCTCCTGGCTCGGGGGAGCGGGAGGGCCTGCAGCCGCTGGACCAGCTCCGCCACGGGCGCGGCGCTGTCGATGACCTGACCCGTCGGTGCCCGCGCGCCCTCGTGGTAGCCGTTGCGTACCCGGAGCTCGACCGGATCGAGGCCCACCGCGTCGGCGAGCTTGTCCATCATCGCCTCGACCGCGAACGCGGTCTGCACCGAGCCGAACCCGCGCATCGCTCCGCACGGAGGGTTGTTCGTGTAGGCGCCGTAGCAGTCCATGTGCAGATGGGGGATCCGGTAGGGACCGAAGCCCATCGTGCCCGCGTTGCCGACCACCGCCGGGGTGCTGGACGCGTAGGCACCACCGTCGAGGTGGACGGTGGCGCGCGCGTACACCAGGGTGCCGTCGCGGTCGGCGCCGAACTCGTAGTGCATCTTCGCCGGGTGCCGGTGCACGTGCCCGAAGAACGACTCCTCGCGGTTGTAGACCATCTTGACCGGCTTGCCGGTGTGCAGGGCCAGCAGGCAGCCGTGCACGTGCATGGACAGGTCCTCGCGCCCGCCGAACGCCCCGCCGACGCCCGCGAGCTGGAGCCGGACCCGGTCCGGTGGGAGGCCGAGCGCCGAGCAGACCTGGCGCTGGTCGACGTGCAACCACTGCGTGGCGACGTAGAGGTCGACGCCTCCGGTGCCGTCGGGTACGGCGAGCCCGGACTCCGGCCCGAGGAACGCCTGGTCCTGCATGCCGACCTCGTAGTCGCCGGAGACGACGACGTCGGCGGTCGGCTCGGGGTCGCCGGTGCGGATCCGGACGTGTCGCACCAGGTTGCCGTCGGGGTGGAGCCTCGGGCTGTCGGCCAGCAACGCCTGCTCGGCGTCGATGACCGGCTCGAGCACGTCGTACTCGACCACGATCCTCTGCATCGCCCGCCGCGCCGTCTCGGGGTGGTCCGCGGCGACCAGGGCGATCGGCTCGCCCTGGTAGCGCACGACGTCGATCGCCAGGACCGGCTGGTCCTGGACCTCGAGACCGAAGTACTTCGCGCCCGGTACGTCGTCATGGGTGAGGACGGCGAACACCCCGGCGGTCGCGAGCGCCTCGGTGATGTCGACCTTCGTGATCCGCGCCGAGGGATGCGGGCTGCGCAACGTGACGCCCCAGAGCATGCCGTCCATCCAGAGGTCGCTGCCGTAGGCGAACTCGCCCAGCACCTTCCGGATCCCGTCCGGCCGCTGCGCGGACTCTCCGATCCCGCCGGGTGTCTCGGTGCCGACGGCGTCGGTGCCGAGTCGGCTCCCGGTCGTCGTGTCCGTCCCGCTGGTCATGAGCCCACCGCCTTCCGTGCCATCGCCTTCCGGGCGAGCGCCTCCGACGCGGCGCGGACGTCGAACGCCAGCCGCTCCTCGTCGAGGTCGACCATCGCGTCGTTCCGCACCACCGCGCGACCGTGCACGAGGAGCAGCTCGAGAGGAGGCGGGCTGCCCAGGACGAGCGCCGCGACCGGGTCGGGGATGCCGGCATGGGGTGCGGTGTCGACCCGCCACAGGGCGATGTCGGCGAGCTTGCCGGGCTCGAGCGACCCGATCTGGTCGTCCCAGCCGAGCACCCGGGCACCCCCGAGCGTGGCCAGCTCGAGGCCGTCGCGCACGGTCAGCGCCCTCGGCCCTCCGATGGCGCGCGCGAACAGCACCGAGTGTCGCAGCTCCTCGACCAGCGAGGCCGCCTCGTTGGAGGCGGCACCGTCGACCCCGAGTCCGACCGGCGCTCCGGCAGCGTGCAGGTCACGCGTGCGGCAGATACCGGCGCCCAGGCGGGCGTTGGACGAGGGACAGTGGGCGACCCCGGTCTGCGACGACGCCATCGTCTCGATGTCGGGGTCGGTGAGGTGGACTCCGTGGGCGAACCAGACGTCGGGACCGAGCCAGCCGAGGGACTCGACGTACGCCACCGGACCGCAGCCGTACGTCGCGCGGCAGAAGTCGTCCTCGTCCACCGTCTCCGCGAGGTGGGTGTGCAGCCGGACTCCCTTGTCCCGCGCGAGCACGGCGCTGTGCCGGAGCAGGTCCGAGGTCACCGAGAACGGCGAGCAGGGTGCGACGCCGACCCGCAGCATCGAGTCCGGGGAGTCGTCGTGGTACCGGTCGATCGCGTCCGCCGTCGCATCGAGGATCCGGTCGATGTCCTCCACCACGTGGTCGGGTGGCAGACCGCCCTGGCTGGCCCCCAGGTCCATCGACCCCCGTGTCGGGAGGAACCGCAGCCCGACCGCCCGGGCGGCCTCGATCTCGGCACCGAGCAGGTCGCCGCCGTCCGCGGGGAAGACGTAGTGGTGGTCCGTCGTCGTCGTACACCCCGTCCGTGCCAGCTGCACGAGGGCGCCGGTCGCGCCGACGCGGACCGCGTCCTCGTCGAGGCACCCCCACACCGGGTAGAGCGTGGTCAGCCACTCGAACAGCGTGTGGTCGACGGCCGCGCCGCGGGTCAGCCACTGGTAGAGGTGGTGGTGCGTGTTGACCAGGCCGGGGGTCGCCAGGCACCCCGTGCCGTCCACGTACGTCGCACCTTCGAGGCCGCGGGGCGCCGGGCCGGAGGCGACCGTCGCGATCCGGGCGTCCTCGACCACGACGTGCCCGACCGCGTGCTCGGAGCGGTCGCCGTCCATGGTGACCACCGCGCAGCCGTCGAGGACCGTCCTCATCGCATCTGCTCCGCGGCGCGATGGACCGCCTCGATGATCTTCTCGTAGCCCGTGCAGCGACACAGGTTGCCGGCCAGGGCCTCTCGGATCTCCGCGTCGTCCGGATCGGGATCGCGGGTCAGGAGGTCGTGCGTGGCGACGAGCAGGCCCGGCGTGCAGAAGCCGCACTGCACGGCACCGGCGTCGACGAAGGCCTGCTGGACCGGGTGCAACGCGTCGTCCGACCCGAGGCTCTCGACCGTCTCCACCCGTCGGCCGTCGGCCTGGCCGGCGGCGACCAGGCAGGCGCAGCAGGTCACACCGTCGAGGTAGACGGTGCACGAGCCGCACTCGCCCTGCTCGCAGGCGTTCTTCGAGCCGGAGAGGCCCATGCGCTCGCGCAGGACGTAGAGCAGGCTCTCGCCCTCCCAGACGTCGTCGGCCTCGTGGCGCTGACCGTTGACGGTGATCGTGACCCGCATCAGCTCGCCTCCTGTCGGTGGGCCGTCCACGCCCAGCCCAGGCAGCGCTGGGCCATGACGGAGAGCGCATGGAGCCGGTAGGCGGCCGTGCCGCGGACGTCGTCGATGGGGGAGGCGGCCGTGGCGACCAGCCTCCCGAACTCCGCGGACACCGACCCCGGGACCGGGCCGCGTGACTGCCAGGGCAGCTCCGCGGCCAGGAACGCCTCGGCCTCGGTGGCCCGTCTGGGGGTCGGCCCGGCCGATCCGATGCCGGTGCCGACCTGTTCGTGCTCGGGGTGGAGCGCGAGGCCGAACGCCGCGACCGCGATCACCATCGCGTTGCGCGTGCCGATCTTGCTGAACTGCTGGGGGCCCGAGGCGGGCCGGACCCAGACCGCTGTCACCAGCTCGTCCGGGCGGCCGACGTGCTTCTTCACCCCGGTGTAGAACTCATGGGCTGGCACGCGGCGCACGCCGCCGGGGGACGAGAGCTCCACGTCCGCGAACGACGCCAGCAGCGCGGGATGCGCGTCGCCGGCCGGGGAAGCGGCACCCAGGTTGCCGCCGACCGTGCCGCGGTTGCGGATCTGCGGCGACCCGACCGTCCGAGAGGCCATGGCCAGGCCGGGCAGCTCCGAGCCGAGCTCGTCGATCACCCGCGTGTAGCTGACACCGGCGCCCAACCGGATCTCGCCGTTCGAGCGGTCCCAGGTCGACAGCTCGGGAACCCGGGTCAGGTCGAGCAGTGCGGGCGGGCGGCGCCGGTCGAAGTTGAGCTCGACCATCACGTCGGTGCCACCCATGATCGGGACGGCGTCAGGGTGCTCGGCGCGGGCGGCCAGGGCCTCGTCCAGCGACGACGGCGAGAGGAAATCCATCAGTCGTCACCGTCCCGCTGCACCGTCACCTCGATCAAGCCGTACGGCCGGTCGGTCACGTGGAACACCTCGCGGGGGTTGTCGAGCCCGAACGGCCCCAGGTCGACGGCGATGTGGTGGATGTTGGGCGCGACCAGCTCGATCGAGGCCACGTCGGGCCGCGCCTCGAGCGCCGCCCGGCCCATCTCCCACAGCGACTGCTGGAGGGCCAGCGAGTGCACGTTGGCGAACCGGTCCAGCAGGACGTCGCGCACCGCGTCGTACGCCGTCGCCCAGTCGGCGCCGCGCTCGATCGCGGCGGCCGCGTAGGACCACGTCGCGGTGAGCGACGTCGCGAGCACGCGGTCATGGGTCGGGGGCAGGGTGGTGTACTCGTCGACCAGGAAGCCGGCGAACTCCGAGCCGGTCGACTTCAGCAGCACCAGGTCCCGCACGCCGCTGTCGACCCGAGCACCCTCCGCGCCGACCGACACCCGAGTGGTGCGCACCTCCGCGCCCACCCTGCGGAAGGCGTGGTCGTGGTCGGCGATCCGTTCCCAGGCGAACTCCTCGATGCGGACCTCGGCCGAGGTCACCGGCTGGACGTCGTCCACGAAGTGGCGGGCCAGGGTCAGGGCGAAGTCCTCGATCTGGGCGATCCCCACCGACTTCGCGAAGGCGAACACGGTGTTCTTCTGGGTGTCGGTCGGCAGCACGTGCGCCTGGTCACCCACCAGGTGCGCGGCGGAGAAGTCTCCGGTCAGTGCCGTCGAGACGTTGAGGTCGCGGACCACGTGCCGCCGGTCGTCCCGGACGATCCGGAACAGCCGGGTCTCGGCCTTGCCGTAGTGATGGGCGCCCAGCACGATTCCCATCTCAGCTGCCCCGGTACGTCGAGTAGCCGAACGGACTGAGCAGCAGAGGCACGTGCAGATGGTCGGTGTCCTTCACCACGAACGCGACCACGACCTCCGGGAAGAAGCCGCTCGTGCCGGTCTCCGCGGCGTACCGGCCCGTGTCGAAGCGCAGGCGGTACGTCGCCGGCTCCAGGTGGTCGGGTCCCAGCTCGGCGATCCGGCCGTCGGCGCCGGTCGAGCCACTCGCGAGCACGCCGCCGTCCCCCTCGAGGGAGACCGCGAGCCCGCTCGCGGGCCGTCCGGTCGCGGTGTCCAGCACGTGCGTGCTCACGTGGCTCATTCGACGACCTGCCGGAGTCGCAGCACGGCGATGTCGCGGAGGGCGCGGACGGTCTCCTCGCGCTCGGTGGCGTCGTCGTTGCCCAGCCGTCGGTGCAGCTCGGCCAGGATCTCGGAGCTGCCGCGACCGGCGGCCCGGATCAGGAACACCCGACCGAACCGCTGCTCGTACGCCGCGTTCCCCGCGCGCAGTCGCTCCTCGTCGGTCGGGTCGACGCCGGCCTGCTCGGCGCGCGAGTGCGCGGCCTCGGCATCGGTCCCGGAGTCGTCGGTGCGCGGCCGCTCGCCGATCCGCGGGTGCCGGGAGATCGCCGACGCCAGCTCGTCGTCGCTGAGGTGGTCGGCGGAGGCGCTGCCCCGGTCGAGGAGGGTCTCCCGGTCCGGGTACGGCCGCCCGGCCACGATCTCCTCCACCCACCGGGGCACGCCGAGGCAGCCCGTCACCCGCGTCGCGGCGTCCTCGGCGCTGAGCTGGTTGAACTCCATGACGTCCACGACGTCACCCTAGAGCGACACCCGCGCAATGGCGTCTCCCGACGACGTACGACGCTACGGGCGCGGCAGGCCCGACTGGGTGCAGAGGGTCTTCCCGACGTCCGAGGTCTTGTCCTCGCGGATCAGCTTGAACATCTGCGTGGACCGGGTCGGGTCCCAGGTCACCGCCAAGTTGCTGATCGGGACCGGGCAGGTGAGGTCGCTGTGGGTCATCGCCCAGCCGAAGCGGCCCATGTCCACAGCGCTCATGTCCTGGTCCACGATCAGGTTGTCGGTGGTCGAGGTCCAGAGGTTCCAGTAGCGGAACGGGTTGAGGACCGTCCACGGAGACAGTGCCTTGTGCCCCACCGCGGCCATCACCGCACGCTGCTGGCCCCCGCGGGCGATGTCCCCCAGCTTCGGGTCGGCGTGGCGGGAGCGTGCGAAAGCGAGCGCGACGGTGCCGTCGGCGTGCTGGCAGCCCTTCTTGACGTGCAGGTTGGCCAGCTTGTCGTTCATGGTGTGGGTCGGGCAGATCGTGACCCCGCCGACGGAGTCGACGATGTTCACGAAGCCGCCCAGCCCGATCTCGACGTAGTGGTCGATGTGGATTCCGGTGTTCTGCTCGATCGTCCGGATCAGCAGCTTCGGGCCGCCGTAGGCGAAGGCCGCGTTGATCTTCGTCGTACCGTGACCCGGGATCGGCACCAACGAGTCACGGGGGATCGACATGGTCAGCGTGGGTCCGCTGCCGTCGTGGACGAGCACGATGGTGTCGGTGCGCTGTCCGGAGGCGTTGCCGGTGTGGAGCTTCCTGCGCTGCTCGGCGGAGAGACCCGCCCGTGAGTCGCTGCCGACGAGCAGGTAGTTGGTGCCGTCCTGGTCGGCCGGACGATGACCCGAGGGAAAGGCGTCGATCTTGTCGACCTTTGACCATGCGAAGAACGGAACGGCGATCAGGTACACAAGCCAGAGGGCGACCAGGATCCACAGGTAGCGCAGCTTGAAGCGCGGCCGGCCCACGCGGCCGAAGGTGCGTCGTACGCCGTCGAGGAAGCCACCGCCCACGGTGCGGCCCGACGACCCCGGCGGGGGAGGCGCGGGGGTCTCGAGCGGGGCGCGCGCGGCGGTGGAGCCCGGGCCCGTCCCCGGCTGGGCGCCCGCTGGGGCGCTCCCGTGCTCGCGCGAGACGGTGGGCATCACGCGGGTCTCGTCGGGCCCGGGCTCCCTGGGCGCTGCCGGCTCTCTGGGCTCCTGGGGTCGCCGGCCTTCCCGGGGCACGGGGCGGGTGGCATCGGGATCACCGGAGTCCTCGTCCTGCCGACCGCCCGGCGATCGGCCGTACAGCCAGTCGTCGGACATGCCCGCGAGATTACCGGCCGATGCGCAATGCGCCCGATTCGGCGCGTCGGTCCCCGGTGTGGCCGGTGTGACTGGTGATACTGACGGGGCTACTTCCCCAGCACAGAGAGACGCCATCCATGGGGCTGCCCGATTCTTCCCCCGGGTTGCTCGACCCGGCCCGGCACCCGGTCGCGAGCAGGGCCACCGCCGTCGACCGGGCGGCGCGCGTGCGCTATCGGCGCGCCCTGATGCTGATGGTGATGACCCTGGTCGTCCCCGGCTCGGCGCAGCTCGTCGCCGGCGACCGCCGGGTCGGCCGACTCGCCACCCGGCTGTGGGCCGCCCTGCTCGCGGCCGGCGTCGTCGGCATGGCCCTGGCGGCGTACCACCATCAGTACGTGTTCTGGTTCGTGTCCGACACGACCGCCCTCGGCGTCGTCCGCCTCGGCCTGATGGCGCTCGCGATCGGCTGGGCCTTCCTGTTCCTCGACGCGTGGCGGATCGGGCAGCCGCTGTCGCTCTCGCTGGGGCACCGGCGGGCCGTGGTCGGGCTGAACGGGATCCTGTGCTTCTCGGTCGCCGGGACGTTGTTGTTCGGCGCGCACCTGGTCGGGGTCCAGCGCGACTTCATCCTGACCATGTTCTCCGGCGACACCGTGCACGGCGCGAACGACGGCCGCTACAACGTGCTGCTCGTCGGCGGTGACTCCGGCGCCGGTCGCTGGGGCCTGCGCACCGACTCGATGACGGTGGCGAGCATCGACGCCACGACCGGCCGGACGGTGCTGATCGGCCT
>Ga0070683_100000227_pt1 | contig 38287 bp, 30 predicted proteins | sample KBSC713LmetaG_FD_64662 | JGI IMG/M metagenome (GOLD analysis project Ga0070683, IMG submission 64662) | Corn rhizosphere microbial communities from Kellogg Biological Station, Michigan, USA - KBS C7.1-3L metaG | ecosystem: Host-associated > Plants > Roots > Rhizosphere ... | reverse complement strand
ACGATCGTAAACCGGAGTCCGCTGCTTTGAACGACTAGCTCTGCGTCGAGCTTACTCTGCCCATAGTCCTCGACCGGTGACGCCGGTGTCGTCTCGCTGACTGGTTGGTCCCAGGATACTGACGGACCGACGGCAGCCAATGACGAGATGAATACGACCCGCCGTACTCCTGCAGACTTCGCTGCGGAGATCACGCGCTGCGTCAGACCGACGTTCGACGCACGTAATTCCGCGACGCTGGGAGCGCGTGTCGCGCCTGCGGCATGTACCACGACGTCCGCGCCGGCGAACAGTTCTTCGATCCCCGCTCGCTCGAAATCCGCGCGAACAACGGGACGAACCTCCCAGCCACTGCCCGCGAATTTCTGCGCGAGATTCTGGCCGACGAATCCGTTCGCTCCGGTAATTGCCGCGATCATCGCCGAACGTTGATCGCGTCGCCCTTCGAGTGATAGAGGGCCGCGTCGCCGAGCACGACCGCTCCCGTGGTGCAACGTGTGCATCGGGATCGATCCACGCTCGACCACTTGATGCGAAATGTCTGAACACAACGCGTATCCCGGCGGAAACACCGCTTCGATTTGGTACGGCACTTACGTCGTGCCGACCTTCCCCAAGCTCGGCGGTGACGCAAAGGCCGACGTCTGCGTCGTCGGCGCCGGTATCGCCGGCCTCTCGACCGCGTATTTCCTCGCGAAGGCCGGGAAGAAGGTGATCGTCGTCGATGACGGTACGATCGGCGGTGGTGAAACAGGCCGAACGACCGCGCACCTCTCGAACGCGATGGACGAGGGCATCAGCCTCCTCGAACACATCCACGGAAGCGAAGGCGCGCGGCTCATTGTTCAGAGCCACAGCGCTGCGATCGACCGAATCGAGAAGATCGTCACTGACGAAAACATCGACTGCGACTTCGATCGTCTCGATGGCTTCCTATTCCTCGGTGAGAAGGATTCGGAAGAAACGCTCGACACCGAGCTCGCCGCCGCGCATCGCGCCGGCCTGCTGAAAGTTGCGCGATTGAACCGAGTTCCAAACGTCGAATTCAATCTCGGCCCGTGCTTGCGATTCCCAGAGCAGGCTCAGTTTCACGTTCTCAAATACCTCCAAGGAGTCGCGAACGCGATCGTCCTCGCCGGCGGACGCATCTACAACGAGACCCACGTCGCGAGCGTCGAGGGTGGATCGCCGTGCGTCGTCGAGACGAGCAACAAGCACAAGATCACCGCGAACGCGGTCTGCGTGTGCACGAACGCGTCGATCACGGACATGGTGAAGACGCACGTGAAACAGGCGCCCTACCGGACGTTCGCGATCGCTGTCGTCGTTCCGCGCGGTTCGGTCCCGCCCGGTCTCTACTGGGACACCGCGGACCCGTACCACTATGTCCGCCTACAGCATCTCGACGATCCATCGGGGAGTCTCGGCGACGGACAGTTCGATGCGCTCATCGTCGGAGGCGAAGACCACAAGACAGGCCACGAAGATGATGCGGAATCTCGCTGGCGTTTGCTCGAGCGCTGGACGCGCGAGCGCTTTCCACAGTCGCGCGAGGTCATCTATCGTTGGTCCGGCCAAGTCCTCGAGCCGAACGACTACATCGCCTTCATCGGCCGTAACCCCGACGGCGCCGAGAATGTCTATATGGCGTCAGGCGACTCGGGACAGGGCATCACTCACGGGACCATTGCCGGAATGCTCATGAGTGATCTCATACTCGGCATCCCGAACGAGTGGGAGACGCTGTACGATCCGAAACGCGTCTCGCTCCGTGCGACCCCGATGGAACAGTTCGCGAAAGAAAACGCCGACGTCGCGAAAGTGTTCGTGATGGACCACGTCGCGCCGGGCGAAGTCCAGTCAGACGAAGAGATCCCACGCGGCGAAGGCCGGCTGATGCGTCACGGCCTACACAAGATCGCGGCCTACCGGGACGACGACGGATCGCTCCACAAGCGCTCGGCGGCGTGCACGCATCTCAAGTGCATCGTCCATTGGAACAGCGCCGAGAAGACGTGGGACTGCCCATGCCATGGCTCGCGCTTTGATCCATACGGCACGGTACTAAACGGGCCCGCGATCAGTGATCTCGGGCCCACCGAAGACTAGGTGATGCTGGGCAATTCTCCGCGTCATCCCGAGCGATTTTCCGCGTCATCCCGAGCGATTTCCGCGTCATCCCGAGCGAAGCGAGGGATCGCTCTCCACGCGAATCAAATCATCGTCCACTTGAACACCGCGCGCATCGCGGCCGCGATGAGCGCGAGCTCAGCGACGATCCGCGCTCGCACGACGGCCTTCGACGCCGCTGAGCCGCCGAACCACCGACGCTTCACCACCACCGTTGCCAGCGCGTCAGCGAGCTCGCGCCCCGACGCCCATCGATCTCCGCGGTCTTTCTTCAAGCACCGATCAATAGTCTCGATCAACGACTCCGGTGCGTCTGGCGCGAGTGCTTTGAGCGGCACGTATGCATCCGCGATGTGCTTCGCCGCGAGCGATTCGAACGACACCCCGTCGAATGGAAGCTCGCCGCTCAGCATGTAGTAGCCGAGGATGCCGAGCGAGTAGATGTCGCTGCGTCCGTCGATGTCGAGTTCCCCGACCGCCTGTTCCGGCGACATGTAGTGCGGCGTCCCGAAAGCTCGCGACTGATCCGCGCGCACGGGATCGAGCGATCGGGAAAGCGCGACGCCGAAATCCGTGAGCATCGCACGACCGCCGTTTTGCTCGAGCAAGATGTTTTCCGCCTTGAGATCTCGGTGAACGACTCCGTCTTGATGCGCAGAGTCGAGCGCCAGCGCGAGATCGCGAAGGATTCGCTGTACCTCGCTCGCGTGGAGCTTCTTGTCGCGACGCATCCGCTCCGCCAGCGACTCGCCGTGCACGTACTTCATGACGATGTACACCAGCGGCGCTGCCGACAGATCGGTGACGTCGCCAACTTCGCCAAAGCCGTAAACAGGAACGATGTTGGGATGATTCAGCCGCGCCGTCATGCGAGCTTCACGACGGAACCGCTCGCGATGTTCTTCGGAGCCAGTGAATTCGCAGCGAAGAACCTTGATTGCCACCAAACGGTGCAGCGCGATGTCGCGCGCTAGAAAGACGATCCCCATGCCGCCGCGACCAAGCTCACGCACGATCTGAAACTGGGAACCGAGATGTTCGACGATTTGTTCTCGTTCCCACTCAGCCGGCACCGCGGGAAGCTCACCGGAGACCGGTAGCTCGAGGGTGTCAGCGTATGGATCGACGAGATACGACAGGGAGCTCATGACTTTAACCGAAGGAACCAAGACCTAGAGCGTGCACCGGCAACGGCGTTGTTGCTCTTCATTCGTTGAGACACCGCGATCGTCCGAAGGGTTTTCCTAAGGAAGTGCCGTGCCCGGGTCGGCTCCTACGGAAGTCGTTCGCCAGAAGTTACTTATCGAGCTCGCTGCCGAGTCTCGTCGCGAGCGAAGTGTCCGATATTGGGACGCGCCGGTCGGCCGCGAACGGGTGGATTCGCTCGTCGCAGTCATCCTTCGCCGCCGAGGCGGCGAACGGATCATGAGATTTCGCCGGCCGGCCCAACACCCGCTAGTGCAACATCATCCGCGTAAACGGCGCGACATACTGCTGCAACATCGTGAGTAGTCCGACCAACCCCGCCAGCGCGAGACTGTGAAGGAACACGAAGCGCAGAATGCGCCACTCGTGCCCGACATACCCCGTCGCGGTACTCGCGACGCAGATGCTCTGAGCGTCGATCATCTTCCCCATCACGCCCCCTGAGCTGTTCGCGGCCGCCATCAACACCGGATTCAACCCGAGTGAGCTCGCGGTGAGCTTCTGCAAACTCCCGAACAACACGTTCGACGATGTATCGCTGCCCGTCAGTGCGACGCCAAGCCACCCGAGCATCGCCGCGAAGAAGGGATACGCGACGCCGGTCTTCGCGAACGCGAGACCGAGGATCGCGTCCTCGCCGGAATAGCGAGTCGTGTACCCGAGCGCGAGCATCATCGCGATCGTCAGCAGCGACGGCCAGATGACGACGATTGTCTTTAGATATTTCCGAACGAGCTCCTTCACGGAGTAGTTCAGAACGAATCCGGAGATGATCGCGGTGATGAGGATCGCCGTCCCGCTGGCCGACAACCAGTTGAACAGAAACGCAGCCCCCTCCGCTGTCGGCTTCGGGACAACCGGCGGCATTCGCATGACCATCTTGTCGAGGCCCGGCATCGGAAGGTTCGGCGCCGAGATGCTGTTTAGGAAACTCTTAACCTGCGGCGTTCCCCAGGCGAACACGATCACCACGAGAATCGCCCACGGCGCGACGGCGACCCGGAATGGAAGGACCTCGCCCGTCGGTACGACCGGAGCGGCACTGGCCGCTCCCCGCCGCCAACGGGTCAGAAACACCGCAAGGCAGAACATCGAGCATCCCGCTGCAATGATGTCCACGAGCCACGGCCCGTGAAAGTTCGACACGAGATACTGAGGAATCGCGAACGCAGCGCCCGCGACGAATAGCGCCGGCCACACCTCGAGCATGCCGCGGAATCCCGAATACGCCGCGATCAGCCAAAACGGAACGAGTAGCGAGAAGATTGGAAGTTGTCGGCCGATCATCGCACTCAAGGTCCCAAGATCTATTCCCGTCACGCCCTGCAATGCGATCACCGGCGTACCCAGCGCGCCGAATGCAACCGGCGCCGTATTCGCGATCAGGGATAGCGCCGACGCCTCGAGCGGTGGAAATCCGAGCCCGATCAACATCGCGCCAGTCACCGCTACCGGCGTTCCGAATCCGGCCGCGCCCTCGAAGAACGCCCCGAAGCAAAATGCAATGAGAAGAAGCTGTAGTCGTCTATCGTTCGTGATGCCGGTGATGGTTCGCTGAAGCGCGCGAAACACCCCCCGTTCTTCCGTGATGTGATACATGAACATCACGTTCAGCACGATCCAACCGATCGGCAGCAAACCGTACGCGACGCCGAGCACCGCGGCGCGTGCCGCCATGGATCCCGGCATTCCGATGACGCCGATCGCGACGGCGAGCGCGGCAGCCAAACCCGCGATCGCGGCCGCATACGCCGGAACTCGGCGAAGTGCGAGGAGTCCTAAGAGAATGACGAGTGGAACCGCAGCCGCGAGCGTCGAAAGTGGACCGTGTAACGGATCGTAGTTCTGTTGCCAGGGCATCAAAGCTCCGGTCGTCGAGAGTGGCTATTCATCCTGATATGCTGATGACGCTGTACCGAATCCTTCGCCGCGCGAGCGCGATGATTATGACCGCCGCTGCCCTCGGCGGCTATACATCCGTCGCCTTTGCGCAGGTGGCGAAACCGAAGACGAAGAAGACCGCTCCGGTCGCGCCCAAAGCTCCGGCAGACACTGAGGTCGACGACAAACTCTGGCCGATCACGACACCGTCGCCGCTTCAGGGAGCGATTCTGCCGGCAAAGCGCATCGTCGCGTTCTACGGCAATCCGCTCTCGAAGCGGATGGGCATCCTCGGCGAGCTGCCTCCCGATGACATGCTCGCCCGCCTCGATTCCGAGGTCGCGGCGTGGAACGCCGCTGATCCTGCGACGCCGGTCCAACCGGCGCTGCACATGATCGCCGTTGTCGCGTCCGACGCACCAGGGACGTCCGGCAAGTACCGAACGCGAATGGACAGCGCGTTGATCGAGAAGGTCTACACATGGGCGCAGCAGAAGAGCGCGCTCCTCTTTCTCGATCTTCAGGTCGGCCAGGGAACGCTCCAAGAAGAGCTCCCGCGACTTGCGAAATTTCTAAAGCGGCCGAACGTCCATTTGGGAATCGACCCCGAGTTTTCGATGAAACACGGCGAAGTTCCGGGGAAGAAGATCGGGACCGTCGATGCGGCCGACGTGAACTACGCGTCGCGCTTTCTCCGCGAATTGGTGAGTGCTGAGAGCCTTCCGCCCAAAGTGTTGGTGGTGCATCGCTTCACGCGCGACATGCTGACGGGCTACAAGCGCATCGAGCTCGACCCGCGCGTTCAGGTCGTCATCAACATGGACGGCTGGGGGCCGCCGTGGATGAAGCAGGAATCGTATCGCCGCTACATCCACAAGTATCCGGTCGAATACACGGGCTTCAAACTCTTCTATAAGAACGATCGGAGGGACGGCGGTCGCCTGATGTCCCCCGCAGATGTCTTGGCGCTCAATCCTCGTCCGTTCTATATCCAGTACCAGTAGCCCGTCCGCAACCTTTCCCGGCCCTCTCACGTATCCCCGATCCATGGCTTTCGACGGTTTTCGCCAAGACATCGAAGGGATTCGCGGACTCGGGATTCTACTCGTCGTGGGCTTCCACGCCGGCATTCGCTCGCTCGCCGGCGGCTTTGTCGGGGTTGACGTCTTCTTCGTCCTGTCTGGCTTCCTTATCACGGGACTGCTCGCTCGCGAGGTCGGATCGACCGGCGACATAGACTTCCAGGCATTCTACGCGCGACGCGCTCGTCGACTGCTGCCCGCGCTACTTGCCGTCCTTGTGGCGACCATCGGCCTCTCGCTCTGGCTCTACCCACCGATAGACCAGCCCCGAATCGGCGTCGTCGGACGCGCCGTCTCGCTCCACTACGGCAACGTCCTGTTCGCACGGACCGCCGTGAACTACCACGCAGCATCGGGCAATCCGTTCTTGCACACGTGGTCGCTCGCCGTCGAAGAGCAGTTCTATCTCATCTGGCCATTTCTCTTCGCGCTCGTGGGCCGAGCACACGGCGCTTCGGGTGCAACACCACGGCGACTGATCAATTGGATCGCTTTCGTCGGTGGTCTTTCCCTCGTCGCGTCCCTGTGGCTCACCGGCGTTTCCCAGCCGTGGGCGTTCTTCGGCATGCCGACGCGCATCTGGGAGTTCGCGATCGGCGGAATTGCCGCGCTCGCACTCACGGATCGCACCGGAGCACGCGAGTCAACCGGATTTGCGCTCCAGGGACTAGGGCTCGCGGCGATCGCGTTCGCGACGGTCGCGTTTCATGAAGCGCTTCCGTACCCTGGGTTCGCCGCTCTGCTTCCTGCGGTCGGTGCCGTCGCGCTGATCACCGGCGGAGCGATTGCGCCGGCAAGCCCCGCGAGCAAGCTGCTCGGCGTTGCACCGCTTCGATGGCTCGGACGCATGTCGTACTCGTGGTACCTCTGGCACTGGCCGCTGGTCGGCCTCGGTGCGGCGCTCGATTGGAAGCTCGGCGTCGGCGGGAAGATCGTTTGGTCGCTGCTCGCGCTTGGACTCGCCGTCCTCACCCATCGATTCGTCGAAGAGCGATTCCGCGAGAACGGCGCGACGCAGTCGTCGTCGCAGAAGACCAACACGTACGCGTTCGGCGCAAGCCTTTGCGTCGCGTTGCTCGCGTGGGGAGCGCTTGGCGTTGCCATCCGTCGTGTGTCGACACCTGCGCAGCGACCATTCAACGCCGCCCGAAACGACAACATGAGCCACGACTGTTGGGGCTCGATGACCGAGGACGCGACAGCACCATGCGTATTCGGTGATTTGAGTTCTCGCACAAAGGTCGTGCTGATGGGAGATTCGCACGCCGAGCATTGGCTTCCGGCGATGGAGCTCTTGGGTCGTGAGCGACACTGGAAGGTGTACGCGATGGTGAAGCCGGGATGTCCCGTCTCGGATATGCCCGAGATGATGAACGCGCACCTGAAACGCGACTACACTGAGTGCACGTCGTGGCGTCGTGCGAAGCTGCGCCAAATCCTCGCGCTCCATCCGGACTTCGTCGTGCTGTCGAGCTACGACCACTACATCCGCGCCGACGGTGAAGCGTCGTCGTGGAATGTCACCGTGCCTGCCTGGGAAGCGGGACTTCGTCGGACCTACGGAATGCTCTCGCGCGCCGGCATCAAAACGATCGCCATGCGCGACGTGCCTGACGCCGGCTTCGACGCGCCCGCGTGTCTGTCGCGGCGCGCGAGCGGTGCGCCATTTCAGCTGCGCGATTGCACCTACGATCTCGCCGATGCGTTGCGTCCGAGCGCGATCACAGCGCAAAAGTCGGCGGCGCGCGGGCTCGACAACGTCGCAATCGTCAGCATGAACGACCGCGTGTGTTCGCGCTCACCGTGCTCCGTAGTCCAGCGCGGCAACATCGTCTTCCGCGACGGCGATCACCTCACCGCCGCGTTCAGCCGCGCGGAAGCGCCGGTGCTCGGCGATCGCCTCGGCGCCGCGGCCCAAGCACTCAGCCGTCACTGACGATCGACCGGAAGAATTGCCGACCCGAGAGTTCGGGTAGATTTTTTCTCCCGGGCTTCGCGCGCTTGATCGACGGCGGTATCACCAACGACGGTCTGCCGCACTATTGCCTCGGCGTCTCGCTGCGCGAATTGCTCAGATCCGTTCATGAGCTCGAGCGCGCTGTGCTCGAGGAAGAGCCAACGATGCCGTCTGAAGTCGTCGGCCGCGATCCGCGTTCGGTCGAGCCCAAGGGCGATCTCGACGCGATCGTGCTGAAGTCGATGCAGAAGTCGCCGTCGCGACGATATGCATCGGGCGGCCGGACTCGCGGCAGACGTCAGGCGGTACCTCGACGGAGAACCGATCACAGCTCGTCGCTCGACGTCGGCGTATCGCGCTCGTCGCTGGGCGCGTCAGCATCGAACGCTACTGAGAAGTCTCTCGGTGCTGGGATCGCGACAGCCACGCTGGTGGTCGGGTTCACACTGCGCGATCGAATGGCTGGCGATCGCTTGCTGCAGAGAGTTCGTCTCGCCGATCCCGAGCATCTTACGGACGACGAGGGACTCGAGCTCGATCCCGCGATGTCACCCGACGGCAAACAGGTGGCCTACACAGCGGGACCCGGGAGCGCGGTGCGCATCTTCATTCGGCGGCAAGGCGAGCATCAGTCACGGATGTTGACCGGCTCACTGGAGGGCAATCATCGGCGGCCGCGTTGGTCGCCTGACGGCGCTCGGCTGCTCTTTGAGGCCGAAGGTGCGATCTGGATGATTCCCGCTTCCGGTGGACCGCCGAGCCTCGTCGTCGCGGCGCCGGCCGACACGATCCACGATCACAGAAGAAGGTCACTCCGCAACGTGGTCGCCGGACGGAAAAGAGCTCGCAGGCGTCGCCTTCGACACCGTGTTTGCGAAAACACTCATCGGCGGATCGCCACGCGCCCTCACGACGATGAGCATCGCGCACTCGCTCGCGTGGTCGCCGGATGGCCGATGGATCGCGGCAGCCTCGGACAACGCCGAATTCGTGTACTGGTCGTTGGGCAACACCGGCCCGCGCGCGCTCTCATCATCCTGAGATGATTGCCTTCTCATCATCCTGAGATGATTGCCTTCTCGTCATCCCGAGGAGCAGAGCGACGAGGGATCGCTATCCGGGCGACGGCACTTCGTAGTCACCAATTCCTGGAGGTCCCGATGTCGCTTCACGAGCTACGACGATCGCGTAGGATTTCGCGGGTCGCCTACCGGCAAAAAGCAAAACGGCCACCTGAAGGTGGCCGGTCGCGTGTGACGCGGCTGGGTTTTGAATGGGTTACGTCGAATGGCTAGGGGCAGAATCGAACTGCCGACACGCGGATTTTCAGTCCGCTGCTCTACCAACTGAGCTACCTAGCCGATTGTAAAGCCAACGAAAAAAACGAGCCTGGGAAACTACATAGGGCGCGCCGACTGTGTCAAACTCGTTCCCCTAACTCTTAGCCCGCTTCCGTACTCGATTCACCCTCGCCAGCCGCCCGTAAACTGATACATTCACTGTCACAAATTCAATCGCCAAGTGGCGTCTCACCATTCGCGCAGTGACGAGATCGTTACCCGTGCTTTGAGCACACCCGGCAACTTCTGGATTGATTTTGTGACTGGTTTTACGCCTCACCCAAGAGGCGGGTGACATCCAGTTGGGATGGTTGCCCTGGTTCCCTCCCCCCACGAGGAATTCCCTCCGTATGAGCATTTCACGTTGGACGTTGCGATTGGCCGCGAGCTGCGCGGCGCTTCTCGGAACGGCAGGCGCCCTTCATTCGCAGGTCTCGACCGGCGGCTTCACCGGCTTCGTCACCGACGAAAACGGCAAGGCGATGGCGGGCGCCCAGGTGCAAGTGATCAACCGTGAAACCGGCGCGCGCACTGGAACGCTGACGAGCGATGCGGGCCGCTATTACGTCACGGCGCTCGAGACCGGTGGTCCGTACACGATCAGCGTTCGCCGCATCGGCTTCGCCCAGCGCGACACCAACAACCTGTATGTCTCGCTCGGCCAGGTCATTCGCGTCGATATCTCGCTCAATGCTGCGGTCACCCGGCTCGCTGGCGTCGAAGTCGTTGCGACGACATCAGGCGCCATCATGTCTCAGTCGCACACTGGCGTGGAGACGACGATCACCGACTCCGCTATCGCACGACTCCCAACCCTGAACCGTAACTTCACCGACTTCGTGGCGCTCACGCCGCAAGTGTCGACGAAGGGCCCAGGCCTATCGGGCGGCGGTCAAAACAATCGATACAACGCGATTCAAATCGACGGCGCCATCGCCAACGATCTGTTCGGCCTCAGCTCCACGTTGCAGCCTGGCGGAACTGCCGGCGCGAAGCAGATCTCGTTGGAGGCGGTCAAGGAGTACCAGGTGCTCTTGTCGCCGTTCGACGTCCGAAACGGCAACTTCACTGGCTTCCTCGTCAACGCCGTTACCAAAAGCGGTTCGAACGAGTTCCACAGCACCGGCACGTACAGCACTCGCAACGAGAAGCTCGAACGCAACGTGACGTATCTGCGCTCGTCGCCGTTCAAGCAATCGCAGGAAGGCTTCTGGTTCGGCGGTCCGATCATCAAGGACAAGCTCTTCTTCTCGATCGCCCCGGAATTTCAGCAACAGGAGGCGCCGAATACCGGCCCATACGTCGGTCAGCCGTCGAACATTACGACGAAACCCCCGGTAACTCAGGCCGCCGTTGACAGTTTTGTGAACATCCTCAAGACGAAGTACGGCTTCGCGGATCCGGGCAACGCAGGGCTTTGGGACACGAAGAACCCCGTGACGAACTTCTTCGGTCGTCTCGACCTCGTGAATCTTCCCGCGAACAGCCGCCTTGTCCTTCGCTACAACTACGCGGGAGCGAAGCAGGATAACCCCGGCACGCGTAGCGCCACGCGTCTCGCGCTCACGAACAACGGCTACGTGATCACCGACGCGACGAACGCCGAGACAGCGCAACTCTTCTCGACGTTCAGCAACGGGGCGACGAACGAGCTCACCGTCGGCTACACCGATATCAGCGACATTCGCGCCGTACCGATTCAGGCGCCTTTCGTTCTTGTCTCGCGCGTGACCAGCTCAGGCACCGGCACGGGTTCGATCTCCGCCGGCACAGAGAACTCCTCGCAGGGCAACGAGCTCGATCAGAAGATCACGGAATTCACCGACAACTACACGCTGCCCTGGGGATCGCATCGCTTTACCGTCGGCACTCAGAACAAGCTGTTCAAAGTTCGCAACCTGTTTTCGCAGAACTCTCTCGGCAACTACACGTTTGGTACGCTCGATTCGCTCCTGAACAACACGCCGAGCTCCGCGACGCTGGGCATCAAGCTCGCCCCAGCCGGCGACGACGGTTCGGCTCACTTCACTGCTCGTTCGCTTGCTTTTTACGCCGAAGACGAGTGGCTCGCGACGAACCGACTGAATATCGTCGCGGGTCTTCGCCTGGATCTCCTCGGCCTCACGTCGAAGCCTGGTACCAACCCGGCGATCCTTGCCAGCTCGCTCGGGATCAACACGGCGAACGTTCCGCAGAACGTTCCGCAGTGGTCGCCCCGAGTTGGCTTCAACTGGGACGTCACTGGCGATCAGCGAAATCAGGTGCGCGGGGGCACGGGCGTGTTTGTCGGCAACCCGGCGTACGTTTGGCTGAGCAACCTGTTCGGCAATTCCGGCGTGAACGGATACGCGAACCTGGCGTGCACGAACTTCACCACCGCGCCGGCAATGCCGAACGCCGGCCAACCCACGCCGACGAACTGCAAAGGCAGCACGGGCACGCCCGCGGTGACGGTTAACACGACCGATCCCAACCTCAAGTTCCCGTCAACCTGGCGCAGCTCGATCGGCTACGACCGCGCCCTTCCGTGGAACATGATTGGAACGGTCGAAGGGATGTACACGCGTCAGGTCCAGAACTTTTACTACTCGAACATCGGCCTGTCGGCGAATCCGATCGGCCAGGATCTGAACGGCCGCGCTATCTACGGCGATATCGCCAGCGCTACGGCGAACCCGGTACCGGTGCGCCCCTCCGGCGTCACGGGTGACGTCATCAACATCGGCAATCAGAAGACGCACGACTACGCGTACAGCATTACCGAGAAGCTCGTGAAGCGCTTCTCGAACAACTTCGAGGGCTCGGCAGCCTACACGTACGGCCGGTCGTACGATGTCTGGGACGTGACCTCGTCGGTTGCGTTTTCCAACTGGCAGTTCGGCCGCTCACTCGCGGGCCGCGAAGACGCGCAGGACCTCTATCCCTCGAAATGGGATGCGCCGCACCGCTTCGCGGTCAGCGGTCAGTACACACTGCCGACCAAGACCGGCGTCTCGCTCACATGGATCGGGGAGTCCGGCGTTCCGTTCGAGTACGTGTACGGCAGTGACATGAACGGCGACAACTCGGCTTCGAACGATCTGATCTACGTGCCAAAGAACGCGCACGACACGACGCAGATCCGCTTCACGGCGAACGGGAGCACCACGGTCGCTCAACAGCAGGATTTGCTCGAGAATTTCATCAACAGCCATGCGTGTTTGAATTCTCAGCGCGGCAAGATCATGGACCGCAACAGCTGTCGCACGCCGTGGGACAAAGTCGTGAACCTCTCGGCCCGCCAAACGCTGCCGACCATTCAAGGGAAGAACTTCATTCTTCAGCTCGACATCTTCAACTTCCTCAACCTGCTGAACAAAAATTGGGGCGCGCGTGACTTCGGTAGCTCGAACAGCCCGGCGCTCCTCACCCGCCGCTCGTACGTCGCGGCGCCAGGCCAGCCGCTCAAGATCGCGAGTGGAGCCCAGCCGGTGTTCATCTACAACACCGTGAACCAGTTCACGACGCAGAACGTGCAGTCGAATTATGCGTTGCAACTACAAGTGAAGTACTCCTTCTGATTCACCGGCCGTTGCGGAATGAAAAGGGCGCTCGAATCGAGCGCCCTTTTTGTTTGCCCCACCATTGTTGAGGCGTGCTCGACTTTAGAGTATCGTGATTACTGCGGAACCCGCGTCCCGACCCGCGCCCGAATGACCGACTTGATTCCGCCGCGAATGTTGAAGTCGCCAACAATCTCCATCCACTTCGGTTGCGTCGCCTTCGACAGATCGTCAAGAATGCGATTGACGGCGCGCTCGTAAAAAATTCCGTCGTTGCGAAAGCTCCAGAGATAAAGCTTTAAGCTCTTCAGCTCGACGCAAACATCGGCGGGAACGTACGTGATAAAGATCGTTCCGAAATCCGGCGCACCACCTGTCAGCGCACGAAGCTCGTCCGCGTCGCTCTCGATGCCGCCAAGCGGACATAGAGAAGTGAACTCCGGGCATTCCATCGCGATCTCGTAGTCGCGGCCCGGGTATGGATTGGGAAAGGTTTCGAGTAGTTCGGCTTTGGGCATGAAGAAACAATAAGGGCTAGCGACTGGTTGTACCGGCCCACATATTCGATTTGGGGCTGGCGCTATGCGCCGGTCATCGCCGCCGCGAGAACGGCGTGGCGGTACCGCCCCCCAGGCATAGCCCTGGGGGGCTCTTCTTTTTATCACCAGATATTTGTTGGCGGGAGAGATCTCTCCGCTGTCATCCCGAGGAGCGGAGCGACGAAAAAATCCCTCTCTGCCGTCGCAGCTCTGCAGTCCTGAGTTCCGCCCTATCGATCTCTGAGCGACTTCGAGAACTCTTCCAGGACCTTTCGCTCGTCGCTCGTAAGACTCTCGATCCCGTGCTCGGAAATCTTGTCGAGCACGCGATTGGCCTCGTCGGCTTTGGGATCGCGACGGCGGGCCGTCGGCGTTACGGTCGCAACGCGCTTCGACGCAATCGCCTTGCTCTTGGCGACGATGTCGTCGACCTCATCGCCTCGCTCGCGCCGCGGAAGATTTCGCGGAATTGCACGCGGCGGTTCATCGGCGTCGGGCAGGTTCGCGACGCGCTGCCGCACCTGATCGATCGCCGTGCTCGCGCCCATCCGCACATAGATGTACGCCGCGAGCGCGCCGCCGATGTGCGCGAAGTACGCGAGGTTCATCCCGTCATTGGTTCCGATCAGACCGAGCACGATGTTGAAGCCGAAGAGGCCAGCGGCCAACGTGCGCGCTCGCATCGGAACCATGAACAGCAACGCGATCTCGTCATCCGGCCACTGCATCGCATACGCGGTCAGCACTCCAAACACCGGCGCCGACGATCCGACGAGTCCTCCGCCGCGGATGAACAACATCTGGAACGCGACGCCGCCGAGCGCGCACAGAACGTAGAACCACGAGAATTTCTTCGCGCCCCACGTGTGCTCCAGTCGCGGGCCGAACACGTACAACGCGTACATGTTCGCGACGAAGTGAAGCACGCCGGCGTGGATGAACATGTACGTGAACGCCGTCCACCAGCGTCCTGGCATCGCATTGCTATCGAAACTGAACAGCGTCGCGATGTTCGTGTACGGCACGCCGGCCAGCTGCAGTACCACCATCGCGAGATTGAGCGCGATGATCGTCTGCACCGCCGGCGTCAGGCGCGGTGGGGCTTCTTGTTCCAACGTGGTCGGATGCGACATACCGCTACAAAGTTACTGAGAAGAAAGTCCTGTCTGCTAATTAAGACGACTGCGAAACGACGATTCCGGTCACCCAGACGTTAATCGAACTCAGCGCATCCCCGTTGGCGGCGGCAATCTGAGGGCAAGCCGTACATCTCCATGGATCCCCGAAAGACGCTCGAACAGAGTCGTCCATCGGCGGTCGCGGTCGACCGGCGTCGTTGGTCCGGGATGCAAAACCACCATCGTGGCCCCACTCGTCCCGTGCGCCTTCTCGACGATCCGCAGAAAATGCGCGTCGGTCGAATTCGCGTCCGCGTTGATCACCAACGAATGCGCAATTCCCGCCTCGGCTGCCACCTTCAGGGATTCGATCGCGCGATCGCTTTGCAGTTCCAGCGTCCCAGCCTCCACCGTCACCTGCACCAACTTCAAGAACTTGCGCAGCTCGGCGATTTCGGCCGGCCGCTGTCCATCAGTATCCAACATCACGGGAAGCTCTGTGGTCACTTTTCCAAGCGCCGCCGAGATGTAATCGACGTTCGCGAGGGGATCGCGTCCCGAGATCGAGATGGAATGAAACGACGAGCGTGACGTTCCGCGGCGGATTTCACTCGCGAGGGCGTCTGCAGTGTACATCGTCGCGGTCTCCGCTTCTGCGGCGAAGCGCACGAAAAGCTGGCGTCGTCCAGCCCAAACACCCTGCGCCTGAAGCCCTGCCGGGATCCCCGCAAGCGCCGCGGTCGGCCCCGCAACTTGTGACATCACTTGCCTCCGCGCCTTTCGAGCGCGAGTTGCACGATTCGGTCGCACAATTCAGGGAACGTGATCCCCGCCGCCGCGGCCGCCTGCGGAATTAGACTCGTCTGCGTCATCCCCGGAAGCGTGTTCGCCTCCAAACAATAGAATGTACCGTCCGTCCCCATTCGGAAGTCGATTCGGGCATACCCACGAAGCTTTAGCGCATCGAACGCCAACGCGGCGTAATGCTGAACCGCCTTCGTTTGCTCGGCTGAAAGCTTCGCCGGAAACTCCTCGACCGCCATGCCCGGCGTGTACTTACACTCGTAATCGTAAATCTCGTGTTTGGCGATGATCTCCCCAACGGGCAATGTCTGTCCGCCGAGGACGCCAACTGTGAGCTCTCGCCCGGCGATGAATCGTTCCACCATCACTTCGTCGTCGTGCTCGAACGCCGCCTCGATCGCCGGTTGAAGCTCGGCCGCCGCCTTTACGACGCTGAGCCCGACGGTCGATCCTTGTTTCGACGGTTTTACAATCACGGGAAAGCGGAGAGTTGCGTCGACTTGCTCTACCGTCACCGGCGCCATTAGCCAGTCGGCCGTGGGAACGCCGGCGGCACGGAACAGGTGCTTGGACAGGTCTTTGTCCATCGCCAGCGCGCTCGCGAGGTGGCCGCTGCCCGTGTAAGGAACCCCAGTGAGATCGAGAAGTGCCTGCAGCGTTCCGTCTTCCCCCTGTCCGCCGTGAAGCGCCAGAAAGAGAACGTCGGCCTGCGGCAAGGTGCGGAGTGTTCCCTGCATCGCCGCATTCATCCGCACGAGCGACTTCGTGTCCGGCGGAATCGTCTTCACCACACCGCCCGCGAGGAGCTTCTGCTCTTCAGCCGGCGACAACGAACCCGACACCGTGTCGACAGCGACAACGTCGTGGCCGCGAGCGCGGAGCGCCTCGGTGATTCGAATTCCCGATGCGAGCGACACGTCGCGCTCGGAGGACGTGCCTCCCATCAGCACCGCGATGCGCAGTTTCATCGGGCCATGAGATAGTTCAGCATATCGGAACGCGTCACGATTCCCTGCACCGTCCCATTCGAGCGCACGAGCACTGCCGGATTCGATTTCGACAAGAGCTTCGCGACCGTGTCCACTGGCTGTTGGACATCGACAACCGGAAACGGCGCGTCCATCACTTCGCCAACCGTCGTGTCGAGGAGCTTCGTGTTGTCGAGACTCTTTGCGGACAACGACCAATCGCTCACGGAACCGACGCAGTTCGATTCGTCCATCACCGGCAGCTGCGAGACGTCATGCAGTGACATCAGCCGAAGCGCCTGGCGAACTGTGGTTCCAGTTGTGACGCTGACGATCACCGGCGTATCACCGTCGGCGCGATGCTTCGCGCTGAGCACGTAGTTCAGCGTCGTGCGATCCGCCTCGAGCAGCTGGTTCTCTCGCATCCATTCGTCGTTATACAACTTCGAGAGATATCGCTCGCCCGTATCCGGCAGTGGCGCGACGACGAGCGCGTTTGGATCGTCGAGTCGACGTGCCACGTGCAGTGCGACGTGGACGATCAATCCGCTCGATCCGCCGACGAACAATCCTTCCTCGCGCGTCAGTCGGCGCGCCATGGCAAACGACTCCTTGTCGCTCACCGTCATGAAATCGTCGATGACGCCCATGTCGAGCGTTCCAGGGATCTTGTCCTGCCCGACACCTTCGACTTTGTATGGCACTCCCTCGGGCTTTCCTTCACCCTTCGTGCGCCACATCTCGGCGAGCACTGATCCCACCGGATCGCCGGCGATGATTTGAATTTTTGGATTCTTTTCTTTTAAATAGCGCCCGACACCAGTGATCGTGCCGCCAGTTCCTGCGGCGTATACGAAATGGGTGACTTTGCCCTCGGTCTGTTCCCAGATCTCCGGTCCCGTCGTGTCGTAGTGCGCCTGTGAGTTCGCGTCGTTGTAGAACTGGTTCGCCAGAATCGCGTTGGGTGTCTCGTGCGCGATTCGTTTCGCCATCATCACGTAGTTGTCCGGATGATCCGGAGGCACCGCGGTCGGCGTCACGATCACCTCAGCGCCGAACGCCTTGAGCAGCCGAACTTTTTCCTGCGACATCTTGTCCGGCATCGTGAAGATGCACCGGTAGCCCTTCGATGACGCCGCGATGGCGAGGCCGATGCCCGTATTGCCGCTCGTACCCTCGACGATCGTTCCGCCCGGCTTGAGGCGTCCCTCGCGCTCGGCCTGTTCGATGATCGGCTGCCCGATTCGATCTTTGATCGAACCGCCGGGATTGAAGAATTCGGCTTTGGCGTAGACCGGCGTTCGCATTCCGCGCGTGACGCGGTTCAGCCGAATCAGCGGCGTCCAGCCGATCAGGTCCCGTACATCAGTGTACGGACGTCGATTGCGTTCCATGGGACCGTGTTAGAGAACTCGAATAGGCGGACACTCGCCGCCTCATTGTCAATCTAAGACGAGCGGTCGGCTCGGGCGACACGCGCCATCCCGAGGAGCAGCGCGACGAGGGATCGCCCAACTGTGCGTCACCCGAGTTGCTTTGCCTGCTCGACGAACTTCGCGAGCGTCGTCAGCGCGTCGATTGGCGTCATGCTGTTGATGTCGATTTCGGCGAGACGTTCGACGAGGGGATTCGGCGCCGCGGCAAACAGGGCGAGTTGATCTGTAGGCTGAGGCGGCGTACGTCGTGTATCTCGGCCTCCACTAAGGTGTTCGCCCTCGAGGAGGGCCAAAATTGCGCGCGCTCGTGAAATCACCGGCGCCGGCAGCCCGGCGAGGCGTCCGACCTCGATTCCGTACGATCGATCGGCACCGCCGGCCTGCAGACGGTGGAGAAACAAGATCTGATCGCCGACCTCGCGCACCGCGACGTTGAAGTTCTTGAGCGCGGATAGCTGTTTGGAGAGTTGGGTCAGCTCGTGATAGTGCGTGGCGAATACCGTTTTGCATCCGACACCTTCGTGGAGATGCTCAGTCACCGCCCACGCGATCGAGACGCCGTCGTACGTCGCGGTTCCTCTGCCGATCTCGTCGAGAAGAACGAGACTCCGCGCTGACGCTGTATGCAGAATTGCGCTCGTCTCGGTCATCTCGACCATGAACGTCGACTGCCCACGTACGAGATTGTCGCTCGCGCCCACACGCGTGAAGATTCGGTCGACAACGCCAACGCGCGCTGCACTCGCGGGCACGAAGGATCCGATCTGCGCCATGAGCGCGATCAATCCAATCTGGCGCAACACGGTAGACTTACCCGCCATGTTTGGTCCCGTGAGGATGATCATGCGCGCATCCGTCACGAGGTTGAGGTCGTTCGGAATGAATTTGTCGCGCGGCATCATCCGCTCGACCACCGGATGTCTCCCTGCGATGATCTCGAGATCGAAGTCGTCGGTGATCGTCGGACGCACGTAACCTTCACGCGCTGCAACTTCCGCCAATGTGCTCAACACATCGAGCTCGGCGATGGCTCGCGCGATGTGCTGCAGGCGATTGATGTGCGAGCCCGCCATGGTGCGCGCTTGCTCGAAGAGGTCTCGCTCCCGCGACTCGATGCGCTCAGCGGCGCTCAACACCTTTTCCTCGTACTGCTTCAGCGCCGGCGTCACGAAGCGCTCGCCCGACGTGATCGTTTGTCGCCGCTGATAATCCGACGGGACCGCCGCCAAGTTCGAGTTCGTGACTTCGATGTAGTAGCCGAAGACTTTGTTGAACCCGACTTTCAGGGACGCGATCCCGGTCCTGGTGCGCTCGTCGGCCTGAATCTTCGCGATCGCGTCGCGTCCCCCATCACGAAGCTCGCGAAGCTCGTCGAGCTCGGAGTCGACCCCTGGCGCGATCGTCGCATCGTCGCCGATTGCGAGCGGCGGACGTTCGACGAGAATTCCGCAGATCTGCGTCGCGACATCGGTAGCACCATCCCACGCGTCAAGGATGGCACGCAGTCGCCCGCTCTCCCCTGCAACGCCCTCGAGTGCGGCGGCAACCGCGGGAAGCGCCCCGAGCGAGTCGCCGAGTGCGCGCAATTCGCGCGGTGTGCTTCGCGATGCTGCTGCCTTCGCCGCCAAACGCTCGACGTCGCGCACGTCGTCGATCGCAGTTCGCATCGCCTCGCGCGCAACGACATCCGCACTGAGCGTCGACACTGCATCGAGCCGCGCGTCAATCGGATCGCGAGAGACGAGCGGCGCGAGGATCCACTGTCGCAAGAGACGCGCGCCCATCGGCGTGCCCGTGCGATCGAGCACCGAGAGCAGTGTTCCGTCGGTACCGCCATCTCGAAGCGATTCGACCAGCTCGAGATTGCGACGCGTCATCTCATCGAGCGGCATGATGCCGCCACGTCGCTCGATGCTCGGCCGCGCCAACTGCGGAAGTCCGGCCGGCTGCAGCTCGCGAAGATAGCGAAGCAGAGCACCGGCCGCCGATACCGCGGCCGCGTCCATCGCGTCGATTCCAAGACCGTCGAGCGACAACAGTCCATATTGTCGCGCGAGATCTTCACGTGCTATCGAGCCGTCGAACTCCCACGTGTCGCGCTCGGTGACGAGCGCTTCGCTGCGCGACGCGGGCAACGCGATCTTGGATCCAGACGGTACGAGCACCTCGCGCGGTGAGAGTCGCGCGAGCAACGGGTCGAGCTCTTCAGGACTCGTGACGATGAGGCGCACTTCGCCCGTCGACACGTCGGCGGCCGCGACACCGACAACAACGGAGACCGGTTCCCTCTTGCCGTTTCCGTCGCGCTGTTCGACGCTCGCGACGGCGCAGATGAAGTTGTTCCGCGACCCGTCGAGGAGATCGTCCGCGAACGCAACTCCGGGAGTTACCGTCTCGACCACTTCTCGTCGCACAACGCCCTTTGCGACTTTCGGATCCTCGACCTGCTCACAGATCGCGACGCGAAATCCTCGCTGAACCAACCGCCGGACGTAGTCGCTCGCTGCTTTCACCGGGACGCCGGCGAGCGGCACCTCCGACGCCGCGCCGTTGTTGCGCGACGTCAGCGTCAGCCCAAGGACTCGCGATGCGGTTTCCGCGTCCTCGTAAAACATCTCATAAAACTCGCCCATGCGAAAAAACAAGATCGCGTTTTGGTGACGCGCCTTGATCTCCCGGTACTGTTGCATGAGCGGAGTTGCCGACACCGTCGTCACTTCTCTTCCGCGCCGATCTCGGTAACGAAGCCGGCGATCTTCTTCGCCATCAGCTCCCGCATCGCCGCCGTCGCCGCCGCGCGCGTGTCGTATCGTCCGATGCGCACACGAAACACTTTGGTGACTCCGACGAGACGCGCGTCGATTCCGCGCCCCTTGAGGCGCGTCACGACTTTCTGAGCGTCTCCACGCGCGTTGTACGATCCGACTTGAACCGTGTATTTGCCTTTCGCCGCGGGCGGCGCTTCGTGGTGAGTCGTGTCCTTTGCCGGGGCTGTCCCAGTACCACCGGATGTCGGTGCGTTCGCGCTTTTCGTCGTGTCGACACTCGCACACCGCGGCGAGTAGTACTCGAGCTGGTTGCGAAGCTCGACCTGATCGGCCGGTACATCGTGCAACGTTCGACCGAGCGCGACGCACGCATGCTGAATGTCGCCTGCGTCTAGAGACGTTCGGACGAGCAGCAAACCGGCGCGTCCTCGATCGAGGCTGGTAGGATCATCCAACATGAACCGATCGAGGTGGACGACTGCGGCACTGCGATCTCCCCGGGCCACCTCGATCTGCGCAAGCTGGAACAGCGCATCTCCGCCGTGCGGCGAATTGGGAAAGTCGACAATGATGCGTCGATAGTCACGCTCGGCATCGGCGCTCGTCGCGGCGAGCGCGGCACGCCAGTAAAGCGCATCGGCGTACGTCGGCGAATCTTGACTCGTCGCCGCGACCACCGAATCGATCAGCAGTCTGCCTGCCGATCCATTTCCATTGACAACCAGCTGCCGGGCACGCGCAAACACGGAGTCGGCGTTCGATTGGCGAGGCGGTGCTCCATTTTGCGCGGTGAGCTTCTGCGAACCGATGGAAATACTTCCGACGCCGAGGACGATCGCGGTGACGAGGCGCATCATCGATACGACGGTTACGCGGCTCGACGGCGAAGCGGCGACGTGCAGAGTCGCAGCACGAGTGTCGCCAGCACCTGTTCGTCCGACGACAAGCGCGTCGTCTTGAGCGCGGTGTCTGTTTCCAGCAACGCGTCGAGCGCCGCATCGATCGCGAACGGCGTCCACGTATCGGACGCACGTGCGCATGTCGAGACAAATTCTCCCCAAGAGCGCCCCGTGAAAACCGATCCCGATTCTTTCAGCAGCGTATACAAGTCCTGTGACAGTCTTCCGGGCGACGTACCGCGCTCTCGTGCTGCCTGTGCCCATCCGATGACCAGTGTCTGCGAGGTGAGTGCCATTACGATCGTAACAGAGCTCGCCTTCGGTTGCTCGAGCACCGAGGGAAGCATTGCAAGCGCGCGGGTCGCGTCGCGCCGCGCGATCGCGTCGAGGAAATCGCCCATGGTTTCGCCGGCGCGTACGCCAACGACCGCGGAGACCGCCGCCTCGTTGATCGTTGCGCCACCCGTGAATGCCGACGCCTTGTCGAGCTCCATGCGAAGCTGTGAGAGATCCGTCCCCACCGCTTCTTGGAGAAGCTTCACCGCGCCTTCGGTGATCGTCGTGGTGAGATCGTGCTCTACGTAGTAGGTGATCCAGCGCGGTACACGTGCCCCGCTCAGCGGCTCGAACTCCATCGACGATGTGCTGCCGAGCAAGCCCTTGTCCGGCTTGGAACCCGACGCGGCGATGAGCACGAGCACGAGGTCCGGCGCCGGCCGTTTGAGATACGCATCGAGTGCCGTGCGCGCGTCTTTCTTTAACGCATTGACGTCGCGCACGACGACGACGCGTCGATCGGCCATCATCGGCGGCGTTCCAACGATCGATCCCAACGTCTCTCCGTCGAGATCAGCGCCGCGCAGCGTTTCGTAGTTGAAATCGCGGGTCGCCGGATCCACGGCGCCGTCGACTAGCCGACGAAGCTCGTCGGCTTTGAGATAGTCGTCTTCGCCGTAGAAATAGTACGCCGGAGCGAATGAGAGATCTTTAATCGCTGCGCGTAGCGCCTTGCCGTCGACCGCGGGACACATGCCGAGCAATATACGGTCTCACGCTCGGTCCGATCAAAGCGGATTGTTTTGGACGCGCAGGTTGATGCGCCGGCTATCGCGTCGTTTCTGCGTCGTGGAAGTCGAGACTCGCGAAACGCATAGGCGACTCGCCGACAAGCAGTACCGCCGGCCACACAGGCATCCCGGTCGGAACCGACGCGACGAAGGCGCCGTTGGCCATAGGAATCGGCGACAGATCCGCCGCACTCGCCGCGATCGGTACCATATGTCCACCCGCGGCCGGAGCGTAGTAATGAGTCGTTTCGACCGCCATGTACGCGACAGCCAGAATTCCCGCGGCGAGCGCCGCATAGGCGCCGAGCGATGGCAGGTACGGACGTGGCGCGACGAAATCGACACGAGGAGTCGGGCTGACCTGCTCGAGCCGCGCATTGAGACGCGCCATGAATTCTGGGGACGGCTCGATCGGCGGCAGGTTGCGAACGAGGAGCAGGCTACGGCGGATCGAGGTATCGTGCCGCGAGCAGCGCGTGCATATCGCAAGATGCTGCTCCATCGCGGCCATCTCGGCCGAGGGCAGAACATCATCCACGAACATCACGTGGTTTTCTCGAAAGGCGCGACAATCCATCAGGCGACTCGACTCCTCTACAGGGCAACGCTTCGTTCGCCAATCGGTACCCGGCGGTACGTGGGCGGGTTCCAGAATAACGCGCGGCCGAACACGCGGCGAGCCCCAGAGCCTGCAAAGAAAACAGGCGAGGCCGGTCGGCCTCGCCTGCGTTCACTCTCTTCTACTTGGTTCAGTCGATCTTTGGTTCGATGATCGACGCAAAGGCGTTTCGTGCCCGGTTCAACCGTGACTTCACCGTGCCAAGGTTGCAGTCCGTGATGTCGGCAATCTCTTCGTACGACTTGCCCTCCAGCTCGCGGAGAACGAATACCTGACGGTGATGCTCGGGAAGCTTCGAGACCGTGTCCTCGACGAGCTCCCGAAGGTGCCGCTTCCGGAAGAGATCATCCGGACGCGCCGTCGTGTCTTCGAACTGGAGCGGACGATCTTCATCATCCCAGTTCCCCTTGATCGTCTGAAAGAGCACCAGGGGATTGCGGGAGCGATTTCGCAGCTCGTTCTTCGCCAGGTTGGACGCGATCGTGTAGACCCACGTCGAGAACTTCTTCGTCCGGTCGAACCGGTGGATGTGTCGGTAGACTCGGATGAACACTTCCTGAACGAGGTCCTCGGCCTTTTCGCGATCGCCGATCGTTCGATAGATGAAGTTCAAAAGCCGCGTCTGATATCGCTCGACGAGCTCCTGGAACGCACGCTCCTCACCCCCGAGGAACGCCGCCACAACACCAGCGTCGTCTAGCGTCCGGAGTCTTTCTCTTGTCGCCGTACCCGGCAACGGCGCGCGTTTCAGTGCGAGCTCTGACATATGATCAATGCCCTCGTTGGCAAGCTTCTAGTTGGGTACGCCGTCCCAGACGGAACAGATTCGATCTGAGACCCTCTTGAACTGGCGAACCTGCCCCTGGAAAAGCAGGTGGTATGCCGGTTAGACGAGACGCGGAACATTACGTTAAGATGTTGGCAGGAAACATCTTAGCCGCACTCTTCCACACTAGGCGCGGTGCCGGCCTGTCCTCATTCTTGTACGATTCGCCAGAAAACGCGTCGTCGGGTGTCCCTATTATGACACACCCGGGATCTGATCAGTTGTCGATGCGCTTGACGTTTCCCGATTTAATCGGAATGGCGTGCTCAGCTATTGGACCCGAAATCGCGCACAGTAGAGGATGCCGAGCGCCGTTTTCGCGTCCTTGATCTCGCCCTTCTCGATCAACTGAAGCGCACGCGACAGCGTCACCGTCTCCAAGGTCATGAACTCATCGGCCTCATGCGCTGTCGTTCCCCGTTGGAGTCCAGTCGCCATGAAAACGTGGATGCGCTCGTCCGTGAACCCGGGCGTCGTGTACATCGTGAAGAGGAATTCGATCCGGTCAGCCGTGCACCCGGTTTCCTCTCGCAACTCGCGCTTTGCGCAATCCGCGGGTTCCTCTCCCGCGTCGAGTCTGCCAGCAGGGATTTCCCACAAATACTGGTCGGCGGCGTAGCGATACTGCCTGATGAGCAGAAGCTCGGATTCTGCGCCGCCGGGATCGGTGAGAAACGGAACGATCGCGCTCGCCCCCGGGTGGCGAATCATGTCCAATTCGCCGGTCGATCCATCGGGAAACCGAACAGTATCGGTGTCGAGCTTGATGATCCTTCCGGTGTGAACCCGACGCGTGCTGATCATCCCGGGAGTTACCGCAGACGACTCGTCGTTCGGCGTCGCGCTCATCTCGTCGGATTGCCTGACGTGTCGTACAGCGCCACAGGTCCGAAGCCGAGGGATTCGAGCGGCGCACGAACGACGGACGGGTCGCCCACGACGACCATCTGAAGCGAATCCGGATGAAGGTGCCGCGTCGCCGCGTCGCGAATCTGCTCGATCGTCATCGCGCGAACATGCTCGCGATATCGATCGTAGTAGTCCGCGGGAAGTGCGTGAACGACCAAGACCGCAAGTGCAGCAGCAATTGCCGATGTCGTTTCAAAGCGAATCGGAAAAACACCGTCGAGATAGCTCGTCGCGAGTGAAAGCTCCTCCGGCGCGATCGGCTCGGCGCGCATTCGATTGATTTCCGACAAGATTTCGCGCGTTGCTGCTTCGGTGACGTCGGACTTGACCGCTGTCGAGACGACGAATGGTCCGGCCTGACGACGCCACTGAATTCCCGAGAATGCACCGTACGTGTACCCGTGCACCTCGCGGAGATTCATGTTGATTCGCGAGTTGAACAGACCGCCAAGCACTGCGTTCATCACGTTCACCGGAAAGAAATCCGGGTGGTTGCGTGGAATCGCAACGTGACCGATTCGAAGCTCCGATTGTGGAGCGTCGGTCTTAGCGATGACGTGCACTGCGCGTTCTCGCCGAACCGGCAGATCGTCCGCCGTCACTCGCGCGGGCTTGCCTCCCGACCACGAACCGAAGACTCGACGCACCAATTCTTCCGCGCGCTCGACGGTGATGTCGCCGACGACGATCACCGTCGTTCCGCCGGGTGCGTAACGCGTCTCGTAAAATGGAAGCAGAAGATCGCGATCGATCGCGGCAACGCTTGCTTCGTCGCCGTCGTCGGGCTTGGCGTATCGCGACGCCGCGTTGTACACGAAGCGCGAAAAATGTTCGTCCGCTAGTCCCCTTGGCTCGGCGCGAAGCTGGAGGAGCTCCGCCATTCGCTCGGCCTTGAGTCGTTCTACTTCTCTCGCGCGAAACGCCGGAGTTCGCACGACTTCGCCCAACAAATCGAACGCCGCAGATAGATGCTCGCTGAGTACCGTCATCGTCATGACGGCCGCGTCCCAATCGGCGTGCGAATCGATCGATGCACCGAGTCGCTCGAAACGCGCGGTGAGCTCCGTGCCGTCGCTTCGCTCGGTACCGCCCTCGATCATGAGCTTCGCGACAAGTTGCGCCGTTCCTTCGCGACTAGGCGGATCACAGACGGCGCCGGCATCGCTGATGACCGCGACTGTCGTAAGCGGCAGCTTGGTTACCGGTGCGACGACCAACTCCAGGCCGTTGTCGAGTCGCCGACGCTCGAATCGCGGGAAATGATACTCGCGCGGCGGTCCTGGAACGGGGCGTGGCGCCTTCACAATCGTCGACGCGCTCATAGGGCCTCGCTCGCTGCGCCGGCGCCGACGAGCTCCCCAGGGGTTTCGTCGCGCGCGACGTACAGCAAGCTCGCGCGATTGTTTTCGCCAAGTCGCTCGCGCGCGAACGCGTTCACGGCATCGGCCGTGACGGCGCGGTACCGATCCACTTCATCGTTTACTAAGTCCGGCTTTCCGAAGTACGTCGCGAACATTGAGAGTCGGTCGGCTCGCTCTCCGGCTTCCTGGAGCGCTGACACAAAGGATGTTTGAATCACAGCAACCGAGCGCTCTACCTCTTCGGCCTCGACGCCGTCTCGCACGAGCGTATCGATCTCGTGCGCGACTTCTTGTTCGAGCTGCTCTGCGTGAACGCCTGGCCGCGCGGTCACGTCGACGACGAGTAGGTCGCTTCCCTTGCTCAGGTCGTAGGTGAACGCCGATGCATCGGCTGCGATCTGCCGTTCGCGAACGAGCCGGCGACGCAAACGACTCGCGTTGCGCAGCCCGAGGATCGCACCGCACACACTCGCTGCGTAATAGTCGTCGGTTCCGAATGCCGGCGACCGAAACGCGAGAAATAGTCGCGGCAGCATCACATCGTCCGGGATGACTTCGCGCTTCCACTGTCCGAACACTGGCGGAAGCGACATGTCCGGAAGCGGCGGCTTTCCCGTGCCACGTGGAATTTCGCCGAAGTGCTTGTTGATGAAGCGTCGAGCTTCCGAAGGATCGAAATCGCCGGCAATCGAGAGGACTGCGTTGTCCGGTGTGTAATACGTCGCGAAGAAATTCGCGACGTCGTCGAGACTCGCGGCGGTGAGATCCTCCATGGACCCGATGAGCGAGTGATGGAACGGATGCTCCGGTGGAAAACACAGCGCCGGCAGTTTTTCCATCCACGTACCGTACGGCTGGTTGTCCATCGTCCAGCGTCGCTCGTTCATGACGACTTCGCGCTGCGTATCGAGCTTTTGTTGCGTCATCGCGGGGAGCAGCTTCCCCATGCGATTCGCCTCCAGCCAAAGCGCGATCTCGAGCTGATTCGACGGAACGGTCTCGAAATAATTCGTGCGTTCGAGCCACGTCGAGCCATTGAGCGTTCCACCGGCGCGTTGGACAAGCTCGAAGTGCTCGTTCGCTTCCACGTCAGCTGAGCCTTGGAACAGCATGTGCTCGAACAGATGCGCAAAGCCGGTGCGCCCAAGCCGCTCATTCGCCGAGCCGACGTGGTACCACAGGTTCACGGCGACGATCGGCGCCGTGTGGTCTTCGGAGAGCGTAACAAACAATCCGTTCGGCAATGAAAACGTATCGATGGGAATGCGCATCGGTCTAAATTGCACTCCTCTCGGGACCACTGGAACCCTGACCTGTCTCACGCGCGATCTTCCGTGCTACACGCGCTTCTAGTTGTCGTCCTCACTGTCGGCCTTGTGTACGTCGGGCTTGTCGCGCTGCTCTGGCGTTTCCAGGAGCACGTCGTCTTCCAGCCGCCGTCAGGCATATCACAACACTCAGAAATCGGCGCTCGACGCGTTCAGTACCGTTCGGCCGATGGCGTGGAACTCTTTGCGTACGTCGTTGGCGATTGTCACGCCAACGCTGCTGTTGTGCTCGCGTTCCATGGCAATGCCGATCTAGCCCGATGGTTCATTCCGTGGGCCACACAGCTCAATCGCGAGACAAGCGCCTGCGTTATGATCCCGGAGTTGCGTGGATATGACGGGGTCATCGGCACCCCGACGTACGCCGGGTCATCACTCGACGCGAGAGCGGCGTTGGCGTTTGCCAAGGACTCGCTCAACGCCTCGTCACGCCAGCTCGTGTACTTTGGCCATTCACTCGGCAGCGCAATCGCGTCTGAGCTGGCTGTGTTCGAGGCCCCGGTCGCATTGGTTCTTCAGTCGCCCTTCTCGTCGGCGCGCGACATGTCGCGTCGCCTCGCGGTCCCTGGGGTCACGGCATTTTTTCGATTCATCTCGCGCGTTCATTTCGACACGCTGGCATGCGTCCGTTCGCTGGACGCACCTGTCTATGTCGCGCATGGTGACTTCGACGGTGTCGTCCCGGTAGCAATGGGCCGAGAGGTCTTTTCAGCGGCGGGCGTGAAGGGCGAACTGCTCATCGTCGCCGGGGCAAACCACAACAACGTCGAAGAGACCGGCGGCCGCGCGTACTGGAGTTGGTTGACGAAGGCGGTCCGCGCGGGCCAAACGCCGGCCGTTAGTCGCGACGCTCGATCAGAAACGCGATCGGCACTTTGATCGACTCGCCGAGCACGTACTTCCACGCGCCCGAGCTCTTCGAGATTGGACTGCTTCGTGTCGGCGACGAGAGCGGGGTCAAACCGAATCGTCGCGCGAGGATTGCGAGACGCAGCATGTGAAACGGATCGCTGACGAGGATTACGTCCCGCGACGGCTCCGCTTCCATTAGCGTCGCGACATGCTGCATCGACGCCGCCGTCGACCGGCCGGCGTTCTCGATGAGAATCGCTCCCGGCGGAACCCCGTGCCCGATCGCATAGCGCTGGCCGACAGCCGCTTCACTCGTGGTATCGTGGTCGCCGAATCCGCCGGTGAAAATGAGTCGCGGCGCGAGTCCCTTCCGCCATAGATCGATCGCGTGATCGATTCGCGCGCGCAGCACTGGTGACGGGCGGCCGACATACTGCGCCGCACCCAACACGACGATCGCCGACGCAGGACGCGCGGTATCGCGGTGCTCCCAAAACACGACGCCGGCGAGCGACGTGAGCCACGTGCCGAACACCAACAGACCGAACATCCAACCGAGGTTGACCCAGTTCCGATGCTGGCGCGGAAGCATAGCGCTACGACTGGGCTCGGTATTCTGCCATGAGCGCGAAATTAGTAGTTTGCGCGCCATGGACACCACCCCTGCGTTTCCCACGCTGCGGATCGTTTCTCATCCGCTCGTGCAGCATAAGCTCGCCATCCTTCGAGATCGCGAGACACCGACGAAGATCTTCAAGGAGCTCGTCGACGAGATCGCAATGCTCATGGCGTACGAGGCGACGAGCGATCTCGCGCTCGAAGACGCAATAGTTGAAACGCCGCTCGAGCGGATGGTGGGACGAAGGGTGAGCGGCAAGAAACTCACACTCGTACCAATCCTTCGTGCCGGACTTGGAATGGTCGAGGGCATCTATCGGCTCGTTCCCGGGGCTCGCGTTGGCCACATCGGGATGTACCGCGACCACGACACGCTCGAACCGGTCGACTACTACTTCAAGGTCCCGAGCGACGCATCCGAACGCGACTTCTTTCTGCTCGATCCGATGCTCGCGACCGGCGGCAGCGCCGCGGCTGCGGTATCGTCGCTGAAGCGCGCGGGCGCAACGCGTATCCGCTTCATGTGTCTGGTCGCCGCCCCGGAAGGAGTCAAGCGGCTCGCCTCCGCGCATCCGGATGTAATGGTCTACTGCGCATCCCTCGACCGAGAGCTCAACGACAACGGCTACATCCTGCCGGGCCTCGGCGACGCTGGCGACCGCCTCTTCGGAACTCGGTAGTGGACGACTAAGAAAACGAAGCGGCAGAGACGAATCTCTGCCGCCTCAACGCGCACTCACTCGGTCTCGGGCGCTCAACCAAACCATTCTCGCGGACAATCGCGTTGCTGCCGCGCGGCGTCCAACACCCACTGCTGTGATTGCGCGTCAATCAGCTCCGACGGCACTCGACCAAACCAACGCGCCCCGGCGCTGACATCCCCAACGCGTCGCCAAAGCTCTCCAACGAGATAGGTCAGGACAGCGCGCTCGTCTCGTGCGACGCCATCGAAGGCTTCCAGAGCCTCTTCGAACTTCCAGGCCGCTTTGCGTCGGAAGAACCGTTCAGCTTCGGTGTCTCCTTCATCGACACAGCACCAGGCAGCGCGAAGCAACAGATCCGCGACGTGTCTCGGCTCGGCGCCTTGCCAGTCGGCTACCTTTGCGGCGGCCTCGTATTTCTCGGAGCCGGTCAACGTACCGACGCTGATGCACGGCGCGAGTTCGCTCCACACACGTTCCTTCAGCACGGGCGAAACTTCTGCGTCTTCGGCGAAGTCGCGATCGGCACCGGAGTAGCCGCAGCGATTGCACGTGTGAATCAGGTACGGCAACGGCTGCGTGCCCGCAGCGCGTTCGTGGAAGTCGGTTCGCTTTCCTCCGAATGAATTTGTCGATACCACCGACTGCGAACGAAAGCGTGTTTCGCAGATGGGGCACATCAACTCGACTTGCTGTAGCGTGGTCATCGGTACCTCTGGGTCCTCGCCTTGGCCTCCGTTTATAGGCAAAGGGAAATTCTGTGCCAATGTCGTTGCAGGGCATGCGGCTCTTGTTCGCATTTTATCGTATCACTATCATTCCGCGTCCGAAGTACACGCCCCGCCGCTCACCCGCACCCGGGTCGAATGCTGATCAATCTGCTGCCCGATTTCTTAGCGGTTCTCGACAGCAACGATCGCCTCGCCGCCTACCAGCGCTACTTCGCGACCCATCAGAAAATCCTAGAGCCGTACTGGCACAACTACGTCATCGACCCGGACAGCCCGCACTTCGTCGATATCGTGCGGTCGTCGCTCGCGGCTGAGCGAGATGATCTGGTGACGATGTTGGAGCGGACCGACGTCGTTGCTCTCGCCCGAAACACGGAGCAACAATGTCGCGAGCTCCTCGCCATGGATTGCGATGTGGACGTCATTCTCATGGTGGGTGTCGGCGCCGCGAACGCCGGTGAGCTCGTCGTTGACGGGCGCGGTATCGCGTTTGTCTGCCTCGAGCATTTCACTGGGACGCCCAACACACAGACCGAGGGACTCGGACTCGATCCGGAGTTGATTCCCCTCTGGCTTGCGCATGAGATCGCGCATGTCGTACGCTATACGTCGCCGACGAGCAAGAGCCAGCTTAGAGAGATCATCGCCGAATCCGCCGGCTACTACTCGTATTGGGACACGGGACGTCGGGCGACACTTCGTGAGCTCTTGGTGAACGAAGGACTGGCCGTGAACGTCGCGCGTGCGATCAGCCCGGGACATGCGGCATGGGAATACTTCGGATTCGAGCGCCGTCAGTACGCCGATGTTCGCCAACTCGAATCCGTGATCTCGCGGGCTGTTGCCAGTGATCTTGATCACACGGGGCTGGGTCTCCGACTTCGCTACTTGTCGGGCGGCATGAGCGACGAAGCCCGCACCGTCGATCGCTACGTGATGCCCGAGCGTGGCGGCTACTACCTCGGCTCTCGGATGGTAGAACCCGCGATTGCACAGAACGGAATCGCGTGGGCCGTTCGCGCGAGCGCGGCTGAGATTGCGCTCGCCGGCCAAGCGGCAGCGATGACCGCGTAGTTAGTCGGTTCTACTTCCCAACACAGAACCGTCGGAACACCTCGTCCAAGACGTCCTCGACGTCGACGGCGCCGATCAGATCTTCGAGAGCTGCAATTGCCGTTCGGAGATGGACCGCCGCGACAGGCGCCGGTAGCGCGCGCGCGCGCCAGACGTTTTGAAACGCGCGAACTTCGGCAAGCGCCGTTTCGACGGCGAAGCGATGGCGTTCTTTTACGAGAATCGGCGCGTCCGGCTCGATGACTCCATCGTGTTTGGCGAGCGACTGAGTGATCGCAGCCACTAGCGCGTCGATCCCTGCGCCCGTCTCCGCACTGACGGCTACGCTGTCCGTCGCTCCGAGCTTCTCGCGGGCACTCGCGAGGTTTGCGTCGCTCGGAGCTCGGAGATCCGACTTGGTCCACACGGCGATGACCGGTGCTTCCGTCCTACCCCGAAGTGCCTGCTCCAGCGCGTCGATTGATTCCGGGCCATCGACGCACGCAAGGACGACGGATGCGCGCGCCACGTAGGTGGTGCTTATCTCGACGCCGATTCTTTCGACGACGTCCGATGCGTCGCGCATTCCCGCGGTGTCGACGAGTCGTAGCGGAATCGACGGCGTATCGACAACCGCTTCGATCGCGTCTCGGGTAGTTCCGGGGATCTCGGTGACGATTGCGCGATTTTCGCCGAGCACCGCGTTGAACAGCGAAGACTTTCCGACGTTTGGCGCACCAGCGAGGACGACGAGCGCGCCTTCGCGAACGAGCACGCCGACGCGCGCGGTCGACAGCAGCTTCTCGAGTGAAGACACGACGTTCGTTGCCGCCGCTGCGATACGCGCGGGCGCGATGGGGCCGTCGTCTTCTTCGGGAAAGTCGATGTCGTAGGCGATGAGCGCCTCGAGTCCGACGATCTCATCGCGAAGCGAGAGAATCCGCCGACTCAGTCCCCCGTCGAGCTGTCGGAGCGCGACGCGCTGCGCTGCGCGCGAGCTCGCGTCGATGAGATCGCCGGTCGCTTCCGCTTGAAGGATGTCCAACTTCCCGTTGAGGACGGCGCGGCGCGAGAACTCGCCCGGACGCGCGACTCTCGCACCGAGTGCGACTAACGCGCCGATCACCGTCGTCGAAACAACGAGTCCGCCGTGGGTGATAATCTCGACGGCGTCTTCGCCGGTGAACGAGCGTGGCGCGTCGTACCGAATGACGATCGCCTGGTCGAGCGCAGCGTCGCTGCTGTCTCTCATCGTCGTGAGATGAGCAGATCGCGCGACGCTCGGCCACGTCTCGGTCACCGCAGCACCAATCGCGTGCGCGTTCGGTCCCGACATTCGAACGATCGCCAGCGCCCCTCGGCCGGCTGCACTCGCTTGTGCGACGATTGTGTCTGATGTATCGAGCGGATTGATCCGCGACTCACCACTCATGCAGTCGAACTTACAGCCGATAGCTCCAGAGAGTCGCCAGGCTCGACGATCCTGACCGTCGCCCTCAGATGATGTGACTCGAGACGCTCGCGGAGCCGATTGATAGCGTCGTGCGCCGTTGCGGTTACGTGGCGGAATGTTCCCCAGTGATACGGCATGAAGATTCGGGCGCGCAGGCGCTCGAAGAGCGTCAACGCGTCGTCGTGCGTGAGATGCCCTTTTCGAAATCCAGGCTTCCACCAGGGCGCGTAGCCGATCGGAAGCAGCGCGAGATCCAGTTGCCTGTCGTTGTTCCACAACACTCGTTCGACGAGGTGGTGCGTGTCGCCGACGAGCGCGGTGTCTCCGGCAAAAAACACGGTCTCGTCGCCGGCGTCGAGCAGATACATGTTGGCGGAGCTGCGCCAACGATCGTAGCCGTAGCGGTTTCCGCGGTGCGTCGCACTCGCGGCGTAAATCTGAACCCTTCCGAGCGTCGCCTTTTCGCCCGGCGCCAAGTCGACAGCGTGAGAATGACCGAGGCGTCGAAGCCATTTCGCGATGACTGGAGGCGCAAAGAGCGGCGCGTTCTTCGGCAGCCGCTCGATTGAATCGAATGACAGGTGGTCGGCGTGCGCGTGGGTCAGCAGAATACCGTCGAGCGACGGCAGCTTCTCGAGCGCGATCCCCGGCGCCGAAACACGGGGCAGAATGCGGCCGAGCTTCGTGTCGAAATTCGGATCCGTGAGAATCGTGACACCGCCGAGCTCCAATAACAGCGTCGCATGTCCGATATACGTGATCCGCATTCGCCTCCGCCCCGCCGCTGTTCTCCGCTACGTCTTCCTCAGCCCACCCGACGAGCTTGCAGAAGCCGTGCTCACGCCGACGCCTGCCCTCGCGCGTTCACGGGTGAGAATCCACTGCTGAGGCAGTGCCGCGATGTTCTGCACGGCGTAGTAGAGGTTCAGGCCCGATGCGAAATTGAGGAACATGACGGTGAACATCACCGGCATCATGTAACTCATCATTTTGGTCTGTGGATTCGGCGGCATCGAGCGCATTCCGATCCACGACAGCAAGAACATCGACGCGCCCATCACGATCGGAATGATGTAGAACGGATCGCGAAGTGAAATGTCCGGCAGCCAGAGGAACTGAACACCGCGGAACTCGATCGTGTTCTGGAAGACGAAATACAGCGCGAACAACACCGGCATCGGCAACAACATCGGTAGACAGCCGAGCATCGGGCTCAACGGGCTCATGCCGTGCGACTGATACAGCTTCACTAGCGCGTCGCGCTGCTTGTCCGGATCTGTCTTGTACTTTCGCTGGATCTCCTGCAGCTCTGGTTGGAGTCGCTGCATTTGAATGCTCGTCCGCATCGCCTTTTGATTCAGCGGCCAAAGCAGCAGCCGGATGACGACGCCGAAGATCACGAGCACCCAACCGTAGTTCACGCGAAACGTCGCCTTCATCCATAGCAAGACTCGCATGACGATCGTGGCGAACGGCTGAACGACCGCGTGGAGGAAGCCAGCGTATGGATTCACATTCTCTAAATCGTTGCCGAGAACGTGGAGGTCTTGCCAGGACTGCGGACCGACGTAGAGATCGAACGAGAATTCGCCGTTCGTCAGCGGCATCGTCGTCGTGGCGGACGCGTGTCGCTTGATCCGCGCGATCGCGGTGTCGCCTCGGGACGCGAGTCCATGGAACGCGTCGCCGACGCCCGCACTTACTGGGCGCATGAGCGCGACGAGCCAATACTTGTCGCGAACGGAGACCCACTGCATGCCACCGGTGTCGCGTCGAACGACCGTGTCGAGCTTCGCGAACGGAACGCTAATGACGTCGCGACGCGGCAGCTTGTAGCCGTACGACAGGTGGCGCATGTCGTCGAGCGTATCTGCTTCGGTCGAGCGAAGGTCGCGCGGCAGATCGATGAGAAGCGTTGAACCGGGCGGTGCATTCTCGATTTTGCCATGCACCATCGTTCGAAATCCGTCAGCCGCCTGATAGGTGATCGTCACTGCAGGCGAGGCGGACGTCAGCGTCACAGTCGAACCCGACGACTGCATCGCAAAACCAACTCGGCTCAGGTCGACGGTGTCGGCCCCCATGGCGAGCCGGTAGCGGAGCAGCGGGCCAACGCGCTGCGCGACGACCATCGAATCCTTTCGTCCGGGGCGCAGATCTTTGTAGCCGTTGATCTGAACTGCCGACGGAACTGCCCCAGGCGTTACGATCGTGTACTTCGCGCGGCTCGTCGCGAGTATGGTCGAATCTGCGGGGGGCGTCGCGGCTGCGGGCGTTGTCGAAGGCTGAATGGTCGGTTGCGCGCGTTCAACTGTGGCAGGACGCGTCGGCGTTTGCGCGGAGTTCGCAGCCGATTGACTGGACGCCGGCACGATGGCAGTCGTCGAGTCCGAGAGTGTCACCGGCGTTCGTCGGCCCGACTGGAAAATCATCGGTACTCCGACGATGACGATCGCCATGAGCACAACCGCCAGAAGAGTGCGTTTATCCATGCAGAGAACTGAAGTTGCTAAGGGACTGGGTCATAGCCGCCCGGACGAAACGGATTGCACCGCAGAATTCGTCGGAATGCAAGCCAACCGCCGCGCACCGCGCCATGCCGTTCGAGCGCTTCGATCGCGTATGCGGAGCAGCTTGGATAATAGCGGCACGAGGGGGGGAGAAGCGGCGAGAGCGTTACCTGATACCCGCGAACGAGCAATACGAGGAGTGTTCGCATAGCCGAAGACTACGCGCTTGCTTCGCCGGGAGTGACGCGGTCCCTGATCGAATCGATGTCAGATTGAAGCGCATCCATGTTCGCAGCGTACGCCTCACGCCGAGCTCGGATTGCGACATCGATTGCGTTCACGTTGTGGAGGGCAGGAAGCAAACTCAATCGCACCAGCTCGCGAAGCCGTCGCTTGAGACGATTCCGATCGACGGCGGTGTGCTGATGACGCGGTACGACGATTCCAACTCGAGGAAACGCGAGAGGGGAAGCGAGGACTCGCACGTCGAGATGCGTAGTCCGAATTCGCTTCCCCTCGCGAATTACGGTTTGGATGTCGCTACTCCGCGTCAGTCGGTTGCGACGCGGAAATCCAAAGCCGTCAGGCGCCTGCGTACTTGCTCGGGAGTTTGACGGTCAAGCTCCGACGTCCCTTCTTGCGGCGGCGACTGAGAACTTCACGTCCCCACTTGGTTTCCATGCGCGCGCGGAATCCGTGAGTCTTGATGCGGCGCTTGTTACGGGGACGGTAGGTCGGCTTACCCATGGACTGCTCCAAAAACGGTGCGAACGAACTTGCGATGGCGAGCGGTAAACCTATTCCGCATAGAGGGATAGATCAAGAGCTTGCTCGAAGCTCTCGTGCCGGCGCCAGCGCAAACAACGGTACGGTCTGAGTAACCACCTCGCACAATTGCGTTTTCCACATTCGCTCTCTAGCTTCGCTCCCCCGCCTCGGTATTCTCGCACGACCCGACATGACGCTGACCGCCCACGAAGCTTGGACCAGGCTCCTGGATCGCGCTCGTCAAGAGCTTCCAGAGCAGACGTACAAAACCTGGCTCGAGCCGACCGAGGCGCTGTCGCTGACTGACGGTGTCGTATCCGTCGGCGCTCCGGATCAATTCGCGGCGGACTGGAATCAGCAGAAACACGCGGAAATGCTGGCGAGCTATGCGCCGATCGCGTTAGGACATCCAATCGCGATCACGTTCAAGGTGACTGAAGAGCGGCGAGCTCGGCCGCAGATGGACCTCTTCGTCGCCCCGCCGGCTCAGAAGACAGCTACGCAGCCGAATGGCGGCACTATATCGCCACCTCTTAGCGATCGGTACACATTCGACTACTTCGTGATCGGAAAGTCGAACGAGCTCGCCGCCGCCGCTGCACACGCCGTCGGCCAGGCGCCGGGCAAGGTCTACAACCCGCTCTTCATCTACGGAGACACCGGGCTCGGTAAGACACATCTGATGCAGGCGATCGCTCACGAGATCGTCCAGCGCAAGCCAGACACGCGAATCACATTCATCGGAACCGAGCAATTCACCAACGAGCTCGTCGCTGCAATCCAGAACCGAACGACGGCCGACTTCCGACGTCGTTTTCGTGAAACAGACCTCCTTCTCGTCGACGACGTGCATTTCCTCAAAGGCAAGGAGGCGATGCAGGAGGAATTCTTCCACACGTTCAACGCCCTCTACGAAGGCGGCCGACAGATCGTCCTCACGAGCGACCGGCCGCCCTCGGAGATCCCAGGGCTCGAAGCACGACTCGTTTCCCGCTTTCAGTGGGGAATGGTGGCCGACATCGAGCTCCCTGACCTCGAGCACCGCATCGCGATCCTCAGACAGAAGGCGCAGCTCGATCACCTCGAGCTGACCATCCCCGAGGACGTCATTCGATTCATCGCCGAGAATGTGCGGTCGAGCGTGAGAGAGCTCGAAGGGTCGATCATCAAGCTGCTCGCATACGCATCGCTCAAACATCGCGAGATCACCGTCGAAGTCGCGCGCGAGGCGCTGCGCGACAAGCTCAAAGCGACCGACGGGCAGGGAACCGGAGCGCCGGCGCTGAACACATACGCAATTCAGCAGGCCGTCGCGAAAGATTGGGGCGTCACTACCGAAGGCCTTCGCTCAAAAACGCGCACCAAGAACCTCACGGTGCCTCGGCAAGTGGCGATGTATTTGATGCGTGAGCTCCTCGGCATGCAGCTCGTGGAAATCGGCAGCGCCTTCGGAGGTCGAGACCACTCGACAGTCATTCACAGCCTCGAACGCGTGTCCGAAATGATCAAGGAAGAACCGACGTTCGGGCAGCGCGTCGGAAAGCTTCACGCCGCGTTGGAAAGTCTGCGAAATTGAACATGGAACCGACATCTTTCCACAGATTCTGCCCGCCGTCCGCGTGGAGAGAGCAGGAATTTCTGGATAATCGCTTCTTCCCACGTCCGATCTACATGAGCCACTATAGGCGAACTGTTTGGAGTGGTGTAAGTTCCAGCGATTTTCCACGCATCAACAGTCACTACTACGACTGCTAGTTAATTGATTTAAGAAGAGAACTAGTACAGCCGCGATGTTTTGCACACCAGAGGAGCTGTGATGCG
>Ga0070683_100000223_pt1 | contig 38829 bp, 29 predicted proteins | sample KBSC713LmetaG_FD_64662 | JGI IMG/M metagenome (GOLD analysis project Ga0070683, IMG submission 64662) | Corn rhizosphere microbial communities from Kellogg Biological Station, Michigan, USA - KBS C7.1-3L metaG | ecosystem: Host-associated > Plants > Roots > Rhizosphere ... | reverse complement strand
CGCCGCGGCTACGCGCGCAACTACGGCCTCGTCGATCAGGAGTGGACCCGCTTCCTCGCCCGCTACAACATCTGGCAGCAGAGCCACTACTACGCAGATCCCGCCAACGCGGATCCGGCGATGCGCGGGCCGATCGCCTGCGCGACCCAGGTGACGACAGAGGAGGCGACCGGGGATCCGAACGCCGATCCGAACCGGGACGCCGACGGCAACGGGACGGCCGACGAATGCGAGGGCGCCGGCGCAGGCGCGCGCTGCGATCTCTACACGCAGAAGTGCACGCTGCCCTACCGCGAGCGGCAGGTACGCACCATCCCCTGGTACGTGGCGGGCGATACCAGCCTGTTCGACCCGACCAACTGGGCGACGATCGAGTGGGATCTCGCGATGAAGACCGCGATCCAGACGTCGCGCCTGATTGAATGCCGCGCGACGGGCGGCACCGACTGCGACGCGAGCTACCCGATGTGGCGCGGCCAGCAGGAAGACATCGACGAGGCGGTGCACATCGCGCGCGACGTCGACGCCTGCCGCCGCACGCAGAGCTGGACGTCGGCGGACTGCGACGCGCTGGCGCACTCGGAAGCGGAGACGGCCGCCAGCGAACGCGCGGGCAGCGGCGGCGATCCGATGCTGGCGGACGCGCTGGGCGCGATCGCCGCGATGCCGCCCGTCATCGTGCTGTGCCACAACCCCGTGACCGACAAGGATCATCCGGCCTGCGGTCCCGCGGGCCTCGAGGCGCGGCTCGGCGACATTCGTTACAACCTGGTCCTGAACATCCCGCACCCCGAAGCGCCCAGCTACTGGGGGATCATGGTCGACGGCGATGATCCGCTGACGGGCGAGAAGGTCGCCAGCTCGATCAACATCTGGACCGGGACGACCGACATCGCCGCCCAGCAGGTCGTCGACATGGTCCGCTACATCAACGGCGAGCTCTCGACGGCCGACATCACCAACGGCAGCTACGTGCAGGGGTGGGCGAGCGCCGCGAAGCTGTCGTCGGGCGGCGGCCTGCCGACGCTCTCGCGGGCGGAGATCTCGAAGCGGCTCGCCGCCGGCACCAAGCTGGACGCGAAGGCGTTCGACGCGCTCTCGGCGAGCCAGCCGGGGCCCGAGCTGCGGGCGGCGCTCGACGCCATGAAGGCGCAGGCGCAGGACGTGCAAGCGCGCAACGACATCGCGTCGCCCAGCCAGGCGAAGGTGGCGGCGACGCTGAACCTCGCCCGCGGCACCGCTGTGGAGACCCAGCTCATCAACCCGGCGATGCTGCAGCTCGCGGGCATGCCCGCCGGAACCGTCGTCCAGGGCGCGGCGGGACTGCAGGCGTCACCGCTCGGTGGCGGCAACCCGGCGCTGTGGGCGCGCGTCCGGCAGATGCGCGACAACGCCCTCGCGGCGCGCGGCGCCTGCCTGATCGAGGAGGCGCCCGAGCCGTCCGGCCTGACCGGGCTGGCCGAGATCCTCGCGAAGAAGTTTCCCGCCGCCACCGGCGAGACGCCGGCCGCGCGGCAGGACCGGTACACGCGGATGTTCCATTACGTCCAGCGGCGCTTCCACTACGCCGTCCTCGCCCACGAGATGGGGCACTCGATCGGCCTGCGCCACAACTTCGTCTCCAGCTCGGCCTCGCTGTTCTACCGGCCGCAGTACTGGCAGCTCCGCACGCGCAACGGCCAGGTCACCGCGCCGTGCACCGATGCGGTCGACGACGGGGCCAGCTGCGTGGGGCCGCGCTACTGGGATCCGGTCACCAGCGAGGAGCAGTCGCAGCTGATCTGGATGTGGATGCAGTCGACCGTGATGGACTATCCCGGCGACATCTCGCAGGACATGCTCGGGCTCGGCGTCACCGACTTCGCCGCCGCCCGCTTCTTCTACGGCGACAACGTCTCGGTCTACAGCGCGTCCAGCTACAAGTCCGGGACGAAGATCGGCACGGGAATAACCGCCGCGACCGACACGTTCGGCGGTCTGCTCGGCATCACCTACGGGACGCGCGCGACCAGCGGCACCGGCGTCGACAACTTCCACTACGCGCAGCTCCAGAACAACTACAAGGTCATCAGCAACTGTCACCGCGTCGAGCCGCGGAAGCCGTCGTCGTGGGACGAAGCCGTCGACGGCGTCTGGGATCCGCTGCTGGACGGGCAGATCGTCTCCGTCGACGGGCTGCCCAGCAAGTGCGCGCAGCAGCCGGTCGACTACGTGGGCTACACGCAGCTCCGGCAGCCGACGGACGCCGAGACGAACCGCGGCTACTACCGCGGCGGTCCCTCGGTCGATTCGACGAACCGCCTGCGCGTGCCGTACGCGTTCGCGTCCGATCACTGGGCCGACACCGGCAACGTCTCCGTGTTTCGCCACGACAACGGCGCCGACCCGTACGAGCAGGTGCAGTTCCTGATCTCCACCCAGGAGAACCGCCACATCTTCGACAACTACCGGCGCAACCGGAGCACCTTCAGCTTGATCGGCGCGGCCGATCGATCCTTCAGCCGCTACAACCTGAAGCTGCAAGGGATCGCGGGCGGCATCGGCTTCCTGCAGTCGATCTACAAGGACTTCGGCGCGGCGCAGGGTTACGCGTTCGACACCCTGTGGCCATACATCGTCGGGGCGCAGGCGCACGACAACATGATCGCGGCGACGGTCGCCTTCGATCACTTCGTGCGGGAGCTCGCGCGACCCGAGCCGGGGCCGCACTACCAGCGATCGACGTCGTTCCAGGATCCGGTGCTGCACTCGGCGACCGATCCGGATGACTCGGGTCCGCCGATGGGCGGGCTCGGCTTCGGTCAGATGTTGCTCGCCGTCCCGAACGGGACGACCGGCTTCCTGCGCGACGTCGGCTTCGGCGGCCACCCGCTGGAGAACGCGCTGTCGACGACGAACGGCGACTTCGACGTGGAGTACATCGAGAACGCCGGGTCGTACTACGACAAGATCAACACCGCGATCCTGCTCGCCGAATCGGAGGATCGCTTCGTCAGCCAGTCGCGGAAGGACTTCTACGACGCGCGCTTCCGGGCGGTGGGCCTGGCCGACGTCGTGCCCGACGGGTTCCGGCGCGTGCTCGCGAACGCGCTGACCGGCGATCGCTCGCTGCTCGCGCCGCGCGTCGAGGCGAACACGGCCGGCCAGCCGATCCTCGACACCAGCGCGCCCACGACGACCGATCCGATGGCGAACCGCTACCCGGCCCGGCCGCTCGGCTGGCCCAGCTTCTGGCCGGCGGCCGGTCCCGAGATCTGCTTCTCGACCCAGGGGCGCAACGCCTGCACCAACTACGCGGGCGACGGCGGCTTCGATCCCGCCACGCCCGCGGTGACGGTGGCGGTCGATCCGCAGATCGGCTGGGAGGTGCAGAAGTTCCTGATCGCGTGGACGGTCGCCTACATCAAGGCGAACGAGCGGACCAGCTGGACCGACATGATGCGGATCTGGCGGCTGGGTCAGAACGCCGCGCCCGAGATCGCCCAGCGCGTCGAGTGGCAGGATCCGATCTCCGGCGAGATCTACTACGCGCGCGACTACGGCACCGAGTGCCTGTTCGGCGACGCGCGCACCGGCTGCGCGGGCGGCAAGATCGTCCAGAAGGGCATCGCCGCGCGCGTCCTCGAGTACGCGAACCAGCTCACCGCGAAGGCCTACAAGCTGGACGTCGCCGGCTTCCCCGCCACGGGCGGCAGCACCGCGGGGTTCAACGCATTCGGGCGGGCGATGGTCCTCCACCACCCGAGCGGGCTGCCGATCGTCGCGGCCGATCCGGCGATCCGCAACATCACGCCGGAGGGATCGATCGTCCCGATTCCCGGCTGTGACCAGAACATCGATCCGGCCTGCACGCCGCTGTCGACGGATCAGAACCACTGGGCGCACGAGCTGGTCGCTTACAAGTCCGTCCCCGACTATCTGTGGCAGGCCGAGCTGGTCTACGGCTGGTTCGGCGCGCCCGATCCGCGCGGGACCTTCTGATCGGAGGCGCATGCGGATCCTGGTCGCACTGCTCTGGTGGATCGCCGCGATGCTGGTGGCGAGCTGCGCGGGCATCCAGCCGTCAGCCAGCGTCGATCGCGACGCCGGGACGTCGGTCGTCGACACCGGCGCTCCGGTCGACGCGCCCGTGGAGGTGGGCCTGCCCGACGTGCCTGGCCACGACACGCCGGTGTTCGACTTCGACGCGGGTCCGCGGATGGATTCTGCCGCGGTCGACGCGCCTTGTAACCACGAGCTGCGGCCGACGATTCGCGACTTTCGCGGCTACAGCGCCACCAGCGGGCCGCGCCACCCCGACTTCGAGGCCGCGAGCGTCACCAGCTACAAGGGAATCGTTCAACCGCTGCTCGGGGCGGACGAGAAGCCTGTCTATGCGCCGGCGGGTGCGACGGCTGCGACGACCAGCAAGGCGAACTTCGATCAGTGGTACCGCGACGTCGACGGCGTGAACCAGCGCTTCGACGACGTCGTCCTCCCGCTGACGCAGGATCCGGCCCGGCCGGAGGTCTACGTCTATGACGACCAGACCTTCTTCCCGATCGACGGCCGGGGCTGGGACGACTGCGCCTTCTGCGCCGACAACTTCCACTTCACGACCGAGATCCACCTGATGTTCCCCTACCGGGGCGGCGAGACGTTCACGTTCCGGGGCGACGACGATCTGTTCCTGTTCATCAACGGGCACCTCGCGATCGATCTCGGCGGCGTCCACCCGGCCCAGGAGGGGACGGTCGATCTGGACGCGCGCGCGTCCGAGCTGGGCATCACGCGGGGCAGCAGCTACCAGATGGACATCTTCCACGCCGAGCGCCACACGGATTTCTCGACGTTCCGGATCGAGACGACGATCCAGTGCGTGTCGGTGATCGTCGTGGATTGAGGTGGCGATGCGGCGGCACACGACTTACCCGATCGTCCTTGCGTGCGCGGCGCTCGTGATCTCCGGGTGCGCCAAGGTGTCGCACACGACGCCCGGGGAGGTGACGGGTGGCGGCGGGTCGGGGGTCGACGCCGGGCCGCGGGACGCACCCGCCAACGTCGATACCGGCATCGCCGACCTGCCGGTCAATCACGACAGCAGCGCGCCCGAGATACGCGTCGAGCCCGACGCCGCGATCACCACGTCGACCGACGCCGCCTGCGCGATGCAGTCGGCGGTCGCGCGCACGTCGCCGCTCGACCTTTACATGATGGTGGACAGCTCGGGCTCGATGACCGACAAGACGGCCGCCGGCACCACCAAGTGGGCGGCCGTGCAGAGCGCGATGGGCGCGTTCTTCAACGATCCGATGTCCGGCGGGATCAGCGTGGGCTTGCAGTACTTCCCGCTGATCCAGCCGAACGTCCCCACGACCTGCGCCTCGAACACCAGCTGCGGCAGCTTCGGTCCCTGCGACCTCTATCGCACCTGCTTCGGGATCGCGACGACGCAGATCGTTCTGTGCACGGCGAACAGCGACTGCAGGGCGGGCGAGTCGTGCGTCCAGCTCGGGCAGTGCCCGCTGTCCGGTGGCTCCTGCGCCCCGCTCGGGGTGTATTGCCCGCTGGGCGACACCTGCGTCCCGTACGACGGTTACTGCCACGGCCGCGATCGCTGCGACGTCGCGTCGTACGCGGCGCCCGCGGTCCCGTTCGCGACGTTGCCGGCCGCCGCGGCGTCGCTGACGGCGTCGCTGACCGCGCACCTGCCGGACGGGCGCACGCCGACCGGCCCAGCATTGTCGGGCGCGCTGCAAGCCGGGCAAGCGCGCGCAACCGCGGTCCCCGACCACAAGGCGGCTGTCGTGCTGGTGACCGACGGGCTTCCGACCGAATGCACGCCCCTGGATATCCCGGCGATCGCGGCCGTCGCGGCCAGCGGCGCCGCGGGAACGCCAGCCGTGCCCACGTTCGTGATCGGCGTCTTCGGCCCGGACGAGGCGGCCACCGCGCGGCCGAACCTCGACGCGCTCGCCGTCGGCGGCGGCACCGGGGCGGCGGTCGTCATCGACACGAGCCAGGACGTGACGAAGGCGCTGCAGGCCGCCTTGAATCGGATCCGGACGATGGCGGTCGCGTGCTCGTTTCAGATTCCGCAAGCGACGATGGGCGCGATCGACTTTCGCAAGGTCAACGTACAGGTGAGCGGCGCCGGTGGCGCGACCAGCACGATCGGCTACGTGGGCAGCAAGGCGAGCTGTGACGCGGCCCGCGGCGGCTGGTACTACGACGTCGATCCCGCCACAGGCCAGTCTCCGTCGACGATCATCGCCTGCGACGCGACCTGCGCCCAGCTTCGCAGCGACGCCAGCGCCCGGATCGACATCGTCCTCGGCTGCCAGACGATCGTGATCAGCCTTGAAGATTCTGCGCGCGGTGAAGACGGGCCCCTCACCCTTACCCTCTCCCCGCTTCGCGGGGCGAGGGCAAACGGTTGCGGGGATTCGCGCGCCGCAAGCGAAAGCGGTTAACGCAGGGGGATCTCACGAAGGTCGTGCGCGAGGGCGAGGAGCTCGGAGTGGCGGGGGTGGTTCGAGCGCCAGACCAGGCGCAGGCTGTCGGTTGCGAGGCTCACGCGCGGCAAGAGGCGGGCGAGGCGGCGCTTGGCGAGGTCTTCCTTCACGAAGAACGCGGGCAAGACCGCGACGCGCCCGCCGCCGCCGAGCAGACGGTGGCGCACGCTGGTGATGCCGCCCATGTACTCGACGCGCGCGAACCGCCAGGCGTCCGCGTCAGGGACCACGTCGAGAAGATTGCGGAACAGCGGCAGCTCCGGGCCGACGTCCACCAGCGTCAGGCGTTGCGCGTCCGCCGGGCCGCGCAGGCGGCGGTCGGCGCCGACCAGGACGTGCTCTTCGCGGTGCAATGTCACCTCGGCAAAGCGTGGCGAGCCCAGGCGCGCGCTCGTGACGCCGGCGTCCAGCTCGCCCCGCTCCAGCTTCGCCGACAGATCGTCGCTGGTGCCGTTGTAGAGGTGGATCGTGCGCTCGGGGTGCTTGCGCGCCAGCCCGTCCAGCGCCGCGCACAGCCACGAGAGGCCGACCTCGTGCCGCGTGCCCAGCACCAGCTCGTAGCGGGGCGGGGCAGCGTTCTCGTGCGCCGCGCCGGGCATGTGCTCCACCAGACGAAGGATCCGGCGCGCGACCGGCAACAGCCGTTCGCCGGCGTCCGTCAGCGCGACCCGGCGCGTGGTCCGCTGCAGGATGCGCGTCCCGAGCACGGACTCGAGGCGCCCGATCCGATCCGAGAACGCCCCCGGCGAGAGGTGCACGCGCGCCGCCGCCGAGCGAAACCGGAGCGTGGTCGCCACCGCGTCGAAGCAGCGAAGAGAATCCAGGTCGATATCGTGGCCGGTGCTGTTCAGCGGCAGCCGCCGTGGCGCGACCGACTCCAGGTCCGCCTCGAAGGGCATCGACGCGATCACCGCGGGCCCCGCCCCGGCGTCGTTATGGGACAGCAATCGCAGTTGGTTCGCCACAGCTGGCTCCCACGGAGAACACGGCTTGATCGAAGTGGACGTTCACGCGCGCCCCAGCCGCCACCGTCTTCGCGAACAGGGCGCCCGACAGCTCGAGGCCGCTCGACGCTGTCACCTGCGCGCCGGGGGCGTGAACGACGGCGCCGATGCTGGGATCGTCATCGAACACGACGGTCTGCGACCCGGCGACCCAGATCCGGAAGTGGGCCGGGGCCATGCTGCCGATCGTGTTGCTGCCGCTGGTCAGCAGCCGCCCGCCGACCAGCAGGTCCAGCTCGGCGCCTGGATCGAGCGTGACCGCGAGGCCGGCCCGCAGCACGACGTCGCCCGCGACCGCGAGCAGCGCGCGGCCGTGCACGGCGAGGACGACGGCGGCGCGCGTGTCGATCGCCGACAGCGCGTACGTCCCGCAGGGAATGTCGACGACCGTCGACGTCGTCACGGCGGCGAGGCGATCGGCGGTGATCCCGGCGGCAGCGTCGTCGTTGACCCGCGCGGCCGCGGCGATCGCGCCGGCGACGTCGACGGCCGTCGGACCGCAGTCGCAGGGCGGCGCGATGGCGATCGGCTCGCGCACGACGTTCTCGGCGTAGATCGTCGCGGCCGTCGTGCTCGCGGACGGATCGACGTGAAGCGTGCCGCCCAGCAGGATGAATCCTTGCAGGTCGCCGCCGGCGTACGCGTCCTGGGCGACGTCGATGATGCTGCCCGAGAGGGACCGCGTCGGCCCGGACACCCGCAGCGATCCGAGCGAGACGATCCGGTCCGCGGACATGACGCCGGCAGGACCGGTTACGTAGATCGAGCCGAGGGCCTGCAGGACGGTGCTCGTCTGCAGGTCGCCGTCGATGCCGATCGCCGCCGGCGGCTGAGCGCCGATCACGGCGCCGCTGGAATCGAACGCATCGGTGTAGAACGGCTCCGTCGTCGTCAGCGAATCGCAGAGGCAGAGCGCGAAGCGGTGATGGCGGGTCGCGAGCGCCGCGGCGCAGGCCGGTCCGGCCGGGGATGGCAACGTTATCGGAGGGCCGAGACCCACGCACGCCGCTCCGGGACCGTCGGCGTGCGATCCATCGCGCGCATCGACGGTCCCACCGCCCGCCGCCCCATCACGCATGTCCGAACCGGCCGCTCCGCTGGCGCTTCCCAGCAAATGCCCGGAGTTCCCGCACGCGGGCGCAATGCCGGGAACAGCCAGCAAGAAGCCGATTCTTCGCAGCGCCACGCCCATCCTGTGACCAGAACCGCCGAAACGGGTCACAGTCTGACCTCCACGCCGATCACGACGCCCGGCCGGACGCGATGAGGCACCAGCACCTCTTTGAGGTTTCCGGCCCCGTCGTAGGCGTCGTAGTGAACGCGCTCCAGCGACATCTCCGCGATCGCGGCGGCCGCGAGCGCGAGTCGCGTCGAGACATCGAGGTGGAGCGTCGCATCGGCGCAACCAATCGCGGTGAAAAACGTTCCCTCAGCAGCAGGCGTGGCGCCGGGGACCTCGGCCGACGGCGCGTACGCGACACGATCGCCGCCGCCGCCCAGTCCGAATCGGAACGCGACGCGCCCCTGCCGCCAGGCTTCCCACACGAGCGACAGCCGCAGCCGCGCCGTCCGCAGGTCGGCGCCGACCGCACCGGTCGCCACGTGCGTGGGCAGGCCGTACCCCAGCGTGACGCGGCCACCGAACGAAGCGGCGACCGGCGAGGCTGCCGGTTGGCGCGACATCGCCGCGACCGAGACGTCCAGGCTTCCGGTGATCGGCAGCTCGGCCGCGAAGCTCTGTCCGACGACCGCCGCGCCGATCTCGACGATCGCGGCGCGCGCGGCCGCTGACGGGGGCGGCAGGGCGGGCGGCGGCCGGCGCTCGGGCACGCTCAGCGCCACTCGGGCCTCCGGCAGCGACAGGGCCCAGCCCGGATCGGCGGCGAGCGCGCGGAACACCGACTGGATGATCTGCGCGATCTCCTCGGCGGCGAGCGGCCCCATGCCCGCGGGCAGCGCCACGCGCCGGATGACGAAGCGCCGGCCCGCGGCCGCTCGGAAATAGATGCGTGCCTCGGTCGCCGCCGAGAGGTCGACCCAGACGACGACGACCGAAGCGGGTCGGGTGCCGGCGGCCGAGTCGATGACGTCCTCCACGCGAAGGCGGTCGGCGCTTCGCCAGAAGACGCTCTCGCCATCACGCGTGAGCAGATCGGTCGTGACCTCGCGGACCGGTGCCACGACCGTGGCCGGTCCGACTATGGTGATGTCCACGCCCGGGCGCGCCGGCCCGCGCTCGTCGGTATCGGCCCGGGCAGAGATCGGCGCGCAGACGACGGCGAGCAACGCGACGACGCGAAGGAGCTTCAAGTCGCGCGCGTCGCGGCCGGAATCATCGGGCGCTGCGCAATTCATCCAGACGTTTGCGGGCAGCGGTGGCGTAAGCCGAGCCCGGAAAATCCCGCACCAGGCGCGCCCACGTCTCTGCTTCCGACGCCCCGTCACCGAGCTCCCGCTGACAGCGGGCGCGGCCGAACAGCGCCTCCTCGCGGAGCGGACCCGTGCGGACGTCCGACAAGTACGCGTCGAAGGCGCGCAGCGCGCGCGCGGGCTCGCCGAGGCGGATCAGGAGGTCGCCCATCGAGACCGATGCCACCTGTGCCTGATCCGAATCGGGGAACGTGGACCGCAGCGCGCCGAAGAGAGTAACCGCCCGTCGCAGATCGCCGTCGTGCCTCGCCCGGGCGGCGTCGGCGAACAGCGACGCGGCGGTGTCGGCCGTCGCGAGCGCGGCGCCGACGCGCACCGGTCGTGCGGCGGCGAGTCGCTTCGACGGCAGCGGCGCCGGCGCGGCGGCCCTCGGCGCTGGGGGCGTCCGCTCGCCGCGATGCACGCGCGGTCCGACCTCGGGACCGGTCTGCACCGGAACCGGATCGACCGGACGGGGCGACACGAAGCTTCGACCGATCAGCGCCGACGCGACCCCACCCATCCCGAGAAACACGGCGACCGTGACCGCGACGCGGCGCCAACCCCAGTGCGCGCGCCGCGCTTGCTTCGCCACCGTGCTGCTCGCCCGCTCGGCGACGCGGTCGACGAGTGCCCGATCCGATGCTGTCGGCATCGCGCCCGTGAAGAGCGGCGCGTGCAAGAGCTCGGCGGCGAGCTCGCCGGCGCGGCAGGACTCGCAGCGGTCGAGGTGAGCGGAGAGGGCCTTTCGCTCGAGCTCGGACAGCATGCGCTGGCGCGCGGCCACGAGCAGATCGTCGGGACACGGGCGCCCGTTCATGGCCGCATCTCCAGTATCTCGGCGAGCTCCGCGTTCCCGCCGATGCGTTCCCGGAGCGCCCGCTTCGCCAGACGGAGCCGGCTGCGGACGGTCTCCATCGGTCGTCCGACCGCGCCTGCGATCTCGTCGATCGTGAAGTCCAGTGCACAGTGCAGGATGAGCACCTCGGCCTGCGGCGGCGGCAACTCGTCGAGCAGCGCTTCGAGCGCCTCGCGGCGTCGCGCCGCGATGGCCAGCTCGGCGGGCGACACGCCTGCATCGGCGGGCCATTCGTCGAGCTCCATCTCCCCGTCGTCGACGATCGGCACCGCGCGCAGGACGAAGCGCCGGCGCCACGCCAGCGCCGAGAACACCGCGACCCGACATGCGAAGTGCAGCACCGTGCACTGGCCCCTGAACGATCCGAGCGCCGTCAAGAAAGCCTCGGACGCGTCCTGCAGGACATCCTCCGCGTCCGCCACGTGGGGACCGACGACGGTGCGGATCACGCGCAGCATCGCCGGCCCGACGGCCACGACCAGACGCTTCATCGCGTCCCGGTCACGGGCCCCTGCCTTGCGCGCCAGCGGGACCAGTCGGTCCTCGCTCTCCGCGGTTCGCGCCAGGCGTGGTTGCGACGGCTTCAACACGACCTACCGGTGTCTGGATGACGCATTTCGGGTCAATCGACCCGCGATGAAGCTTCGCGAGCCTTCGCCCGCGGTTCAACAAAAAGGAAGCGAGAGCGGGCGACCAGCAGGTGCCACGTTCCGGGAGGCCCGTTTGGACCCAAGCCTGCGGTATCCCGGGCATTCTGTGTTCGTGACTGCCTGCGGCGTCGCGCGCCGACGAGGTTGACCGCTGGCAACGGCGATCGCTTATTGACAGTGAATCCGGGGGAACATTTTGCCCCTTGAGATTGGCCACGGACAGCGGCCGGCGGGAACCCCGACGTCGGCGCGGTCAGGTCGACCCACTCGCCCGCGGTCGAGAGTGCACGGTTCTGGAAGTGTGGCGGAGCGATGGACGAGAGCACTCAGCGATACGCTCTGGGTGAGAAGCTGCATCAAGGTCGGGGGGCGAGTGTCTACCGGGCGGTGAGGAAGGCGGATGGCCAGAAGGTCGTCCTCCGCGTGCTCGAGGGCGCGCATCCTTCCGCCGCGAACCTGGAGCACCTCAAACACGAGCTCGATCTCCGACCGACGCTGCATGGCCTCCCCGCCGTCGAGCCGCTCGCGCTGTCGACGTTGAACGGCCGCCCGGCGCTGGAGCTGGAAGACTTCGTGGGCGAGCCGCTGGATCGTCTGGTCAGCGCGCGGCTGCCGATCGGGGACTTTCTGCCGCTCGCCGTGTCGGTGGCGGCCGCCGTCGCGGACATCCACAGCCGCGGGCTGATTCACAAGGACCTCAACCCGGGCAGCATCCTGTTCGATGCGCAGAGCGGCCGGGTCAAGATCGGCAACTTCGGCGTCGCGTCGCGCGTGGCGCGCGAGCAGACCACCGCGGGCCCGGAGCGCTTGCTGGAGGAGTCGCTCCCGTACCTGTCCCCCGAACAGACGGGCCGCATGAACCGCGCCGTCGACAGTCGGGCCGATCTCTACTCACTCGGCGTCATCTACTTCGAGCTCCTCACCGGGCACCTGCCCTTCACCGCCACCGACGTCATCGGCTGGGTGCACTGTCACGTGGCCCGCAAGCCGCCGTCGCCGGCGAGGTTTCGCGAAGGGTTGCCGTCGGTGTTGTCGGCGCTCGTTCTCAAGCTGCTCGCCAAGGTCCCCGACGACCGGTACCAGAGCGCGGCGGGACTGCAACGCGATCTCGAACGATGTCTCCGGCAGTGGCGCGAGACGGACAGCATCGTGCCGTTTGCGCTCGGCGCGGAAGACACCTCGGACCGGTTCCTGATTCCGCAGACCGTGTACGGACGCGAGGCCGATTGCGCCAAGCTGCGAGGCGCGTTCGACCGCGTCGCCGCGACCGGGCAGCCCGAGCTGGCCCTGGTTTCAGGCCCGTCGGGCATCGGCAAGTCGGCGGTGGTCTACGAGCTCCGCCGGCCGATCATCGGGCGGCAGGGCTTCTTCCTGTCCGCGAAGTTCGAGCGCGGCAAGCGCGACATCCCGGACCTCGCGGTCATCCGCGCGTTTCGCGACCTGATCCTCGACATCATGAGCGAGAGCGCGGCCCAGATCGCGATCTGGCGCCGCCGCATTCTCGACGCGCTGGGCCCCAATGGCCGGCTGATCTCCGACATCCTCCCCGAGATCGAGCTGGTCATCGGGCCCCAGCCCGAGGCGCCGGAGCTGCCGCTCGGCGACGCCGAGAATCGGCTGCGCATGGTCTGCCGCCAGTTCGTCTGCGCCTTCGCGCACCCGAACCATCCGCTGACGATCTTCCTCGACGATCTCCAGTGGGCGGACCCTGCCAGCTTGAACCTCGTGGTCGACCTGCTGGCCGAGGCGGACACGCGCGACCTGCTGCTCGTCGGCGCCTACCGGACCGACGAGGCCGCGCCGGTCATGCAGCCGCTGATCGCCGTCCTCGACAAGCTGCGCGCCGGCGGCGCGGTCGTACAGGAGATCGTGCTCGGACCGCTGGCAGGGGACCAGGTCGATCGGCTTGTCGCCGACACCCTGCACCGCTCGGTCGCGGAGGCGGCCCCCCTGGCGCGGCTGGTGCGCGACAAGACCGGCGGCAACCCGTTCTTCGCGGTCCACTTCCTGACGGCGTTGTATTCGAAGCGGCTCATCGCCTTCGATCGCGCCACGAACCGCTGGACCTGGGAAATGGCGCGCGTGCGCGCCGAACGCACGACGGACAACGTCGTGGATCTGATGGTGACGAAGCTGCGCGCGCTGCCGCGCCAGACGCAGGAGGCGCTGTCGCTCGCCGCGCACATGGGCTCCATCGTCGACCGGCGCGCGATGGCCGCCGTGCTGGGGCGGGATCCCGAACCCGTGCTGAACGCGGCGGTGGAGGAGGACCTGATCCTCCGCATCGACCATGCCTGTCGGTTCCCGCACGACCGGGTCCAGGAAGCTGCCTACGCGCTGGTGCCCGACAGCGAGCGCGCCCGCTTGCACCTCGAGATCGGGCGCCGGCTGTGGGCGCGCACGCCGCCCGACGAGCTGGCGGAGCGGAGCTTCGAGATCGCGACGCAGCTGAACGCCGCGGCGCCCTTGATCGTCGCGCCCGTGGAGCGCGTGCGCGCGGCCGAGGTCAACCTCGCGGCGGGCAAGCGGGCCAAGGAATCCGCCGCCTACCCGTCGGCGCTCACCTATTTGGCGGCCGGCTGCTGCGCGCTGTTGCCCCCGACGACCGACAGCTGGCAAGAGCACTACGCGCTCAGTTTCGCCCTCGAGCTCAATCGCGCTGAATGTGAGTTCCTGACCGGCGACGCCGAGGCCGCGGAGAAGCGGCTGTCCGTGCTCTCGGGCCGCGCGCGCACCCTGGTGGACCGGGCCGCCGTCACCTGCGCGCAGGTCGAGATGTTCCACACCTCCGGCCGCACCCCGCGCGCGGTCGAGGCCGCGCTCGCGTACCTTCGGCACGTCGGGATCGACTGGCCGCCGCACCCAACTGACGACGCGGTGGCCGGCGAGCTGGCGCAGCTCTGGCGCGCGCTCGGCGATCGTTCCATCGAGTCCCTCGCCGATCTGCCCGCGGTCACCGATCCCGATTGCCGCGCGATCATGGACGTCCTGCTCTCGCTCTTCTCCCCCGCGCTGATCACCGATCCGAACCTGCACGATCGGCTGGTCGCACGCCTCGCCAGCCTCAGCCTCGCGCACGGCAACAGCGACGCCTCCTGCCTGGCCTACGTCCGCCTCAGCACGACTCTCGGACGCCGAACCGGCGACCACCTGAAGGCATTCCGGTTCGGGAAGCTCGGGTTCGATCTGGTCGAAGAGCACGGGCTGATGCGCTTCAAGGCGGCGGTGTACCTCAACTTCGCGGCGCTGGTCATGCCCTGGATGAAACATCTGTCGACAGGGCTCGAGTTGATCCGCCGCTCCGTCACCGCGGCCGAGGACACGGGCAACATCTCGTACGCCTGCTACGCGCGCACCTCTTTGATCACGCAGCTGCTCGCCCTGGGGGGGCCCCTCGCCGACACGCAGCGAGAGGCCGAGGACGCAATCACTTATACCAAGACGCACTTTCCGCTCGTCGCCGACGCGATCCGGACGGATCGGCAGCTCATACGCATGCTCCGGGGGTTGTTGCCGCGCTTCGGATCGCTCGCGGACGCCGAATTCGACGAAGGCGAGTTCGAGGCGCGCCTCGACGATCCCCGCATGACGATCACCGCGTGCTGGTACTGGACGCGCAAGCTGCAGGCGCGTTTCCACGCGAACGACTTCGCCGCGGCCGTGGCCGCCGCGGAGCACGCGGCGCCGCTGCTGTGGACGTCGACCGAGTTCTTCGAGACCGCCGAGTACCACTTCTTCGGGGCGCTGGCGCGCGCCGCGCGCCATGACGAGGCGGCGCCCGAGGATCGGTCCCGCCACCGTGAGGCGCTGGCCGCGCACGCGCGCCAGCTGGAGGAATGGGCGCGGCGCTGCCCCGATAACTTCCGCAACCGGGCGGCGCTGGCCGACGCGGAGATCGCCCGGATCGACGGGCGTGTCGCCGATGCCGAGCACCTGTACGAGGCGGCGCTGCGCTGGGCGCGCGACGACGGGTTCGTGCACAACGAGGCGATCGCCTACGAGCTGGCGGCCCGCTTCTGGCGCGCGCGCGGCTACCCGCTGTTCGCCGACGCCTACGTCCAGGAGGCGTGCGCGCGCTACCGGCGCTGGGGCGCCGAGGGAAAGGCGCAGCAGCTCGCCCGGCTGCACCCCAGCCTCGCGAAGCAGCCGCCGATCTCGCTCGGCGAGATGCCGGCGGCCTCGCCCGATCAGCTGGACCTGCTGACCGTCATCAAAGCGTCGCAGACCATCTCCAGCGTCATGGGCCGTGAAGAGCTCGTTCGAACGCTGCTGCAGATCGTGATCGAGCAGGGCGGGGCACGTCGGGCGCGCCTCATCCGTGTGCGCGGGGGCGAGCTCGAGATCGCGGCGGAGATCGACATCGCCTTCGCGCCGGACAAGGATGCCGCCGAGTCGGCGGCGGTGAGCGCCCCCGCGGCGCGCGCCTCGGGTCCACGGGCCCGGGTGCCGACCTCGATGTTGCACTACGTTGCCCGCACCCAGACGCGCGTCGTGCTCGACGACGCCGCCGCCGACGCTGGACGGTTCGCTCTGGACCCCTACCTCGCAGCGGCGCGACCGCGCTCGGTGTTGTGCCTGCCCATCGTCCGGGAAGGGCGGGTCGTGGCGCTGCTCTACCTCGAGAACGACCTGGCCCCGGGCGTGTTCACGCCCGAGCGGCTCGCGGCGCTGGAGCTCATCGCCGCGCAGGTCGCGATCTCGCTGGAGAACTCATTCCTTCTTGAACGAGAGCACAAGGCTCGCCTGGGTGCCGAAGCCGCGGGCCGGCGGGCCCTGATCCTGGGCGAGGCGACGGCGCTGGTGTCGTCGACCTTCGACTACAAGGGCGTGTTCGGCGCGCTCGTCCGCCTGTGCGTACGCGAGCTCTCCGATTGGGCGGTCATCGATCTCATCGACCAGGATCGGATCGTACGTCTCGCGGCCGCGCACCGGAATCCCGCCAACGAGCCGCTGCTGCGCGAGCTGTCGCAGCGCTACCCGCCGCGCCCCGGCGTCCCCTCGCTGGCGAGGGGCGTCATCGAGAGCGGTCGCCCGCTCCACATTCCCGACTTCTCGACGCGCGAGGTTCGTCGTTATTGCGCGGACGCTCGACAGTTCGAGATCGTGCAGGCCCTGGGCGCCCGCAGCGCGATCTCCGTGCCGCTCGTGGCGCGCGAGACGCGGTTCGGCGCGCTGTCGCTCGGATCGGCGACGCCCAACCATTTCGTGGACCCCGACGTCGATCTCGTGGCGGAGATCGGCCGGCGGACCGCGCTGGCGATCGACAACGCCCGGTTGCTGGTCGAGACCCAGCGCGCAGTCCAGTTGAGAAACGACTTCCTGTCGACCGCGTCGCACGAGCTGCGCACGCCGATCACCTCGCTGAAGCTGACGCTCGAATCGTTGATCCATGCGACGGAGGCGGCGAAGGCGCCACGTCCGCAAGTGCTCGCGGCCCGGTTCCAGCGGCTCCTCCACGGCACCAAGCGGTTGCAGCGCCTGATCGATGAGCTCCTCGACGTCACGCGCGTCGAAGAGGGGCTGTCGGCGACCTTGCCCGCCGAGATGGATCTCGCGGCGCTGGTGCGCGACGTGGCGGAAAACTTCGAGTTCGATCTGGCGCAGGCCGGCTGCCGTCTCGTGATCGTCAGCCCGCGCACCGTCCTGGGATCGTGGGACGGGCACAGGCTGGAGCAGGTGGTGACGAACCTGCTCGCGAACGCCATCAAGTTCGGGACCGGGCGACCGATCGAGCTGACTGTTCGTGACGCCGGTGAGGTGGCGGAGCTCGAGGTCACCGACCACGGCATCGGGATCGAGGCGGACCGGTTGCCCAAGATCTTCGATCGGTTCGAGCGGGCGGTGTCGACCGCCCATTACGGGGGCCTCGGGCTGGGGCTTTACCTGGCGCGGTCGATCGTGGAGTCACACGGCGGAACGATCGGCGTGATCAGCCAGGCCGGCGAAGGCTCCAGCTTCACGGTGCGCCTGCCCCGGGCCGGGCCACCCGCGGTCGCGCCGCTCGGCAAGGAGTGAACGAAAAAATACTGCGTCGGCGAATGGCCAGCTAACCTGGCCGGCGATCTCGGCCCTAACCCGTCGGAGGTCGTTGATGCCCGAATCGCCGAGCGGGGAGACGCCATTCCGTGGCCGGACGGACAAGGGGCGCGCGAATCGGGTTCGTCTCGACGTCCCGGTGCAGCTGCGCGCGCTTGGCGTGTCGTACACCGGCCTGGCGAAAAACATCGGGCCGGGAGGCGTGTTCGTGGCGACCGTGCGCGCGCTGGGCGTGGGAGACAGGGTCACGGTGACCCTCAAGATGAAGGGCGACGCGGGGCCGATCGAGGCGCTGGCCGAGGTCCGCTGGTGTCGGCCGTTCGTCGAGCTCAACGATCTGCCCGCGGGCGTCGGGCTGCAGTTCATCGACACGCCGCTGCGCGCCGCGGTCCTCGCGAACGAGCTCCGGCGTTCGTGCAAGACGATCGCGTGATGCTCAGCGCGGGCAGGCGGCGGGCGGCGGGACGTTGCTCTCGCCGGCGATGGCCACCGAGGTGCGGAGGGCGGTCGGACAGTCGGGGTCGCGGCCAACCGCCAACAGGCAGGCGAGCGCCAGCGATTCGTCGGCCGTGGTGAGCTCGCCGCAGCACCGCACCAGCTCGGGGCAACCGGGGCCCTCGGGCGGCCACACGTTCCGCCCGTCGACCGTGAGGGCGGCCTTGCCGAGTCCGTGGCCGCTCCCGTCATCCTTGACGAGCTTGAACGCCTTCGGCGACTCGTTCACATCTCGCAAGAGCTTCGTCCCGACGGGTTTGCCCGAGGGCTGCGCGCTCGCGGCACCACCGGGCGCCGGCTCGGGGCTGGCCGCAGGTGGGGGCGCTGCGGGGCTGGCCGGAGGCGCCGGCTCGGGGCTGGCCGCAGGTCGCGCGGGCTCCGCCGATTTGCCGGCGCACGCGCCTGCGAGCAAGACCGCCGTCATCGAGGTCGCGCGCATCCACCCGGTCATCGTCATCACGGCAAGGTGAGACCTCGAGCGCGCTGAGCAATAGCCGTCGCTGTGCCCAGGGCGCCTCGCGCCGCGCTAGGCTGAGGCGTGTTCGCGCTCGGACATCTGGGGATCGGAAAGAAGATCGCGGCGCGGCCGTATCATCGCTTCGCGCCCGTCGAGAAGCGCGCGTTCTTTCTCGGCGCGCTGCTGCCCGATCTGATCGACAAGCCGCTCTTTTACGTCCCGTTCTGGCTCACCGGGCGGCGCGGCGAGATCCTCTCGGGCACGCACCTGTTCGCGCACACGGTCGTGTTTCTGCTGCTCCTGGTCGCTGCCGCTCGGCTCAGCCGGTCGCGGCCGGTCGGCGCGGTCGCCATCGGCGTCGCGACCCACTTCGTCCTGGACGCTGTCGGCCTGTCGATGGGCTTGGGGACGTTGCTCTGGCCGCTCCTCGGGTGGCACTTTCCGGCCTATCCCTTCAAGAACCTCGGCCACCACCTGGCGACGATCCTGAATCCGATCACGCTGGCGGGCGAGCTCGTCGGCGCGGCGATCCTCCTGTGGGACTGGTCGAGGCGCTTGCCGCGCCGACAGGCGGTGGGAGACTCCGATGGGGGAGGCGGGACATGAGCCATGAAAGTCTGCTCGTGGTCAGCACAAGGGGAGAGTCCATCGGAAAGGTCATCCACTACGACGGAGACCAGACCTTCCTGGTCGAGCGTGGAACCATGTTCCCGGAGGACTTCGTGTTTCACTATGAAAGCATCACGGGCGTCAGCGAGGACGGTGCGCTCGTCTACACGGTGACGGAGTTCTCCGAGGAGGAGGCCGCGGCCGCTGAAGGCCCCGCCGCCGACGTCAAGAACGAGCGCGATCAGGCAGAAGACTAAAGAGGCGCCCGAGTCGTCCGCCTGATCTCCTCTCCCGCCGCCTGGATGACGAGATTCGAGCGCATGACTGAAGGAAGCTTCAAGGGTGTCGACGGCATCAAGATTTTCACGCGCGAGTGGCAGCCGGCGGGCAAACCGCACGGCGTCGTCGTCATCTCGCATGGATTGAACGCGCACAGCGGCCTGTACGAGTGGGCCGCCCAGCAGTTCACGTCCCACGGGCTCGCTGTCTACGCGCTGGATCATCGCGGCCGCGGCCGCTCCGAGGGCGAACGCTTCTTCGTGAAGAAGTTCGCGGACTGGACGACGGACCTCGCCACCTTCATCGATATCGTCAAGGCGCGCGAGCCGGGCCTGCCGGTGTTCCTGCTCGGCCACAGCGCCGGAGGCGTGATCGCCTGCGGTTACACGCTGGAACATCAGGACGAGATCGCCGGCCTCATCTGTGAGGACTTCGCGTACCAGATCCCGGCGCCGGACATCGCGCTTTCGATCCTCAAAGGTGTCAGTCACATCGCGCCGCACGCGCACGTGCTCAAGCTGAAGAACGAGCTCTTCTCGCGTGATCCGGCGGTGGTGGCGGCCCTGAACGCCGACCCGCTGATCGCAAACGAGTCGCAGCCGAGCGAGACGGTCGCCGCGCTGGTGCGCGCCGACGAGTTGCTGAAGAAGAGCTTCCAGCAGATCACGCTGCCGGTCCTGATCCTGCACGGCACCGCCGACAAGGTGACGAAGCCAAGCGGCAGCCAGGAGTTTTACGAGAAGGTCGGCTCGAGCGACAAGGACTTGAAGCTGTACGAGGGCCACTTTCACGATCTGCTCGCCGACGTCGGCAAACAGCAGGTCATGGCAGACATCCAGGCCTGGATCGACGCGCACCTGGGAACCGAGATCCCGCGCAGCCGGCGCGAATTGCGCACCTGAACCGACCCGGTTGTTCGTCGTCGGATAGCTGCTTTCCGTAAACTGCCACCGAGTCACTTCTCGTCACGCGTCCAGTACGACGCCGCTGCATGCGCCTGAAGGAGGTCGACGAGACCCCGCGCGTGCCGGCTCGTCTGGCGCGCGCTGCGGTCTCCGCCCCGTACTCCCGGTAAGCGCGGCCACCGTCTAAATTGACAATAAATTTTTGCGAGCCGCTTGAATGTGGCCGCGCCACCTTTGCGCCGGCGTTAGCCCGGACTTTGTGAACGTTGTCGTAAACAACTTTCCACGCTCCGCGCGTTGACGCTGGTTTGCTGATTCTGGAACTGTCTCGCTTGTCGCTCGAGCGAGCGGTCGCTGCACAAAACACTTCCGACAACGCTGGACGGTCGGGACAGGGGGAGATGACGATGCGGAAATTCGGGAACTTGATTGGCGGAGTTGTTCTGGCGGCGGCCACGATCGCGGCAGGCTGCGGCGACGAAGGCGGCGGCGGGCCCGGGACGGGCGGCAGCGGCGGCAGTGGTGGCCGCGGCGGGACCAGCGGCAATAGCGGTACCGCGGGTGCGACGGGCGGCGGTGGCGCGACGGGCGGCAGCAGCACCGGAGTGGCCGGACAAGGCGGAACCGGCGGCAGCGTCGGACCGGGCGGCGCCAGCGGAACCGGCGGAAGTGCCGGAACGGGCGGAAGCACCGGCACCGGCGGAGCCGCAGGCACGGGCGGATCGGTCGGGACGGGCGGAACCGGCGGGCGCGGTGGCGGCGGCGGAGCGGCCGGCACCGGCGGCAGCGCAGGAACGGCCGGCACCGGTGGCGCGGCAGGGACCGGCGGCAGTGGCGGCGGCGCAGGGACCGGCGGCTCGGGCGGTAGCGGCGGCCGCGGCGGCACGGGCGGCACGGCGGGCACGGGCGGAAGCGCCGGTGGAGGAGCGGGCGGCAGCGCCGGAACGGGCGGCGCAGCCGGCACGGGCGGCACGGCGGGCACGGGCGGCAGCGCCGGCGGCGGAACGGGCGGCAGCGCCGGAACCGGCGGCGCGGTCGGAACCGGGGGCAGCGCGGGAACCGGCGGCAGCGGCGGAGCGGCCGGCACCGGCGGAGCGGCAGGCACCGGCGGAGCGGCAGGCACGGGTGGAACCGGAGGCACTGGCGGCACGGGCGGAACGACGCCGCCCCCGCCCGCGCCCGCTCGGGTGATCAACATGACCCCGACCCGCTTCTTCCCGGAGGGTGTCGCCGTCGACCGGAACGGAAACTTCTACATGGGCAGCATGGACCTCGGCCTCATCTACAAGGGAACGGCCGATGATCCGACCGCGGTCCCGTTCATCCCGGCCGGTTCCAACGGCCTGGTGTCCGTCCTCGGCATCTACGCCGACGATCCCACCAACACGCTCTGGGTCTGCTCCTCCGACGCGGGCAACGGGTCGCGCACGGGCAGCGCGCCGGTCGCGCTCAAGGCGTTCAACTTGACGACCGGCGAGCCGAAGTCCAGCTACGCCTGGCCGGCACCGCCGACCACGATGCTTCCCGGCACCACGGTCAACGGCTTCTGCAACGACCTGACCGTCGACGCCGACGGGAACGTCTACGCCACCGATTCCTGGTACCCGCGAATCGTGCGCCTCAAGAAGGGCGCGACCGCGCTGGACCAGTGGGTCAACAATTCGGTGCTCGGCAGCGGCCAGTGGCACCTCAACGGAATCGACGTCGACCAGAGCTCCGGCAACCTGTTCGTCCTCGATCAGGGCACCGATGCCCAGTCGGGCAAGCTGTTCAGAATTCCGATCACCAGCACCGGCGCCGCCGGAACGATCACCCAGATCACGTTCGCTGCGCCGTTGAAGCATCCCGACGGCTTGAAGGTCATCGCGCCGAATCTGCTGGGGATCGGCGAAGCCGCGGGCGGCATGAGCACCATCAAGTTGACGAACAACACCGGGGTCGTCACGAACGTGATCTCCGGCTTGCGCAACGTCTCGACGTTTGCCCTCTATCAGGCGAGCGCCTGGGTGCTCGAGAATCAAGGCGACCACTTCTGGGACCCGACCAACGCGGGCCCGAACGCCAATCCGCCTTTCCGCCTGATGGAGATTCCGCTCTCGGTCGGGGCGGGCGCGCGCAACGTGTCCATCAACACCAACCGGTTCTTCCCGGAGGGCAGCACGGTCGACAACGCCGGCAACTTCTACGTCGGAAGCATGGACCTCGGCGTCATCTACAAGGTTGCGTCAGGGACGACGACCGCGGCGCCGTTCATCGCGCCGGACACGACGAACGATCTGGTGTCGGTGCTCGGGCTTTACGCCGACAGCGCGAACAATCGGCTGTGGGCCTGCTCCTCCGACGCGGGGAACGCGCAGCGCAGCGGATCGGCGCCCGTCGCGTTGAAGGTCTTCAACCTCACCACCGGCGCGTTCATCAACAGCTGGGAATGGCCGGCGCCTCCGGCGTCGCTCACGCCGATTGCGGGCGCGACCGTCAACGGCTTCTGCAACGACATCACCATCGGACCGAACGGCAACGTCTACGCGACCGACTCGTGGTATCCGCGCGTCCTCCGCCTGGTGAACGGCGGGGCCGGTCCCGCCACGTTGACGAACTGGCTGGTGAGCTCCGTGTTTCCGCAGGACCAGTGGCACCTGAACGGCATCGACATGGATCCGGCGGGCAACGGCATCTACATCGTCGAGAATCACCCGGGACATCTCTACCGGGTCCCGATCAACACCAACGGGACCGCAGGCACGGTCGTCGAGATCACGACGCAGCGGCCGCTCTACGGCCCTGACGGTCTCAAGGCGCTGAACCCGACCACGCTGGTGACCGCGGAAGGCAGCGGCGGCCTCGCCTTCATCGATCTCTCCGGCGCGACCGGGTACGTGCGGACCATCAGCACCGGGTTCGACGGCGTCGCGACCTTCGCCCTGTGGGGCGGTGCCGCCTGGCTCGTCGAGAACCAGGGGGATCACTTCTGGAATCCCACCGGCCCGAACGGTCCGACCGCCACCAAGCCGTTCCGGCTGGTCGAGACGCCGCTCATGCCGTAAGCCGCGGCGGCCCCCGCGCCGCCCGCGGCGCTCCTGCGTTACACTGGCGCGGCGCCGATCGGGCGAAGGAGAGGGAGGCACCATGGACCCAAATCAACCCGGACCGCCGGTTGCCGGCGCGGCCCCGAACCCCTACGCCGCGCCCGCGAGCAGCTTCGAGCCCGCTCCGACCGTCGACACCACGGCCAGCCCGGTGAAGGCGGCGCGCATCGCCGGAGCCATCTTGCTCGCGTCCGCGCCGGCGGCGCTGATCGCTTCCACGGGAAACCACGCGACGACGCCCTACCTGGCGATCGTGATCGACGTGCTGATCGGCGTCTCGCTCGTGCGCGGCATCCTCAAGTACCGCTCATGGGCGGTTGTCCGCTGCGTACTGGGCGCGTTGTTCTATGGCGGGATGTCAGTGGCCAACGGCCAGGCGATCGAAGCGGGCTTCACGGTGGCGTACACCGGTAGCCTCCTCCTGCTGCTCATCGGCACGCCGGGCAAGGCCCGCACGCTCGTCGGCGCGATCGCGGCGGGCTTGCTCACAGCGGTGACGTACGTCGGGCTGCTGATGGGCGGCGTCGGGCGCTAGAGGCAGTGGCGCATCACGAAACGGCGAAGCGTCGAGGCGGTCTCCGTGTCGTAGTAGCGCTGGGCGGCGGCCCGCGTCTCGTCGTTCGGATGCTCGATGCAGTCGGCGATCAGCGAATACCCCGCCTGCATGTCGTGCGGATCATCGGGGTACTGCAGGCGGTACTGCGTCAGCAGGGCGCGCAGGCGCGCGGGCTCGCGGCCGTCCATCGCCTCGTTCAATTGAAAGAGCAGCGCGTTCTCCTCGAAGATCCGCACGTGCTTGGGCGTGATCGGGTGCGGGTGCACGAACGTGTTCGGGTGGGGATCGTTCGGGCCCGCCGGCATGATCGGCACGCCGTCAGACATGTACTCGAGGGGGCGGGGCGCCGTCGCCGTCAGGGTCGGCGCCGCCTTCGCTTGAGACGGTTCGGGCGCTGCCGGCGGGATCGGAGCCGGCGCGGGCTCCTCCTGCTCGGCGGTCTGGACGTCCGGGACTGCGGCCGGCCTCGCGCGCAATACCAACCAGCCCGCAAGACCGAGCGCGATCGCCGCAACGAGCGCGATTCGCCGACGGGACTTGCGGGGCCGTTCTTTCACCTTCAGCTCCGGCACTTCAACTCCGGCAACTTCAGTGTCTTCTTCAGTTCTTGGTCACGGTCCAATTGACCGTCTGCACCGAGTTGACCCAGTTCTTCGAGTGGCAGTAGACGCCGGTGACCGAGCTCGGACACGTCGTCGTGCGCACCAGCGTGTCGTCGGCGTTGTCGTACGCCTTCGCGCTGATCGTGTGGCTGCCCGCCGCCAGCGTCGAGGTGTCGAACGTCGTGCCGCCGTTCTTCGTGGTCACGTTGTCCACCGTCCAGTCGACATTGATGACCGCGGGATCGATCACGTTGACGGTCAGCACGCCCGGATTCGTGACCGCGCCGGCCGCCGGCACCGTGTTGTCGATCGGTTTGACGTAGCGGTACATGCCCACCGCGATCTGCTCGCGCGACACCGGGTTGAAGCTGGTGTTCTTGTCGTTGCCGAACAAGCTGTTCATCGTCGAGTTGGCCGACGGCCGGTACTGCCCGGACCCGACGTAACGGCTGCCCGACCAGGTGCCGACCATGCCGGTCGAGTCCGTCGCGTTGAAGCCCTTCCACGCGGTCCACTTGCCGTCGGTCGTCGTCGGATTGCCGCAGGAGTTGACCTCGGCATAGACGGTGCCCGTCGACCCGCTGAAGTTGGTGTTCGAGCCGCAGTTCGCGCCGGTGCAGTCGCCGTACTCGTCGGCGAGCTGGTGGAAGCCGTGGCTCCCCTCGTGCATCGCCGCGCCGGGGCCGTCCTTGTTGCCACCCGACCAGTACATGAGCATGCCGCCGCTGTTCCACCAGTTGCTGCCGTTGAGCACGACGGCCTTGAAGTCGACCGGGATGCCCGCCGGGATGTACTGCTTGATCGCGGCGTTCACCTTGCTGTCATTGCAGTTCGCGAGCCGGCTGCTGTCGTCGCCGCAGCAACCGAACGCGCTGCTGCCGCAGATCGGTGTGCTCGGCACCTGCAGGACGCAGATGTTGAAGAAGTTGCGATAGCGCTTGTAGGGCACGCCGATCGGCTCGCTGAACCGGCGAGTCATGTAGTTGTTGACGTGCGTGATCAGCGTGGAGGTCAGCTCCGTCGCCGAGTAGCCGTCGCCCACGATGATGTAGTTCACGCGGTTGGCGGGAGGTCCGTGGCTCTCGATCACCGTCGCCATCGGACCGCAGTCGATCATGGCCATGCTTCCGCCCGCGCCTGTCGTGCCGGCGGTCCCTGTCGTGCCGCCACGCCCCGCGGTGCCGGTCGTGCCGCCGCGGCCGGCGGTCCCTGTCGTGCCGCCGCGCCCGGCTGTGCCAGTCGTGCCGCCGCGCCCCGGTGTTGATCCACCGGTGCCGGCCGTGCCCGTCGCGCCGGCGTCGCCGGTCGTCCCCGCCGTTCCAGTCGTCGAGCCGCCGTTCCCGGTCGTGCCCGCGCCGCCCTGGGTCCCGGCTTCCCCGCTGCTCCCCGCAGAGCCGGTGGTCCCCGCGCTGCCCGTCGTCCCGGAAGTACCAGGGCCGCTTCCGCCTGTTCCCGGCCCGCCCGTCTCGCTCCCGGCGCAACCCCCCAACGTGGCAGCGATTCCCAGGACCAGGCCCGAGACGAGCCCGGAAACCAGCGCCTTCGACGACCTTCGCGGGTGTGTCATTGTCCGTGCATGTCCGCCGGGGACACGCGCCGTGGAAAATTGCCGACGGCCTTCCGTTCCGGTCCCCCCGGCGCACAGGCGCCAACAGGAGTTATTGCGACCCTGACAGCAATGTCGCGGCTCGGTGGTGTTGGCGGCCTGCGCCCCGACGAACCCGGCCTGGCGCGCGGCGAGCGCGGATGGCGCGTGATTTGCTGTGGCACTGGTCTTTCGAGGAGGACACGTGAGCTGGCGCGAGCGCATTCGACAGATCACCCTCGCTGGAGGCGCCCTCTCCCTGGCCAGTTGCGGTGACCCCCTGGGCCTGAACGGCGTTCCGTGCGGAAACGCCAACCCCGATCCCTGCATCTGCGGCCGGCCCGAGAGCAGTGCCGAAGCCAAGGCCCAGTGCGATGCCAAGCTGGCCTGCCAGGCCGCCGGCGGCGCCTGGTACCCCTATTCCATGATCGATTCGAGCGGGACGGTGCCGCCGCACTGCGAGTTCGACGGCGGCGCCGCCGACGCCGCGCCGACGTCCGATGCAGACTCCGACGGAGGTTGAACGACCGTTGCGCTGGCGGGGCGACGGACCCCTCGCCGGTCTGCCCGCGCCGACGGTCGAGCCCTACGCGCCGCAGGACATCGCCTTCGCCGTCGCCGCCTGGCCGATGCGCGCGGCCGAGGAGCTCCGTTCCGCGCTGATCTTCCGCGCGCTCGCGCATGCCAGCGCGCGCGCGCCGATCACGGCGCCGTGGACGCGGCGGTTCCAGTCGGCGGCGCAAGACGAGATCGCTCACGCGCGGCTCTGCGCGGCCGTCGGCGCGCGCCTGGGGGCAGAGCCTCCGCGCTGGAACGCACAACCCGTTCACGCGCGGCTGGAATCGATGACCGATCCCCTGTTCCGGGCCGCGGCGCTCACGCTCGTCGAGGTCGCCATCGGTGAGACCATCTCGATGGCGATGTTTCGCGCGGGCCGCCGCGCCGCGCGCGAGCCGCTGACGCGCGCCGCGCTCGAGCGCATCTTGACCGACGAGGTCAGGCACCAGCGGCTCGGATGGAGCGCGATCGCCGCCTGGTGGCCGGACCTGCCAGCGGCCATCCAGCGCGCCTTGCAGGAAGAAGGGCGCGTCGCGCTCGGCGCCATGGAGCAGCAGATCGCGGCGCCCGCGCTGCGACGGCTCGAGGCGAACGCCCCGTTCGAGCCCGGCTACGCGGCGCTGGGAGTTCTGGCGCCCGAGGCACGCGTCGACGCGTTCTACAGCGCCGCCGAGCACCTGGTCCTGCCCCGGCTCTCGCGCCTCGGGCTGGACGGCAAACGGGCGTGGCAAGATCGTTACGCCCGGCGGCGCCCAACCTGACGTCACGCCCGCCGGTCACACGTACAGACTCTTCCGGATATTCCCTCGGCGATCATTGATCGCTTTCCGTAAACGGACGCCCGTCGGCTTACCGGACTCATCGGACCTGCACAGATTGTGCGGCCGTCGGGCGTGCAGTTGACGGTTGATGCCTAACAGGCGACGCGCGACAAGCAAGGAATCGAACAATTGTTGACCAGGCAGTTCGTTGTCGTTGTTTGGTCAATCACGTAGCAAAGATTTGTCTTTCATTTTGGCGGCCAGCCTCGATATAGATCGAGGCCAACGCGCGCGGCGTGAAGGTGTCGGAGGTTCGGATGAAGGTCGGGAAGCTGCTTCTCTTGTCCCTGGTCGGTGGCGCGGTCATCACCATGGCCACGGTGATTGGCCTCGGTCTGCGCCGCAGCGAGCGGCGCGCGACCGTTGCGCAGATCGCCGAGCCGACGGCGATCGCCGATCGCGCCGACCCGCCGTCGGCTGGCGAGCATTCGATCGTGGAGTCGCCGGCGGAACGCGAACGGACCTTGCAAGCGCGGCGCATGCTGACCGCGGCGCTGATCATGGGCGCGGCGGCGTCGCAAGGCGTCCCGCCGGCCCAGGTCGTCAGTCCCGAATCAGAGGCGACGGAGAAGCCCGTCGAGGATCCGCACGACAACCGGCGTCGGATCGTCGACGCGTTCGTCGCTTCGGGGAACGCGACGGGCGACTGGACGCAGTCCGCGCCCAACGTGTTCGCCGGCATCAGCAAGTCCGTTCCGGCGGACCTCGCCCGTCACGTCAGTCTCCGGCAGGTCGAATGTTACGAGAAGGGCTGCATTGCGGACGTGACCTACTCGGACATGGCTGCCTTCGAAAAAGCCGCGGCGCTCTTTCTTCAGGACGCCGGCTTCGACAACTGGCCGGGGCCCCGGGGCCGCACCGCGCCCGAGACCATGGCGTCGGGCCGGGTCGAAGTGACCTGGATGCTCATGAATCCGAACGAGAACGCGAACGCGAACGAGAACGCGAACGAAGGAAAGCTTTGATGCGTTCATTGTTTGCGTTGCTGCTTTGCCTGACAGCCTGCCTTCATTCCTGCAGCAGCAGCTCGAACGGCCACGACGGCGCAACCGGCGGGTCGAGCGGCAACGAAGCCGGAACGGACCTGGCGGGAACCGATACGGGTGGGGCGACCTGCACCGGCGTTTCGGCGAACTGCTTCCAGTGCGCGGCGGGCATCTTTTGCCAGATCAACCTGCAGTATTGCCAGATCATCATGGGCCGGCAGGGAACGTCGGCGGGCTGTGCCGGCGTTCCGGCGCAGTGCCTTCCGACCCCGACGTGTGCCTGCGTTTCGCCGTCGATGTGCCAGGAGTCGGGCCCGGGCGCGCTGACGGTGACGACGCTGACGCCCTGATCATTTTCCGTCGTTGTTTCTCGGTCCACAAATCGGTCGTTGAAAGAGGAGGCAGGAGATGAGAGCGGGGAATCTAGGGCGGTTCGGGGTTGCAGTTCTGCTGGTGGGTGCGCTGTCCGGTACCGCGCACGCCCAAAAATGGCGGCGGCTGACCAACCAGCCGGTCAACGCCACCGGGGGCCTGGCGGCGGTCGAGACCTGCTTGCTGCTCACCGACGGCACGGTGATGTGCCTGGAGACCAGCACCAACCAGTGGCACCACCTGCGCCCCGACATCAACGGCAGCTACCTGAACGGCACGTGGGACAAGCTCATCGCGCCGATGCCGAACGCCGTCGACTCTCACCTCGAAGTGTTCAACGTGACGACGGGCGTGGGCACACCGTGCGTCGCCGCCACGCCCTGCACGTACGCGCCGCGCTTCTTCGCCTCGGCCGTGATGCAGAACGGCCGGGTCATCGTGATCGGCGGCGAGTACAACGTCGGGACGACCGTCGTCGGCAGCATGGGCACGAACGGCTTCGCCGAAACGAACATCGGGTTCATCTATGACCCGGTGACGAACACCTGGGGGCCCCAGCTCGACGAGACGAACGGCGGTCTCGGATTTGGCCTGGGCCAGATCGGCGACGCCCAGTGCTCCATCCTCCCCAACGGAACGTTTCTGCTGGCGGGGATCTTCACCACCGATCTCGAGCAGCTCAATCCGCTGGCCGGCCTGGCAGGAAACTTCACGCGCCGGAACTCGACCGGGAAGTTCAGCAACAACGGAGAGGAGGGCTGGACGCTGCTGCCCGACGGAACGCTGCTGGCCGTCTCGGTCGGCGCGCCCGGTGTGTTCGAGCTTTACAACCCGACGGCGAACGTCTGGACGCAGCCAGGCACGATCAGCCCGGGCACGACCCCGAACATGCCCGTCAACCTCGCGGACTTCGGCGCCGGCACAGGCAACTCGAAGGAGCTCGGGCCGTCCGTCATGCGACCCGACGGCACGGTCGTCTGGTTCTCGGGCGGCGCGCTGGGCCAGAACGCCGTCTACAACTTCTCGGGGGCCGCGGCGGGGACCTGGACGAACACCGCCAACATGGACTACCCCTTCTTCGACCCGGTGGCCGGCGTCAAGTACGCGGCCGGGGACGGCGCCGCGTCTCTGTTGCCGAACGGCAACGTGCTGACGCTGGCCAACCCGGTCAGCTCCACGGCGTGCAGCGGGAGGCCGGGCGTGCCCCCGCCGCCGCCCCTCTGCGGCCCGTTCAACACGCCCGGTGTGGTCTTCGAGATGGCCTTCGGGGACAACACGCTCACGGTGCTCGACGAACAGCCGACCGGCGCCGCGAACAACGTGGGATACGTGGGGCGCTTCCTCCTGCTTCCGACGGGCGAGGTCCTGTACACGCAGATGGACGTCCCGTTCGGTGTCCAGGTGTTCACGGCCGGTGGCACGCCCCAGGACGCTTGGCGCCCGGTCATCAGCACCGCCCCGACGCTGGTGGCGCCCGGCAACTCGTATCCGATCTCCGGCACGATGTTCACCGGCTTCTCGGAGGGCGCGACGTACGGGGATGACGCCTCGATGTCCAGCAACTATCCGCTCGTCCGCATCACGAACAATGCGACCGGGCACGTCTTCTACACCCGCACGCACGATCACAGCCGGATGGGCATCGTCTCGGTGGGCAGCACCGAGGTCACGTCGACGACGTTCGACGTGCCGCCGGGCATCGAGCTGGGCGCGAGCACGCTCGTCGTCGTGACGAACGGCATTCCGTCCGCGTCGCGCGCGATCACGGTCGCGGTCAACCATCCGCCGGTCGCGATCTGTCGAAACGTGACGGTGTCGGCGAACGGGTCCTGCCAGGGCACGGCGAACGCCACCAACGTCGACAACGGGTCATCCGATCCGGATGGCGACTCAATCAACTGCGTGCTGGCTCCGACCGGCACGTTCCCCCTCGGCAACACGAACGTCACGCTCACCTGCACGGATCCCAGCGGCGCTCAGGGATCCTGCACGGCCGTCGTGACCGTCGTCGACAACACGCCGCCCGCGCTGGTTTGCCCGGTCAGCGTCAACGTCATGTGCACCAATGCGAACGGTGCGGTTGCGACCTTCGCGACCAGCGCGACCGACAATTGCGGCTCGGTGGGGACCATCACCTGCGCGCCGCCGTCGGGAAGCACGTTCCCGCTGGGAACGCGTCTGGACACCTGCACCGTCAGCGACGGCCGGGGCAACACCGCGTCTTGCAGCTTCAACGTGACGGTCGCTCTGGGCGACAACCCGGTCTGCTGCCCGGCCGGGACGAACATCATCCTCGGCACGTCCAACAACGACACGCTGAACGGGACGGCCGGCTCGGACTGCATCATCGGCCGCGGCGCGCAGGACACCATCAACGGGAACGGCGGCAACGACTTCATCTCCGGCGGCGACGGCGATGACGTGATCACGGGCGGCGCCGGCAACGATCTGATCTTCGGCGGATCGGGGCAGGACAACATCAGCGGCAACACCGGAAACGACGTGATATCGGGCGGCGACGGCGACGATCAGGTGTTCGGCGGCGACGGTGACGACACGCTGCTGGGCGGGCAGGGGCAGGACCGCCTGTTCGGCGAGAACAACAACGACACGCTGGTCGGCGAGACCGGCGACGATCGGCTGGAGGGCGGGGCGGGCGACGACCGCTTGGTGGGCGGCGGCCTGCATGACGTGTGCATCGGGGGCCCCGGGACGGACACCTTCCTGACCTGCGAGAACCAGACCCAGTAGCGAGGCGTTCGGGCGCGCGCGGGACTTTCGGGTTCCGCGCGCGCGGACTTCGATTCATAGTGTGGCTGCGCGATGTGGATGGGGATGAAAGCTCTGATCGGAGTCGCCGTGACGGCGCTGCTGGGGAGCGGATGCACCCTCGATAAGAGCGGGACGGGTGACGTCGTGGGGCGCGCCGGCACGAGCGGCGGCGCGCGCGGTGGCACGGGCGGCGGCGCGCGCGGTGGGACGAGCGGAACCGCGGGCGCGAGCGGTGCCGCGGGCGCGACCGGTGCGGCCGGCACGAGTGGCGTCGCGGGCGCGACCGGAGCCGCGGGCGCCGCCGGGACGAGCGGTGTCGCGGGCACGAGCGGCGCCGCGGGCACGAGCGGCGCGGCGGGGACGAGCGGCAACGCCGGGACGACTGGCAACGCGGGCCAAGGTGGCGCGGGCGCCGTCGCCGGTACGGGCGGCGCGACGGGCGGTGCGGGCCGCGGCGGCGCCGGTGGAACCAGCACGGGCGGCTCTTCCGGGAGAGGCGGAACCGGCGGCGTGGGCGGGACCGGCTACATCGCCTGCCTCAATCCGAGCGCGGTGGTCATCAGCGCGCAAGACACCGGTTACGTTCGCTGTACGGGCGGCGGCGGCATCTTGCACAGACCGCACGCGGTGGATTGCCCGAACCTCTTGCCGCGCGCAAGCGGTGGGGCGTGCGTCGCGCCCGGCACGACGACCGAGGCCTGCGCGAACGACGCGGCCTGCACCGCCAAGCCTCACGGATACTGCACGATGGTGCCGACCAACCGCCTGCCGGCCTGCGGTTGCGTCTATGGTTGCGTGCGCGATTCCGACTGCGCCGCGGGTCAGATCTGCGAGTGCGGCGATCCGATCGGCATCTGCCGGGCGGCCGCGTGCACAACCGACGCCGCCTGCCCCGCGGGCAGCCTGTGCGCGAGCGCGGACCTCGCCTGGGGCGGCTGCGCGTACAGCCCACCGCCGCGCGGCTACCAGTGCCAGACCCAGGCCGACACCTGCCTGACAAACCTCGATTGCACGACCACGATGCCGGCGTGCGCCTTCTCCACGGCAGCGGGGACGCGCGCCTGTCACGAAGCGCAGGTGCTCTGCCCCTGAGTCTCGCTGAGCAGCAGCCCGCGGAGGTCGCCCCGTGTGACGGTTCTGGTACGCGGCACGTCGCGCGGGACAACGGGCGGGCGTTCGCCCATGATCACGCGCCATGACAACGATGCGAGCGGTGCAGGTGTCCCGTCCCGGTGGTCCGTTCGAGCTGGTCGAGAGGCCGGTCCCTGCGCCGGGCCCCGGCTCGGTGCTGGTCAAAGTGGAGGCCTGCGGGATCTGCCACAGCGACGTGGCGATCAAGGACGGGCACCTCCCCGTCGCATTCCCGCGCGTTCCTGGCCACGAGGTGGCAGGCGTCATAACGGCGCTCGGCGCGGGCGTCACCAACTGGGCCGAAGGCCAACGTGTCGGCGTCGGCTGGAACGGCGGCTATTGCGGCGTGTGCGTCCCGTGCCGCCGCGGGGAGCTGTTCGCTTGCGAGCAGCATCAGGTGACCGGCTTGACCTTCGACGGCGGTTACGCGGACTACATGGTGGCGCCGGCTTCGGCGGTCGCTTCGATTCCCAGCGAGCTGAGCGCCGTCGAGGCAGCGCCGCTGATGTGCGCCGGCATCACGACGTTCAACGCGCTCCGCAACGCCGGCGCGCGCGCCGGCGACCTGGTCGCCGTCCTCGGGGTGGGCGGCCTCGGCCACCTCGGCGTCCAGTTCGCGGCGAAGATGGGCTTCCGCACCGTCGCGATCGCGCGCGGCTCCGAGAAGGCGGAGCTGGCGCTGAAGCTCGGCGCCTGGCGCTACATCGACAGCAAGGCGAGCGACCCCGCCGCCGAGCTCCGGAAACTGGGCGGCGCGAAGGTGGTGCTGGCGACCGTGACCGAGGGATCAGCCGTGGCGGCCCTGCAGGGCGGCGTGGGCCCGAACGGCTCCCTGATCCCGCTGGCCGGTATCCCGAGCATGTCGATCTCGACGATGCCGATGTTCGGCCGCCAATCGATCCGCGGCTGGTACTCCGGCACGTCCATCGACTCGGAAGACACGATGAGGTTCAGCGCCCTGACCGGCATCCGTTCGATGAACGAAGTGTTCCCGCTGGAGCGTGTCGCCGACGCCTATGAGCGCATGCTGAGCGGCGGGGCGCGCTTCCGGGTCGTCGTCACGATGGCGCCGCGATAGATCATTCGCGTGTCACAAACGGCGCGGCTGTCTCGTCTCAAGGCCGTGATGGACTGCCTCACCGGAGACCCATGACGCCAGCCGAGGCGAGCGACTTCGAGGCGCACCGGTCATTCCTCGCCGGGCTCGCCTATCGGATGCTCGGTTCGATCGCGGAAGCAGAGGATGTCGTGCAGGATGCGTACCTGCGGTGGGCGCAGGCCGACGCGGCTGCCGTCGCGCACCCGCGTGCCTATCTCGCGCGTGTGGTGACGCGGTTGTGCCTCGACCGGATGAAGTCGGCGACGGCGCGACGCGAGCAGTACGTCGGGACCTGGTTGCCCGAGCCGATCGTCGCGCCCGCGGAACAACCGATGGCCGACGATCTGTCGATCGCCTTGCTCGTCACGCTCGAGCGCTTGTCGCCGCTCGAGCGCGCGGCCTTCCTTTTACACGAGGTGTTCGACATGGACTACGGCGACGTCGCGAGCGCGCTCGGGCGTACCGAGGAGGCATGCCGTCAACTCGCGGCGCGGGCGCGCCAGCACGTGCGCAACGAGCGGCCGCGCTTCGCGCCGACCGACGAAAATCGCGAGAAACTCTTGGCGGCGTTCGAGGCCGTGATGACCAGCGGTGACGTCACCAGCTTCGCGCAAGTTCTCGCGGACGATGCGGTGCTCTTCGCCGACGGCGGCGGGAAACGAGCCGCCGTGCTCGAACCCGTGCGCGGCAAGCAGAACATCCTGAGCCTGTTCGCTGCCATCACCGCCCAGCGCCGCCTCTTGCGGCCCGACCGGCTCGAGCGTGCATCGATCAACGGATTGCCCGGCTTCGTCGTGCACGCCGAGGACGGGGTCCAGACGACCGCCTTCGAGGTCGAAGGCGACAAGATCGTCGCCGTCTATGTCGTGCGCAATCCAGACAAGCTGCGGCACCTGGCGTCCTGACGTCACAGCGCGCGCGCCTGCCTCGTCTATCAGGCGAGGGAGGATCTTCGAATGATGAACCGACGCGTGTTCCTGCTTTCGGTCGCTGTGGCGGCCATCGTGGTTCAACCCGGCACCGGTCGCGGTGCTGCAAAACAGAACGCTGGAGGAGAAGCGATGCTGGAGAAAGTCGTCTACGTGACGGTGTTCGTCAAAAGCCAGGACAAGGCGCTCGATTTCTACGCGAACGTCCTTGGCTTCGAGAAGCGCGCCGACGTCCCGAAGCCGAACGCGCCACGCTTCGTGGCCGTCGGCCTGAAGGGCCAGGACCTGTTGCTGGTTCTCTGGCCCGGAACGCCGGGCCAGGGCCAGCCCTTCGAGGGCCGCAGCACGGCGGCGTACACGATGGAGACGAAGGATTGCCGGAAGACGTTCGAGACCCTGAAGTCGCGTGGCGTGAAGTTCGACACCGACGTGCTCGAGTATCCGTTCGGCTACGTGGCCGTCTTCCAGGACCCTGACGGCAATCGGCTGCAGCTGCGGCAAGCGCGCTAGCTAGGCGACACTCACGGCGCCAGCGAATCGCGGAGGTGATCCAGGCGGTCGTTCCCGTCGCGATCGCCGTCCCCGCGCGCGATCGCCTTCTCCAGCGCGGGGATGGCCTCGGCGCCGTAGATGTCGCGGATGGCGCGTTCGGCGGCGCGGCCGGCGACCCGGTGCGTGACCGCCTTCAGCAAGTCTTCGAGCATCTGCGGATCGCCACGGCAGGACGGATCGGCGCGGTAGGCGCGCTGGTAGCGCTCGACGGAGTCGCTCACCCAGCCGATCTGCGTGTAGGCGTGGCCGACCAGCAGCCACGGGCGTGGATCGCTTGGATTCTGGCGGGCGAAGGCGTACGCCGGGCCGAGCGCCCCCTCGTTCAGGCGCGTCCCGTGTTCCAGCTTGTCCCGGATCGGCTTGAGCGCTTCGGGCACCGCTTCCTGCCAGGGATCACGCGCGCGTTGTCCCGGTGCCCCGGCGCTCGCGGGCTTCGTTTGCGGCGCTGGCGGTGTCGGCGGCGTCGTTTGCGGATCTGGTGCGGGCGCTTGCGCGACGACAGGCTTGACGCTCTCGACCACCGGGCCGCGGTGACGACGCAGCAACGTCCCCGCGGTGGTGGCCGCGGCGGCGAGCACGACCAGCGCGATCGCCGTTCTCCATCCGTGCGAGCGTGGGGCCGGGCGCGCGCTGCGCACGAATGGAAGGTCCTTCACCGTCGGCGGCTCGGGCGCGGGGCGCGCGCGCCGCACGGGTGGAAGGTTCTTCAGTGTCGGGGCGAGCTCCGCGACGCTCGTGGCCCCGGCGCGCGACCCGCCGTCGATCCCTTCCAGCGCCGACAGCATCCACAGCGCCTGCGGGTACCGCGCCGCCGGTTTCTTGGCCATCGCACGATCGATCACCGGCTGCACGAGTCGGGCGATCGAAAGGTCGGGCCGCGCTTCGGCCAGCCTCGGAACCGGCGCGGAGACATGCGCCTCCATGACGCCCTCGGGGGTGTCAGCCTCGTACGGCGGCCGTCCCGCCAGCAGCTGAAACAGGATCGCACCCGCCGCGTAGATGTCCGCCCGCGTGTCCACGCGTTCCGCCCTGGCCTGCTCGGGGGACATGTACGCGGGCGTTCCGAAGACGCCCCCGGCGTGCGACAGGTTCACGGCCAGGCTCGCCGCGTTCGCACCCTCGAGGACCTTCGCCGTCCCGAAGTCGAGAAGCCGGACGTGATCGGCGTGATCGGGCAGCGCCTGCAAGAAGATGTTGGCGGGCTTCAGGTCGCGGTGCGCGATTCCCTGGCGGTGGGCGAAGGCCAGCCCGCGCAGCGTCTGGCCGACGATGTCGAGAGCGCGCTCAGGCGATAAGGGGCCTTCGCTGATCAGATCCGCCAGCGTCTTCCCCTGAAGCAGCTCCATCACCAGGTAGGGCACATCGCCGTCGATCCCGAAGTCGGTGAGCGTGACGATGTTGGGGTGCGCCAGCGTCGAGAGCACGCGCGCCTCGCGCTCGAAACGGCCACGCCATTCGGGCGACTCGACCGTGCTCTGCTGCAGCACCTTGATCGCCACCAGCCGATCGAGCCGCACTTGCCGGCCCTGGTAGACCACACCGACCCCGCCGACGCCCAGCCGCGCCAGCACCTCATAGCGTCCGCCCAGCGTTCGACCGATGAACGGATCAGGTACCGATGCCGGTGGGAACAGCTCTACGCCCACGAGGCATCACTATATATCGCGGGACCGCCGCCGCCGAATCCGTCGGCCACGGTCGAGTCGGCGACGGAGCGAGGTTAGGCCACCAGGCGAAGGCGGATTTCGCGATATTCCGCTCGAGGTGCGCGACGGTCGCGTCGCGTTGCAATTGACGGGGACCGATGCACCCGATCGAGTGCATCGGCGTCCTTGGATTGGATGCGACCTCGACCGAAACTGAAGCAGCTGCTCGAACAGCTCAGGGGGCGTTACGGTCTGTCCCGCCGCGAAACGGAGGTCGTCGGCGCCGGGACGTTCGGCTACTGCACGAAGGAAACGGCGGTCGTGATGGCGTGCAGCGCGAAGACCGTCGATGAGCTGTGGCGGCGCGTCTACAAGAAGATCCGCTGCGATTCGCGCCTCGCCGTCATGGCGCGGCTACTCGCGATAGCGCTGGACGAGGAGGAGCCGGCGGGCGATCGGGCCGTGCCGCCGATCTCCTCCGAGGTTGCGCATCGACGCACGCCGCTCGACGGGCCCTGATGACAATCACGCAGTCCAACCGTGCCGCCAAACGAGCTGCTGTGCGAACAGCGGACCTCGTTCGGCGACGCGGACTCGATCGTCTTGCCTTGGTGCTATTGCTTCTCACACCACCGGAGACCGTGCCCTGCAGGGCGGCCGGCGTCGTAATTCCCCCTCGGGAGGAAGCCGAGGTTCGTGGGGCAGCCTTGAGTTTGCGTGTTCTTGGCGAGGCAGGTGCCACTGGCGTTGTAGTCCGGATCCGTGATGCCACACGTGAGGCCCGTCGGAATCGTGCAGTTGCCGTTCAGGCACAAGTTGTTGGGATCGGTGTACTCACACCACACGAAGTAACATCCATTCGGCGCGCCCATGTCGTTCGCGGTGCGGCGAATCCAGCCCTTGTCCAGCGGGCACTCGTTCTTGGCGTCATGGCCGAAGCATGTCTCGCCGCTGTTATTGCACGTCTCCTTGAAACCACACGCCGTTCCGTTCGGCAATGGAAGCATACTCATGTCGGTAATGTTGTTAGCGTGCCAAGATTGATGATAGAAGCCCGCATTGTTATCGGCGCCTCGATCGCCGTCGTTTTGGCGATCCCATGGCCAAGCGTACGGTGGCTGCCAAACCAACGTAGGGTTGTTATCACAGGAGCCGGAGACGATGGGGTGGCCGTTGTTGTAATACGACATCCCGCAGACGACCCCGTGAAACGCAGAGGAGATCGCGCTGGTCGTCGTCTCCGACTGCTCGGCCACCCCCTCAGTTCCCGGCGCACCGAGGCATCCCGAGAGGGCGACCGCCAGCGCTCCTGACGAGAGGACGCTGGCTCTGCAATGACTTGTCATATGTGTCTCCTTGAATGGTTGTTACTCGATCGCGCAACAGAGTGTTGAGCTCGTCGCCGAGAGTACGCGCTGGTTCGTTGGCGTCACGTCGGCCAGATCCGTACCGAACGTTGGTCTAATCCTTACGTTGCGACTAAGATGCGCCCGTGGCGTGCTTGACGGATGAGACGATCCTCGACTTCGTCGAAGGACGGCTGGGGCCCGCAGAGCTCTCGCGCGTCGACCTGCACGCGAGCGAGTGCACGGCGTGTCAGACGCTCATCTCCGCCGCGCTTGCCGTCGGATCGTCGGCCAGACCATCCGTCACGGAGACGGTAGCGACCGCGAGGCAGGATCTGAGTTGCCGCTATCTGGTGCCGCTGCTGACTCTGGCCGACGATCGTGTCGCGAAGGGTGAAAGGGAGGCGTTCTTCGCGTCCTGGAATGTCAGCGTGGCGGCGCTGCGCGACGAATCAGGTTGGGTCAGCCTCCGCTTCTGTGAAGAGCTCACGGAATGGCTGGCGGCGCGGGTGGGGATCGACGCGATCATTTCGCAGACGCTTCGCGAGAGCTACTCACCGCGCACGATGGGGATCCTGTATCCATTCGTGC
>Ga0070683_100000219_pt1 | contig 39225 bp, 31 predicted proteins | sample KBSC713LmetaG_FD_64662 | JGI IMG/M metagenome (GOLD analysis project Ga0070683, IMG submission 64662) | Corn rhizosphere microbial communities from Kellogg Biological Station, Michigan, USA - KBS C7.1-3L metaG | ecosystem: Host-associated > Plants > Roots > Rhizosphere ... | reverse complement strand
CGCGAGCCGCCGTTCGATTCTCTGCGGCGCGAAGTCTTCAAGCCTCCGTCTTTGTCCCTCGAGCACGCGTTCGCGAACCGGTCGATCGTATACGAGCATCCCGAGCATTTCCGACGCAAGTTCGAGGTCCTTCGGCTCGAACAGGACGCCTGCGCCGCCGAGCGTTTCGGGAACGGCACCTGCCGCGTAGGCCAGTACCGGCACGTCGGCCGCCATAGCCTCGACGAGCGGCACGCAGAATCCCTCGTGCTCACTGAGCGACACGTACACGTCAGCCCAACGGTAGAACGCCGCCAGATCGTCATCCGGAACCGGCCCGGTGAACCAGAAGCGATCCGGCAGCATCTGGAATTCCGACATGAGCGCCCGGACTTGCGCGTAGTAGTTCGGCACGCCGTCGTAGCGGCCGACGAAGATGAACCGGTAGTAGCTGTCAATGTTCCGCTTGTAGAGCTCCGCGAGGCGGACATGGTCCTCGATTCGTTTGTTCGGCACAATCCGGCCGACAAAGAGGATGTTGATCAGCCCGTCACCCAGGATCTTTTCCAGCGCCGGCCGACGAGGCGCGTTGGTGATCCGGTCGGTGTTGACGGCGATTGGCATCACCCCCGTCGGCGCAAACCCCATCTGCTCGAGTTCCTGCCGGTTGAATTCGGAATCACCGAGCGCCAGGTCGACATGACCGACGAGCGTCCCGAGTTCCTGCCGGCCGAGCGCGGCGAGCCGGAACAGGCCGGCGTCATAGGGAGCGAAGAAGGACGCCGGTGTGATGTTGTGGTACTGGACGATGCGCCTGCCGTCGAGCGACGCGAACGCCGCCGTCATCGGCGAGGGGAGGGCGAAGTGAAAAATGGTCGCGTCGCCGCGCCGAGCGGCGGGATCGTCGAATGGTCGCACGTCCCCACGCAGCTCGTCGTCGATGGTGAGCGCGAACAGGTCGGACGTGTGACCTGCCGCGCGCAGCATGCCGCGCACGCTCCGCGCGCTGTCGCCAATCGCGTCCCCCTTGTGGGCGGCGGGGACCCACTGATTGATGATCATGCTCGCGGCTCGCGGCTCGCGATTCGCAGTTCGCCGCTCGCGTCCGATGATTCAGTGGTGTCGAGTCGCGAGTCGCTAGCCGCGAGTCGCGGATCCAACGGCAGTGCCCGATAGAGTGCCGGCCTGAATTGCCGCAGTTCTTCAAACCGATCGAACTGGTCGAATTGCGGCCAGAAATCCCAGGGGACGTCGGGTGCTTCGCGCGGCGGCGTGGCCAGCGTCTGGTCAACGAATCGCAGGAGCGTCCCGGCGAAGTCCCGGGCGAGAAGACGGTGAAGCGACGCATCCTGCGACTCGAGCACGGCGTCCTGGATGCGCGGGTCGTCGAGCACCACATCCATCAGCCGCGCGATCTCCAGCGGATCCTTGTGGTCGTACAGGACGCCGCCGCCGTCCATCGTGGCCGGCACCGCCGTCGAGGCGTACGCGAGCACGGGGACCCGTTTGTAAAACGCCTCCACTATCGGGACGCAGAACCCTTCGTGTTCACTCGCGCAGAGGAACAAGTCGGCGACGTTGTACACCGCGGTCAGCTCCTCGTTCGTCACGTGACCGAGGAAGTGGACGTCCGGTGTGCCGAGCCTCGCGACCAGCCCCTGGAGCATTGCCAGATATTTCTCGAAGCCACCGTAGGAACCGACCAGCAGCAGTCGTGATCGCGCGTTGTGACGAGTCCGGTATGCGTGGAAGGCGCGAATTACATCCTCGAACTTCTTATTCGGAATCACGCGGCCGACAAACAACACGTTGGTCCAGTCATCGTCGAGCGCGGCCAGCCGGCGATCGGGAGGGGCATCGAGGTGACTGAAGTCGGGAACGACGGGGAGGACCGCGGTTCGAGGGTAGCCCAGATCGCTGAGCTCACGCCGATTGTATTCAGAATCGCCCAGCGCCAGTTCACAGCGATTGATGTACGCACGTAGTTCGCGGCGTCCGTGGAAACAGAGCTTCACGAGCTCCTTGTGCACGCCGATGAAGTACTCGGGCGGGGTGATGTTGTGGTAGACGAGCGCCATCCGCCCCGGCAGCGCATAGGCCGTCCGGGAAGCGCGAGATCCAATCGAGAAATGATGAATCAGCAGATCGGATGGGCCCACGGCGCCGACCATATCGCGATAGTCGAGCGTCATGTGCTCGAGGCGGGGGTCGGCGGTCTCGACGAAGATCTCGGATTCGTACCCGGCGCCTCGAAGCACGCGCTGGATTCCAAGCACTTCGTGCCCAATCGCGTCCCCATAGCCAAGGGTCGCCAGCACCTGGTGGACGCGAGGCCGTGGTGTTCCCGCAGGACTCATGCAGACCGTGAGAGATCGTGCGCGCCGTCACGACCGGAAACGACGGCGCCGGAAGGAATGTCCGCGAGCACCTGCGATGCCGGGCGCTGATCGCGTCGTCGCCGCCCCAGCCACCCGGGCAGAGGCTCGACCGCCTTTCGAGCCGCACCAGCCGCGTCATCGCGCTTGAGGCGGTCGAACATGTCGAGGTACTTGCCCTCGATGACCGGCCACGTGTAGTGCTGGGAGAAGTAATCGCGTCCGTTCCGGCCGAGACGCGCGTTCAGCGGACCGTTCGATTCGAGCGAGTAGAGTGTTTCGGCGAATTCCTCATACCGCTCGTAGTACAACCCGGCTCCGCTCCTGATGCACTGGCCCTTCAATACGTCGCACCGGCCGTTGGCCAGCACCGGGCGCCCGAGCGCCCACGCTTCGAGCGCCACCATCGACAGGCTTTCGAAGTACGACGGCATGATCAGAAGGTCGGATGCGGCGATGCCGTCGAACTTGTCCTCGTCAGGCAGGAAGCCAAGATGATGAATTCGGGGATGCTGCGGGATCGGGATGATGGGGCTGCCGATCAACACCAGGTCCAGTCCGCGCGGAAACGTCGCCGCATACCGTAGGAAGAAGTCGAACAGCTCCTTGCAGCCCTTGTTCTCGTCGATCCTGCCGACATAGATCGCGAACGGCCTCTGGATGTTGTGTTTCTTCCGGAAACGCTGCGGCTCGCTGCGGCTTGGAATCTCCGAGCCGATGCCGACGACAACCCCGGGGACCGCCTGGTTGCCCGTCGCGGTGTGTATCATCGCCCGCTCTTCGTGCGAGTTGTACATGACGGCGCGAACGCCGCGAAACGTCGGCCCGAAGATGCCCAGCCCGATTGCCGGGTCGCGCTCGGCAGTCGGCACGAGGATCGCCTGGCTCGACACGCGCCGGGCGCCGTGCCACGCGTGGTAGTACCGATAACTGAAGAAGAGCACGAAATCCAACCCGGGCGATGCGCGCTCCAGGTAGTCGATCAGCGCTGGACTGGCTGGCCCTTCGCCGTCCAGCCACGCAAGTTCGTCGGCGATCGAGTGCGGCTCGTCGAACACCCGTCTCGACAGCCGCCCGAAGTGATTCGGATCGCGTTCGTGAACGACCGGGAACCGCCGCACGGGAATGCCGTTGATCTGTTCGACGCCCGCCGGCCGCTCATTCTTCCAGGTGACGTAATCGCGCGCGCAGGTCGTCACGACCTCGACCTGCGCATGCCGGGCGAGCCGCTCAGCTACGTACCGCGCATGCAGTTCGGCGCCGCCGTTGATGTCCGCGCCATAGCGCTGGACCGCGATCGCGAGCTTCACGACTCCGAGTCGTTTCCGCCGTTCGAGCTCGAGTCGCTACGATCGCCGTGGCCCGAGTTGGATTCAGGCGCAAAGCTTTGCGAGTCGTTGTGGCGAGTCCCGCCGTCGTCCCAGCTGCGCTCGCGATTCTCCCCCGCGGCACTCTCGACGCCCTCAGTCCCCCTGGCAGCCTCCGCCCCCGAGGCACTCTCAGCACTCCTGGGACCCTCAGCTCCCCTGGCACCCGTCCGATCGTCAGGCCTCCTCCGTCCCCGCCGGCGGCGTCGCCTGTTTCGTCGTTCGGCCTGATCGCTTTCGGTTCTCGGCTGACGCTCATCACCGCTGGTCGGCGGCTGCAGGGGAGCCACCGCTCCCGGACGGTACTGGACGACGCCTTCCAGAGCGCGAGCCCGGCGCTCGTCGAAATCGAGCCGGCTCGACATCGATTCGACGCGCATCTTGAGGTTCTTCACGTCGATTCCCAGCCGCGTGGTCTCGAGGACGAGGTTGTGAATGACTTCGTAGTACAGAGGCTCGAGCGCTGCCTGCTGGGCGTTCAGCTTCGACTGAATGTTGAGCGCTTCGATCAACGGATTCGGGTTGAAGAACAGCTTGAGAATCGGGTTCAGCAGCTTGCGCATGAACGCCAGGAATCCCCGGTGGGTCTCGTAGAGCGTCGTGTCTTCGAATTTGAAGTTGGGAGGAAGCGAGGCCTCACGCTTGCGCCTGAACTGTTCCAGCAGGTCGGATCGCACGCCGCGCGGATCCAGGAACTTTTCCAGCTTGACGTTCGCCAGTTCGCGGATTTCTTCCTCGGTATAGTCGACCCCGCGCTTCTCGCGGATCCGCGACCGGATCTGACGCATGATCTGCTCGACGTCGACGTTGTCGGAGCGAATGGAAAAATCAGTCATGGTGTAGCCGTTGAATTGTTGATTTCCGATTGCTGAATGCTGATTGAGCGTCAATCAGCATTCGACAATCAACAATCAGCAATCACCTCTTCTTATGCACGAACTCCGGCGCCTGGACGATGCAGGTGCCGAGAATGCCAAGCGATCGAGCGAGTGCCCGAGTGCCCGTCAATGTGATGTCGGCGGCTTCCGCGCCGACGTCGGGGTAACCGTCCGCACTTGCCGTCAGGTGTTCCCAGTTTCGAAACAGGTGCCCCCACGGACCATCCAGCACGTCGCGCATCATCCGCTTCGCGTTGTATGGATACCAGAAGCTGTCGTGATAGAGGACGCTTGCGATATACGCCCACGGAGCGAGCACGGTCTTCAGCGACCACTCGATCGGCTTCTTCATCGGGCCCCAGTAGATCTTGTGCTGCATCCGCGAGGCGAACGTCATCTTCTTGAACGGGCCGACGAAATGCCAGTTCTCCGCCGCGGCGGAGGTGTCGCCGACGATCTCGATCTCGCGCGGGTCGCCGCATCCCAATCCCAGGTCGTGCGCCATCCGGATGAACTTGATCGACATCGGGTCGAAGCCCATCAGCTTCGCCGCCACCGCGTCGATCGCCGTCTGATCGGCGCTCGCGAGAATCACGTTCTTGGAGTACGGCATCATGCATCGCGGCCCGGGGCCGTCTCCCGCGAATGTGCCGTCCATCACCGCGAAGACGCCGCGGTGAATCTTCTTCTGGATCATCAGGAGATCTACGAGCGTTTCGTGGATGACCGGGTGCGTCCAGTGCCGGTGCTCGTTCAGCAGGCCGCCGAACGCGTTCTTCATCGCACCCGTCGTCGTCGTGAACACGTGCGTTTTCACCGTCGGGAGATGGATGATGTTCTCCCCGATGAATCGCTTCGGGATGTTGAAGCCTTTGGGGTAGACGTCGTTCAGGCACGTGAACTTCTTCGTCAGGTCGCCGACGGCGTCGCGGATGTTGATCCACTCCTCCGTTTCGTAGATGTGGATGTTCCGCAGCCCGTGGGCCTCGACGACGTTGATCTGCTTGTTCTCGCGTTCACCGAGATGCGCGTCGATGACCACGGTGCGGTTGTGGCAGGCATGAATAGCCGATGGATCGTAGCCATCCTGCTTCATCGCGCGAATCACGCCTTCGAGCTGCCACGGCGTCGTCGAGCTGCCGGGGTAGAAGAAGTGCCAGGAGATGTTCACCTTCAGCGCCGTGTCCGCGTCGCGGGCGATGACGTCCTGGTAACCCGCGAGGTTCAGCAGCGTGTGGTAGTCACGAAGAACCGTCGCCGGAGACGTGCGAAGGATTGCAACTTTCGATTTGGCCATTACCTCATCGGTCCATAAATGATCAGCGCGACTGCAAGAGCCCAGAGCGCGACGCACGCCAGCAGCGGTCGATCGTTCAACAGCATCTCGGCCGGGCTTCCGCCCCCTTCCTTCTGGTGCACGAGATAAAGATAGCGAAAGATTCCATAGAGCAGGAACGGCAGCGTCAGGCCGAGGTGCGTCGTGTGGAACTTCTCCACGGTTTCGGCGCTGATGGTGTAGAACGCGTACGCCACCAGCGTCGAGGCGGTGACGACGGAAATCATCTGGTCGAGCAGGTAGGGCGAGTACTCCTGCAGCGAGGCGCGGTGGCTCGTCGCCTCGTCGCCGAGCAGCACGAGCTCGTGGCGGCGCTTGCTCAACGCCAGGAATAACGCTCCAAGAATGGTGACGACCAGCAGCCAGTTGCTGATCGGCACATCAATGACGACCGCTCCCGCCGCTGCGCGCAAGACGAAGCCAATCGCGATCGTCAACACATCGATGATGACGACGTGCTTCAGCGGTCCTGAATACAGGGCGAGCAAAGCGACGTAGGAGGCCGCGAACAGGCCGAACTCGAAGCGAAGCCAGAACGCCGCACCGAGCGCAACCGCGCCGATGACTCCGGCGGCGCCAAGCGCCACCGAGGTCGACAGCGCGCCAGACGCAATCGGGCGATGTCGCTTCAGCGGATGCTTCCGATCGGCCTCTCGATCGGCGACGTCGTTCAACAGATAGACGACGCCGGACAGCGCGCAGAACACGACGAATGCGGCCGACGCGTACAGCACCGACGGCGCGTCGAAGAGGCGTTGGCCGAAGAGCAAGCCACCGAAGATGATGAGGTTCTTGGTCCACTGCGACGGACGCAGCGAACGGACGAGGCTCCGCACGAGCGGCGCTTCCGCCGTACGGATCCGTCCCTGGCTCAAATCGGCCTGATCGATGATGTCCGGAATACTGTGTCGCGCCATCTAGAGCGCGGCGGGTATGTACGCGGCCTGGCTAACCGCCGAAACTCTTGATGGCATCCGGCTCGGACTCGTAGGTCTCGAACACGGTCAACAGCTTCGTGATGGCGAGCAGATCTTGAATGCGCTTCGTAAGGTTCAGCAGCTTCAGCTTCCCCCCCTGACGGCTCACCGTGGTGTACGTGCGGACGATTTCACCCAGGCCCGCGCTATCGATGTAGGGCACGCCTTCGAGGTTGAGCAGCAGCTTCTTCTTGTCCTGTTGGATGAGCGAATTGATCTTGTCCTTCAGGAGCTCGTCGCCTTCTCCGAGCGTCATCTTGCCCTTGAGGTCCAGAATCGTCACCCCGTTGACGACTCGTTCGTCGATCTGCATCGCCGCTCCTCCAAAGTCCGACCGCGCCGGCGGGACCGTCGCGGCCCCCCGCCGGTGGCCCTGACGTTCAACCGCCCGAAGCGCCTGCCCAGGCCCTACGGTTTCACAAGAAATAGACCGGGCAGCGTACTACGCGCATCGCAAGAGTGTCAAGAAATGCGGGGGTTTTTCGCCCTCTCGCCTTCACCTTAGACACCGCGATTGCCGAAACGGCTCAGGTCGCGACCCAAATTGGACGGCCGCTTCGCCAGCTCCTCGGAACTATGGCGCTCCCTGTCGCTCGCTGAGCTCTCCGGGCAGTTCGAGCCGGGCCGCGAGGCCCCCGGACCCCGCTTGGGCAAGCGAGATGGTCCCGCCGTAAAGGTCCGCCAGATCACGCACAATCGCGAGTCCCAGGCCCGAGCCCGGCACCCGTTCGTCGCGGCGGACGCCTCTTCCAAGGACGAGCTGGCGGGCCGAGTCGTCGAGGCCGGCACCATCGTCTTCGATCGTAATGAAGACGCGATCGCGATCGATCGCTGAGCGTACCGAGACGCGCGCCCGTGCCCATTTGCAGGCATTGTCGAGCAGGTTGCCGAGCATCTCGTCGAGGTCCTCTCGTCGGCCCTTGAACACGTGGCCGGCATCGACGGACGCGTCAATCTCGATTCCCCTGTCCGCGTGCAGCTGCCTCATGGTTCGCGTCAACCCACCGACCGATTCGGCGACCTGGGTGCGCGCGTGGAGCGCCGCTCCAGATGCGGCGGCCCGCGCGTGGGCGAGGTGGTACTCGACGTACCGGCGCATCACCCCGATGTGTTCGTTCAGCAGACTGGCGAGCGCCGGGTCTCCTTGCGCCGCGAGGCGATCCGCTTCGTTGGACAACACTGCGAGAGGCGTTTTCAACCCATGCGCGAGATCTCCAGCCTTCGCGCCGGCGCGCTCGACGACCTGATCGAGATGCGCAAGGAGGGCATTCAGATCATCGACCAGCGGCTGCACTTCGGTTGGATATCTTCCACCGACGCGATCGGCCGACCCGTCGCGGACGGCTGAGAGGTTCCTTCGAATGTCCTGCAGAGGCTTGAGCGTCGCACGGACCACGGCGGCGCCGGCCGCCATGCTGACGAGCGCGAGCACCCCCATGAAGAGCGCATGTTGATGAACGACTCGCAGGGCGTCGAACACCGGATGGTGATAGGTGAGGACGACGCTGAATGCGGCGAGCATGCCGAAGGTCCAGAGCATCGCCCCGACGAGCACCTTGCTTCGTACCGAACTCATCGCGGCGGTTCCGCGGTTCCAATCCGGTAACCAAAGCCGCGCACCGTGTCGATCGCGCCTGGCCCGAGTTTCCGTCGAAGTCGGGCGATGAACACCTCGATCGTGTTCGAGTCGCGCTCCTCGTCGATCGGATAGATGTGTTCCGCGAGCTCGGTCTGCGGCACCGCGCGCCCGCGATGGTGCATGAGGTACGACAGGACGCGGAACTCGAGTGCCGTCAGCCTGACGGGTTCACCGTTGACCGTGACGCGGCCAGTTCGCGAATCGATGGCGAGGGTTCCCGCCTGGATCTCCGACGAAGGGATCTGACGCGCACGTCGGATCAGCCCGCGCAGGCGGGCGAGCAGCTCTTCCATCCGGAAGGGTTTCGACAGGTAGTCGTCGGCTCCTGCATCAATCCCCTGTACCTTCTCGTACCAGCTTCCGCGGGCGGTCAGGACGAGAACAGGAATCGTCAAGCCGGCTTCGCGCCAGCGTTTGAGGACGGTGAGGCCATCGAGTTTCGGCAGGCCGAGATCGAGCACGACCACGTCGTACGACTCGGTTTGCCCCAGGAACTCCGCTCGTTCACCGTCGGTGGCGCAGTCCACGGCGTACCCGGCGTCGGTGAGCGCCGCGGACAGCTGCTGCGACAGGTGAATTTCGTCTTCCGCGATCAGCGCTCGCAGAGTGATCTCCGTCAGAGCCGTTATAGCCGAACGTCACCTGAACGCAACATGAACGAGCGCTTCAGGCACGGTTCAGGCTTCTGGATGTACGTTCCCGCCATGTCCTTGAAATCATTCCTCATCATTCTGATTCTCGCGGTAACCGTCGTCGGCGGCGCTGTGGCCGTCCATAGCCATGGCCGAATGCACCGATGGATCATGCAGATTCATGGACGAGCGCATTGATCAACGTGGCGAACGAGCGAGCGAGTGAGCCCACGGGAGCGGAGCGGGGCATGGGGGCCCCGCGAGCGACCGTGTGGGGGAGTCCGAGGGGCGAAGCCCCTCGAAGTAATCCATGCTACTGAGGCACGCGGCGCGCGGAGCGCTGCTGAACCCCCTCGTGTCGATCGTCGTCGTGCTGTCGCTGGGCATCGGCATTGGCGTCAACACGGCGGTCTTTTCGTGGCTGGAGGCGACGATCCTCCATCCGCTGCCGGCAGTCAACCGCAGCGCCGCCCTCTATTCAATCGAGCTGCGGACTCAGAGCGGCTCGTACTCGGGCATGTCCTGGCTCGAATTCCGTGACCTGCACGAACGACTGACGACGATCGACGATCTCATCGCATTCCGGATGGTCCCGTTGTACATCGGCGATCCAGGACGCGTAGAGCGCACGTATGGGCAGCTCGTCTCCGGCAACTACTTCAACGCGCTCGGACTGATGCCGACACTTGGACGTTTCATCCGGCCAGACGAGGCGGAGCGTCCAGGCAGCGAACCGGTGGCGGTGATCTCGTATGCGCTGTGGCAGTCGCGGCTTGGCGGCTTGCCAAGTGCGATTGGTCGACCGCTCAGGGTCAACGGCCGCGAGTTGATCGTCATTGGCGTTGCGCCGAAACGTTTTCAGGGAACGATTCTGGGCTTGAGCTTCGACATGTGGGTCCCCGCGACCATGGCGCCGCTCTTGTTCGACCGATCGCTCGAACTGGAGAATCGCGGCATTCGCGGCTACTCCGCGATCGGCAGGCTTCGCGACGGGGTCAGCCAGCAAGCAAGCCAGGCGGATCTCGATGCGGCGATGACCGATCTCGCGCGAACCTTTCCCGCGTCGAATACGGGGATGCGAGCGCAGGCGATGACGTTCTGGGAGGCGCCGCGCGGTCCGCTCCGTCTCTTTATCGCAGCGCTTGCCGCGCTTCAGGGGTTGATGCTGCTCCTGCTTCTGGCAGTCTGCGGCAACACGGCGAATCTCGTCCTCGCGCGCGCCAGCGCGCGCCAGCGCGAAATCGGGATCCGGCTGGCGCTCGGGGCGACCCCGTGGCGCGCCGCCAGCGTGGTCGTCTACGAAAGCATCGTCCTCGCCGTGGCCGGCGCGGTCGTCGGCTTTGCGATTGCGGCGTGGTGGACGCCGGCTTTCATCGCCCTGCCGCTCTCCGGCCTCCCCATTCGCTTTCAGACAGAGGTCGATCGCCTGGCACTCGCGTTTGCCATGTTCCTGGGGGTGGCCTGCGGTTTCGTGGCAAGTGCTGCTCCGGCTTTTCACATATCGCGGCTCGATCCTCACGTCGCGTTCCGGCGCGGTTCCCGGTCCGCGGGCCGAAGCCGTCTGCGTGACATCCTGATGGCGGTTCAAGTTGGACTCGCTCTGGTCGTGCTGATCGTCGCGGGGCTGTCGTTGCGAAGTTTTACCGACACGCGCGCAACCGACACGGGATTTCATCGGGAAGGCGTGCTGCTTGCCGCCTACGATCTGACCGGCCGGCCAATGCCTGACGATCGCGGCATGTACGTCCGCAATTTTGCAGTGCGCCTTCTCTCCGGCCTGCGATCGCAGCCGTCGATCGAGGCGGCAGCGATCTCGTCCTCAGTGCCGCTCGACATCCACGGGCTGCCATCGCGTTCCTTCGTGCTCGAAGGACACGCGCGCGCCGACGGGACACTGGACGAGGCGCTGTCGAACACGGTGACGCCGGGCTATTTCCAGCTGATGGGGATTCCAATCGTCGCCGGCGTCGACTTCGCATCGCTCGACGCGCCGGCGACAGCGGCGCAGGCCATCGTCAACGAGGAATTCGTCCGCCGATATCTCGGGGGCATGCCGGCAGAGAGTGCGCTCGGGCGCCGGCTTCAGGTTCGTGCTGACTGGTTCACCATCATCGGCGTCGTTCGAAACTCGCTCTACGAGGCATTCGGCGAGCCGCCCACGTCGATCGTGTACTTCTCATACCGCGACCGCCCGCTGATATCGGGGGAGATACACGTGCGGAGCCGTCCCGGTGCGGAATCTTCAGTGACAGCCGACGTGCGTCGAGTCGTTCATGACCTCGATGCGGATCTTCCGGTCTTCAACGTGAGGACGCTGGTGGATCACATCGAGACGAATCTCGTCTTTCGGCGGGTCCCCGCGCGGCTGTTCGGCGTGCTGGGCCCGTTGCTCCTGCTCCTCGCGGCGTCAGGCATCTATGCCGTCGTCTCCTATGCCGTGTCGCAGCGCGGCAAAGAGGTGGCCGTCCGCATGGCCCTGGGCGCGACTGCCCGGCGGGTCACGACGGAGTTCGTGGCTCAGAATCTGTCGATTGCCGTGGTCGGGGCGCTCGCCGGCTGGCTGCTGACGTTCGTGGTGGCTTACGACGTGGTTGGCGTCGACACTCTCGATCCCACCGTTTTTGCCGGTGTGCCGGTTTTGTTGCTGTCGGTGGCCGCGATCGCCTGCTGGGTGCCCGCCAGGCGTGTCACGTCGATCGATCCGATTGCCGCCTTACGCCAGGACTAAGATGCCGTTTGAAACTCGAGCGCTGCTGTAACCGTCGCTTTTCCGGCCGCAGCGCTGATTTGATCGTTACGCTTGTCGAACCGCGCTCAACCGGCGCGCGCGCTTCTGCGCATCAAGCCCCAATTCCATCGCGAGAAACGTTCGTGACTGCGAGTCGGCGGTCGACGTCCGATTCAAGATGTCGTCTACGAGCCGCTCGCCGTAGGGCAGAGCCAGGTCTGAGCAGTCGACGTATTTCGTGCCCTTCTGATCGACTAGGAACAGGTGATCGCCGCCGGGACGCCCCGCGATGTCAATCGTCTCCCGAAGCTCGATGTAGCCGTCGCTGCCAATGATTGTCAGCCGGCCGTCGCCGAACGTGGTGAGTCCGGCGGGCGTGAACCAGTCCGCGCGAATGTATCCGGGACCGCCGTCGCCGCTGAGCATCACGTCGCCGAAGTCCTCGAGCTCCGGATACTGCGGATGCTTGAGGTTACCCACCTGAGAGGCGACGATGTCCGCGCGGGTGGAAGACGTGAGAAACAGGAATGCGTCGATGTTGTGCGAGGCCAGGTCGCAGAGGACTCCGCCGTACTGCTCGCGTTTGAAGAACCATGCCGGCCGCGTTTCGGGAGTCATCTTGTGCGGTGCCAGTGCGGCAGTCTGAATCACCTGGCCAATCGCTCCGGCCCGAATCAATTCACCGGCTTTGTTGATCGACCTGCTCTCGTGACGGCCGATGAGCACGGCGAAGATCCGCTTCGTCTTTGCCTGAACCCGGCGAAGTTCGGCGAGTTGTTCCGCGGTCGTCGCGGCTGGCTTGTCGACCATGAAGTCCTTGCCATGCTCCATCACCCTGACGCCGAGGGGCGCGCGTTCGTTAGGGATGGCGGCGCTGATAATCAGCTGGATCGCCGGGTCGTCGAGGATTTCCTGCTCGCTTCTTGCCAGCTTCGCGTCGGGATACCGTTTCGCGAACGCCGCCGCAAGGTCCGGCTCTTTGGCGTAGAACGACACGAGCTGGCCCCCGCCCCGAAGCGCCGTCTGGACCTGGTTGTTGATGTGACCGTGATTGAGACCGACCGCGGCAAACTTGATCCGCGCTGGCCGCGATGACGGCGATGCGCTCTGCGAACGAGCCCGCCGCTTCGAACCCGCCACCGCAATCGCCGTGGCGCCCAGCGAAGAAGTGATGAACTGTCGTCGGCTGCCTTTGGCCATGACCTCACTCTCTCTTATTTGTTCCGCTCTGTCAGCATCTCTCACTGCTCGCGGGGCCCCACCCCCGCTCGCTGTCGCTCGGGGGCGACGCTTCGCGTCGCTTCCCTCCGGCCCCTCGCTCGGGCCGCAGGCGCTTACTGTCCCCCCACGACCACTGGCAAATCGATGAAGCTCGCGTGATCGGGAGAGTGATGCACGCGTTGCGTCGCCTTCTTGTAGTCCTGCGGCTTGGCCCAGAAAATACTCGGGACGAACGTCTGGGGATTGCGATCGTAGAGCGGAAACCAGCTCGATTGCACCTGTACCATGATCCGGTGGCCGCGCAGGAACACGTGGTTCGCGGAAGGCAGCGCGAACTTGTAGAGCAGCGGCTCACCGGCGGCGATCGCCTTCGGGTGCTCCAGGCTCTCTCGGTAGCGGCCGCGGAAAATGTCGGCCGATACCATGAGTTGATAGCCGCCCATTTCCGGTTGTCCTGCGACCTCGTCCGGGTAGACGTCGATCAGCTTCACGACCCAGTCGGAATCGGTCCCGCTGGTTGACGCGATGAGATTCGCGATCGGCTCGCCGCTGATCTTCACGGGCGCGTTCAGCCTGTCCGACACAAACGCCAGCACGTCAGGGCGCCCCGACGCCTCGCGCTGATCGTCAACGAGCCACCGCGACCACGTGAGTGGCGGGTCATAGCCGATTGGCTGAATCGGTCGCGCTCGGAACGGAACAGGCCTGGCCGGGTCGGACACATATTCCTCGAATGCCGTGTCGCCCGGCTTTGGCGCGTCGAATGTGGCCTTCAGATTCGCGCCGAGGTACAGCGACGACTGGCGAATGCCGCAGCCGTTCGTACAACCCGAAGGCCACGACGTCAGCCGACGCCACACGTTGGTGCCGGTTTCGAACGCCGCAACCGGCGGCACATCGTCTTTCGGAACGCCGTCCTTTAGATATCGCGCGAGAAAAGGCGCGAGGATTTCCTGACGAAAGTAGAGTCCCGTGTCACTGTGAAACCTGAGCGCTCCCAGCTCGCTGGCATCATCTATTTCCTGGCCGTGATGCCACGGGCCGAGCACGAGATAGACCTTGTCGTTATTCGTATCCTTGGGCTCGAGCGCTTTGTAGACGGCGATCGCCCCGTAGATGTCTTCCTGATCCCACAGGCTGTGCACCAGCATCACCGGAACTTTCAAGGGCTGCGCCGCGAGGATTTGATCCATCGCCTGGTCGCGCCAGAAAGCATCGTAGGTCGGGTGGTCGAGAATCTTGCGCCAGAAGCCGACCTGTTCGAGGCCGTGACGACGACCGAGTTCCCCTGCCGATCCGGCGCCCATGAACAGGTCGTACTCGTCGAAATGATCGGTCCACCATTTCTCCTCGGACCGTCGCGTCGCCTCCTGGTCGTGGATGTACGACATGTTCTGCTGACGGAAGGCGCCGTTGTGAAACCAGTCGTCGCCTCTCCATCCATCCACCATCGGATTCATGGGCACCGCGACCTTCAGCGCCGGATGGGGGTTGACGAGCGCCATCAGCGGAAGAAAACCGTCATAGGAGATGCCGAGGATGCCAACTCGCCCGTTGCTTTCGGAAACGTTCTTTACCAGCCAGTCGATCGTGTCGTAGGTGTCGGTCGAGTGGTCGACCGACGTTGGATTCAATCGGCCGTGCAGCGGACGATTCATCACGTAGTCGCCTTCCGAGCCGTACTTGCCGCGCACGTCCTGCACGACCCGGATGTATCCGCCCTCGACGATCACTTCGGTCGCGTTGTCGTAGCCGTTCAGAACCGGCCCGAGATGAGCGCTTTGCGCGTGACCGGTCAGCACGTTGGCGTCGTAAGGAGTGCGGGTGAGGAGGATTGGCGCCGCCCTGGCGCCCTTCGGGACGAGAATCACGGTGTGCAACTTGACGCCGTCGCGCATCGGAATCATCACGTCTCGCCGGCTGTAGTCGAAAGAGTCGGTGACGGGTCGGAACGAGCCCGGTGTTTCGTTCTGGAGCGTCTGAGGCGTCGACTGTTGATTCTGTGCGACCGGGGAAGCGGGAAATGTCAGCGCGCAAACGGCTGCGACGCCGCACGTCATCGTGATGAATCGAGCGGCCCTATTCATCGGTCACCTCTCAACGGGACAGCGTGGCAGAACGTTCAGGCTTGTGCGGTCCTGGATCCCACCCGCCGAATCGTTTGCACGACTACATATAGCACCGGTATGAACACGAGATTGAGGAATGTCGAGACCAGCATGCCGCCGGCGACGGCGGTGCCGACGGAGTGTCGCGCCGCCTCTCCGGCGCCGGTCGCAAACACCAGCGGCAGAACACCGAGGATGAACGCGAACGACGTCATCAGAATCGGTCGCAGCCGGATGCGTGCGGATTCCACCGCTGCGTCGACGATGCTCAAGCCTTTCTCGCGGAGCTGTTCGGCGAACTCGACGATCAGGATCGCGTTCTTCGCGGCGAGGCCAATCAGCATGACCAGGCCGACCTGGCAATAGACGTCATTCGAGAGACCGCGCATCCACTGTGCTCCAAGTGCTCCCAGAACCGCGAGCGGCACGCCCAGCAGGACGATGAAGGGAAGCACGAGGCTCTCGTACTGAGCGGCCAGCGTCAGGTAGACGAGAATCAGAGCCAGTCCAAAGATGTAGAGCGACTGCTGCCCGGCCTTGGTCTCCTCCAGAGAGATCCCCGACCAGGCGTAGCCCATCCCCTGCGGCAGGTGCTCGGTCGCCACGCGCTCCATTTCCTTCAATGCATCACCCGAACTCACGCCTGGCGCAGCCGATCCGTTCAGCGAAGCAGCGCGGAACAGGTTGAAGTGGTTGATCACCTGTGGCGCGGTGATTTCCCTCATTTCCACGACCTGTTCCAGTGGAATCATGTCTCCGGATCGCGCCCGGGCGTAGAGCTGCTTCAATGCCTGCGGGTCCGATCGATATCGTTGATCCGCCTGCACGTAGACTCGATAGGCGCGGTTGTTGAACTCGAAGTCGTTCACGTACTGCGATCCGAGAAAGATCTGCATCGCGTTGGTGATTTCACTGAGCGGCAACCCGAGCGCCAGCGCCCGCTGACGATTGATCGTGACCTGCATCTGCGGATCGTTGGCGGTAAACGTGCTGAACAGTGCCCGGAGTTTCGGCGACTGGTTGCCTGCGGCAACGACCGCTTGAAGCCCCTGCGCCAATGTGTCGATGTTGGTCCCCGTTTGATCCAGGACCTGGAACTCAAAGCCGCCGAATCGGCTGAGGCCGGGGATCGCCGGCGGCGTGAAGCTGGCGACGATCGCTCCGGGAATCGCAAACAGCGGACCGCTGACACGTCCCAGCACGGCTTGCAGCACGTGATCGGGTCCCCTCCGCTGTTCGTATGGCTTCAGCCGCACGAACATGAGGCCGGTGTTCGATGCCGCCCCGCTGAAACTGAACCCCATGACCGAGAAGGTCGCCATCACGTCCGGGTCTTTGCCGATGATCGCTTCGGCCTGTCGGGCGACGTTCGACGTGTATTCGAGCGACGCGGCAGCCGGCGCCTGCACCTGGACCAGGAAGTAGCCGGGATCCTCTTCTGGCACGAACGACTGCGGCACGACGCGGAGGATCCACCACGTCAGCCCCAGCGTGGCAACGAACACGACGACAACCGCCCATCGCCACGCAATGCTGCGACGCAGACCGCGCACGTACACCGTGGTGCCGCTTGAAATGACTCGCTCGAAGAAGGTGAAGAATCGCCCTTTGTGATGGCTCTGCCGATCCAGCAGCAACGCAGAGAGCGCCGGAGTCAGGGTGACCGCGTTGAAGGCCGACAACGCGACCGCGAACGCGATCGTCATCGAGAACTGCGCGTAGAGGCGGCCGGTCGTGCCGGGAAAGAAGGCGACCGGCACGAACACCGCGATCAGCACCAGGGCAGTCGCGATGACGGCGCCCAGGACTTCCTTCATCGCATCCGACGCCGCCTTCCGCGCCGGCACCTTGTATTCCTGAATATGGCGTTCGACGTTCTCAATCACGACGATCGCGTCGTCCACGACGATGCCGGTGGCCAGAATCAAGCCGAAGAGCGTCAAGGTGTTGATGGAGAAGTCCATCAGCTTGATGAACCCGAACGCGCCGATGAGTGAGACCGGGATCGTGATCGCCGGAATCAGCGTGCTCCGCCACGTCTGCAGGAAAATAAAGATGACGAGGACGACCAGCACGATCGCTTCGGCAAGGGTCTTGACGACCTCGCGAATTGATTCCTCGACGACGTCGGTCGTGTTGAACGCGACCTGGTACTTCACGCCCGGTGGAAACTGCTTGGACAGCCGCTCGAGCTCGGCCACGACCGCGCGCTCGACGTCGAGCGCGTTCGCGGTCGGCAGCTGGATCACGCCGAACCCGACGGCTTCGACCCCCTGAAACTTCAACTGCGCGCTGTAGGTCTCCGCTCCCAGCTCCGACCGTCCGACGTCCTTGACCCGCACCAGAGAGCCGTCGGCGCCAGCCTTGAGGATGATGTTGTCGAAGTCTGCCGCCTCGCGCAGCCGTCCCAGTGCGCGGACACTGATCTGATACATCTGCCCTTCGGGAGCAGGCGGCTGGCCCAGGGCGCCGGCCGCAACTTGCGTGTTCTGCTCACGCAGCGCATTGACAACGTCGCCGGCGGTCAGCTTGCGCGCGGCCAGGCGATCGGGATCGAGCCACAGCCGCATCGAGTACTTGCGCTCGCCGAAGATCGTCACGTCGCTCACGCCCGCCACCCGCTTGAGCGCGTCCTTGACGTAGACGTCGACGTAGTTGCTCAGAAAAAGCGAATCGTAGGCCCCGCTTTCCGCGTAGACGCCGACCGCCATGACGAACCCGGTCGACTGCTTCTGGACGATGATGCCCGTGGTCCGCACTTCAGCCGGCATGCGGCCCAGAGCCTGGTTCACCCGATTCTGGACGTCCACCTGCGCCACGTCCTGGTTTCGCGTGACGTCGAACGTCACGCTGATCGTCGACACCCCGCTGTTCGTGCTCGAGGACGTCATGTAGAGCATCCCCTCGACGCCGTTGATGGACTGTTCGAGCGGCGTAGTAACGGATGTCTCGACTTCCTGGGCGTTCGCGCCGGTGTAGACCGCGGTCACGGTGATCACCGGAGGCGCCAGCGACGGATACTGCGCCACCGGCATCGTCGGGATCGCGATCGCACCGGCGAGGATCAGCACCAGCGAGCAGACCGACGCGAGAATCGGTCTTCGGATGAACGTGTCGGCAAACATTACTGGACCTTGACCGGAACGCCGTCGCCGAGTTTCTGGATGCCCGAGGCGATCAATTGATCGCCGGGAGAGACTCCGCTGATGACGACGTAGTCGTTGCCGAGCAGTTCACCGACTTCGATCGCCCGCTGGCGGGCAACCGTTCCACCATTTCCCTTGTCGACGACGTAGCAGAAGAACTTGCCGTTGATTCGGGTGACCGCGGTAATTGGGACCGTCAGACCGTCTGCCGTGCGCCAGACGATGCGCGACCGGACGAACTGTAGTGTCCGGACCGTCGGCGGCACCTCGCGAAGAGCGCTCTTGACCAACACCGTCTGCGTCGCATCGTCCACGCGCGGCGCGATGAACGTGATCGGATTGGTGGCGACGACCTTGTTGTCCGTATCCAGGATTTGCACCGGCAGGCCCATGCGCAGATCGGGCGACCGATCGATCGGAACCTGGACGTATGCCTCGAGCGAGGTGTTGTCGTCGATCGTCGTGATCATCGTGGACTTGGTGACCCGATCGCCGGTTCGGATCGGGATGTCGCCGACAACCCCGGCCTGCGGCGCGGCGACGCGGTAGAACTGAAGCTCGACCTGCTGCTCCTTCACCTGCGCGTTGAGGGTCTGGAGCCGCGCTTCCGCGGTACGGAGAGAGTTCTGAGCCGAATCGAATTCCTGCTTGCTGATGGCGCCGGCCGCGACCAGCGATTCCAGCCGGCTGACCTGCTGACGCCAGTATTGGACGTCTGCCTCGACACCCGTCCGATTGGCTTCCGCGCTCTGGACCGTCGCCTCCTGTCGTATGGGTTTGATTTGGACGAGCGGTGTGCCCAACGTCACACGGTCGCCCGACTTGACGAAGATCTGAGTGACGACCCCTTCGACTTCGGGCTGAACGGTCGACGATCGCAGCGAGCGGATCGTCGCGATGAAACCAGACGTCTGTTCGATCGGCTTCTTCGTGAGCGTGATCGTCGACACGCCCATCGGCGGAGGCGCGCCCGCCGGAGGACCCCCGCCGCGTGTGCAGGCGGTCGCGACGAGTGCTACGAAGCCGACAAGAACTGCAACAAGGGGAGTTGATCTGATCTGGAAAGGCATAGCACCTGAAGGTTGAACGCACGGCGGAACCGACAGGGTTCGACGCCGTGAAAAGGGACGCAATTCCCCATTTCAGGTGAGTGTGTCACATTCCGGGCGGTTCTAGGGCGAGGTCTTTGGCCCCACCCGATGCAGCCGGTTTGGGACAAAAGAAAAGGCCACGCGACGCGTGGCCCATCGGTTCGGGACGTGCGACGGGACTAGACGCCGCCAGCGCCGGCGAACTTCCGCGACTGGAAGCACTCGCGGCAGAACACTGGTCGTCCCTGAGTCGGGCGGAACGGCACCGTCGTCTCTTTTCCGCAGGCGGAGCAGTTCGTAGTGGTTTCGACCCGCTCGCGTCCGACCGACGAGCCCGACGACGGACGTGATGCGCGCTTAGCCTTGCACGATTTGCATCGCTTGGGCTCGTTCTTGAAATTCTTGTCGGCGAAGAAGAGCTGTTCGCCTGCTGTCCAGATGAATTCGGTCCCGCAATCCACGCAGGTCAGCGCCTTGTCCTGGAACTCCATCGGTCATCCCTCTCGCGATCCGGCTCGACACCGGAGATGTCGAGCGCGAGACCGCGCGTCACTGGCGTGACGCGGCGGCCTCCCCACTTTGTCTTAACTACTCGACTTCGCGGCGCTGCTTCTTGCGCGTACGCTTCCGTGCGAGCGCCTGTTTCGCACGACGACGATCGCCTGGTTTCAGATAGAAGGAGTGCTTCTTGATATCTTTGATGATATCTTCCTGCTGCACCTTGCGCTTGAAGCGGCGCAGCGCACTCTCGATCGATTCGCCTTCCTGTACCTTGACTTCGGCCAAGCTTGAATACACCCCCTTCGCGGCCACCTCTTACTCCGAACAACTCTCCGGCATCAGTTCGTGGGACGAACCGGGCCGCGCGGGTGCTCTGTGGGGCCCTTGGAGTCCGACGGAATATGCTAGGCTATCACAGGTAAGCGCGGATTCTAGGCGGAAAGCTCGACCGCGTCAATGAGGAGATGCCCGTTTTCCTTCCATCCTTACTTAATTCCCCAAACCTACTGATTCGCTGAGACTTGGTAGCCCTCCCATGAAGGTATTAGTGGTCGGCGGCGGCGGCCGGGAACACGCCCTTGCCTGGAAGTTCTCGACCGAACGCATCGTCGACGAGGTGTTTTGCGCGCCAGGTAACCCCGGGACCTCGAGGATCGCCACCAACGTCGACATCGCCGCGACCGATCTCGACGCGCTCGCGGCGCTGGTCGAACGCGAGCGGATCGATCTCACCGTGGTCGGTCCGGAGTTGCCGCTCGATCGCGGCATCGCCGATTTCTTCGCGTCGCGTGGGCTGCGCATTTTCGGTCCATCGCGCCAGGCCGCGCAGCTCGAATGCAGCAAGGTCTTCGCCAAGAACTTCATGGCGCGTCACGGAATTCCCACGGCGCGATATCGCGTCTGTGACGATCCGCGCGAAGCGCACGCGATCGTGGCGTCGGGCGCGCTGGGCTTTCCCATCGTCGTCAAGGCTGACGGGCTGGCCGCCGGCAAGGGTGTCGTCGTCGCGCCCGATCGGTCGTCGGCGGATGATGCGATTCGGGCAGCCATGGAAGACAGGCAGTTCGGTGAGGCCGGCGCGCGGATCGTGCTCGAGGAATGCCTGGTCGGCCCGGAAGTGTCGTTCTTCGCGTTGTGCGACGGCGCCCGCGCCTCCGCGCTGATGTCGGCGCAAGATCACAAACGCGTGTTCGACGATGATGAAGGACCGAACACCGGAGGTATGGGAGCGTTCGCTCCAAGTCCTCTCGTCGACCACGCGATGCAGGAACGCATCATGCGCGACGTCGTTGAACCTGTCGTCGCCGGTCTGGCGGCTGACGGGAGTCCGTATCGCGGCTTCCTGTACGCCGGCCTGATGTTGACCTGCGATGGTCCCAGGGTGATTGAGTTCAATGTCCGCTTCGGCGACCCGGAGGCGCAGGTCGTCATCCCGATGATCGACGGCGACCTTGCCGCTCACCTTGCCGCGGCGGCTGACGGCGCTCTCGACGGGCGGCGAATGGCATTTCGATCCGATCCCCACGTCGGGGTGGTTCTCGCCTCGCGCGGATACCCGGCGTCCAGCGAAAGCGGTGTGCCGATTGATGGACTCGACGCCGCAGCTGAAGAAGACGACGTGCTGGTGTTTCATGCCGGCACTTCGAAGCGAGGGCACGAGATCGTGACCGCCGGCGGTCGCGTGCTCACCGTTGTCGGTCGAGGCCAGGAATTCCCTCGAGCGATTGCCCGCGCGTACGCCGGCGTCTCGAAGATTTCGTTCAGTGGCATGCACTATCGCCGTGATATTGGTCAAAAGGCACTCGCACTGATTCCCAAGTCCTGAATCTGTATGTCACAAATCAATGTCCTTATCCTCATGGGTTCTGACTCCGACGCGCCGATCATGCAATCGGCCGTGGATGTGCTTCGCGAGCTTGGCATCTCCTCGGAGATGACCGTCGCGTCCGCGCATCGTTCGCCGGAGCGGGTCATGCGTCTCGTTCGCGAGGCTCCGGGCCGGGGAGTGAAGGTCTTCATCGTCGGCGCTGGCGCGGCCGCGCATCTGGCGGGTGTCGTCGCGGCGCATACCACGATGCCGGTGATCGGGGTGCCGATCGATTCGTCAGCGTTGAAAGGATTGGACGCCCTGCTCTCAACCGTCCAGATGCCACCCGGGGTTCCAGTGGCGACGGTTTCAATCGGCAAGCCCGGCGCGACCAACGCAGGAATCCTCGCCGCGCAGATTCTCGCTGTCGGCGATTCAGCAATCGCGACTCGCCTGGACGCGCACAAGAAGACGATGGCGCAGAAAGTCGAGCAAGCCGCGGAGAAGCTGCGGGTGGCGCTCGGCGGTGCCTAGAACCGGTTTCAAACCTCGTGCGACAGTGGCGAACGAGCGCGCGTGTTGGGGAGTCCGGGGGGCGAAGCCCCTCGGGTAATAATGAAATATTCCGTTGTCACCTTCGGCTGCCGCGTGAATCAGGCGGATTCGCTCCGGATCGAGGAAGATCTTCGGGCCCGCGGTGGCACAGCCTCGGCAACAATCGACGCTGACGTCGTCGTGGTGAACACCTGCTCGGTCACGGCGAGCGCAGATCAAGGGGCGAGGCAGACGATCCGGCGCATCGCCCGCGACAATCCGCGGTCAGAGATCGTCGTCACCGGCTGCTACGCGACGCGATGTGAGAACGAGGTCGCGACGCTTCCGAACGTCATTCGAGTCGTTCGAAACGGCGAGAAGGATCGGCTCGGCGATTTTCTGCCCGAACGGTTTGTCGCCGGCGATGGCCCGTGCGGTGCAGCGATCGAGCCGGGAATCGCCGGCCGCACCGCGTTCACCCTGCGCGTCCAGACCGGCTGCGATGAGCCGTGCGCCTACTGCATCATCCCGTCAACGCGAGGGTCGGCACGCAGCGTTCCCTCTTGCGAGGTCGTGCGGGAGGTCAGGCGGGTCGCCGCCTCAGGCTTCAAAGAGATCGTCATCACGGGCGTTCACCTCGGTTCCTACGGCCGCGATTTGATGCCCTCGGTCGGGTTGATTGATCTGCTGCGCGACCTGGCAGCGATCGACGCCGACGTGGTGTTTCGAATAAGTTCTCTGGAGCCGATGGACTGCACCGCCGACGTCCTCGATCTCATCGTCGAGAGCGGAGGGCGTTTCGCGCCGCACTTCCATCTCCCGCTTCAGCACGCCAGCGATCGCATGCTGATGGCGATGCGACGTCCATACGCGGTCGGCTACTACCGCAGCCTCGTCGACTCGATTCGCGCGCGTCTGCCGCACGCGTCAATTGGATCCGACATGATCGTGGGATTTCCCGGCGAGAGCGATGTCGACTTCCAGGCGAACCTCGACTACCTCGCTCGCTCTCCGCTCTCCCATCTCCACGTATTTCCGTACTCAGACCGTCCGGGCACCGCAGCCAGCGTGATGCGTGGCAAGGTCGATGGGGCGGTGACGCGCGAGCGGGGCTTGCAGTTGCGTGCGGTGGGAAGCGAGCTGACGCGCCGGTTCCACAGCGCGCAACACGGCACCATTCGCCCGGGCCTTACGCTCGAAGACGGCACGCTGGTCGTGACGGATAACTATTTAAAAGTGAGAATCCCTGCGGGCCTGCGCAGGAACCAGCGAGTAAACGTGCGGCTCTTGTCGGTGGGGTCGGTGATGGTGGGTGAACTGGTTGCGTGAGTCTGTTCGCTTTCTTAACTTTTAACTTTTAACTTTTAACTTCCTGTGCCCCCATCAACATGGCCAACCGCTTTCCCGGCGCCATGGCCTTCGGTGAATCCGTAATGAGCTGACCGCACGCGGCGCGGATGTCGCGGCCGCGGCTCTTGCGAACCGACACCGTGACGCCGTGTTCCGACAGTATCCGCGCGAACCGATCGACACGAGCCTCGGATGGCCGGTCGAATGGAATTCCGGCGGCCTCATTGAGTGGCAACAGATTCACCTTGCCGCGAATTCCATGAAGCAGCCGAACGAGGCGCCGCGCGTCTTCCGGTGAATCGTTCACGTCCTGCAGCAGTACGTATTCGAACGTGATCCGCTCGCGCCGCCTCACGGGAAAACGTCGGCAGGCGTCGAGGAGTTCCTTCAACCCGTACTTGCGGTTGATCGGGACGAGCAGGTCTCGCTGCTCCTCGGTGGTCGCATGGAGAGAGATGGCGAGGTTGGGCATCAGCGGCTCGGTGGCGAGCCGCTCGAGCGCCGGCAGCACGCCGACCGTTGACAGCGTCATCCGCCGCGGCGACATGCCGAACCCATGATCATCGGCGAGGATTCTCAGCGCTTTCATCGTCGCTTCGTAGTTGTGGAGCGGTTCGCCCATTCCCATGAGGACGATGTTGAAGCCGCGATCGAGCATGTCGAGCTCGCGTGCGAGGACGCGGACCTGACCGGCGATCTCTCCCGCGGTCAGATTGCGGTCGAATCCCATCTTGCCGGTGAGGCAGAAAGCGCATTTCATCGCGCAGCCAACCTGCGTGGAGATGCAGAACGTTTGCGCTGGCGTGTCCGGGATGTAGACCGATTCGATGTGCTTCCCGTCCGCAAGGCGCAGCAGGAACTTCGTCGTTCCATCAACGGAACGCTCCATCCGTTCGACCACTGGCGTGGTCACCAGGACGTCGGCTGCGAGACGCGCCCGCAGATCGCGGGGCAGATCGCTCATCTGCGCGAAATCAGTGATGCCGCGCTTATGAACCCACTGAAAAATCTGACGTGCGTGGAACCGCGGATGCCCCAACTCGGCGAGTGCCCGCTCGAGCTCAGCCGGCTCGGTCTCTGCGACGTCGATGCGGGTATCGGTGGACATGGCCGGACGCCGGGGCCGTCTCCCGGCTCAAAGGGTGAATTCTCATTGTACTATGTCGGCCGATGCCCCTCGGTTCAGGTGGGTGTTGTTGTGTAGGGCGCGCGAGACATGGTAAAATACGCGTTTCGGCTGAATCAAATAATTCCTTTATACGCAATAGATTGCGGTAGCGACCGGCAACCCTTCTCGAATTCACACTGACAACGAATGGTCGTTCGCGACGTACTCGACAACGGTTTACGCCTCATCACCGAAACCATGCCGCACGTGCGGTCCGTGAGCATCGGCGTCTGGCTGATGCGCGGTTCCAGGCACGAAAGCGACGAGCGGAGCGGGATCGCCCACTTCGTCGAGCACATGTTGTTCAAGGGAACGGACACCCGCAGCGCCGAAGACATCGCCCAGGCGATTGATTCGATCGGGGGGCAGCTCGACGCGTTCACGGCGAAGGAATACGCCAGCTACTACATCAAAGTGCTGGATGATCACCTTCCACTCGCGGTCGAACTCCTGGCCGATATCGTGCGGCGTCCCGCCTTCACGCCTGACGAGATCGAGCGTGAGAAGAAGGTGATTCTCGAAGAGATCAAGATGGTCGAGGATACCCCCGACGATCTGGTCCACGAGCTCTTCACGCAGCACTTCTGGGAAGGCCACCCGCTCGGCCGGCCGATCCTCGGATCGAAGGAGACGGTCGAGGCGCTCACCCAGGAGACGCTCCGCGAATACTTCCGCGGCGCCTACGTCGCGCGCAACATCATCATTTCTGCGGCAGGGAATCTTGACCATACGCGCGTGCGCGAGCTCGTCGAGTCGGTCTTCGGCGACCTCGCCGCGACCGGCGTTCCGCTGTCCTCGAATCCTCCGCGTGTCGTCCCGCAAGTGATTACGCGGACGAAGGACCTGGAACAAAGCCATATCTGTCTTGGCACCAACAGCTATCCGCAGAACCACGATGATCGGTACGTCAGCTACATCATGAACACCGTGCTGGGCGGATCGATGAGCTCGCGGCTGTTCCAGAATGTGCGTGAGAAACGAGGACTGGCCTACGCCGTGTTCAGCGGGCTGAGCGCGTATCGCGACGCCGGGAACATCACGATCTACGCCGGCTGCGCGAACGAAGCGGTCGCAGAAGTCATCGACCTCTGCGTCGAAGAGCTGCGCGGCATGAAGCGAGCGCCGGTGCCCGAGGCGGAACTGCGCCGAGCGAAGGACCATCTCAAGGGCAGCCTCATGCTGAGCCTGGAGAACACGGCCAGCCGCATGTCGCACCTCGCGCGCCAGGAGATCTACTTCGATCGACATTTTGGCCTGGACGAAACGCTGACCGGCGTCGAGCTCGTCACCGAAACCGACGTCCAGCGGGTCGCCCACGATCTGTTTTCGAACGGTTCGCTCGCCGCCACGGTGCTCGGCCCTGCGGTGCCGGCGATCGAGCGTGCACGGATTGATTTGGGATAGGAGGAAGAATTCTGAATGCGGAATGCTGAATGCGGATTGGTTCCCTCAATCCACATTCAGCATTCCGCATTCAACATTCAGCGTTCGAGATGATTCGCCGTTATACCAACCCTGAAATGGGCTCAATCTGGAGCGAGCAACGTCGCTACGAGACGTGGCTCGAGGTCGAGCTCGCGGCCGCCGATGCGATGGCCGATGCCGGCATCGTGCCGGCCGACGCGGCGCGCGAGCTGCGGGCCAAGGCGGCGTTCGACATCGCCCGCATCGAAGAAATCGAGCAGACGACGCAGCACGACGTGATCGCGTTTACGACGGCGGTCGCCGAGAAGGTCGGCCCTGCGGCTCGTTGGCTGCACTTCGGCCTGACGTCATCCGATGTCGTCGACACGGCGCAGGCGCTGCAGATGCGCCAGGCGTGCGACGTGATCGTCAAGGGGATCAGCGGGCTGCTGGAAGCGGTACGAGCGCGCGCAGAGGAACACCGACGCACGCCGATGATCGGCCGGACGCACGGCGTCCATGCCGAGCCGATGACGCTTGGTCTGAAGCTCGCGCTCTGGTATGCGGAACTGCAGCGCGATCTGGATCGCGTGCTGCGTGCGCGCGACGTGATCTCGGTTGGAAAGATTTCCGGCGCAGTCGGTACCTTTGCCCATCTCGATCCGGTGATCGAAGCAGACGTCTGCGCCCGGCTCGGGCTGGAGCCGGCGCCGGTGTCGTCGCAGGTAATCCAGCGCGACCGCCACGCTGAGCTGATGACCGCGCTGGCGATCACCGCGGCTTCGCTGGAAAAATTCGCGCTCGAAATCCGCGGCCTGCAGAAGACCGAAATCGGCGAAGTGGAAGAACCGTTCGGCAAAGGGCAGAAGGGTTCGTCGGCGATGCCGCACAAGCGCAACCCGGTCGGGTGCGAGCAGATCACCGGTTTGGCGCGGCTCGTGAGGGCCAATGCGATGGCGGCGCTCGAGAACATCGCACTCTGGCACGAGCGTGACATCTCGCACTCATCGGTCGAACGGGTGATTCTTCCCGATAGCTTCATCGCGCTGGACCACATGTTGCGCCGCTTCACGCGAATCGTGCGCGGCATGGTCGTCTACCCGGAGCGCATGCTGGAAAACCTGAACCGATCGCGCGGCGTGGTGTTCTCCGGTACCGTCCTGCTCGAACTGGCGCGCCGCGGTATCTCGCGTGAGCAGGCCTACGAGTGGGTCCAGCGGAACGCGATGCGGTCGTTCCACGAGCAGAAGGAGTTCAAGTCGCTCCTGCTTGCGGATCCGGACTTGATGAAAGTGCTGACGCCCGCGGAGGTCGAGAAGGCGTTCGACCTGAACGATCAAATGCGGAATGTTGATGCGATCTTCGAGAGAGTGTTTGGCGGAAAGGCCGACATTGCGTCGGTGGACGCTGTCCGGGTTGGAACCGGAAGCATCTAATCAGCCGGTTGCAACTGGAAACTGGCAACTGGAAACTGGAACCTGAATATGAAAGCTCGAGTTTTCGTCACCCTGAAGCCGTCCGTCTTTGACCCGCAGGGTCAGACCATCGCGGATGCGCTGCACTCGATGGGGTACGCCGGCATCGGCGACGTTCGCCAGGGAAAATACTTCGAACTCGAGCTCGCGGCGAAGTCCACCGAGCAGGCACGCACGCTGGCCGCAGAAGTCGCCGACAAACTGCTGGCGAACCCGGTGATTGAAAGCTATAGGGTTGAGGTCGAGTAGCTTCCAGTTTCCAGCTTCCAGCTTCCAGCCTCAGAGGCTCGAGCTGGTAGCTGGCAGCTGGAAGCGGGGAGCGTTATGAAATTCAGCATCGTCGTCTTTCCCGGCTCCAACTGCGATCACGACGCCTATCACGCCGCCAAACACGTGCTCGGCCAGGAGGCTGAATTCGTCTGGCACAAGGAAACCAGCCTCAAAGGGGCTGACGTGGTCGTGCTGCCCGGCGGCTTCTCGCACGGCGATTATCTGCGAACCGGCGCGATCGCCCGCTTTTCTCCCGTGATGAACTCAGTCGCTGACTTCGCCCGCGGTGGCGGGCCAGTGCTCGGCATCTGCAATGGCTTTCAGATCCTCTGCGAAGCGGGCTTGCTCCCGGGAGCGATGCTGCGGAATCGCGATTTGACGTTTCATTGTGAGCACGTCTCGATCCGGGTAGAGCAGACGGATACGCCGTTCACATCGCTCGCGAGTCAAGGTCAGATACTGTCGATTCCGATCGCGCACGGCGAGGGAAATTATTTCGCGGATCCCGACGTGATCGCCGATCTCGAATCGAGCCGCCGCGTCATCTTCCGGTATTGCGACGTCAGCGGACGCGTGACCGACGCCGCCAATCCAAACGGCGCCCTGAACGGCATCGCCGGCATCTGCAGTGCTGGACGGAATGTCGTCGGCCTCATGCCGCATCCTGAACGCGCCTGTGAATCAGCATTGGGAAGCGCCGACGGGCTCGTGCTTTTCGAATCGGTCATCGCACACGTCGCCGCTCACGGCGTCGTGTCCACGGCAGCGTCATGAGCCCGATGGATCCCGCTCTCCTCGAACGTCACGGGCTCACGCCCGATGAATACGATCGCATCGTCCGGGCGCTCGGGCGCGAGCCGAGCATCACCGAGCTTGGAATCTTTTCGGTGATGTGGTCCGAACACTGCAGCTACAAGAGCTCGCGACTGCACCTGAAAAAGCTCCCGACTGAAGGGCCGCGCGTCCTGCAGGGGCCGGGCGAAAACGCCGGCGCCGTCGACATCGGCGACGGCCTCGCCGCCGTATTCAAGATCGAGTCGCACAATCACCCGTCGTTCATTGAACCCTATCAAGGGGCGGCGACCGGCGTCGGTGGCATCATCCGCGACATCTTCACGATGGGCGCTCGTCCGATCGCGTTGATGAATTCGCTCCGGTTTGGCGAGATGGACGGGCCGGAGGGCGCCAGGACCCGACGGACCGTCGAGGGCGTTGTCGCCGGCATTGCCGGTTACGGCAACAGCATCGGCATCCCGACGGTCGGCGGCGAGATCGCCTTCGACGATTGCTACGCGGGGAACCCGCTCGTCAATGTGTTCTGCCTCGGCATCGCGCGCGCTGACGCGTTGATCAAGGGCAGCGCCTCCGGGATCGGCAATCCTGTGTACTACGTCGGCTCAAAGACCGGGCGCGACGGGATCCATGGCGCAACGATGGCGTCGGCCGAGTTCGATGAGAAGTCTGCCGAGAAGCGTCCGGCGGTGCAGGTCGGCGATCCGTTCATGGAGAAGCTGCTGCTCGAAGCGTGTCTGGAGCTGATGAAGACCGACGCGCTGATTGGCGTCCAGGACATGGGCGCTGCCGGTCTGACCTGCTCGACCTGCGAGATGGGGTCCCGCGGCGGCGCCGGCATCGAGATCGACATCATGCACGTGCCGCAGCGCGAAAGCGGCATGTCGCCGTACGAAATCATGCTCTCGGAGTCGCAGGAGCGGATGCTGCTCGTCGTCAAACGCGGCCGCGAAGCGGAAGTCGAGCAAATTTTCGAGAAATGGGATCTCCACGCCGCACACATCGGTGACGTCACTGGCGACGGGCTGATGCGGGTCAAGGATCACGGCCAGATCGTCGCCGAGATTCCGAACAGTGCGCTCGTCGATGCCGCTCCGGTCTACAACCGTCCGACGGCCCGGCCGGCGTACCTCGACGAGGTGCAGCGATTCGATCCGGCGACGATGCCAGCAGTCGCACCGAAGGATGCCCTGCTCGCATTGCTGCGTTCGCCGACCGTGGCGAGCAAGCGCTGGGTGTATCGCCAGTACGACCACATGGTGCGGACGAACACGATCGTGCTGGCGGGTATGGGCGCTGGAGTCGTGAGGATCAAGGGGACTTCCCGCGCGCTCGCGATGTCGGTCGATGGCAACGGCCGGTATTGCTATCTCGATCCGCGCCGCGGCGCCATGCTCGCGGTGGCCGAAGCCTCGCGCAACGTCGCCTGCGCTGGCGCCACGCCCATTGGTGCGACGAACTGCTTGAACTTCGGCAATCCTCAACGGCCGGAAATCATGTGGCAGCTCGTCGAGGCGATTGAAGGAATCGGCGAAGCGTGCCGCGCACTGAACGTCCCGATTACGGGCGGCAACGTCAGCCTCTACAACGAAACCAACGGCGAGGGCATTTATCCGACACCGATTCTTGGCGTGGTCGGCGTCCTCGACGACGCGTCCAGGGTCGTCGCGCGTGCGTTTCGAGGTGACGGCGACGACATCGTTCTGCTCGGCGAGAGCTTCGGAGAGCTGGGAGGCAGTGAGTACCTCAAGGTGCTTCACCACATGGTCCGCGGAGTACCGCCGGCGCTCGATCTCGAGCGCGAGCGCAGATTAATTGCTCTGCTCGGTACAGCCGCGTCAGCCGGCATTCTCCGATCCGCTCACGATTGCTCCGACGGCGGGCTCGCGGTGACGCTCGCCGAGTGCGCCTTCGATACGGGCGGCATTGGCTGCGACGTCAACATTCCGGGAGTTCCCGGTCACGCCGTCGCGTCAACTGACATCGCGACACTCTTCGGCGAGTCGGCGTCGCGTGTGGTGGTATCGGCGCATGGTAGTGACACGAGCGCTCTTTTGCGAATGGCGGCCGACACGGGCGTGCCGGCCAAACTCATCGGACGCACCGGCGGTGGGCGGATCGCCATTCGGGTGGATGACCGCGCGGTGCTGGATGTCTCCGTCGATGAAGCCGAACAGTTGTGGTCGACGGCGATTGCGCGTCACTTCCGGGGCAGAGCGGCGTAAAATACGCGTACTCACCGACAGCGCGGCCGCCGACACGAGCTCGGAGCCACTTTGAACCATGCTAGATAAGTTCAAGGACGAATGCGGGGTCTTTGGTATCTTCGGCAACCCCGAAGCTGCCAACCTCACGTACCTCGGGTTATATGCGCTCCAGCACCGCGGCCAGGAGAGCGCCGGCATCGTCACGTCCGACGGTGCGCGTATCCGCGCGAGCCGCGCCATGGGTCATGTCGCTGACGCGTTCGACGAGGACGCGCTTCATGAGCTGCCGGGACATCTCGCGATCGGCCACACGCGATACTCGACCGCTGGCGAGAGCCGCCTGGCAAATGCGCAGCCGTTTCTGATCGATTGCGCGCACGGTCAGATCGCCGTGGCCCACAACGGCAACCTCGTCAACGCCCGCGAGCTGCGCGACGATCTCGTGCGCGACGGTGCCATCTTCCAGACGAGCAGCGATACTGAAGTGCTGCTCCACCTGTATGCGAGGTCGAAGGCGAAATCGGTTGAGGATGCGCTGATCGAATCCGTTTCCCAGATTCGCGGGGCGTACTCGCTGGCGCTGCTGACCAAGGATCGCTTGATCGCGGTCCGCGATCCCAACGGCTTCCGTCCGATGGCGCTGGGAAGGCTCGGCGATGCGTGGATCGTCTGTTCCGAGACGTGCGCGCTCGATCTGATCGGCGCAACCTACGTCCGCGACATCGATCCGGGCGAGGTGCTCATCATCAGCGACGGCGGCGCGCGCTCGATCAAGCCCTTCCCGCCCGCGCCCTTATCGCAGTGCGTCTTCGAGCACGTCTACTTCGCGCGTCCGGACAGCTACGTGTTCGGTCGCAGCGTCAATGATGTCCGCACCGAGCTTGGACGCGTGCTGGCGCGCGAGGCCGGCGTCCCCGCCGACGTCGTCGTACCGATTCCTGACTCTGGCGTCTGCGCCGCTACCGGGTTTGCCGAGGCGTCGAAGCTGCCACTGCGAATGGGACTCATCCGAAACCACTACGTCGGCCGGACGTTCATTCAGCCGCAGCAGTCGATCCGCCATTTCGGCGTGAAGGTGAAGTTGAATCCCGTCCGCAGCATCCTCGAGGGCAAGCGCGTCGTCCTGCTGGATGATTCGCTCGTCCGAGGGACGACGAGCCGCAAGATCGTCAAGATGGTCAAGGCGGCCGGGGCGAGCGAAGTGCATCTTCGAATCAGCTGTCCGCCGACCATCTCGCCCTGTTTCTACGGCGTCGATACGCCGAGCCGCGCCGAGCTGATTGCTTCGACGCACACCATCGACGAGATTCGGAAGTACGTCGGCGCCGACTCGCTCGCCTACTTGAGCCTCGAAGGCCTGCGCTCAGCGATCGGCTCGGGGCAGCAGTCCTACTGCACGTCGTGTTACACCGGGGTCTACCCGGTGTCGTTCCCGCGTGACGAGCACGCCTATCTCCAACTCGCGCTGAAAGCCGTCGACTAGGTTGGATATGCGCGCAGCAGCCGTTCTGGTGACGGCGGTGGTGTTTGGTTCCACCGCACCAGGTGCATTTCAGTCAACCGGATCGAGAGGTGGGACGTCCACGCCACAGCATGTGGAAACCCAGCGCGAAACGCCGCTCGATCCCGAGCGGCTGAAAAGCGCTATCGATCATCTCGGTACGGTGGACTATGACGTCAGGACCGCTGCCGCCCGGTCGATTCGCCGGGCGCCCGTCGCCACCGTCGTCCCAGCGCTCATCGACGCGATCGCCAATCACGCAGACGGATATGTCCGGTTCCGCGCTCTAGTCATCCTCTCCGGGTTGAACGACAGCCGCACGCATGACGTAATGGTTCAGGCGATGTCCGCCAAGAACGATCGGCTCCGCGCCGTCGGCTACGCGTACTTCGAGTCCAACCCCGATCCGCTGCTCGTGTCGCGACTGCTCGGCGCGCTTGAGACGGAGTCGTCGGAGACTGTTCGTCCGGCGCTGACACGCACGCTGGCTGCCTACGGAACCGATGCGCGCGTGCGTGAGGCGCTCAACGGGCTGGTGATCAAGGGGCAGGACTACTTTCGAAGCGCGGTCATCGAAGCGATCGGCGACTACAAAGGCGCCTACGCGCTGCCATCCCTCATCCAGGTTGCCAAGCAGGACGGACGGCTGCAGGATGACGCGGTGCTGGCGATCGGAAAGATAGGAGACAAGAAGTCGGTCGAGACGCTCGCCGGTCTGCAGCGGACCGCGCCGCGTTCAGTGCAGCCTACGATCGCGGCGGCGATTTGCCTTCTCGGGATCAACTGTTCTTCTCATCAGGGATATCTCGAGGAGTCGCTGAAGTTTTCGATGGAAACCGATGGCTATCGGGATCTGCTTCGCGCTTCGACCGCTGGCCTGGCCGCACTCGGGATCGCCGGAAACGCTGATGCCGTGACGCAGCTGATCGACTATGGGGGCCCCAGTCGAGATCCCGCGCGCGCGGCAATTGCGCTGGCTCTCGGTGCGGTGGCGCTTCGCAACACGCCGTTTTTTCTCAAGGTGCTGCAGGCCCGGCCCGATCCGAAGCCGGCGACGGTTCTGCTCGGCGAAGCCTTCGACATGCTGGAAGAAGATCTCGCCGAGGAACGTTTCTACGTCACCGTTCGTCGCGGTTATTGGGCCGCTCCCGAGAACAGCCCGGCGCGAAAGCTGGCCGAGACGCTGATTCAAACTCTCGATTTCTGATGGATTACAAACAGGCTGGCGTCGACATCGAGGCCGGCAACGAGGTCGTGCGACGGATCCGCGCGTTGGCGCGCGGCACGTTCACGCCCGGCGTTCTCTCGGAGATCGGCTCGTTCGGCGGGCTGTTTCGCCTCGACTCTGCCCACGTGAACGATCCCGTGCTCGTCGCCAGCGCCGACGGCGTCGGCACCAAGCTGCGCGTCGCGTTTCAAGCGCGTCGCCACAACACGATCGGCGTCGATCTCGTCAATCACTGCGTCAACGACATCCTCGTTCAAGGCGCACAGCCGCTGTTCTTCCTGGATTACCTGGCGACTGGTCGTCTCGAGCCGGACGTCGCCGTTCAAGTGGTCGAGGGACTGTCGGCGGCCTGCCGCGAAAACGGCTGCGCCTTGCTCGGCGGCGAAACGGCCGAGATGCCGGGCTTCTATGCAGACGGTGAGTATGACGTCGCCGGCTTCATCGTCGGTGTCGTCGCGCGCGATCGATTGATCGACGGGCGAACGATTCAACCGGGCGACGCACTAATCGGTCTGCCCTCGTCGGGACTTCACACGAATGGGTACTCGCTGGCCCGCCGGATCGCCTTTGATATGGCTGGCCTGCGAGTTGACTCGTTTGTCGGGGATCTCGGTCGGACGATTGGGGATGCGCTGCTCGAGCCGCATCGATCGTATTTATCGGTGATAAAGCCGGCGATGTCCACAGGGGCCATCAAGGGAATGGCCCACATTACAGGTGGCGGGATCACCGACAATCTTCCGCGTATTCTTCCCGAAGGCACGGCCGCGATCATCGATCGGACCGCCTGGGAGGTCCCCTCGATCTTTCAGTGGCTACAGCGTACGGGCAACGTCCCGGAAGACGACATGTTGCGGACATTCAACATGGGAATCGGGTTGATCGTCGCGTGTGAGAACGGCGACGCCGAACGTGTGATTGACGCGCTGGCCGCGGCAGGGGAGCCGCGCGCTCTGCGCCTGGGTCGAGTCGCTGCCGGTCAGCGGACTGTGAGGTACGTTGCCAGCTGACGACGGCCGGGCACCGCGAACCGGGAGCCGCGAATCGCGAAGAATCGGCGTGCTCATCTCAGGCCGAGGCAGCAACCTCCAGGCGCTCATCGACGCCGTTGCCGCAGGAACCCTGAACGCGGAAATCACGATTGTGATCGCCAACAAGGCGGACGCGGCAGGACTGGAGCGCGCGCGTGCGGCCGGGATCGAGACGATGATTCTCGATCACCGCGGCTACGCGTCACGCGACGACTACGATGCGGCGGTCGCGACCGAGCTTCGCAACCGCGGTGTCTCGCTGGTATGTCTCGCCGGCTTCATGCGGCTCATTGGCCCGCGCCTGCTCGACGCGTTCCCCAACGCGATCTTGAACATCCACCCATCGTTGCTGCCCGCGTTTCCCGGCGTGAACGCCCAAACGCAGGCGCTCGATCATGGTGTGAAGATCTCAGGTGCAACGGTGCACCTCGTCACCGGTGAGCTCGACGGCGGACCGATCGTCGTCCAGTCGTCGGTGCCGGTGCGCGACGACGATACCGCCGACCTGTTGTCAGCTCGCATCCTCATTGAGGAACATCGCCTCTACCCGGAAGCGGTTCGCATCATCCTTGACGGCCGGTGGCGGCTTGAAGGACGGCGTCTGATCCGATCGCCCGCCTAAGCCTCGCGCTCCGCGGCGCGACTACCAGACCCCGGGAACCAGCCGGTGCGGTACTCGTTGCGCGTAGGCGGCGTATCCGTCCAGGTTGTGCCGCAAGAACGAGTCCTCGAATAGAACGCGCCTCACGACGAGCGCCGACATGATCAATCCGATCGCAACCGCGACCCAGGAACCGAGCGCCATGCCGCTGAATGGCGGCACCAGTATGAGGCCGGCATATCCCGGATGCCGGACGACGCGGTAGGGACCGCTGTCGACCACTCGATGACCTCTATCGTCCTGAATGCGCACGACAGCGGAGAAGAATCGGTTCTCCCGCATGGCTCGGTAGAACATCACGAGACCGGTCGCCATGCCGACAAGGGCGACGATTCGGACGGCCGCCGGCACCGGAGGTGTCAGGTGCCACCGTCCCGTGTCGAGTGCTCCGACGACGAGATGCGACAGCGCCACCAGTCTCAGGAAGCGGACGGCGAGGCGATCGGCTCCAGCATTTGGGGGACGGAATCGCTCTTTCGCCAGATCCTCGTCGATTGAGAGCAAGGCGTAGGCGGCAGCCGCGGAGCAGACGCTGACGTACGCCCACAACCACGGATCGCGCCACGTCCCGGCGAGGGTAAAGAGCAGGCCGGCAATCATGAGCGTCGCTAATCCAAGCCGTTTCAATCGTTTGGCCATGACACACCATCAATTTCTATAGTCAATATTTACATTTTGATTAATCAAAATTTAAGGTGACGGCATTGTGCGCCCTTTTCCGGACGAATGCAACTCCCGGCTAATTCGCTCTCGGTCTCAGTGTGAGCAGGGCCACTTCCGGAGGGCAGTTGAGGCGAACCGGTACGTATACCGTCCCCACGCCCCGGCTGACGAAGATAGCGGTGTTCTCGCGGCGATCGGCTCCGGCGATGACGGGGAACTCACGGGCCGCAACCGCCCCGATTCCTGGCAGCACGATCTGGCCGCCGTGGGTGTGACCGCTCAGCACGAGAGGAACCGCGAGCGCGGAGGCCTCGATCAACCGCATCGGCGTGTGCGCGAGGAGGATGACGTTTGGCGACGCCCCGCGAAGCACGTACGCGATCTCGGACGGCTTCCGCGTCCAATATCGAATGCCAGCCAGATCGAGTGTCTCACCGCGAATCGTCAGCCGCGTCCGCGCGTCCCGGAGCACGGCGAATCCCTTCGCCGTCAGCGCGGGGGGCATATCGTGATCGTTGTCGTGATTGCCGAGGATCGCGAACACGCCATGCGGCGCTGTCAGCGGCGCGAGCGCTTCGGCCGCGGGCCCGACGAATCGCCGATCGCCCCAGGTCACGTAGTCGCCGCCAAGGATCACCAGATCCGGCGCTTCGCTCATCAGCAACCGCACCGCGTGATCGATCATTTCGTGGGATACCGTGTCGCTCCGATGAAGATCCGTGATGAGTCCAATTCGGAGTCCAGACAGCGCCTCAGGAAGGCCGGAGACCTCGAGTGCCTCGCGAGTCACGCCAACGCGGAAGCGCTCGTACAGATATCCGTGGGCAAGCGCGCCGGTCGCGGCGCCGATTCCCGCCGCCGCGAAGCCTTTCAGCAGGTCGCGTCTATTGACGTTCCAAGATCGGGACTGGGGCACTTGCCGCTATGTTAGCGCGGCAGAGTGAATCCGCTGACGCATGAAATTGGATGGCGATGTCCGGCGTTCCGGCGAGAGCTGTCGGCTCGCGGTCTCACGGTATAGTACGAACGGTTCACGATGGACATCTACGCAGAACTTCAATGGCGAGGCATGCTGTCGGACAGCACCGAAGGCGTGCGCGAGGCCTTTCTTGCGGCGCCGATGACCGGCTACATCGGCTTCGACCCGACCGCGTCAAGTCTTCACGTCGGCTCGCTTCTGACCGTGATGGGTCTGGCGCGTCTGCAGCGATTCGGCCACCGGCCCATCGCCATCGTCGGCGGCGGGACGGGGATGATCGGCGATCCCAGCGGCAAATCGCAGGAGCGCGTGCTGCTCTCGAGCGCCGAAGTCGACGCGAACGTCGCCGGCATCCGCACGCAGCTCGAGAAGTTCCTCGACTTCGACGCGCCAGGGAATCCGGCCTTGATCGTCAACAACGCCGATTGGCTCGGCTCGATCGACGTGCTCTCGTTTCTGCGCGATATCGGCAAGCACTTCACGGTCAACTACATGCTCCAGAAGGAGTCGGTCGCGCGGCGACTCGAGAGCGAAGAAGGGATCTCGTATACCGAGTTCAGTTACCTCGTGCTCCAGGCGTACGACTTCCTGCAGCTGTTCGATCGGTATCAGTGCACGCTCCAGATGGGCGGCAGCGATCAGTGGGGAAACATCACGGCGGGGATCGAGCTGGTTCGCAAGCTGCGCGGGCAGAAGGCGCACGGTCTCGTGTGGCCATTGATGACCACGGCGTCGGGTGTGAAGTTCGGCAAGACGGAAGCCGGCGCGGTGTGGTTGGATCCGGTCCGCACTTCACCGTTTCATTTCTATCAATTCTGGTTGAACACCGACGATCGCGATGCCGTCCGCTACTTGAAGTGTTTTACGTTTCTGAGCCGGGGGGCGATTGACGATCTCGCGCGGGCCACGAGCGAGACGCCGGAAGCACGCGAAGCCCAGCGCGCGCTCGCACGCGAAGTGACGTCGCTGGTCCACGGCTCCGATCAGGTGACGCGCGCGGAGCGCGCGGCGGCGGTGTTGTTCAGTGACAACCTGACGTCGGCGGCGGTCGACGATGTGTTGATGGTGCTGGCGGACGCGCCGTCGACACAGATGTCGATTCCCGATGGCGGCATGTCGCTGGTCGAACTGCTGGCGACGGTGAAGCTCGCGTCGTCGCGCAGCGAGGCGACGCGGCTGGTCAAGAGCGGCGGCGTGTATGTGAACAACGTCCGCGCGCACGACGAGAAGGCGCGATTGACGATCGCCGACGCGATCGGTGGCGAGGTGATCGTCCTTCGAAAGGGGCGCAAGGATCAGCACGTTGTCAAGGTTCAGCGCTGAGCGATCGAAATGCGCGAACAGGGTTGACATGCGAGTGCGCGCCGCGTATATTGGTTCTCACGGAGCGCGACCCGGCGTGTGTTTGAGGCCGGATGATTTGCTCAGAGTATCGAGCAAATTTTTTTTCCTCGAGAAAGTCCTTCAGCTTCGTCAAATCCCCTAGCCGTTATTCGGCGGTGTTTGTTTCGCAGCGATGCTGCGCGCTTGGCCGCGGACGAAAGTGGTCGAAGGGGATTGACACGAAACGGAATCTTCTAGTAAGATTGGAAGGTTCCCCCGAAGAAGAAAGACTCGGAGGGATGCTCGACCCCGTCGAGCTCGGCCGTGCGCCTCGGGCGTTCGGTTGAGGGAGGGGTGGGCGGTTCCGGTTCTTTGAAAACTAGATAGAACGTGCAAGCACTTACATCCGCCGGAGTCTCGACGGAGCGCGAGAGCGCGAAGTCGGACGAAGGTGGATCAACCCGTCGAGTATCAGCGGGTGGCGCAGCAACGCGCAGGGCCGCAAGGCCTCGCGACGCAACTTTCGTGCAGGGTGTAGTTCACCAGGCGCGAGGGGCTGCGAACCACTCATACACTTGACGAACTGAACAACGTTAGAGAGCCAAATCAACAGGCGATCAACGTTAGAGTTTGCTGCGCTTCGGCGCGGCGACCACTTTAACTTGAGAGTTTGATCCTGGCTCAGAATCAACGCTGGCGGCGTGCCTAACACATGCAAGTCGAACGCGAAAGCTCCGCAAGGGGTAAGTAGAGTGGCAAACGGGTGAGTAACACGTGGGTGACCTGCCTTCGAGTGGGGGATAACGTCCCGAAAGGGACGCTAATACCGCATGACATCCTGCGTTTGGAAACGC